>WNFT01004188.1_pt1 | contig 12594 bp, 12 predicted proteins | sample 5400191 | NCBI WGS metagenome assembly WNFT01 (sample SAMN13153359, study PRJNA577476) | soil metagenome | isolation source: 80 cm saprolite under Madrone tree | place: USA:California | collected 2016-06-14
GTATGGTCAATCATAGATAAGGCGGCCATTGAAGCTCAGCTTTAGTGCGTGCGAGGCCACCAACGGTCATGGAGGAGCCCTTCCCGTGGACAAGATACCCCGACTGGATCGCACCGCGCGACGGCGACTGATCCAGCGAGGACGAAAGACCAAGGACCCGTACGCCGCCCTCCGGTCCTCATGATCGCCAAGCTCGGACAGGGACTCTCTTGCCAGCAGGTCGCTCGCGACCTCGCTTGCACGGAGCGCTGGGTCCGGGTTGGGCATCATCCTGGCCAGGGCGTGCTCCTGGGCCGCCAGCGGTCGCTGTCCTGTTGGAGTCCTGTTGGTCAGCCACGGCGGCAAGGCCCCTGCCCGCTCTCCTCAGAAAGCCTTCTGTTTTCGGGATGTTTTGGTGGGCGCTGCAGGATTCGAACCTGCGACCCCTGCCGTGTGAACGCCCGAAAGGGGGATGGCAGGGGGTATTTGCCGCTGGCAAGTATTGGCAATCACGATGGACATACGTCCACACACAACTGGACGGATCAGCAGGCTTTGGCAGCATTTCGAGAGCGTCTTGCTGCATTCTTGCTGCACGGTCCGGCACGTCTCCTCACGGTGCGCGAGATTGCCAAGCTCCTTGCCGTAAGCACCCCTATCGTCTACCGCCTCTGCGAGCGCGGGCATCTTGCTTGCGTTCGCGTCGGCAATGCGATTCGAATCGCACCGTCGGCTCTCTTCGATTTCGTCACAGGAGGATCACGAGGGTGAGCCATCGGCCGTGCTTTGAGTGGCCTCTGGCGGCTGCAACCGCACGCTGTGGCAGCTCGCTGATCGAGAGCCACATTGCGGCGTCGGGAGAGCCTCGGCGCCGCGATAGGGCCCGGGCGCTCCCCGCGAGCGCTGCTTCCACCGTTTCAGAATGAGCCCGAGTCGAGCCAAAATGAGACCCTCTGTCGCGCGTTCTGGAGCTTGGGCACCCTTGGTCCGAGGAGCCGCCACGAGAGTTCGCTTGGCCCGGTTCGTGATCATGCCGCCGTCGGATGGGCGCGGTCGGGGATGGGGCATGCACCAAGTCGTCGTCGTCGGACGCCGCGGCGGCCCGAGCGTATCGACGCCGGGAGCCTGAGCGGACGCTCTTGCACGCGACCGTGCGAGCGCATTGGAAGACCTTTCTCGCCGAGATGGAGGAGCGCAGCGATGGGGGCGCGGGCCTGCCCAGATTCGTCGTAGGTGAGTTCGAGCGTTACCTCGGCTGCGGGATCCTGGCGAACGGATTCGCGCGGGTCCGCTGCACCGCCTGCGGCGACGAGATGCCTGCAAGGGCCGCGGCTTCTGCCCCTCCTGCACAAGCCGCCGCAATACCGGCATCGACGTAGAAACAGTGACTCTCGACGCGTATCTCGCGGGCGAGCGCATCGCTGCCAACCGTGTCCGATTCGTGAAAATCGATGTGGAGGGCTTCGAGTTCGAGGTGATCAGAGGGATGCCGCTCGTCCTTGAGGCTCGCCCGCTCGTCGTTACCGAATTCTCGCCGGTATACATGCGCCGCAGTGGGGTCGATCCAGCAGGATTTTTGTGGTTCTTCGGTTCGCGGGGATACCGCCCGTATCGCATTCGGCATCGAGCACTGACCCGAGTCGAACCCCGAGAGCTCGAGGTCAGCGTCACCAACGAGAATGTCTTCTTGAAGGAGTAGTACGCGGCTAGGCTCAGGCGCGGGAACGCCTGGCGTCCAGATCGGTGGTCGTGGTGGCGATCGCCAGCAGGACGGGGTTCCTGCGCAGCTCGTCCCAGGTCGGCCCATTCCCCAGCGGGATGACCTGGGTGACGTCCAGCTGCTGGATGCCGCGGATGTTCATCCAGCCCTGGACGTTGACGGCCTTGCGGTCCGGGCTCGGTACGACGATCAGGTCCCCGCTGGCACCGACCCAGTGGTTGGGGTCGGCAGCGTCCCGGCAGAGATTGATCGGCTCGCTGCGGTAGAACCCGCGCATGCAGCCGGCGTCGTCGACCCGCAGCTCGAGGTTCGAGCTCGAGATCAACCCCTTGCCGACCGAGTAAGTTTCCGGGCGCGCGGCAGGGTAGCCGAACGACTTGAGGGCAACGGTGCCGGAGCCTGATGCCCTCGAGGTGGCGCAGGCGGCGGCGAGCAGCAGCGACAGGTAGATCGGGCGCATGCCGGTGGGACGCTCTGCGCCGCCAAAATATTCGCGCAATTGGACCATGGTCGCTGCGTGCGCATCGTCTCGCTGCTCCCCTCTCGGCCACCGAGATGATCTGCGCGGCCTCGGACCCTCAAGCCCCAGCCGCGGCGAGCTGCCGCTCATAGAGGGGCCGGTAACGAAGGACGAGGTTCCGCTTCTCGCCAGGGTGGCGCTCGTCGAGCACACCCCCGGCGTGGGCGCTGGCGATTCCGCCCGAGAGGTTGCCGAGGATGGCTGCCTCGCGGAGGTCGAGCGGCCGGCCGGTCCTGCGCTGCATCGCGATGGAGGCCACCACCCCGCCTACGAAGTTGTCGCCGCATCCCACGCTATCGCCCGTGGGCAGGGCGCCCGACGCCTGGTCGCGGAGGATCGCCTCCACGACGGGAACGCGCCCCTCGGCCGGGGCGAAGGGGCGCCCCCCGGACCAGTAGAGGACCGGCTCCACGCCCTGCGTCACCAGGACGGCCCCGGCTCCAGCGCGCCGGAAGAAGGCCAGGGCGCGGTCGAGGTCGGCCTCGCCCGAGTGAAGGAGCGCTTCGGCCCGGTTCACGACCAGCAGGTCGATGTGGCGGTACGCCTCATCCGAATCGCCGATTGGCCAGCGGCCCCGGTCGCCGCCGCGCGCCGGGTCGAAGGCCGTCCCCACTACGGTGACGGCGCCGGCGCGGCGGCATGCGGCCAGGAGGTCAGTGAGACGGGCGCACAGCCTGGGCTCCCACCAGATAGCGGAGAAGAGCGCCACCTCGCTCTCGAAGAAGTCGCGATCCAGGTCCTCCGGGGCGAGCGCTAACGCGTCCGACACCCCGGCCTCGGCGATGAAGCTGCGCTCTGCGACGCCCCCGTCCCCCCGCTCGTTGAGGATGTGGGTCTTGGGGTAGCGCCCGCGGCGCGTGCCGAGGCGCGCGGTCGAGAGGGGGGTGCGGGAGAGGAGCCGGCGGACCAGCGCGCCGTCCTTGTCGTCGGAGAGGTTGGCGTACAGGCGGACCTCGATCCCCTCGCCGCGGACGATCTGCGCCGCCGCCACCAGGGCCGCCGCCGCCACGCCTCCGAGCGTCGTCCGGGATCCTGCGCCGGCGATCTCCGCCGCGATCTCGGTCACCGGGCGGCCGGCGCGCGCCTCGAGCGCGCTGCGCAGCACCGCGGCCCCGCGGACCAGCCCGCCGTCGCCGGGGGCGCGGGACAGGTAGGGTGCGAGCCGCGCCTGGCCCTCGCCGGGCGGCACCTCATGGAGCACGTCCAACACGCAGCAGCCGGCGCCCGAGATCCGCATGGCGTACTTCGCCGGGGGCGTCTCAGCGGGGGAGCAGGACCGGCTCGGTCACGAGGGAGTCCTCCTCCAGCGAGCGGCGCGGCCGCAGCCCCTTCTTGCCTAGCGCAGCGTGGTATCCGCGCACCGCCTCGGCCGCGCCAACCTCGCCGCGGACAACGCGCCACATGAAGCCCAGCATCTCCAGCGGCGACTCGGCCAGGTTGATCTTGCGGCCGAAGAGGGCGACCCGTGCCCCGTGGCGCATCGCCTGCGAGAGCAGCTCGAAGGTGTCGCGGGTGGTTCCGGCCGCCCCCCCGAGGATGCCGACGATAAGCGAGGGATCGTGCTCGACCAACTCCTCCAAGGCGCGAGCCCCGTTGTAGGCGATCTTGAGGAAGAGCGGCCGCTCCGCGGAGGTGACGCCTGCGAGCGCCCGCACGACGCTGTCGTTCACGAAGGAGGGCACCGCCTCCGGCGCCAGCCCTGCCGGCGCATTGGGATTGAAGACCTCGAGGAAGTGGCGGAAGCCCGCGCGCAGCGCCTCCTCGCGGAAGCGGGCGTAGGCCTCCAGCGAGGCGTGGTCCCGGTCCAGCCGGTTGTTGAAGGTCATCGAGTACAGGCCCAGATCGCAAAAGGGCCGGACCCGCTCCAGCGAAGCGGTGCGGAAGGGTCGCGAGGGCTCGGCCGAGTAGGCGGCCCCCCGCGGCAGCCAGATGTCGGTGGTGTCGTTGGCGCGGATGGCCAGGGTCACCGGGCCCTCGGCGAAAAGGCCGCGCCGGGCGAGCTCCTCGCCGTTGGCCGCCGAAACCAGCATGACGTCCACTGCGCCAGCGCGGACGATCTCCTCCATGGAGCCGAGGTGGGCGGTGCGCGTCTTCAGCCCGCCGCGCTCGGCCGGCCCCGCCGCGGCGACGCCGAGCGCCATGTCGCTGTCGCCCGCGTCCGCCATGACGAAGTCGGCGGGGGTAAAGGATCCGGAGCGGATCCGCGAGAGCTTCCGGTCCAGGGTCTTCATGCTCGGCGCCTCCGGGGCGTGGCGGGACGCTCGTCTTAGGGCGGCGCCAGATGCGCGTCAAGCGCCACAGACGAAGGCCGCAACCGGAGGCGGCGTTGACTCGGCCCCTGCGGCGCCTTCTAATATCGGCATCGCCTCACCACAGGGGGGCTTCCCGAAAAGGGCTGCCGCCTGCAGTGAACACGCCGCGACGCCGGGCAGGGGGTTCGGCGCTCGGGGCTTTCCGGAGGAAATCATGACGCTCCATTCCAGGTCCGCTATCTGGCTGCTGGCGGCCGTGGCTGTCCTCGTGGCTGGTACGGCGGGCCCGGCAAGGGCCGCCGACGTCTTCATCGGCCTCATCACCAAGACCGACAGCAATCCCTTCTTCGTCAAGATGCGCGAAGGCGCCGACGCCACCGCCAAGAAGGTCGGCGCCCGGGTGCAGAGCTTCGCCGGCAAGTTCGACGGCGACAACGATACGCAGGTGGCGGCCATCGAGAACCTCATCTCCGCCGGGGCCAAGGGCATCCTCATCACCCCGAGCGACACCAAAGCCATCGTGCCGACCGTGAAGAAGGCGCGCGACGCCGGCATCCTGGTCATCGCCCTCGACACGCCGCTCGAGCCCATCGAGGCGGCCGACGCCACCTTCGCTACCGACAATTTCAAGGCCGGCCTGCTCATCGGCGAGTGGGCGGCCAAGACGCTCGGCGCCAAGACCAAGACCGCCCACGTCGCCTTTCTGGACGCGCTGGAGAACCAGCCGACGGTGGACGTGGCCCGCGACCAGGGCTTCATGAAGGGGTTCGGCATCGACCCCAAGGACACGAGCCGCTACCTGGACGAGGACGACAAGCGCATCGTCGGCCACTTCTGGGCCAAGGGCTCCGACGAGGGCGGGCGCACCGGCATGGAGACCCTCCTGCAGAAGGACCCGAGCATCAACGTGGTCTACACGATCAACGAGCCGACGGCGGCCGGCGCCTACGAGGCCCTTAAGGCGGCGGGCAAGGCCGACGGCAGCGTGCTCGTGGTCTCGGTCGACGGCGGCTGCCCGGGCGTGAAGAATGTCAAGGCCGGCGTCATCGGCGCGACCTCGCAGCAGTACCCGCTGCTCATGGCATCGAAGGGCGTGGAGGCGGTGGTGGAGTTCGCCAAGACCGGCAAGAAGCCGAAGCCCACCCCGGGCCTCAAGTTCTTCGACACTGGCGTGGAGCTCATCACCGACAAGCCAGTGCAGGGCCTCAAGTCGATCAACACCGCCGAGGGGCTGAAGCTCTGCTGGGGCTGATCGCCCTCGGCGAGGCCGGCGCGCCCCGGCGGCGGCTGACCATGACGAACGAGACCGAGATGGCCCCGCTGGTTCCGGCAGCGGCCACGGCGGAGGCGGCCGACGCCACTCCCGCGCGCGCGGAGGAGCACCGCTCGCCGGGACGACGCGTCCAGCAGTTCCTCCACGTCTACCCCACCACCATCCCGTTCCTGGTGCTCCTCCTGGGGGTGATCGGCTTCGCCTTCATTGCCGGCGGGCGCTTCTTCCACCCCCTGAACCTCAGCCTCATCCTGCAGCAGGTGACGATCATCGCCATGGTGGGCATCGCCCAGACGCTGGTCATCCTCACGGCCGGCATCGACCTCTCGGTCGGGGCGATGATGGTCTTGTCCTCGGTGGTGATGGGGCGGCTCGCGGTCCTCTCCGGAGTGCCGGTGCCGCTCGCCTTCGCGGCCGGGATCCTGACGGGGACCGCCTGTGGCTTCGCCAACGGCCTGGTGGTCACGCGGCTCAGGCTACCGCCCTTCATCGTCACCCTCGGCACCTGGAGCGTCTTCGGCGCGGTCAACCTCCTCTACTCCAAGAACCAGACGCTGAGGTACCAGGAGATCGCCGAGGTCGCCCCCTTTCTGCAGGCCACCGGCCGCCTGTTCAAGATCCACGACTACCTGCCGCTCGACTTCCTCGGCGGCGCCGGCGTCACTACCGGCTCGCTCCTGATGATCGCGTTCGCGTTCCTGACGGCCTACGTGCTGCGGCGCACCGCCTTCGGCCGGCACGTCTACGCGACCGGAGACGACCCGGAATCGGCGCAGCTCGTCGGCATCCACGTGGACCGGACGCTTGTTGCGGTCTATACGCTGGCCGGCTTCCTCTGCTCCGTGGCCGCCTGGATCCTCATCGGCCGCATCGGCGCCGTCAGCCCCAACGCCGGTGCCACCGCCAACCTCGACAGCATCACCGCGGCGGTCATCGGGGGCACGAGCCTTTTCGGCGGGCGCGGCAGCATCACCGGCACGCTCTTCGGCGCCCTCATCGTCGGCGTGTTCCGCAACGGCCTGGCGCTGGCCGGCCTGCAGAACACCTGGCAGGAGCTGACGGTCGGCCTGCTCATCATCGTGGCCGTGGCTCTGGACCAGTGGATCCGGAGGCTCGCCACGTGAACGCCCCCGGCGCCGCCCCAGCCACTCCTGTCCTGCAGGCGCGGGGGCTCGTCAAGCGCTTCGGCAAGGTGGTGGCCATCGACCACGCCGACTTCGACCTCAAGCCGGGCGAGATACTGGGAGTGATCGGCGACAACGGCGCCGGCAAGTCCACCATGATCAAGATCCTGGCGGGGGCCCTCCGGCCCGACGCCGGTGAGGTCCTGATGGACGGCAGGCCGGTCCACTTCCGCTCGCCGCTGGACGCTCGGGCCGCCGGCATCGAGACCGTCTACCAGAACCTGGCGCTGTCGCCGGCGTTGACCGTGGCCGAGAACATGTTCCTCGGCCGCGAGCGGCGCCGGCCCGGGCTGGTGGGAGCGTTCTTCCGCCACCTGGACCGGGCCGGCATGCGCCGCGAGGCGCGCGAGCGGCTCACCACCCTCGGGCTGCTCACTGTCCAGAGCGTGGACCAGCCGGTCGAGACCCTCTCCGGCGGCCAGCGGCAAGGCATCGCCGTGGCGCGCGCCACCGCCTTCGGCACGCGGGTGGTGATCATGGACGAGCCCACCGCCGCGCTCGGAGTCAAAGAGTCGCGCAAGGTGCTGGAGCTCATGCTCGACGTGAAGCGGCGCGGCCTGCCCATCGTCCTCATCAGCCACAACATGCCCCACGTCTTCGAGGTGGCCGACCGCGTCCACATCCATCGCCTCGGGCGCCGCATCGCCATCATCGATCCCAAGGCCCACTCCATGTCCGACGCGGTCGCCATCATGACCGGCGCCATGAAGCCGCCTCCGGCGGAGGCCATTGGCGAGCCGCCGCCGGCCTGATCGGCCGGGGTCGAGCAAACGTTCCGCCACAGCGGTCCCCGGACGGCGGGCGCAGCCGCCGGTCCTGAGCTGCCTGGTAGCCCGAGGCATACCAAAGTATGACGGCCGTTAACGTTCGCTTAACGAATGCGATGCTGCGGATCTGCTGATGCGTCCGCTCCGAGCGCGCTTTTCGCGCCGCTCGTCCGCAGCAGACCGGCCCTGGTCTGGATCGAGCCGGGAATAACGAACCGGCTCAGGTCGTCACGCCATCAAATCACCGAACGCCGAAGATTGCGGCACTGAAAAGGAGAACGAAAATGTCTTCGAAACTGACACTGTCCATCGCCGTCGCGCTCGCGCTGTCCGCCGTGGGCGGCGTTGCCCGGGCGAACCCGATTCCGACCACCACGGACGAGGCCCGCGCGCTCAACGGGCAATACACGAGCCAGCTGTCCATCGACCACAACCCGCAGGCGAACGCGGAGGTCACCAGCACGGACGATGCCCGCGCCGTGGCGGGCAACACGGTACCGGCGCCGACCAGCCCTTCCGTGCAGTCGATGATCGCGAGGGATTGGGGCGAGGAGCGGTCGGGAAACGGATACGAGCCGCAGACCGTCGAAACGCCGTCGACGTCGCTGGCGCAAAATCCTACGGATGGCGCGACAACCGCCCAGGGCAACTGACCGCCGCCCACGACGAGCATGAACGGGCGAGGGTCGCGCCGTGCCCCGGTCGAGGCATGGGACTCCTGCATAGGACCCGCGGGAGGTGGCGGAGCGCCATTCAGGTCTGCTAGTGGTGACGGGAGCCCGGACACGCAAGAGAGCCGTCCGTCCCGTCATCATGATGCAACCGAAGGCGTGTTCGTGCTGAACTCGCGGGCGAGCTTCAGCGGTGTGGGCCTGCGTAGATGGCGAAGGGGACGCCGTGAGACAAGACCGGATCCAGCAAGCCTGCGCCTGTCCTTGCGGCGCATCGCGCTTCGAGGTGTCGGGCAGGCCGCTCGTGCGTCTCCTCTGTCACTGCACCATCTGCCAGGCATTCAACCGGCAGCCGTACGCCGACGTGACGGCCTTCTGGGCGGGAAGCATCACGCTGCGAGTCGGCCATCAGATCGAGTTCAAGCGCTATCGGCCTCCACCGGCGGCGAGGCGGGGTCACTGCCGGTCCTGCAGCGCGCCCGTCGTCGAGTTCTTGCGGCTTGCCCCGTTCGTCCAACTCGCGTTCGTGCCGTCGAAGCTCTTCCCGGATCAGGGGGCGCTGCCGCCGCCGGCCCTCCACATCTTCTATCATCGCCGGCTGGGCGACATCGCCGACGACCTCCCGAGGGTCAGCGGCTACTGGGCGAGCGAGCTCGCCGTGATGAAGCGTGTCCTCGCGAGCATCGCGGACGCGTGATCGACGTGTGAAGGGAGCGGCGTAGCCCCGCAGCGACAAAGTCAACGTCCGCTACCTCGATGGCGTGGACCCCGCGGCTCTCGACGGCCGCCGCGACAACTGGCCTCGTGCCGGCCACGTCGCGAAGGTTGACTTGCATTGTGCAGGCGATGGCAGCAAAATAGCAGCATGGCTACCTCCATCACCATCCGTAACGTCCCCGACAGGGCGCGTGATGAGCTGGCCGCGCGCGCGGCGCTGTCGGGACGGTCGTTGCAAGAGTACCTTCGCGCGCAGCTCATCGAGCTGGCCAATCGGCCCGACGTCGAGACGGTCCTGGCGAGAATCCGCGAGCGCAAGCAGCGAACGGACACGCGGCTCTCTGCGGAGAAAATCCTCGCTCACCGCCGTGAAGACCGTCGCTGATGTTGGTGATCGACGCGGCCTTCGTCGTGGCCGCCCTGGTGGACGGCGGGAGAGAAGGCACGTGGGCGGACGGCCTGCTCGGCGGCGAAGCGTTGGCTGCACCGCACTTGATGCCTGTCGAGGTGGCGAACATCCTCCGCCGCGCGGTTGCGAGTGGCGAGCTGACGGCAGACGCGGCCTCCATGGCGCATGCAGATCTTCTGGCGCTACGAATCGAGCTGTTTCCGTACGCTCCGTTCGCGTCGCGCGTGTGGGAGCTGCGGGGCAACGTCACCTGCTACGATGGCTGGTACGTCGCATTGGCAGAGGCCCTCGATGCGCCGCTCGCGACACTCGACGCGCGACTCAGCCGTGCCTCCGGGCCGCGCTGCAGGTTTCAGCTTCCACCGCCGGGATGAGCTCCCGGCCAATCCTGCACCCTCACGCTCCGTAGCCTGAGCTTGATAAAGCCAATCTTCGCAGCCCGCACGAAGGGTCGAAGAGCGACCCTCCGTGGAGATCGAGGACCTCAAGGCTTGTCGACGTTGCCGGCGACGATGCGCGGGTGGAAGCTGAACAGGTTGGGATCCTTGGCGTCGATGGTGGCCAGCACCGCACCCGCGGTGTGGCAGGCGAGGCGTCGAGCGTCCCGCCACCCGTCAGCGCGATGTTGCTCTCGTCAAGGGCGTACACCATCGGTGAACGGTTCGTGCACTCGATGCCCCCGTAGCGCGTCAGAACTGCCGGATAGAGTCGTGAATCGCCGCTAAAGAGAAGCGTGGCGCCGGAAGCGAGCTTCAGGTTGACGTTGCTTCGCAGGCGAATGGCGCCCGTGAGCCAGACACCGGCCGGCACTGTGACCTGGCCGCCGCCCGAAGCGCTGCAGGCCGCAATGGCATCCCGGAAGGCCCCGGTGTCGTCGGCCCGCCCATCACCGCGAGCGCCAAAATCGGTCACCGGGAAGGTCGCATTGGGGAAACGTGGTAGTGCGGTCGCCGACAGGATGGCTTTTGCTTCGGGCCAGGGCGTAGTCTGGGGAGATCGGGTGGAAATGGGGGCGGCGGCGAGCCCTGGAAACGCGCGCAGCGCGGCAGCGAAGCGCCGGCGGCGACAATGAGTGCCGATTTGAGGAGTTCCCTGCGCCGCAATCGGAAGGACATGATCTTCTTCACAGGGTCCATATTGCGCTGGCGGCCGCGACCGACAAAGGGCTCTGACCGGTCTCCTCGAGCACCCGCGAATTGCGCATTGGTGGGGATTACCAAGGTGTGCGGCGCCGTGCCGCAGGGTGAAACAGAGGGCGCATCTGTCGTATTCACTCCCGCTTGCCGCGCCCCGTCGGCACCCGCAAGCCCGGCGACCGCAACCACACTTTTCATCTGGACCAATGGACCAATGGCGCGTTCATCGACCTGAACGACACCATCAGCGACCCCTCCTGGTTGCTGATGACGGCGACGGCGATCAACGACCGCGTGTCAGATCGCCGCGACGACTCCCACAACGGCGGCACGCTCAGGCGGTCTTGCTCACGCCGCGCTGACGCGCGAGAACGCTGGGCGCGTCGCAGCACCATTCTGTCTTCTAATGCTCGCGCCTGGTCGGCGTGCGCTTCCCGCGATACCATGCGACCATGTCCGCCAGCGCGCACGGTCGAAATGGATGCGCCCCCGTGGCGTTGTGCTGGCTACTGGTCGCCACCGTCGGATGCGCGCCAGATAGTTCGATCTCGTCTTGGTCCGGCAGCCTCGCGGCGGACGCAACCGCCGTGTACTGGATCGATCGGTACGTCGGAATCCGCGCATTTCGTGCATCGACGGGCGGGATCGAGAACCTCGCGCGGGCCGACGACACGGGCACCACTTCGTTCAACAATCTAAAGCTCTCGGACGGAAAACTGTTCTGGTCCGCTGTGGAGCTCGGCGCATCCTATCCCCCGCCCGCGGTGATGTACGCCATGCCTGCGTCCGGGGGGACGCCAGTGACCATTCTTCGCCTCAATGCCTCAGAGACTGTCGTTGCCTTCGACGTCCTCGGCGACGTCCTCTACGTGTACGTTGAACGCGACGATCCCGGCCAAATCGTCTGGTCGCTCAGGGAGGTATCGATCTCGACGGGCGCGTCGACGGATGTACAGCTCGGAAGCGCTACGCCCCCACCGAATTCGACAGGTATCGGTCGCCAAGGCCAGCAAGTGCTCGCGACGGGCGCAAACGTGTTCTATCTGTTGTGGGAGCCTCAATCTTTGCACCCGACCGACTCAAATTCTCTGAGCGTTTTCCGCCTCTCGTCCGACGGAAGCAATGAACGGCTCGGGAATACGGTACCACCCTCGATGGCTGACAATAGGCTTTCTGTCACGTCAGATGCCGCTTACTGGCTGGGCCCCGACGCGAACACGATCCAGGCGGTTCCATTGAGTGGCGGGACGGTCCGCACCGTCCTCACGCTCCCGCCGCGCGCCCCGACAGACTTGTTCCCAATCGATCGGTTCTGCACGATTGCGGCGTCGGCGACGCACCTGTTCGCCTTCCGGTGCCTCGCGCCAGCGAGCGGGTTCTATTCGGACTTCCGGTTGTTGAGAGTTGACCCGCTGCGCGGCACCGCGACGGAGACATTGAGACGCCCAGCATCTTTTGTCCGAGCGTTTACCGCAGCGGAAGATGTTCAATACTGGTTCGAAGAATCTCCTTCCGCCATTGTTCCCCGCTTGCGCAGCTCGGAATGAAGTTCGCTCTCGCCACGCTTCTCTTGGCGCTCTCTGCCGCCGCCGCGGAAGAGGAACTGCCCCCGGGCGGAGGGAATCGCTCGCTCCGGTTGGGCGCAGGCGTTGCCCTGAGCAGCGTGAATACCTCGCCATTCCTTGCCGGCTCGGTTGCCGTTACGCCATCGTTCAGCATCGGGGCGGCCTTCGCTTTTCGCACCACCCTCTCACCGTTGGACAGTGCAACGCTGCACGCTGACCTTCAGCTTGCACGCGGATTCGGTGTGACTGCGGAGGGCGGAACCTACTCGTATCTCGGCTCGACATCCAGTGGCGGTCCGTTCACCGGATACGGTGGCACGTTTGCAGCGGGGATGATTGTCGAGTTCCCGCTCTCGGACACGCTATTGCTGTTTACGCGCCGTCCCTGGTTCCGGCCACCG
>WNFT01004189.1_pt1 | contig 12594 bp, 10 predicted proteins | sample 5400191 | NCBI WGS metagenome assembly WNFT01 (sample SAMN13153359, study PRJNA577476) | soil metagenome | isolation source: 80 cm saprolite under Madrone tree | place: USA:California | collected 2016-06-14
ACGAGGCGACAACAACCGCGGTCACCCCCAATGCACGCATGATTTGGATCATTACAACCTCCCTGTTGTCGCAGGCGATTGCCTGCTTGCCTTGCCAATCACCCTCCGCCCTTCGGCGGCGATGCACGCAGACTTGAAACCCCGCTTCCATCGGCCAGCGGGAATTATGTTTAGTGTTATTGTTAAGTTTGAGCGTTTCACTAAACATATTCGGAGTCAATGCGCGCCATGGATTTTTTTAACAGGCGAAGTTATTGCTGCAGTGCAACCGTTAGCGGGTCGGCGTTGCCAAGAACCAACCCCACGACTAGGAAGCCCATTTTGTTTAGTAAATATGGCTGCGGGCGGCCTGCAGATTGATCGCAGGTCCATTGTTGCGGCAGCTTTAAGAAAACGTGCCGATGGAAACCTTCGGCCAGGATTCGGTCTTCCGAGCCGCATCGAGCTTCATCGTCCATGCGTCTATCAAATTGCCGACCACCAACCGTCCGTTTGCCCGAACGTCGCGCCATTTCATCGTCGGCGTGCCAAGCGGCAGTGAAAGTGGCGTCGATCGAGATCGTTGGCGATGCGGTATATCGCGACAGCAGCGGCCTGCGTGCGCTTAGCTCATTGCCCGTGCGGGTCGTGAGGAAATAGCCGTGACGCGGCGATCGTGCAGCGGCGGCTTACGAACGCCGGCCGCATGCGAGCGGATGTTGCAACAATCGCTTATCCGAATTTCGTAGCACGGGCTGACTGCGTCACGCCATTCTGCTCGTGCGCGCCTAGCAATGCGAGGACGTCATTGGCTTGCACAGGTCGCCCGATCAAATATCCCTGGACTTCGTCGCAATTGGTCTGGCGCAGGTAATCCAGCTGCTCCGTGCTTTCGACGCCTTCTGCAACAACGCCGATCTTGAGGTCCCGAGCCAGTGCAATGACGGATTTTACGATGGCTGCGCAATCCGGCTGCACCAGCATGTCGCGAACGAAGGATTGGTCGATTTTGATGCGACTGAACGGCAGTCTACGCAGGTAAGTGAGGGACGAGTAGCCTGTTCCGAAGTCATCGAGCGCGACGGTCACTCCCAATTCCAGCAGCGAATTCAAGACCGAAGCGGCCGAATCATATTTGGAGAGCAGAATCGACTCCGTTATCTCGATTTCGAGACGCCCTGGGGCAACCCGCGAGTCCGCGAGCGCCTTGACGAAGGTCTGCAGAATATTGGCATTCTGGAACTGGACCGCTGAGACGTTGACGGCAACTCTGATATTGGCGGGCCACTGCGCGAGCGCCTGACAAGCGCGCCTGACAACCCAATCGCCGATCGGGTGGATCAACCCTGACTCCTCGGCAAGCGCAATGAATTCAAGGGGCGAAACCAGCCCTCGTACTGGATGACGCCAGCGCAACAAGGCTTCAAAGCCGGTGATGCGATTCTCGCGAAGATCGAGAAACGGTTGATAAACAAGAAACAGCTCGTCCCTCTCTATTGCCGCCTCCAAATCAAGTTGTAACGCGCGGCGCTCGCGCGCCGATGCGTCGTCGCTCGGTTCAAAGAAGCGGATCGTGCCTGGGCCGGCTTTCTTCGCGCGATACAGCGCAACATCGGCATGTTTGAGAACATCGTTTGGCGTTTTGCCGTCGCGCGGCGCTAGACTTATGCCGATGCTGGCGGCGCCGATGATCTCGTGTCCCTCAATCAGGAACGGATCTGCGAAGCTGGAGATGATCTCCTGGGCAAGTTCAAATACCTCGTCCAACTTCGTTATGTTTGCCGCGATCAGTCCGAATTCGTCGCCACCGATGCGCGCAACTATATCGGTATCTCGGGTACATCGCCGGAGTCTGGCCGCAAGCTGAGTGAGAAATTCATCGCCCGCAAGATGCCCGAGTTGGTCGTTCACCTCCTTGAAATGATCAAGGTCGAGCAGAAGAACGGCACATTCCTCGCCACTGCCAGCCAGCCGGACCAAGGCGGTTTCCAGGCTTTCGTTGAACGCGATACGGTTCGGCAGCTTGGTGAGAGAATCCTGCCGCACCGCCTTCTCGGTTTCGAGATGCGCGATCATCCGCCTCGTGAACTCAAATGAATAGGCAAACACCACACGCAGAAGCACACACGCATAGACAATAACCAAAACTGCGATCAGCACATAAACAAAGTCGCCGCTTCTGGCGATGCAGATGGCCGACCCAAGAAATATGGGCCCCATGAAACCGATGGCCGCAACCGGAATGGTCGCAAATGCGAAAGCGCCGCCTGCCAGCATGCCGGCACACAGCCCGGTCATCAGCATTTGCCCGCCAGGATTGGCGCCCTCAAAAAAGCTAATGGGAACGATTGCCCACATGCCGCCCAAAATGAAGGCGTTTCGCACAAGGCGATGAATGGTAGCGCGCGACACCGACTGAGGCTTGGTGACCCGCCATGAGGACTGCGCCTTGAGGCCGGACAAGGTCGACCCGAAAGCCATAACCGCTGCCCATAGCGCCGCGTAAATTCCGTCGGGAGATTGCCACAACGCGACGCCCAGCACCGTCGCATTACAAGCGTTGGCTGCCATCATGCCCGGCGAATTGCGCAGCACGAGAGAGATTTGCTCGGCGCGAATTTGGCCGGCAACCGCTTCCTCTGTCGACGGGCCACCAAAGGCCGCGAGATCACCGGCGAACAGTCTCGAGAAATAGGATTTCAGGTATGCTCGCACTACAATCTCCGGACGCGTGCCCGCGAACCAATTTCTCTTTTCCAAAGTCGCGCTAATTCTTTGATAAAGAATAAAATGCTTCCCGTAAAACAACCACATCCCGCAAGGTAGGCTTGAGGCCATTAACTAAGATCGCGCACCCGCCCCCGGCCCTTGCCTCTACACAAATGCGGCCGTTGTGCGCATCAGCGCATCCAGCCGATCGGATCGTGCTTACGCTGCGATCGAGATAAAGATAATTTGCGCGTTAGAGCAGCATTAACCGCGTTGAAGTCGACCCCGCAACCATCGTGTTCCCTGCCCGTTGGGTTCGAACGCAACAACAGGGAAATATGCCATGGCCGGCATTTACTTGATTGCGCACACCAACAGCCTCGAACGCCGCCGTCGAATTCTGGCTGAGGATGCATACGTTGTTCGCCAACGGGTCATCCGCCGAGGTGACGACCTTGAGGGACGGCACCTGTCACAGCTGATGCGAGATGCAGCAACTCCTTTCGAAGTCACCACAGCCGAACGCAAATATCGGAGGTGGCTTCGAGCATCGCCGCTTCGCGGACGCGCGGTCGCCTAGTAACAGAGCAGGCGTGCCAGATCGATTGAAGACTGGGCGAGCTCATAGGCGTTCGCCCCACATCCATGCGGATCCTCAGGTGAACTGAACCTCTGACATATCGATCCAGATCAGCAGTCGGTCGTAGATAACGCGGGAGTGGCCGTCGCACAGATACGCCGACGCTTTGTCGGAATGAAAAGTCCGTCGAACGCCCTAAAATTCAGTGCATAATTAGCGACGTTATAGCCTCCGGCGACGTCGAGCGTGTAGTCCTGTCGGCGCATCAGGAAATCATCGCCGAAATAAAAGTCCTGCACCGTGCTGTGGCTCGCGAGATTGGACGGTAACTTCACGCGAAGGGCGCGCCTCCGCTGGTGGCCGAAACGCTGGCGTTGATCGTGCCGTAGGTTTTCGACGAGCATTCGCCATCAGCAGATATCACGATGACGCCCTTCCGCAGAACGACTGTCGCTACGACGCCGACAAGACAGCAGTCAAACCGCCATCGACGGCCAGAATCTGCCCCGTGATATGCTTGCCGGCATCACTTGCAAACAGGAGTGCGGCGCCCTTCAGATCGTCCTCGTCTCCGATCCGCCGCAGTGGCGCGCCTTCGGCTAGCTTTTCGACGCCCACCATGTCGATGATGCCTTTTGTCATCTTTGATGGAAAGAAACCGGGCGCCAGCGCGTTGACGGTGATGCCGTAACGCCCCCAACTGCCTGCCAGGGCGCGCGTGAAATTCACCACCGCGCCCTTGCTGGTGTTGTAGGCGATCGTCTGGATCTCGCCGGTGCTTCCGCGCAGCCCGGCGATCGAGGCAAGATTAATGATGCGGCCGTACTTGTTGGGAATCATCGACCGCTTTCCGATTTGCTGGCTGAGCAGAAACAGCGAGCGGATATTCAGATTCATTACCTTGTCCCAGGCCTCAACGGGATGATCCTCGGTCGGCGCTCCCCACGATGCGCCCGCATTGTTGACGAGAATGTCTACCCTTCCCAATTTCGCGATCGCCTCGTCCGCGAGCCGCCTGACATCGTCATCTTTGGCATTGTCCGCAGCAATCCAGTCGGCCTTGATGCCAAGACCGGCAAGGTGCTTCTGAGCCTGCTCGAGATCCGGGGCCTTGCGCGATGACAAGACGATCTTTGCTCCTTGTTCGCCGAGGGCTTCAGCGATCTGCAGGCCGAGCCCGCGTGATCCGCCAGTGATCAACGCCGATTTTCCGCTCAGATCGAACGCCTTCTTTATGCTGCCCATAGCTTGATCCTTACATAGATTGGTTGTTCGCCTATATTTCCGGTTACCCTCAGCGGCCGCGAAACACCGCCGCGCGGCGCTCGATGAACGACTGGATGCCCTCTTTGGCATCCTCGCTGTTGAGAACACGCGCCTTGATCTTCGGAATGTAGTCGATGGCCGCCCTCTCGCCGCTTTCGATGTATTTCAATGCGGCTTCCTTGGTGACCTGAATACCGATCGGAGCGTTCCTGGCAATGAGCTGCGCGATTTCCATGGCCCGCTCGATTTGCTTGCCTGGTGCGACGACTTCCTGAACGAGGCCGATCTTGTAGGCGCGCTGCGCGTCGAACTCGTCGCACAGCAACAGATGATACATGGCATCGCCCCAGCCGGCGCGCGTCAGGAATCGGAAATGAGCACCGCCCAACGGAGCGATGCCGCGCTTGGATTCCATCTGGCAGAATCGGCAATCGTCGGCTGCGACGACGATGTCGCCGGCAAGCATCATCTCGATGCCGATGGTGAACACGATGCCCTGGACCGCGGTGACGATCGGCTTGCGGCACCTGTTTGCGAGCCCGAAGACGTCGATATTGCCTTCCTTGAGACCCCACTTCTCGGCCTTAGGACCGAAAAACCTCGGCATGTCGAGACCGGCCGTGAAATCGCTGCCCTCGGCACAGACCACGCCCACCCAATACTCATCGTTGTTGTGCAAGACGGTGAGCGCATCGGACATCTGCGCCATCATCTCCGGGCTGAACGCGTTCTTTTTCGTCGCATTGTCGATGATGACCTTGAACACACGTCCGTGAACCTCAGTGCGGATGTGCCCGGCTGGGATCTCTCGCTCACTCATTCGACGTTTCTCCCGGATTAACCGCGAGCGGGCGACGCTGTTCAACCTGCCGCAGCGTCCCGCATCAGCTTCTCGATCTTGGCATCCAGCTCGCGCGCCACGGCCAGCGCCTCCGCATTGCCGTAGGGTGCGAGCAAGCTTGCCATCTTGTCGTAGCCGAGATGCACCCCGTCCGATCGCTCATCGACCAGCACCGTGACGGGAGCGTAACTTGCGGCTTCCGGAACATGCTTCGCCATGTCCTTCATGATCAGCGGATTGCCGATCAGGAAACGCTGGGCCTTCGGCGAAGCGAGACCGCTTTCGCTGCGCATCACAGCACCCGCATCGAGATTCATGAACAGCATCAACCCGGCTGCGCTGACGCTCCGTTGCACCACGCTTTGGAGTTCGGCATAGGTGGTGGCGTTCCGGGTCGCCCTCAGGAACTCCGCCATGTCAGGTCGGCCGATCGACGCCTCCAGCGCCGCGACCACGGTTTCGAATGGCTTGGACGACGTGACGGTGAGCCGTTCAATTTCGATCCTGCGGACCGTCATGGATTGCCGCCTTGGTCGCCGGCGGCACCCTTCGGACACCAACCGGTCTCTATATGATGACGGTCATGTCATCATGGCATCGCAAAAGTTATCGGTCAATCGGCTTTTCCCCGTATTCAAAGGGTACCCCTGACCTGAGGTCAGGACTGTGCAAAATTACTCATTTGGGAAAACATTCCAATCAACTGTGAGCATCAGGGCGGTTCCCCGCGGCTCTGGCGGGATGGTCGTTGACAAAGGCGTTACTGCAGCCGCTAATCGCGCCAAAAGCCAGGGGGAGATTAATATGAAGCGCATTTGCTGTGGGGTGATTGTCACGATCTTGTCTTGCGGCGGCGGGGTGGCGAATGCTCAAGGCTTGCCCTCCTATATGGCGCCAATTGCGGGACCAACCTCTGCGACGCCGGGAGAGATCGCGACCAAAGATGTGCTGGCGCTCAACACCGGCATGTTCGAATTGTATGGCGACGCCGCCAATATCTTTCAGAAGAATTTTCTCGGCAACCACCCGGTGATCCTCGGGCTTTTTTCCGGCGCCGGCGGGCGGCTGATCCTCTATCGTCCCGGAATGCCGCCGATGGAGGCACCGCAAGTGCCGATGGTCTATCAACTGATGAAATCTGTCGGTCACAGCACGATGGCGCTGGCCGAAGTGGTCGGACCTTATCTGAACAATCCGGACAACAAGTCCTGGCGCGGTTCGATGCTTGCCTACCGCAGCCGGATGCAGTCGGCGCTCGACGGGATCGATGCCACTGCGATGCAGCCGGACTGGCGTCCCAATAATCGCACCATCCTGCAGAACAACATCGCGTTCATGGATGATTGCATTGCCAAGGGCGTGATCACCGTCGCCATGCTCGAGGCGTTCGGCAAGAAGCAGGCGCCATTCCTGGCATTGAACGTTGCATGGGCGGCGCAGACTCAGGTCGGACACTGGATGACGGTGCTTGCCGACTGGAAAACCCAACTCGGGGCTGACTGGGACAAGACCTATGCCGCAAGCAACACGATCTATGTGGCGCGCCAGAACAACGTCCTGTTCAGCGTGCTCGCGCAGTTCTTCGGTCCAGACGCAATCAATAACCGCCTGCTTTTGATCGAGACGATTTCCTTTACAACAACGCCCGCGGACATGCTGGAGTCGCTGACGCGTATCATCGCCGACCGCTCGGTCGGTTCACTGTTCTTTGGCAACTATCATCTGATGGATTTCGAGCTAATGGGTGGCGACGCCCGCGCCGCAATTATCGCCGAAACCGGCAAGCGTGGCATGACACCGTTCCTGCCGCCGGTCGTGCCGTTTGGTTCAAAGCAGTGGCCGACACTGGTCACACCAGGTCCAGGTCCAGCATCTCTCGCCGACTTATCAATACGCCCGTGACAGCGTTGACCAAGAGGTAGGAGCATGCAGCCTTCGCGACGCGAGTTCGTGAAGTGGGTCACCGCGAGCGGCATCGCGCTCAGCCTGTCGCGGCTGGGATCAGCTCAGGAACTTGGTTTCGCAGCACGGGAGACTTTGCCCGGACGGCAGAAATGGAATCCGGCTGCGAAGGGCGCCGGCCGCATTGACGGCGTCGCCAAGGTTACCGGTACAAAACTCTACGCCTCGGATTTTCGTGCCGCAGATCTCCCCGGGTGGCCGGCCACGACATCGCACGCCATCCTTGTCCGCGCCCCCGATGCGACGCACGTCTACACCGGCATGGATCTCGCGCGCCTCAGCGGCGTGCTGAAGCCTTCGGTGGTGGTGACGGCGGAAGACCTCGCGAAGATCGGTACCCGCGTTCCTGAATTCTATGCCGGCGATCTGTTTTGCCCCGTCGGCAAGACGCCGTTGTATCTCGGCCAGCCGGTTGCACTCCTGCTCTTTGAGAAATTCGATGCGTTCGATCAGGCACGCCTCGCCCTTCGCGATGGAACTTTCGTCAAGTTCGGCGAGGAAACCGGCCCCGTCGTGGGGCCTAACTACGGCGCATTTCGTTTCACCCGTGTCGCCGGCCCGACCCCTGACGCGCCCGATGTTTACTCGCCGGTCAAGAACGGCTGGGTGAGTCCGGGACGTTTCCAGGACAGTGAGCGCCCGATATGGGCGCGGCTCCCGATTCCTACCGGGCGCGACTACGCCGAAGCCGCAACTCATGGCGAGCAGATCCGCGCGGAACTGGCCGCGACCAATCCGGCGCTGCTGATGCTCGACCGCGAGTTCGAAACGCAATCCGTCGACCCGGTATTTCTCGAGCCGGAAAGCGGGCTCGCCTGGTATGACACGGGCGCCAAAAACCTCGAGCTCGTGCTCGGCGTGCAGTCGCCTCACGAGACCGCTGAAGCGCTTGCATACATGCTCGGCAACGCGCGGGTTCCGTTCAAGCCGGCGCACATCAAAACCCTGTTTGCCTATATGGGCGGTGGATTTGGTGGACGCGACCATTCCCCCTTCCCGCTCTATGTCGCGCTGGCTGCGATCTTCCTTCCCCTCGGGCCGGTGCGGCTGGCCCATGACCGCTATCAGCAGTTTCAAGCCGGCATCAAGCGTCACGCCTTCAAGATGCGCACGCGCATCGGCGTCGATCGCGCGACCGGCAAGATCAGTGGATTCGCCGCCGATCACGTGCTGGATGGCGGCGGCCTCGCCAATTTTTCAGCCAACGTTGCGACCGTCGGCGCCGCCGCGGCCATCGGCATCTACGACATTCCGAAGGTCGATGTGACCACGGTCGCGCTGCATTCGCGCGGCGTTACTGCGGGATCGATGCGCGGTTACGGCACGCTGCAACCGATGACGGCGCTGGAGGTGCTGATCGACGAGGCGGCGGCGGCGCTGCCGCTCGACCCGATCGAGTTCCGGCGGCGCAACGCGCTCAAGACCGGCGGCAAGACCATGACGGGAAATCCGTACATCGTCTCCATCCGCACGCCCGAGATCTTGGACAAGCTGGAGAAGCATCCGATCTGGCAGCAGCGCGCCGAAGAAAAAACTCGCGGACAGCAAGCAGGTCTGCTGGTCGGCACGGGCGTGGCTTGCGTTACCAAGGACTACGGCTCCGGCGCGGACTGCTCGCAGGCATCGGTGGAAATCGACCCTGCTGGCCGGATCGCCATCCACGGCGATCACGTCGATATGGGCAACGGCATCGCCACGGCGCTGGCCAACCGGGTGGCGGCCCATCTGGGCGATGTGGCCGATGAAGTCACCGTGCACGACGTCGAAGCCTATGGCCCGCTTGCGCTCGTCACCTCGGGCAACTCCTACACCATGAACCAGGCGACCCAGGACGCCGCGGGAAAAAATCCGCGCTGGGTGCCGGCGATCAGTAGTGCCACGTTCGCCTCGAACGGCGCGCATGTCGGCACGCAGGCGGCGGCCGAGGCCGCGCGCGTCATATTCCGCTTCGGTTTATGGCCGGCCGCGCTCGAGCTGTGGGGTATCGCGCCGACCCATCCAACGGCCAAGCAATGGGAGGCCGCGCGCTGGAAAGACGGACACCTGCTAATGCCGGGTTTGGCGCCGCTATCGTTGCCCATGATCGCCGCCAAAGCCCATGCGCGCAATTTCGTGACCGGGGCCATGGCGCACGCCTTCTCCCGCTGGGGCTGGTCGCGGGCGACCTTCCCCGTCGCCGGGCAGACATGGACCGCCGATATCGATGCGCTGGCCGTGCGCAGGGGCGGCGGTAAATACGCGCGCCTCGATCGCTCGAGCGTAAAATTTCCGCCCACTGACAACAACCGTTTCGGCACCGATTACACCGCACTCTGCGCCACCTTGGTGCGCGTCGAGATCGCGCGCGCTACCGGCGTACTACGCATCGCCAAGGCTTACAGCGTGTTCGAATGCGGCAAGGCGCTGGTGCCGGAAATCGTTCTCGGGCAAGCGCAGGGCGGCTTCGCCATGGGTGTCGGTTACACCTTGCTCGAATCGCTGCCGCCTTACGAAGGCGGACCCGGCAACGGGCAATGGAACCTCGGACAATATCTCATTGCCCGCGGGTCGGACCTGCCGCTGCGCGACCTCGAGATCGAGGTATTGCCGCCGCTGACGCCGGACGAGCCGCCAAAAGGCATTGCGGAAGTCGTGATGATTCCGGTCGTTCCGGCAATTCTGAATGCCATCTTCGATGCGACCGGTCGCCGCTTCCGGTCCCTGCCGGTCACTCAAGCCATGATCAAAGGAGCGCTCGCGTGACCACACTCGCCATCACGATCAACGGCCGCGCCTACGGTCCGACCGAGGTGCGCGACGATTTGACGATGAACGATTTCTTGCGCGAGTACCTCGGGATGACCGGCACCAAGTTCGGATGCGGCGCCGCGCAGTGCTTGAGCTGTGCGGTGATCGTCGACAGGCCCGACGGGACGAGTTACACCAGCCCGACCTGCATCGTTCCGGCAGCGAGCTTCGACGGCAAGGCGATCCGCACCGTCGAAGGCCACGCCAGGAACGGCGAGCTCTCCGATCTGCAGAAGGCTTTCATCGACCACTTCGCTTTCCAGTGCGGCTACTGCACCGCAGGCTTCCTGAATGAAGGCCAGGTTCTGCTGGAGCGGCTGGCAAAGACCCCGGTGGCGCGCGCCAAACTTGAGACAACCATCGCCGAGGCGCTCGACGGCCACATCTGCCGTTGCACCGGCTACATCAAATATCATGAGGCCGTGCGGGACGTGATCCTGGCCGATCCGAAAAGCTACCTCTTGTAGTGCATGATCCCGCGCATTGACGGCATTAGGGGACCGACGATGAAATCCGAGATGCGGGTCAGGATATTGATTGCGGTCGCGGCCCTCACGACAAGCGTGCTGACGAGTTACGCGGCCTCGCAAACCTCGGCCAACACACTGGCTTCACCCGAGAGTTTCGGGGCGATCAACGCCCCGGAAGCGCGCTCGGCCGCCATGTTCACGGAGCTCGGCAAGGTGCTGACCCATCCGCGCTGCGTTAATTGCCATCCCGCCGGCGACCGCCCACATCAGGCAAATGAAGGCCGGCTTCATCAGCCGCCGGTCGAACGCGGTGCGGACGGTCGCGGCCTGCCGGCGATGCGCTGTTCCATCTGTCACCAGAATGCGAACTTCGACCCCGGCCGCGTGCCAGGCCACCCCGATTGGCATCTCGCGCCACGCGAGATGGCGTGGGAGGGCAAGGCCGTTGGCGAGATCTGCGCGCAGATCAAAGACCCTGCGCGTAATGGCGGCCGCAAGCCCGAAGACCTCATCCATCACATTGGCGAGGACACCCTGGTCGGCTGGGCCTGGGCGCCCGGCTATGGGCGCTCCCCCGCTCCGGGCACGCAGAAGGAGGCCGGAGCGCTGGTCGAAGCCTGGGTAAAGAGCGGAGCAATTTGCCCAGGCAATTGATCGAAACGCGCGGCTAGATCATGATCCATCGGATCATGATCTCATCTTTTTGTATTGAGCATGATCTTTTCAGAAAATCGGTTCCCAGTTTTCCGGATCATGCTCTAAGGGGACCGCTTGAGAAGTTCGTAAAACGCCGGATTGTCCGGACAGGCTTTAAAGCCGCACTCCAGGAGCGTAGAGGCGGCATTGATCGCGGTCAGACTGATCACCAGCCATACCGCAGCGCTCGCAAATAGTCCGACCGGACCCGCCACCTTGTTATCGGGCGACCGATCGTCGAACAGCAGCACGATCGCGATCAGGGCGATGGCGGCGGCGAATGCGATGAACGCCCACGTATAATAGTGATAGCCGAGAAGCGCGCTGCCGTACCCCGGATCCCGCGGCATGATGTGCAGCAGGATCTGACGGGCAGAGACCGTGGCGCCCACAATGGTGGCAAGCAATGAAAGCGCGTAGTGACCGGGATGCGGACCGAAGCGGATATTCAGGATTGGCCCGATCGCCAGCATTGCGAACAGGACCCGCTGCAGGAGGCACAACGGACACGGCAGCTCGCCGAGCAAAATCTGACCCGCGAAGGCAGCGAGGAGGACCAGCGCGATGCCGTAGAGACCAAGTGCATTGAGGGTGACGCCGATCGAGCGTTTCATGCCTTCATGCCTGCATGCCTAAAACGAGAGACGTCCCTAGAACGAAAGATTCAAGGTGTCGGTCGCATGGTGGAGATAGGTTGCCACAGATGCGACGAGCACGATCGAAAACAGTGCCAGCGCCAGGCGATGCGAGCCCCGCCACGACACCGCCATCACAACGAGGACACACAGGAACAATACGGTGAAATCCATCTTTTTGCCCGATTGCAGGGAGGACACTTCGACTAGACGAATCTTCAGAGGCAGCTTAAGACCATGCTTAACGAAAATGCCGCCCCTCCGAGACGCAAACCCACCATCATTTCAGGGCGGCTGCTTTCAGGATTGCGTCGGTGTCGGTGAGCCAGACCGCGTCATCGCTCTTGAGACGCAGGAGAACACGCCGCAAGGCGGCCGCCCCGTCGGGCGTGCCGATTACAAAGGGGTGGATTCCGATGACCACTGTCGTTGCTTCTCGCGCAGGGTTGGCACGGGCCTCGCGCGCCAACTCCGACACGTAATCCAGCCACAGAGCCTCGATCTCCGCCGGTGTCTTCATTCGCGCCAGATTCTGGCCCATGTCGACGGTAACGACCGGATAGGGCAGCAACACCAACGACCCGTCCGGCGTCTTCAGGCGCGAAATGATGTCGGAATCCATCTGGTCGAGGTTGTAGGCGATGCCCTCGGCGGCCATCGCCTGCATCG
>WNFT01004800.1_pt1 | contig 12593 bp, 10 predicted proteins | sample 5400191 | NCBI WGS metagenome assembly WNFT01 (sample SAMN13153359, study PRJNA577476) | soil metagenome | isolation source: 80 cm saprolite under Madrone tree | place: USA:California | collected 2016-06-14
TACTAAGCGAAGTGATTGCAAGAAGCTCGGGTTGTTCGATCCCCGCGAAAGAAAAATGCGTGTTGAACCAGCTAAACTTGCGGTAGTTCAGTTTGGCATGGAGCGTAATCTTGTCGCCCGCGCTTTCCGGAATGCGCAAACGAAAGTGCGCCGTGTCCGCCGCGCCCGGAGGAATCAGGTGGACGTACACAACCGAGCGAGTCGCCCAGGCATTCCGCTTGTTGATGGGATTGCCGTGGCCATCGATCTGCAACGAACGGTAGAAATGCGCTCCCGGCTCGACGGGGCCTTTGCCGTCGTCTTCCACTTTTCCGCTCCAGAAAAGCATTTGACCTTTTTCATCCGTGGCCTGCAGTTCGAGCCATACATCGAAAGCGTCCACCGTGCCGCCCGGGAAGAAGTGCCCGACCTTTCGCGTGCGCACCACGACGTCGACGCGAGCATCATCGCCACCACGACGTCGACGCGAGCATCATCGCCGCGCCGTACGGCCGCATCGGTGCGATCGATGGGGGCGGTGATGGGACGTACTTCTCCGGCCGGGCCTTTCGGCAGTGAAATATCGGATTCTTCGCCAACCGCGAACGTAGTGGAAAGCTCCGGCTTTCCCATTTCGCTGCGGGCTGGGGCGTTCGTTTCTTTGCCTGCCGGCGAAACGGCGAAAATATCAACGCTTAGTTGCTTGTCCTGCAGGAATTTTTTGGCGAATTCGAATTGGGCCTGGTCCTGATTCGCCGTGGGCACTGCCGTGTTCGCCCCGGGGAAGCGATGCGAATGCACGAGTCCTTTGATGTTGCCATCATCGCCCGAAGGCACTTGCGGCATATGGCAATCGGCGCAATTCATCGGCGTCTTCGGGTAATAAAATGCGCGCGCGCCCTGCCCGGAAACGCCACTGGCCTGCCAGTTGTCGTACTCGTTGAAGCCGCGAATCCAGCGGTAGTGATTCACGGGCACGTCCAGATGAACCTTGTGGCACGAAGAACAAAACTCGGCCGTATCTGCACGCATAAACGGCTTCAGAAAGGTGCGGCGGTGCGGCTCCGGGTTCAACCGAACCACGAAATCGTGCAGCTTGCGAACGAAGGGATTTTCGCTGGCAGCAAGTTCATGGAGTTTCGGATATTCGAGGAAAAAATCGCCCTGCCCCATGGTGCTTTTCACTTCCACAATGCTATGGCACATCAAGCAGCCGAGGCCGGCGCGCGCTTCCGGGCGGTCAACAATCTGTTTGATGGGCGTATCAAACAAACCGCTGTAAAGCAGAGCAGGATCGTGGCAGCCGGCGCACCATTTGGACGAACGCACACCGGCGACTTCCTGCATGTACTCGATGCTCTTGCGATACCACTGATTGTTGAAGGAAGAGAAATGGTGCATCGAGCTGTCCCACTGTTTGTAGATATCCGCATGGCAGCGCTGGCAAGCGTCCGATTTCATGAAGTACTTCGAGGGAATGTTGCCGCCATGTTTGGTCTGCGCGGAGCTGGGGAAGAATTTCCCCTGAGGGCCGTCGCCTTCCGCATCCATGGATTCCGGCGGCATCAGTGGATTGGAGATGCGATTCGCGTTCTTCCAGGCGACTTCGCGCGTCCACCATGTTCCCGCCGCGATGCTCGCTGTGAGAAGAGTTAGCGCGGCAAATCCCAATCCGCGTTGGACAATACTGTCACCCAGCCAGCCCTTCGAAATGAGCCAGGACATTGCCAGAAAAAGCATGCCAAGAACGCACAGCGCAATGTGTGCGTACAGCCAAGGCTTCAGCCGAAGCGGCGTACCGATTTTGATCAACACGATTCCGAGGAGCGCTCCTCCAGCCAGCGAGAGCAAGCCAAGGCGAGCCAGGAGAGACTCTTGACGGAGCAATCGGAAAAGAAAAAAGAGGAGAAGAATCGTTAAGACGATTCCGAGCACTACATGGAACAAATCCACAACAAAGTAAGAAATCGTGGCCGAGGGACATCCGTACAGATAAACAGCGCTAAGCCCCAGCGTTACAAGGAATCGCGATAACCACCGCTTTAGACGTTCAACTTGCATCATCTCCACCTGGGCGTGCGGTATGCGGTTATCAAAAGAGCGGCCGGATGTCTAGGTCGCATCCGGCCGCAATTCAGTTTGGGGTGCCCCGAAGCAAGCCGTATGACGGCGACGCTGGAGGCGATAACGCTTGTGGGCATACTTATAAGGAATGCGCGCAAAGCTGGCAATAGTGTAAAAGCATTAGAAGCCGGATTGGGCATCTATCCCCTTTGTCTCCAGGCAATTGTACGTTTTCCCAGCGCGAAGATCTTTGTACTCCTCGGTGCGACCGCTGGGCCAATCAATGACCACGCGATCGATTTTATCGCGCGAACCGAGGCCAAAGGTTACAGGCAATTCCGATTGGGAAAGATAGCTAGAGCCTCCTCGCACGATTCTCGCTTGCACTTGCCCCTCGTGGAAAATGCGGACCGATGCGCCAATCGCATCGCGATTCGATTTCGTGCCCCTTAGATGAAAACGAATGCTTCGAGGATTTGCAGTTTGATCGTTGCGGTATAAATACGCTGGGCCATTGTTTGTGGTCATCAGGATGTCCAGGTCGCCGTCGCGGTCGAAGTCTGCGAAGGCCAGGCCCCGACCAACCTTCGGAGATTCGAAGCCTCCGCCAACCTGACTAGCCACGTCGTGGAATTTTCCGTCGCCCTGATTCAGAAAAAGTTGCGGGGGTTGAGCATAACCAACGTTTCCGCGGATGTTTCTAACCGTTTCATCAATGTGGCCATTGGCGACTGCCAAGTCCAGAACGCCATCCAGATCGGCATCAAGGAACATGCAGCCAAATCCGAGAGTGTTCCTCGACGCCGCGCCGATGCCGGATGGAATGGACACGTCGTCAAAAACTCCCGGCGCGCTAGCACGATACACGCCGATCATTTCGTTGTCGAAGTTGGTGATGGCCACACCGGACTTGCCGGAACCATCGAAGTCTCCCGTGTCCACGCCCATGCCGGCGCGTGCTTTTCCTTCCGTGCTGAACGCCAGACCAGCCTCGACGGCGACATCCTTGAATTTCCCGTTGTGCAGGTTGCGGTACAACTTATTCGGCTGCGTGTCATTGGCAACCAGCAAATCCGGCCAGCCGTCTTGATCGTAGTCGAACATTGCCACGCCGAGAGATTTCGAGCTGCTGTCAAAAACGCCGCTGGTTGCGGTTATGTCTTCGAACGTTCCGTTGCCGCGATTGTGGAAGAGCCAGCAAGTATCTCCGCGATACGCTTCCGGCGTGCAATACGACTTATGCGAACCATCGAGGCTGCAGAATACATCGTGTTCAGGAGACCAGCGCACGTAGTTGCACACGAATAAATCCAACAAGCCGTCGCGGTCGTAATCGAACCACAGCGCCGAAGTGCTAAAGCCTTGATGCCCGAAGAGGCCGCTCGAACGCGTGGCATCGACGAAAGTTCCTTTGCCGGTATTGCGAAAAAGCCGGCTCTGCCCCACACAGGTGATGAAAATGTCGGGGAATCCATCGTTGTTGTAATCACCGACGGCCACGCCCATTCCGTACATCTCGACGTCGAGCCCCGCGCTGCGCGTCACGTCCGTAAACGTGCCGTTGCGGTTGTTGCGATAGAGCCGCAGCGTGGATCGCTCGCGTTTATGGCCGGGCCAGTCCATGCCGTTGACGAGAAGGATGTCCTGCCAGCCGTCGCTGTCGTAGTCGAGAAACGCGCAGCCCGAGCCCAGAGTCTCCGGGAGCAGCTTGCCACCGTAGGCGCCGCTGTTATGCCGGAACTGGATTCCAGCCGCGCTTGTAACGTCGGCCAGCCGGAATCCGACGGAAGAAGCGGGATTCGCAAATGCCCAAGCTGGCGCGACGGCCGTGGTTAGTCCTGCGCTGATGCTTGTGACAAGAAAATCGCGCCGGTTCACGGCAAATTCACCAGGCCGTTTCGAATCGCGTAGACCACCAGCTCTGCCGTTTTGTGAATCCCGAGTGTGTCCATGATATTGGCGCGGTGGACCGCCACGGTATTCACGCTGAGATTCAAGTCCGCCGCGATTTCCTTGTTCGATTTGCCGGCCACGATGTGCTGAAGGATTTCCAGTTCGCGAGGAGTCAATCCACCGCCACGCTCTCCCTTGAGCGCATCTGGGCGGGACACTTGCGGGTCAAGCACGGTCATGCCGGCCGCGATGCTTTTGACCGCGCTGACCAGGTCGAGGTCCATGGCGTTTTTCAGCACGTAGCCGCGCGCGCCCGCTTCCAGCGCCTGGCTCACCAAGGTTTCTTCGGAATGCATGCTCAACATCAGGATTCCTGCTTCCGGGAATTTCTCCAGGATTTTTCGCGTAGCTTCGATGCCGCTCAGTTCCGGCATGGCGCAGTCCATCACCGTGACTCTGGGCCGCAGCTCGCACGCCAGGCGCACCGCTTCTCTGCCGTCGCTGGCTTCTCCAACGACGGAGATCCCCGGGTCATCTTCCAGCATCCGGCGAAATCCGCGGCGCACCAGCGCGTGATCGTCCGCCAGTAGAACCGTTATCTTAGGCGCCATTGGCATCCACCTTGATCCGGGGAATCTGGAGGCGGACCTTGGTACCGCCTTGCGGACGGGGCGAAATCGCCAGCGTGCCGCCGATTAATTCGGCGCGTTCCCGCATGGCGACCAGCCCGATCCCGCGCTGCGATTTTTCTGCCAGGAAGCCCTTGCCATGATCTTCCACTTCAAGCTCGAGCGAATCCGGAGAGAATCTCAGCCGGACCCACGCATCGCCGGCCCCGGAATGACGGCTCACATTATTCAGCGCTTCCTGCAGCACGCGATAAATATGCACGCCTGCGCTGGTTTCCACGGGAAACGGCTGTCCCGTCTTTTCGTAATGCAGCGCAAGACCGGTTTGCCTGCCAACTGTGGGAATATACCAGTCGAGAGTGCTTTCCAAGCCTGCTTCTTCGAGCAACACCGGATGAAGAGCCTGTGAAAGCGTGCGGATATTATTTAGCGTCGATTGCGCGATTTCCTGCACTTCTTTCAGATCCTCGCGCAAGGGCGAGCCTTCCGGAGCGTGTTTGCCTGCGCGGCCCAGCATCGACCCGATCGCCGTCAGGACCTGGCCGAACTCATCGTGCAGTTCGCGTGAAATGTGCCGCAGTGTCGATTCCTGAGTGGAAATGAGTTTCTGCGCCAGGTCGCTGCGCTGCTCGGAAAGTTCAGCGAGGCGCGCAAAAATCTGGCGGTTGCTGCGAATCAGATACAAGCTCGTCAGAACAATCGCGATCAACGTTGCTGCCAGGAAAAGATAAAGTTGCCGCTGCACGCCATTGTAAATCTGGGCGATGCTCGCCGCGGCTTGCTCCTCGCCTTCGTTGTTTTCCACTAGCAGCCGCGAAACAGCCGTACTAAGCGCCTGCTGGCGCGCCTGCAGCGAGAGCCGAATCTGCTCTCGCGCTTCCGGTTCTTTGCCGCCTTGTGCGAGCGCGAACATCCGGTTTACGGCGTCCCAGAACTGCGCCATCGATTGAGAGAGATAACGGCGCTGGTCCGGCGTGCGGTTCGCAACCGCCAGACTTTCTTCCAGCTTCAAGCCGGAGTCCAGATCCTGGTGAATGCGTTCGAACTGCGCCGTCCACGCCGTCAAAGGATAAGGTTCTGTGGTGTCCAGCATGTCGCGCATGGCCAGCGCGATGGAATTGAGATCGTTCTGGACGCGCAACAATTGAAGCGAATCTTTCCGGTTGCGATCCACCATCTCGCTCTGAAGTTTTCGCAAGCCCGTGAGCTGAACGGTGATGTAGGAAGCGTAAGCCAGAACCGCGGCCAGCGTGATCACCAGCCCCAGCAGCAGTCCGTTCGTGGGCGAGCGTTGCGAGGATGCGGCATTCGGCACGGCCTAAGGATACCTCAGGCCGCCGTCCGCCGACGCAGCAGCAAAACCAGGCTAATCATGATCAGCGCGCAGATCAGCGGCACCAGCAATCCCACACGTAAACTTCCCGAATGCTTTGAGACAAATCCGACGAGCCACGGCCCCATGGCTCCGCCGAGTGACGCAAAGGCAAAGAGGATGCCTCCGACGTGCTTCGCGCGCGCGCCATACCACTTCGATAGCCACGCAATATAAATGGGGTAGACACTCGCGCATCCGAGTCCGGCTAGGAAGACTGCAGCCAGGGCAACGGACAGCGATCCGGATGCGGCCAGCAATGCCGTTGCGGCTGCCGCCAGGCTCAGAGCACCAAGCACTACTTTTCTTTCCGACTGCCGCCGTAATACAACGGGCGCGTAAGCGCGCCCGAGTGTGAGCCCAGCATAGAAAAACATCGGCGCCCGCGTGGTCATGCCGGTAATGCCGTTCGCAATCCGTTTGGCGTACTCTGCGGACCAGATGCCGATGCCGTTTTCCATCGCGACATAAATTAAGAACATGGCGGCCATTGCAATCGTGACTGCCGATCCGATTCCAGGAACCGCTGCTTCAGCGGGACTCGCACTCTTTACTTGTTTCTGCGCGCCGAAGGAAACGAACAGCAGGCCCAGTACGAGAATTCCGCCAAAGATTGCAGTGCCCGCCAGCAGGATATCCAGCCCATCGCGCTTTAGCGCTAGCGCGATCAATTGAGAACAAATCATCGCTCCCGCTCCCCATGCAAAATTGAGCTGGTTCAGGAGTGATGCACTCTCTGCTCCTCCCAATTCCGCAACGAACAGATTTGTTCCAGGAGTGGTTAACCCGTAGCCCAAACCGAACGCCGCAGTGGCGGCTAGAGCGACGCCGTGCGTGGTTGCGTTGAGGCACGCAAGTCCTCCTCCCATGAACGCATAACCCAGAACCAGGGCCGGGCGGTATCCCCACCAAGTGGCAATCGCGCCGGATGCCAGAGTGCCTCCCAAAGCGGCCAGGAATTGAATCGTTGAAAAGAAGCCGGCCTGCCCGTCGTCGAGGGACCATCTCTTGATGAAAATGGGCAGCATCGGGCCGATGATGGTGGTTGCTATTCCGCTCAGCACGAAGCCTGCGAAGAGCAAGACCAGCAGGTTGCGGTGACCGCCCGTTTCCGCGACGACTGCGTTTTGTTCGCTCATGGGCAATCTGACATTCTGAGGGACACCGCCCTTTCAAGCAACTTCGCGTTTTGGAAAAATCACTCTGCTTGGAATTCAAAAGTTCGATACTCTTTAGCGTTCAGTTTTGCGGAAAGATGGATAGTCATGATTGAAGTCGGGCTTGTGGGATTTGGTCTCGCGGGACGCGCGTTTCACGCGCCGGTGATTCGCGCCGTGCCTGGTTTGCATCTCGCCGCCATCGTGCAACGCAACGGCAACGAGGCGGCGGAAAAATATCCCGACGTGCGAATCGTCCGGAGCCTGGACGAATTGGTCTCGATACCGGAGATTCGCCTGATCGTAATTGCGACTCCGAACGAGACGCACTATCCCTTCGCGCGGCAATGCCTCGAAGCCGGCCGCGACGTCGTCGTCGATAAGCCGTTTACAACAACTCTGGAGGAGGCTGTTTCGCTCGTGCGGCTTGCGAAGGAAACAGGTCGCCTGCTCACCGTCTATCAGAATCGGCGCTATGACGGAGATTTCCAGGCGATCCGGCAACTTGCCGAGGCTGGCAAGCTGGGCCGCATTGTCCGGTTCGAAAGCGCCTATGATCGTTTTCGCCCACAGCTCAAGCCCGGCGCCTGGCGCGAAGCCACGCGGCCCGGCAGCGGAATCCTGTTTGATATCGCCCCGCACTTGATCGATCACGCATTGGTTCTTTTCGGTTTGCCGGAAGCGGTAACCGCCGATGTTCGGATCGAGCGCGAAAACGCTATTGCTGACGATGCGTTCGACATCATGCTTCATTATTCAGGAGGCATGCGCGCGGTTCTTCGATCCAGCATCCTAGCGGCCGCGCCGCGCCCACGATTCGTTTTGCTCGGCACGCAGGGCAGTTTTGTGAAGCAGGCATTTGATCCGCAAGAAATGAATCTTCGGCAGGGCTACACTCCGGAGGGCAAACCTTGGGGATATGAGCCGGAAGAAAATTGGGGTGTTCTCACCGTTCCTAAAGGAGATTCGTTCGAGCAACGGCGCATTCCTTCAGCCACCTGCGACTATCGCGATTACTATGCGAATGTCCGCGACGCCCTTTTGGGACTCGCCGGTCCGGCCGTAACTCCCGAATACGCGTTAAACGTGATGCGCTTGCTCGAGCTGGCGCGCGCGAGCAGCCAGAAACGCTGTACGATTCCATGGTGATGCGCGGATTCTCGTTTGAATCACACTTTTCAAGAAGCATCGAAGAACTTGCGCGTATAATCTGTTTTCTCCGAGGAAGGGAAGGAGCAGCCCGCAGCTCATGACCATTGAACTGGCACCCTCGATTCTCTCCGCAAACTTCGCACGGCTGGGCGAAGACGCGAAGGCCGCGCTCGACGGCGGCGGCACCGTGATTCATTGCGACGTGATGGACGGACATTTCGTACCGAATCTCACGATTGGACCACTGGTTGTGAAGTCTTTGCGGAAGGCCCTTCCCAACGCCATCCTTGATTGCCACCTGATGATTGAAAATCCTGATGAGTTCATTCCTGCGTTTGCGGAAGCTGGAGCGAGCTGGATCTCCGTGCACCAGGAAGCGTGCGTGCATCTTCATCGCACCCTGCAACTGATCGAATCACACGGATGCAAGTCCGGCGTCGTCTTGAATCCTGCAACGCCGGTGCACATGGTGGATGAAGTCCTGGATATGGCTCACCACGTTTTGATCATGTCCGTGAATCCTGGATTTGGCGCGCAGAAATTCATTCCCGGCGCGCTCCACAAAGTCAGGACTCTCGTCGAAGTTCGCGAGTCGCTTGATCTATCTTTCCGAATCGAAATTGACGGCGGCGTGGCTCTCGATACCGTGGGCGACATTGTGCGTGCGGGCGCTGAATTGCTGGTCGCCGGCAACGCTGTATTCGGCAAAGGCGACATCCGGGAAAACGCGAAAAAATTATTGGAAGCGGCGCGCGCCGCCACGCTTACGCGGGCCTGATTGAATTACCGCCGATAACAATTTCAACGCGCACTCAAAGCCCGGGAGTCTTATTGCTCCTGATAATTCCAGGTCAGCCCGCCGTCGACAAAAAATGTTGTTCCGGTCGCGTAGTCGGATTCGGATGACGCCAGGAACACGGCCATCGAAGCCACATCTTCGGGCTTGCCGAGACGCTTCAGCGGAATGTTGTCGAGCAGCGCGTTTAACTTTACGGGATCGTTCAAAAGTTTTGTGTTGATGGGTGTTTCAATCGCACCGGGCGCGATGTTGTTGATAGTGATGCCGAGAGGGGCAAGTTCGATTGATAGATTGCGCGTCAACATTTTGACTCCGCCCTTGCTGGCGCAATAGGAAGCGAAATGCGGGAAGGGAAGCTCTTCGTGCACGGAACTGATGTTGATGACCTTGCCGCCAGCCTTCGCCTGCATGCGATGCTTCACGAATGCCTGGGCGATGAAGAAAACTCCCTTTAAATTGACGTTCAGGACAGCGTCATAATCTTCTTCGGTGGTGTCCCAAAAATCCGCGCGGCGTTCCAGTCCGGCGTTATTGACGAGAATGTCGACGCCGCCCAGCCGCGCAACGGCTTCGGAGATAAACCGCTGACCATCCGCGACTTTACCGACGTCGGCCTGAATGGCTGACGCCGTGCGGCCGAGCGCCGTGACAGCGGCGACTGTTTCGTCGGCGCCCACCTTATTGGAGCGATAGCAAAAACCGATGTTCGCGCCTTCCTGGGCGAACCGTTCCACGATGGCCCGGCCTATTCCTTGATCACCGCCGGTGATAGCGGCGGTCTTGCCTTCCAGTCTTTTTGCCACGATTTTTTCCTTACCGTTTAGTTGGGAGTGTGATGCCGGGTGGTGGCATTAGTGTCAATCGATTTGCGGCGCCCAAGAAAAAACCGCCGCGGGTACTTCCGCGGCGGCCCAGAGGACCTCCCCGGCGAACTTGTTCAGACCAGCGCAATTAGGCTACCGTGACTTCGGGGCTCAGGTAGACATCCTGGATGACGTTGAGGAGCTGGACGCCTTCCTTCATAGGGCGCTGGAAGGCCTTGCGGCCGGAGATGAGGCCGGTACCGCCAGCGCGCTTGTTGATGACGGCGGTGGCAACGGCTTCTTCGAAGTCATTGGCGCCGGAGGCGCCACCGCTGTTGATGAGGCCAGCGCGGCCCATGTAGCAGTTGGCGACCTGATAGCGGGTCAGGTCGATGGGGTGGTCGCTGGAGAGATCGGTGTAAATGCGCTTATCAAATTTGCCGTAGCTGGAATCGCCCATGTTGAGAGCCTGGTAGCCGCCGTTATTCTCCGGAAGCTTTTGCTTGATGATATCGGCCTCGATGGTCACGCCCAGATGATTGGCCTGGCCGGTGAGGTCGGCGGAGAGGTGATAGTCCTTGTCCTTCTTGAAGGCGTTGTTGCGGAGATAGCACCACAGAACAGTGGCCATGCCTAGTTGATGAGCGTGCGCGAAGGCCTGGCTGATTTCGACGATCTGACGGGTGCTTTGATCGGAGCCGAAATAGATGGTGGCGCCAACTGCGGCAGCGCCGAGGTCGTAAGCCTGCTGCACGGTGCCGAAGAGCACTTGGTCGAAGCGATTGGGGAACGTGAGCAGTTCGTTGTGATTCATCTTCACGATAAACGGAATTTTGTGGGCGTACTGGCGTGCGACGGAGCCGAGCACGCCGAACGTGGAAGCCACGGCGTTGCAGCCGCCTTCGACGGCCAGCTTGACGATGTTGCCGCCGTCGAAATAATCGGGATTTTTCGCGAAGCTGGCGCCGCCGGAGTGCTCGATACCTTGGTCCACAGGCAGGATGGAGAGATAGCCGCTGCCGCTAAGGCGGCCGTGGCTGAACAGGCGCTGGAGATTAGTGAGGACGCGGACGTTGCGGTCGGTCGCGGCGTAGACGCGGTCGACAAAGTCCGGACCGGGAAGATGCAGACGCTCTTTGGCGATCTTCGGGGACTTGAATCCCAAGAGGGATTCGGCCTTCGCGCCGAGATAGGTTTCAATTTTTCCCTGGATCGTGGTGGTTGCCATTTCGTTCTCCTCGTTTCAGATGCGACCGAGAGATAGCCGGCTATTCTCGAATTCCTGTTGAAAGCATGCTGCCAGCGGCAGCGTCTACCAGCCAAAGCAATTTTCCATTTTTTGGCTGGAGCAGTTGCGCGGGCAATTGCTCCGGCTCAAATGGACCTTCCAGCACAGCTTTTAGCGCCGGGGCCTTGTCCGCGCCGGTCACCATGAAGATGATTTCCGCGCTGTTGCTGGCCGCAGCGGCGGTGAGAGTGATGCGCTCCGTGTATAACTTACCGATCCAGTTTCGCACAACCAGCCGCCCATCGGCATGCAGCGCTTTCGTGCCCGGGAAAAGCGAGAGCGTGTGGCCCTCGTTGCCCATCCCGGCGAGAAGGAGATCAAAGCGCGGATACTCTCCATCTTTCAGCTTGAAATATTCGCGCAGAGCCTTCTCGTATTCGAGTGCGGCTTGCTCCGCATCGGAATACTCGCCCTTGATCCGCGTGACTTGTTCCGGCTTCAGCGGCGCCTTCGAAATCATCGTTTCCATAGCCATGCGGAAATTGCTGTCCGGATGATCGGGCGGGACATGGCGCTCGTCACCGAAGAACAGATGTATTTTATCCCAAGGGACCTGCGAGCGCAGCGCCGGATCGCTTACCAGGAGGCTATAGAGCGCTTTCGGGGTCGATCCGCCCGAAAGGGCCACAGTGAAGGAGCCCTTCGCGCGTACAGCGGCGGCCGCTGCTTGAACGAACTCCTGAGCCGCACGCACGGCGACCGCCGCGGCATCCGGCAGGATTCGAATCTCGCGATCCACTCGCGCTCCTCTACGTGATGATGCCCGTGCGCTCCGGCACGGCGATGCGTCCGCGCTTGTCGACTTCCTCTTCGCCCGGCCGGCGCCATGAGCGGCCGTCCTTTTCGAGCAATTCATCAGCCTCGATGGGCCCCCAGGAGCCGGCCGCGTAGTTGGGGAATCCGCGTGCGGGCAGCGCGTGCCACACGTCGAGGATCGGCTGGATGACGCTCCAACCCGCTTCGACCATGTCTGCGCGTTGGAAGAGCGTGGCATCCACCAGCCATACAATCGCGCAAGAGGCGTTCGTAGCCAGTGCTGTGCTCCGCGCCAAAATAAGTGTGGTAGTCGAAGTCCATGTTGACGAGCCCGAGTTTCATTATCGAGCCGGGCACCTTGGCGCCGAAGCTAAGGGAAATGCCTTCATCGGGCTGAATATGAATGACCAGGCGGTTGGTCTCCAGATTTTTTACCGTGGTGTTGCGAAAAAGAACAAAGGGGGTGCGGCGAAACTGGATGACGATCTCGGTCATGCGCTGGGCAAGACGTTTGCCGGTTCGAAGATAGAAAGGGACGCCGGCCCAGCGCCAGTTGTCGATCTGCAATTTCAGCGCGACAAAGGTTTCTGTATTCGAATCGGGAGCCACGTCGGGCTCGCTGCGATAGCCGACCACGCGCTGGCCATCGACCATGCCCGGGCCATATTGCCCCCGTACCGTGTTTCTCAAAACGTCTTCAG
>WNFT01006135.1_pt1 | contig 12592 bp, 15 predicted proteins | sample 5400191 | NCBI WGS metagenome assembly WNFT01 (sample SAMN13153359, study PRJNA577476) | soil metagenome | isolation source: 80 cm saprolite under Madrone tree | place: USA:California | collected 2016-06-14
GCAGCCGGTGATGCTCGCCAAGGAGGCAGCTACGCTCGATCTACTTTCTGGCGGACGTTTTGAACTGGGGCTTGGGGCAGGTTGGATGCGTTCAGAGTACGAGCGGGCCGGTATCCCGTTTGATTCGGCAGGGGTGCGTGTCAATAGATTGGAAGAAGCTGTGCATATCATCAAAGGACTGTTTGCCGATGGGCCTCTTACTTTCTCAGGAAATTACTACACCGTGACCGATTTTGAGGGACACCCCAAGCCGGTGCAGCGTCCTTATCCACCGATCCTTATTGGTGGAGGTGGCAAACGTTTGCTCTCGATCGCGGCTCGGGAAGCAACAATTGTAGGCTTCGTGCCCATCTTTCGCGCAGATGGGAGCGGAACGGATGTGACCGATGCTGCACCTGAGTCACTCATGGAGAAGCTTGCATGGGTTCGCCAGGCTGCAGGTGACCGGTTCGATGACCTGGAATTGAATATACTCGTCGCAGAAGTGGTGATTACTGAAGATCGCGAGCAGGTAGCCCAATTCATTGCCGCGGCCATGGCACCCAATATGGAGGCGTCTGTAGAGCAGGTACTGCAAGTCCCTTATGTGTTGATAGGCACAGTAGACCAGATTTGCGAGAATTTGCTTGCCCGGCGTGAGCAGTTTGGTACTTCTTACATCACTGTCTTTGAGAAGAACCTGGAGGCGCTTGCTCCGGTGATTGCACGGCTTGCTGGTTCGTGAAAAGAAAAACTGTATTACATCAGGTGAAGTTTTCCAACACGATCTTACCTATGGTACTGCCTGATTCTAGTTTTGCATGCGCCAGACGCAGGTTCGCAGCAGTAATGGGCGTTAAGCGTTCGGTGAGCGTTGTATGTATTTCTCCGGCGTCAACCAATGCGGCTGCCCTGTCCAGGATGTTGTGCTGCTCGATCATATCCGGCGTTTGATATACGGACCTGGTGTACATCCACTCCCAGGCAAATGTCGCACTCTTGCGCTGCAACGCGCTGAGGTTGAGTGGCCCATGTGCTTCAACAATGGAGCAAATTTTGCCCTGCGGAGCAATGACCTCGACCATGTTATCCCATTGCTTACCGGTGCTGTTCAGGCAGAAGATGTAATCCACCCTCTTAAAATCGATCTGCTTTAACTGAGGAGCAAAGGCTTGATGGTGATTAATGATATGGCTGGCGCCATGCTCTTGCGCCCAGTGCGCAGACTCCGGGCGCGACGCGGTTCCGATCACCACGAGGCCCGCGCGCTTAGCAAGCTGCGTGGCAATCGACCCTACACCTCCCGCCGCTCCAATAATTACAATGCTCTTCCCTTGATTCTCACTGGCGGTTTGCGAGACTTCCAGACGATCAAACAGTCCCTCCCAGGCCGTCAGCGTTGTCAACGGCAGTGCCGCCGACTGCGCAAAATCCAGGCTCCGCGGCTTGTGTCCTACAATTCGTTCATCTACGAGATGGAACTCGCTATTGCCGCCGGAACGGTTAATGCTGCCCGCGTAATACACTTCGTCCCCGGGCTGAAAGAGTGTACAATCAGGCCCAACCTGCTCGACCACTCCTGCCACATCCCAGCCAAGAATGTGAGGCGAGGTTTCCACTTGATTTTTGGGAGCACGAACTTTGACATCGACAGGGTTAACTGAAATAGCTTTGACGTTCACCAGTAGATCTCGTCCACCAGGAACGGGTTTTTCAATTTCAATATCAAGCAGGCTTTCCGGATCTTCAATGGGAAGGTAACGATACAATCCGATGGCTTTCATGAACGACTCTCCTTTTCTCAAGAGCTTGATCTGTTTGCGCCGGTTCTCCTCCGCTTCCTCACAGAAGTCAGTATACAATCTGGTGCGAGAGTTGTCATGGTTCAAAGATAGTAAGCCAGGGCTTTTCGAAAGTTGCTTTCTTCCCCTCCCCACCCCTGGAAAAAGGGGAAAATGTGGGGACACCCCACACCCCGCCAAGGGGCTGGCGCCCCTTGGATCCCTGCTTGGCTCGACTATCGGCCTACCGGCTCCTTAAGCAGCACTTCTGATGAAGTAGACCCATACCCAGCGGCCTCTTGCCCTCTGTTTCTGGGTAGCGAAAATCCTCGCCCGTTGCCAGCAGCCAGGACCCCTTTACCGCCTTGATGAGCGCTTTCTGGAAGCGCAGTGCAAAACCGCTTGCCTCTTGCTGCACACCTGGCTCTAGCAGCAGACCTCCTGGCCTTGCCAGAGTGGGCCGATCATTGCTTACTGGTACGACCTACTGTTCTAATGCACCTTGCTGGACCTTCACCAAAAGCTCTACCCAGGCCAGGGTCTGGGGCATGGAGAGTGGCAACGCGAATGTATACGGGCTATCATGATCGCCACCCGCTCCACGTTCTAGCTCGAGCCGCCTGCTCTCCAAGATGCTGCTGCTCCACTCAGCCGGGGCATGTGGTAGTATGCTGCTTTCGGTGGAGGGAGGGGTGGTACCGGCAGCGACGAGGGTTCCTGTGCGCGTTCGTGCCCGGCGTGCTGACACTTCAGGCGTCATCTCGCGTGAACCCATGCCCCGCTCATACAGGAATTGTGCTGCTGTGACCGAGTTGGTTAAGCGTCCCTGGTTCTCTTGCACAAGCTGCTCATTGAGATCCTCACGTGAGGTGGAGGAGAACACGCGCAGGTGATCCTGGGGGATGACACGATAGAGTCTCAGGAAGCTGAACAGGGCCTCAAGAGAGGTCAGCGCTGTTGATCTCCATTGCCAGATGGGCTGTTGATTCACCTGGATTGCTACACGATAATACATCTTCTGTCTCCTTCTACATTCTTTTCAGGGGCATTATTCATTTCAGACATTGGATTTTGATAGAAAGCGGTCCCTGGTCTTTTCCTGGTAGATCTTTGCTATAGGTGATATCAAATCCGCATAATCACTATCAAGACGCTAAGCACATGAATTTTTCTCGTATGGATTTCTCCCCAGTTGTGCTGATTTGAATGATGACTATCTAGGCGGATTTGATATGAACCATTCACTATGGAGAGTTTAGCCGATACAAGGAGGAGGTACATCGGAGGAACTACGTATCGGGTTACGTATTTCTTCTGTGACGAGGAAGTGCTTCGAATATGTAGTCAGCTGCTCTCTCAGAAGAGGTGTCGAGGAGCAGGCGACAACCAGCGGCGGCTATCACAGGGTATCAAACCACATGCGATCTGTTCAGGCAATTGACTGGAGAGATGTCTTCGCGCCCAGACCAGGTGGTTCACTTCACGTTCGGCATTGAGCTTAGGTCCCTACTGAGAGGGGCCAGAGATAGGTCTCTCTGTAACCCTCTCATACCACCTCACGCTCTCATCTACCTCTCTCGATTTACCTCACAATGACATCTCCACACGCAATCGGATCGTATTCCGTCTGGTTAGACAAGCCGGGACCATGGTGCACATTGACGAACCAACCACTACTTGGAATCGATGAGACGTTCTTGATGGTGGTTGTCACGCGTGCGTTGCCCGAAGCATCTGCCACCACGTTCGTGAGCGGGTAGATCACCGGTCCCTGCTTTGCGCAACTGCCGGAATGAATATGCGCTGGATGTGGGATGTTTGGAGCGAGACCGCTCATGGTGAGCTTGACTGTTAATGTCCTACCGGAGATCGTCAGTTGAGCTGTTCCCTGTGCCGACTCACCCGTACTTGCACTTGGAGCAGTATTCATTGCGACGCTCACCGATTGTATAGCGGTGGTCGAAGTGTTTGCATTGGTCACATCCCCGCAGGCAATCGGCAGGTATTGGTCGGCGGGGGAGAGGCCGGGACCGTTATGCACTTCGATGGACCATCCCTTCGCCGGAATGCCCGTTGTCACATGTGGAACAGTCGAGGTGGCGGTACCATTTCCATACGCATCCGCAACGACATTTCGCAATGGATACACAATCTGCCCCTCGGCGTTGCAGCTTCCAGCGTGGATATGAGAGGGGTGGGTGCTATTGGGAGCTAATCCCGTGAGCGAGAGTTTCACCGTCAATGTGTGGGTGCTCGGATTCCACCTGAGGTCTGCTGTACCAGTGGGAACATGTTTCAGAATAGCACTGGCGGTCGTAGAACCCCTGGTCGGTGCAGGTGCAGGGGTTGCTGAAGAAGCTGCGGTCGTACTTGTGCCACAGCCAACAAGAAGCAGTACCACGACGATGCTCAGGAGGGCAAGTATATTCATATTCCGGTTTGTGAGGGACTTGGTAACCATAGTAACTCCTTTCCAGGAATTGAGGCCATGTGCAAGCTTCATTGAAGCTAGTAACAAACGTTCTGCATGACCATTTCACACTCGTGCTCAGGTTAAAAGCGCCTCTCAACCAGAGGCGCTTTTAACCTGAGCACATCTATATTATTCTGTGCTGAGCTTGTTGAGGATCAACAAGTATGAGAGTAACCTCTCACCTAACCAGTATGACAAGAAAGTGTCATGTAAACGTCATGAGCATCGTCATGAACTAATTTGACAGTTACACCACCGTTCATAGACGGGCAGTGACGAACACCTCTGCTTCTTCACACGAGCATGGGAGCGCACGAGAGGCCGTCATGGTAAACCCTGAAACTGTTGGGCATAGCCAAAAAGCGTAGGATGTGATAGAATGTCTATCAAACTCATTGAGTCGTAGCCTCGCACGCGCGCTGTATAACAGATGGGTTCCATAAGAAAGTACTATGTTAGATATGAGTACAGATGAAAGAGAAGCGCAAGCGTTAGATGCCTACTCGAGGGCCGTCACAAGTGCGGCTGAACGGGTTGGCCCCGCTGTAGTGCGCATAGATATAGAACGTGAGGGTGGGCGATTTGCCAGGTCTGAATTCGGCGGTGGCTTAGGCTCCGGCTTCATTTTTGCCTCGGATGGCCAGATCCTTACGAATGCCCATGTTGTCTCTGGGGCGCGCCGTATCCGTGTGACTTTGGCGGATGGGCGTACGTTCGATGCTGGCCTTGTTGGTGCAGATACGGAAGTCGATGTCGCGATACTGCGCATCGGCGCTGACCACTTGCCAGTGGCTGAACTGGGACGTGTGCCCTTGAAGGTAGGTCAACTAGTAATTGCTGTCGGGAATCCTTACGGCTTGAACTGGACGGTAACAGCTGGAGTTGTCAGCGCGCTGGGGCGTACGTTGGAGGCTCCTGGTGTACGTAAAATGACCAATCTCATTCAGACTGATACCTCCATCAATCCGGGGAATTCCGGCGGTCCGCTTGTGGATAGCCAGGGGCGCGTTGTTGGTATCACAACAGCTATGGTGCCTATGGCGCAGGGACTTGGCTTTTCCATCCCGTTGGACACGGTAAAATCGGCGATTGCACGTATTAATGGTAAGCGCGGGAGCGCGCCTGCAGGCGTATCAATGGGCGTTGGTGGGATGCGTGTCCGACTCGATACGCAACTGCGACAAGCCCTTAATCTTGCACAGCAGTATGGTATGGAGGTCTTGGAGATCCGGCAGGGCGGTCCCGCGGACCGTGCTGAACTCAAGCGGTTGGATGTGATTATCGCGGCCGAGGATGTACCGGTAACTGAACCGCGGGATCTACAACGCATTGTGCGGCGCCATCGTGCTGGTGAGAAGGTGCCCGTCAGTTTCTTGAGAGGGGGCAGACAGCGCAAAGTGACAGTGGTGCTGTAGCTGGCTGCAAATATAAACCCTGGTTCTTTAATTCATCGTAAACCCCAGGAGTCTGAATTTTAGATTCCTACATGTGATACGTCTTACTTATTGGAACGAGATGTGTCACATATCTGGGCCAAGAAGTCCAGAAGGGGAAAAAGCTATGGAACCTATTCTGCTCACACTGGCTTTTGTAGGTGGGTTTACAGGGCTTATAATTGTAGGTACCAGGGTAAATCTGTACTTTTACTCGCATGGTGCTATTAAGGTAGGCCGTTCCAGGCATATGCGTGGTCTGAGCTCTATTGCTGCGAAGTCAGTGCCAATGCCTGTTCAAGTGTCAACCGGTGTTGGCCAGTCTGATATTCAACTCAGTATGTCAACCGATCCGAGTTCTCGATATGCGCGCGGGGGCCTGATGGTCATGGGAAGTTTCTTCCTGTTGATTGTCATCGCTGTGATTTCACTAGCGATTGCCGCGCCCCATTAACAGGTAGCTGAGAGACCTACCACCGAGGGGGTTAACCAATCGGCCTGCCGGGAATGTACAGATGTTTCCGGTAGGTCGATCGCTTTTAGCGTGTAAAAAGGAGGTCATTCATCATCCTCTACATCATCAGATTGATTTTGGTTATTCTCGCGTTCTTTGCGCAGCAATTCTTCAACGCTACGAATCAGGGTGTCAGCGCTTGGTAGTGGGCCGGTACTTACAGGTTCATCGGGGTTGATAATGATGCCATCCTCATCATCCTCATCCTCATCCTCATCTTCGTCCAGGATACCTTCGGCTTGCTGTTCCAATTTGCGTACATACGCGGACGCTTCAGGATCTCGCGCAACCAGCATTGTAATTTGCTCCTCGAAGCGTAGCGCATCGGCCTGGATATCGCCCAGCTCTAAATCGAATGACAGGAAGGTATTCAGGTAGGTGAGAAGTGCCGCGGTAACCTTGATGTTTGGTGTGGCGGCAAGGTAGTGAGGTGCTGCAGCCCATAGACTGGAAACGGGAATCTTTGCGCGACTGAACGTATCGTGCAACACACCGGGTATGCCGGTGGGGCCTTCGTAACGTGAACCCTGGACATCGATCTCTTGTAGACGTTCCAACATCTCCGCATTGGATGAAAAACCGGAAATGGGTACATCCATGGAGTGTGGTATGTTGGCGAGAAATGCGCCTAGCAGCAAGACCTCTGAGACGTTGAAGTGTTTGCAGGCCTCCAGAAAAGCAGATGCGAATGTCTTCCATTTGAGTTGCGGTTCGACGCCAAGATATAATATAACGTCTCGATCAAAGTGTGGGGCAGCATATGACAAAAATTGGTTTGAGGGCCAGGACATTGAGCGCTGTAGGCCTTTGCTGACATGAACTGTAGGCCGTGTTTCGGTAAAAACGTAAAATTCCTCGGCCTCGATTTCCGCAATCTTGACTGCTTTCCAGCGATCGATTAAAAATTTTACGGATGTGGTCGCGGCATCTGCGGCATCATTCCAGCCTGCAAACGCTGCTATAAGCACAGGGTTTCGTAACTCCGGTTTGTGATGATATTGTACGAAAGCCATCGTCTTTCCTCTACATCTGCCTGACCATGCAATGGATTGACATGTTTTATTTGGTTCCATTGTACCATGCCTGTCTAATCTGTTAGAGGCAGCGAGGAGATAAATATCGTTACTTCCTGTGCCTCAGCATGCCAGCGCTGCATATGCTCTGCGTGAGTTTGCAGGTACGCTCCTGCGCCATAAAACTGGTCATAAAACTCTAATTCAAGGTGATGTGCCTGGGCATAGATACGCAGCAGTATGGTGGGATAGCGAGCTGGGAAACGGCCATAGGTGCTGTAGATGTATTGTGCCATCTCGCCGATGCAATCAATCTGCGCCTGTGTATAGGGTTTGACCGTCGCCTTGATCTCGCTGTTATGCAGGAAAGGGCCGCCTGTTGCGGGATCATAGGTGCCGCCGGGGCCAAACTTGCGCTCGGCCAGTTTGCGAGTTGCTTCGTACATGTCCGCGACATAGGGTGGGCAAACCGATTCGTAATAGCCATCCAGTCCAATAGGATTGGGGAATGTCCAGTCTTCACGCCTGATAAAACGAAAGCCTAAGCCGCGTATGCCTTCATCCGCGAAGGCTCCCAGGGCGCTGTAAGGATAAATGCCGGTGTACATCCAGCCGCCCAGACCGATGGCCTGCAACATTAAAACAATGTTCTGACAGATCAACGCTAGCTCCATTGCAACCGTCGAATATGCCACCTGTTCGATATGTGAGAGCGCAAAACGCATCTGGGGCGTGTCGCTTATAACGCCTGTGCGGATAAATGGTTCCAATTTGCCGCCTAATTGGCCACTATAGTCGTCATAGAGCGTGCAGCCATTGGTGACGTACATGGCGAGCAGCGCCAGTAGTTGTTGCCCAACGTCACCAACAGGTATAAACAACGTTGAGCCTGGACGATTGCTGTTCCAGATATTGTGTTCGTCAAGATGCGGTGGCTGCGGTGGCAAAGCCATGCGTTCGTTACTCAATTGGATGGTGGCAGCTTGTGAGACATCAATGATGCGTGCAACATCGTCGCTTTTCTCAAATTCACGCATGCGGGCAGGTGTGAGATCGCGTGTGCGTGTGAGATAAATCCCTGTATCATCGGTAAAGAATAGTTCAGTGGAACAGATGGTGGCGGCTGAAGGAATGGTACGTCCTGTCAGGCGGAGGCTATAATCGCTCAGGCGATCACTCTCGTTGATGGTGAATGGGATGCCGAAGTTCCAACCTGTGACGCCGGTTGCGGCTGCGACAAGCAGTGCTCGTTCCAGGTCGCAGAGCGGTAATGGGTCATGCTGCGAGGTGTAGGCGAGTGGGCCACTGGGTATGGCCATACCATAGCCGAAGCGTCGCGAACGACGACCGAATAACCCGTTTACCTGTGGGAAGCCGAGGACTTGCTCTAAGCGTGGGTCAATGGGCTGCATAGTGAGAAAAGGGTCCTCCATCGAAATATAGCGACAAAGAAGAGTATAGCAATAGTATAGCATAGGTAACGCCGGGATATTTCCTATAGCCATTTGCTATTGACCGCAAGCCTACCGATCCGTATACTCTTAACATGGAATCAGCTACTATACAGGTCGTTTACCAGGATCATCACCTGCTGATTGTCAATAAGCCGGCAGGTCTTGTCATACATCCCACATACAAACATGCAGATGGAACGATGTGGGATGCGATTCTGGCTTATCTTGCGCAGCAGGGAAGTGATGGTTGGCAACCGCCTGATTTGCCTGATGAACCGGGGTGGGCGCTGGCACCAGAGCGAATTCAGTCGATGTTGCGCGAAAGACGTTTGGAGAGAATGTGGAAAGAGGAAGGTTTGCTGCCTCGTCCATGTTTATTGCATCGCTTAGACAAAGATACCTCGGGTGTTGTGACACTCGCGCGTACCGAGCGGTCGCGACGATACCTGAGCCACCAGTTTCATGAACATAGCATTCTAAAGCGCTACCTGGCGGTTGTGCGTGGTGGATCTCCTGAATGGGCCAGACCTCGCGTACCTTTCAAAGTAATGAGGCGACTGGATGACGGGAGCGAAGACCTGGTTAACTTCCCTTTTGCTTTCTGATCTCCTGGCGTTGACGAATTTATGCTTGACGGCCCGTTACAGCGCGACCCGGGTGATCGCCGCCGGTGCGTAGTTGGACCGGGTGGGCAGCAGGCTGTGACTATAGTGAGGGCACTGGCAGTTGAGGGTGAGTTTGCACTGTTAGAGGTGCGACCTGTAACTGGACGCACCCACCAGATACGCGCTCACCTGGCAGCACTGGGGTATCCTATTATAGGGGACGAGACATATGCTCTCCCTGCCGAAGCGGGCACGCCTCAGGCAGCTATGACACGGCATTTTCTGCATGCACATTGCCTTGAATTGAGACGCTACCCTGATAATGCATTGTGTACCTTTGTTGCGCCATTGGCGAGTGAACTGCTTACATGGTTGGAAAACTACTTTCCTGTAGGATTGGACGTTTTGTATGCAAGAAAGACAGTACCCGCCTAATGAGGGCCCTTATGCTGGTCTGAGCGATGAAGAGAAGAAGAAACGCCTGGACGCTATGGTGCGCATCTGGCAAGATGATACAGAACGACGCGTTGAGCGCGAGGGTTACCGCACTTTTATAACGGAGCTTGGACTTGATGAGTATCGTTATTCCGTGTGGATGCGTTTTCCCGAATGGGAACGTGCCGCCGTGGTGGGGCAGGTCGTGACGCTCAGGCGTTCTGAAAGTGGAGCGCCGGAAGACCCGGCGCTGTTCACTATCTGGCGACGTGATCCGTTATTGAAGACGATGCCGGATTGGAAAGTGCAACTTCCTAAGGAGAATGTTTTTAATATTATGGTAAGGATTACCCCGGGCGGGTTAGGCGAGGGGGTGAAATGGGCGACGGTGATGCCCAAAGAGTTAATCCCTCGCTACAAGCCTGGATGGCCAAAACAGCAAGATTGGGTGACATGGACACGCGCTTTTGACTGGTTGTCTATTGCGGTCCCCTTTATAAGGGCGATGCTAGATAAGTTATAAGTGCATATGATACACTGTTTGAGAAGGGTTTGATTGTTCTTGGAGCGCGTTGACAGGCAGGAAATTATAGTAAGGAAGCGCTATGGTAGAAAGATTTATCTCGCGAGGGTTCCGGGGTCGTCGCGAGCCGAGCGAGCTGACCGGACGCATCCCGCCCGGACAGCACCTCGAACGCGGGTTCCCTGTGCTGTCGGCGGGGCCGACACCACACACTCCTTTGGATCGCTGGGATTTCTCCATCGTAGGCAAGGTCGAACAACCCAAGCATTGGACATGGGACGAATTGCACGCCCTGGCCCAGGAACAGGTGACAGCCGATATCCATTGTGTGACCAAGTGGTCCAAGCTGGACACGCACTGGCAAGNAAGGCGTCTCTGTCCAGACGTTGCTAGAGCAGGTCAAGTACCCTGAGAGCGCAAAATATGTGATTGCTTTCAGCGATGGAGGCTACACTACCAACCTACCTCTCGCCGATGTTTTGGATGGCAAGGCCTGGATTGTGTACATATACGAGGGAGAGCCGCTCGCTCCTGAACACGGAGGACCTGCGCGGCTGCTTGTTCCTCACCTTTATTTCTGGAAAAGCGCCAAGTGGGTCCGGGGTCTACAGCTGGTCGAGCAGGACCAACCGGGCTTCTGGGAATCATTTGGCTACCACAACTATGGAGACCCATGGAAAGAACAGCGCTACTCGGGAGACTAACCTGGCAACTCGGTGAGGTCGCGGCCAAGAAGGTGGAAACACCGCGAACAGCGAGCCTGACGTTTGCGGTCCCCAACTGGCCGGGACACCTGGCAGGCCAACATGTAGACGTGCGACTGACTGCTGATGACGGCTACCAGGCGGAGCGCAGCTATTCCATCGCTTCGCCGCCCGAAGAGCACATGCTGGTGAAGCTGACCGTCGAGCGATTGAATGACGGGGAGGTTTCTCCTTACCTCGTCGATGAATTGCGTGAGGGCGACCAGATCGAACTGCGCGGTCCCATCGGCGGCTATTTCGTGTGGGAGGCAAGCCTGGGGGGACCACTCTTGCTGGTGGCCGGAGGGTCGGGCATCGTGCCGCTCATGGCGATGATCCGCCACCGCAGGGCCGTCGGCAGCACGGTCCCGACGCGTTTGCTCTATTCGTCCCGTTCCTACGATGAGGTGATCTACCGTGATGAACTCGATCAACTTGCGCGGAGCGAAGCGGGATTCGAGGTGATCTACACGTTGACGCGCTCGCAACCGCCAGGTTGGACAGGCTACAATCGTAGGATCGACGGCGACCTGTTACATGAAGTGGCCTGGCCGGTCGAGCAGCATCCCCTCGCTTTCATCTGCGGTCCGACGCAGCTTGTCGAAAATGCAGCAACGGGCCTGCTGCCTCTAGGATACGACCCGGCGCGTGTAAAGACCGAGCGTTTCGGTCCAACAGGAGGCTCATGATGGAACAGAAACTAGATGGTAATGCTGCAGGCGGCATGTTGCGTGAGATATTTCCCTTTGAGATGACCATGGCCGAGGTGTCGTGCGACGCGTGTGGGGCAACCGGTCCCATCGGGACGCTTGCCGCCTACATGCATGGGATGGGGACGATCATCCGCTGTCCCATATGCGACAACATGCTCATGCGCGTCGTGCATGCCAGGGGACGCTACTTGCTGGATATGCGGGGCATGCGCGTCCTTCAGATCAAAGAGAAGTAGTACAGTAAAAGGAGTTCTTGTTAGACTGAGATTCCTTGTACATTTAGGCCAGGGAGTCTCAGTGGCTAGATATATGCTTGCGTGGTGTCAACAGTTGCCCAAATTACTTGACAAACCTGGACAACAGTCGTTTCGCTCGCCCTGAAAGGGTCCAGCCTCTCCGCGTTTCTGCTGTATGCCGAGAGGTTATCCTTGCAGGTCATGTCCGTGAGATGCTACAGGTTGAAACGACATCTCTTTGGACCAAGCGTAGCCCCACCACCTTAACGTGTCTGCTCATCTGCAGACGGGCCTGGCCTGGATCAGCGGGATTGCCCTCCCCAGGCTTCTCCCCCACGACCTGTAGCCGTAGAGGGCGAGCGGATGCAAGACAGCCAGAAAGGCCCTCAGCCACCTACTGAAGCAGGCAGAGCAGGGGCCTTGGCCTGGCGCGGCCGCCAATGCCACTCGCGATAAAACGAGCGATGCACATTCACTGAAGCGTTAAAGTCGGCATGTGCCTCGTAGTGACACACCGGACACCAGAACAGTTTTCCCCATTTCTCGACGATACGCTTTCCGCCTCGGTAGGAGAACCTCTCCCCCACAGCGCCGCAGCGCGAGCAATACTGACTGGTCCCGTGCGGATTCACTTCGACGGTGACGACTCCTGCAACATAGGCTTTGTCGCGCGCACGCTGGTTGATCTTG
>WNFT01005283.1_pt1 | contig 12586 bp, 13 predicted proteins | sample 5400191 | NCBI WGS metagenome assembly WNFT01 (sample SAMN13153359, study PRJNA577476) | soil metagenome | isolation source: 80 cm saprolite under Madrone tree | place: USA:California | collected 2016-06-14
GACGCCCTGCGGCACGCGAAGGGCAACAAGACGCGAGCCGCAGCTGCGCTCGGCCTCAGCCGCGGCGCCTTCTATCGGCGTTTGGAGCGCTTCGGTCTCGTTGCCTGAGCCGTCCGATTTCGGTCACTGCGTCCGGAGTCGGCCGGCTCCGTGACCGATTGCGGACGACTCGCACTCCGTTCGTTCCCAGCTGTGGCGCGCAACATCGCACGAGGCTGATCGTTCTTGGGTGCCTGATGGTTTGGTCCGCGTTGTGCCCTTGTATCGCGTGGAGGAAGCGCCGGCAAAGATGCTTCCGGAAAGAGGAGACATCAACATGGGCAAGCGTGGAATCGTATTCGTTGCAACCGTCGCATTGATGGTGCTCGGAGGTTGTGCCACAGACACACAGAGCAACGCGGTCGCGCGACTGACCGACTCGGATGTGCGTCCATCCGTTCTGCCAAGCGATCTCGTCGGTACGTGGAATGGCTCGTTCGGGCCGGTCGGCGCCGATGCCGGCGGCCGTGGCGCTGTCGGGAACTTCACTCTGGTGATCAAGGACGACGGCACATACACAGTGACCGAACGACGAGGAGCATCGTCGTGGAACCACTCTGGCGTCGTTGTCGCGAACGGTCACACGATCACGTTGCGACACTCGTCGGGCCGGTGGTCCTCGCTCGTACATCGCGGCGACGCGCTGTACGGCGTGGTGCCCGATCGGATGACCGGGTATACGCTTCAGGTCTCCGTCGAGAAGGATTCGGGGGCTCTCGCAAGTCCGCCATCAGCACCGCGCGGTGGACAGTGAAGCAGACTCTGAGGCAAGCGCCGATGCACCCGAATCCGCTTCTCGATCCTCGGTTCTGGAACGACGTCGGCGCGCGTCAGCGGGAGCTGCTCTCCGCGGCACTTCGGTGCCGCGGAGAGTGGCATGGCAACTATCAGTGCGTGCGTACGGCGGCGGGCAGCGTCGGACTAGCCATCGAGTCCGAAGCGGCGTACACGCCGGAGAAGCTGCGTGCGGCTTAGACCCAGTGCGGCGGCGGCCCGGGATTTGTTCCCGTTCGCGCGCCGGAGCGCATCGACGATCATCTGCTTTTCCACCTCGGCGATGGCGCGCACATCGACGCGGCGGTCGGTGTCCGGCACCGGCGCCGCGGCAGTCGTAACGTCGCGCGATGGGCGCGGCACGATGCCGAGCTGCCCGGCCGAGATCAGCTCACCCTCGGCGAGGATGAGCGCCCGCTCGATGGCGTTCTGCAGCTCGCGGATGTTGCCGGGCCACGAGTGCACCGCGAGCAGATCGCGCGCCTCGTGGCTGAGGCCGGGGTTTGGCTTGCCCATCTCACTGCCCAGCTGACGCACGAAGTGATCAGCGAGGAGCAGGACATCGTTGCCCCGTTCGCGCAAGGGCGGCAGATGGACGCGAAACACCGCAAGTCGGTAGTAAAGATCCTCGCGGAACCGGCCATCGGCCACGGCACGTTCAAGGTCGCGATTGGTGGCCGCAATGAGACGGACGTCGGCCTCCAGCGTCGTCGTGCCGCCGACACGCTCGTACCGCCGCTCCTGCAGCACGCGCAGGAGCTTCGCTTGCGCCGTCGGGGCAAGCTCGCCGACCTCGTCGAGAAACAGCGTCCCACCCGCCGCGAGCTCGAAGCGGCCACGCTTCAGCTTGTCAGCACCGGTAAAGGCACCACGTTCGTGACCGAACAGCTCGGACTCGATGAGCGTTTCCGGCAGTGCCGCGCAGTTGAGCGCGACGAATGGCCCGTCCGCCCTCGAGCTCGCGTGATGGATCGCCCGCGCCAAGACCTCCTTGCCCGTCCCGCTCTCGCCGGTGAGCAGCACGGTCGTGCCGGTGGGCGCCACCTTTCGCGCGTCGTCGACAGCTGCGATGAACTTCGGTGCCCGACCGCTGATCGCATCGAACCCGAACCGGTCGTCGAGCGCGGTCCGCAACGACGCCACCTGTCGCTGGAGTTTCAGCGCCTTGGCTTCGGCCGCGCCCAGCCGTTCCTGGTGTTCGGCCAGCCGCTGATGCTGGACCGCCAGCACGAGCGCGGCCGCGATCGCGGTGCCGACCTCGACGTCACTTTCGTCGTACCAGTGCTCCCGCTGCGTCACGAAGAAGAGACCACCACCCGCCTGCTCACCGAACAGCAATGGCACGCCGAGCACTGACCGATCGCCGCTCTCGATGAGGTATCGGTCACCCGCGCGCCTGGGGTCCAGCTCACGCCGAGCGTCGCGGACCAGAATGATTTCGCCGCGACTCACCCGCTCAAGGGTCGAATAATCCTCGATGGCCGGCGTTGCCGCGTACCCGGGGCGGCGAACGCCGATGATCTCGCTGCGCTCGAATCCAGGCCCGTCGGCGGCCCGGAGGGCGAGGCCCATCGTGTCGAAATCGATCAGGGGCCGTATCGCCTCGCCCAGTCGCTCGAGAACGTCGCCCACCTTGAGGCTGGCTCCCAGGATCGGCGCCAGCGCCGTAGCAGCCGCCAAGCGTTCGCGGCGGCGGCGCTCGCGGTGCAGGGCCACAGCGGCGTGCACGAACGGTCCGATAAGGTCGGAAACCTGCCGGCAGGCCAACGCGTGGGCCTCGGTATACAGTCCTACGGTCGCGCTCATGACGATGAGCGCACCGCGGACGTGGCCACCGGCGCATAGTGGTACCGCCAATCTCGACCGTAGCCCCAGCTCGTCCAGCGTCGCGCGGCACGCGGACGCTTCCCCGAGCCGGTCGTCGCTCGCCATGTCGGCCACTCGCTCCGCTTCTCCACCGAAGACCGGCGCCAGCGCGAAGCTGTCCATTGCCGCTCGGCCACCGCGCTCGAAGGCCGTGGTGTACCGTTTGTTGTCGCAGCCGACGCTGCCACGCACGGCGTACTCGGCGAAGACTGAGTACGTGTGCCCATCGTCCTCCCGAACCGCAATCAGCATGTAGTCGTGGGGGACCACCGGCTGGGTCCGGGCCGAGAACTCCGCCAGAACTCCCGTCGGGTCGAAGCTCTGCCCGAGCGAGCTCCCGAAGGCCGCGACACATGCCAGGAGGTCCGAAAGGCCATCCGGCGCCATGGCCCTCATTGTACGGGGCTATCGCTCACCCGGCGTGGCCGGCGGCCGACAGTCGACGGTCTAGATCGAAGGCGGCGCTGATGAGCGCCAGGTGGGTAAACGCCTGCGGGAAGTTGCCGAGATGCTGCGCCTGGGGGCCGAGCTCCTCGCCGTACAGCCCCAGGTGATTGGCGTAGCCGAGCATCTTCTCGAAGAAGAACCGCGCCTGCTGCAGGTCGCCCATACGGGAGAGGCACTCGACGTACCAGAAGGAGCACATCGAGAACGTGCCCTCCTCGCCGGTGAGCCCGTCGGAGAATCCACCGGCGAGGCGATAGCGGTAGACCAGGGAGTCACTCACCAGCTCGTGCTCGATCGCGCGCAGCGTCGAGATCCAGCGCGGGTCGGTCGGGGATATGAAACGGACCAGTGGCATGAGGAGCGTCGCCGCGTCGACGGTGGTGGCGCCGACATGCTGGACGAACGCCCCACGCCCCGCGTCCCAGAACCGGGTGAACACGTCGTGGAAGATCCGGTCCCGCGTCTCGTACCACTTCGCGAGCGGAGCCGGAAACGAGCGCTTGGTCGCCAAGCGGATCGCCCGGTCGAAGGCCACCCAGCACATCATTCGCGAGAAGACGAACTCCTGCCGGCCTCCGCGCACCTCCCAGATGCCCTCGTCAGGCCGGTGCCAGTTCGCGGAGAGCCAGTCCATCAGCCGCACGAGGTTCGTCCAGGCGTCGTACCCCATGGGCGAGCCATACTTGTCGTACAGGTACACGGAGTCCATCAGCTCGCCGTAGATGTCGAGCTGGAGGTTGTCGAAGGCAGCGTTGCCGACGCGGACCGGCCGGGATCCCATGTAGCCCTCGGAGGCGGGCGCAACTGGGATTATCGCTACACCTGGATCCGCGATTCTTCGTTCACCCTCTACGCGCTCATGCGCCTCGGCTACACGGACGAGGCCGGCGCCTTCATGCGGTGGCTGACCGCTCGCGCCCGGGAGCTCGAGCCCGAGGGCTCGACGGCCGTCACGCGCTGCCCGAGGAGGTCCTGCCCCACCTCGAGTCGAAGCGTGGATCGCAGCGCATCTGAAAGCGCACCTCGCCCCGCACCGTCTTCGCCCGCCGCACCACGGTGTGCGCCTGCCCCGCGTCTTCCACCGGCATGAAATCGGAAACCTCGGCCACACCGTCGGCATCGAGGAAGCGCGTCAGCAGCACGTTGGTGTCAGGCAGATAGAGCTGCTTGCGCGCGGCGCCCGCGAGGAGCGGCGCGATCTGGAATCGCCTGCCGCGCTCCACGTCGACGAGGGCCGCGAAGACAGACGGCGAGTCGAAGTGGGGCAGACAGAGGAAGTCGATCGAGCCGTCCATGCTCACGAGGGCGGCGCTGTAGAGGTCGCCGATGACGCCGTATTCGCCGATGGGGTTGTAGCGGCCTGCCATCGTGGACCAGCTTAACCCCGCGGGGAACTGGCTCGTCCCCCGGGAGCGATACAAGCGACGAGAGCACGAAGATCAGCGTCACCGGCAAGAGCTAGGCCGCCGGAGAGGCTCGCCGATCGGCACGCGCCGATCGGCGACGATCGCGCTTACTTGACGTAGGCCTCCGCGATCTGGCCGACGAGCGTAGCCCACGGCATGTCGAGAGCGCCGTAAAGCCTGCCGCGAGGCGAGCGTGCCCAGGGTCTGTTCGATCCTACTTCGCGGGCTGGTTCGCTGGAGCGGTCGTAGGAGCGGGTGCGGTCGTCGGCGCGAACATCCCGCTCGGAGCGGGGATCTGATTCCCTTTGGCGTACATGCACTGTAGATACGTCATGTCATAGCGCCACTTTTTCGGCGCCTTCGCGTCGACCGCGGCGGTCTGTCGGCACGCCGCGTCGTCGGCGCGAAAGTCGTCGGCACTCTTCGCGGAACCCGGAAGCGCCATGACTATCGGCCCACTCGGCACGCTCGCGCAGCCCGCGAGGAGCAACCCGGCGACGATCGCGAACGGCCAGCGCTTCATCGCCATCATCCGGCGTGCGGAGCGACGCTCATCCACGGCTGCGCACACGACTGCACGCCAGGATAGTTCGCCTGTCCGCTCGGGCAGTATCCCGCCTGAGGTTTTTCGATGTATACGGGGGGCGCCTCAACGGTCGGCGACGACGGCGCGTACGCGTAGGCGCCGTACGGCCCGTACGCCCAATACGGATCCCAGTACGGATCCCAATAGGGCCCGATCCCGATGAATGCACGCCCATGCCGATCGAAGTGACGGCCTTCGAAGCCGTGATGTCCGTCGAAGTGATGCCTCGCGAATCCGTGTTGGCCGGAAAATCCGCCGTGCGGCCCACCGGCGGCGTGCCCACCTCCGAGACCACCGCCACCGCCGAAATGCCCACCACCACCGCCGCCGTGCCCGCCGCCACCGCCGCCGCCGCGTGCGTACGCCGGCGCGCCACTGGCGAGGACCAAGACTCCGATCAATGCAGTCAGCCGAACTAACTTGCCCATCTCAACCTACCTCATACTTGTGATGCAGCGGCTGCGACTCCGGATGCGCGGGGTGCGTGAAAACGCTGGTTGCCAGGTACGAGCCCGACGAGCGAGCTTCGAGGCGGTCGATGAGAATTGCAGGAATTACAGCGACGCGCGGGGCGCGATGAACTCGGCTCGTACGAGCGGTCGCCGCCGAGGCTCTGACCGGCCGTCGCATCGCGACGTTGGCGAGGCGTAACGCGCGCCTGCCCCGTCGCCGTCTGGACACTGGCGCTCCTCGTCGAGGTCGGCGCCTTGATCGGCCTTCCCGAATTCTAGTTACTCGCCGAAGGCTACTTGACCCGCTGTTGGTTCGGGAAGATTCTCGGCACGGCGGCTGACCGCGTGGTACCCGAACCGAGCGCCGCGTTCGTCACCCACGTCGTCTCCGTCCCATTCACTGGTGTGGAGGTCGTCATGACAACCGCGCTCCGGAATACGGGAATCGAGCCCGTCGGCGAGATGCCGTGGGGAACTCACTTCTGTCATTTCTATGAGACCGCCGAGGACTTGCTGGAAACCTTGGTGCCCTTTTTCAAGGCAGGTCTCGAATCCAACGAGTTCTGTGCGTGGGTCGTCTCGGAGCCCCTGACCGAGGGCGGGGTCTGGCAAGCACTGGAGCGGGCGCTTCCCCGTTTCAACCGGTACGTGTCCGAGCGAAGCATAGAGGTTCTCAACGCCCGCGACGTGTATCTGGCCGGAGGCGAGATCGATCTCCATCGAATCATCGGGAATTGGAACGACAAGCTGAAGGCGGCGCTGGTCCGAGGCTATGAGGGCATTCGCGTGAGCGGGAATACGGCCTGGCTCGAACAGAAGCAGTGGCGCGATTTCATGGAATACGAAGCCCAGCTGAACCGGGGCATCAGCGACCAGCCGATGCTCGTGCTGTGCACGTATCCGCTCGCGACGGCGGCCGCGACCGAGTTCCTCTACGTCACGGCCACGCACCAGTTCGCGGTCGCGAAGCGTCGTGGCCGCTGGGAAGTCGTCGAGACGCCGCAGCTCGCGCAAGCCAAGGCCGAGATTGCTCGACTCAACCGCGAGCTCGAGGAGCGGGTGGTCGAGCGGACGATGCAGCTCGAGGCCGCCATCGTGGACCAGCGCCAGGCCTGGTCGGCTCTGCAGGAGACACGGAACGCGCTCGCACACGTCACGCGGCTCACCACCGTCAGCGAGCTGACCGCCTCGCTGGCGCATCAGGTGAATCAGCCGCTCAGCGCGATCGTCGCCAACGCGACCGCGAGCCTGAACTGGCTCGATCGCACTCCGCCGGCGATCGACGAGGCGACCCAAGCGATGCAGCTCGTGATTCGGGACGCGGAGCGGGCCGGTGACGTCGTCGCGCACGCGCGCGCGCTCGTCAAGAAGTCGAATGGCGACAAGAGCCTCGTGGACGTCGATAAGATGATCCGCGAGGTGCTTCACTTCGTTCAGCCTGAGCTGGCGAAGCACGAGATCGTCGTGCAGCAGGCGCTGGCCGAGGGTCTTGCCCCGGTGGTGGCAGACCGGATCCAGCTGCAGCAGCTCGTCTTGAACCTGATCATGAACAGCATCGACGCGATGGCCGAGGTAACGGCGCGCCCACGCCGTCTGGTCGTCTCGTGCGAAGCCGCGCAGGTCCACGGCGGCCGCGGCGTCCTCGTGGCCGTGCAGGATGCCGGTGTCGGGGCGGGCGAGCATCACCTCGAGAAACTCTTCGATCCGTTCTTCACGACGAAGCGCGACGGCTTGGGAATGGGCTTGTCGATCGGCCGTTCCATCGCCCAGGCGCACGGAGGACGGCTCTGGGCTCGCCGCAATGCGGATCACGGGCTGACGTTCTATTTGCAGGTTCCGGAAACCACCTCTACCTCGCCGGCTGGGTCACGTGAGGAGTCGTAGACGCTGGAGAGGATAGTGAGCGGCAGAAGACCCATCAACGCTAACGACCGAACGGTGACAAGTCTGGGTAAACGAAAGGGGCTAGCGGCTTCAACTCGTTTTTGGGTGGCGGCGCCCCCCGACGTCAGCGTTGCTGATGCCTTGGAGTGCGAGGCTGTAGCCCGAACCCTCATCGATGATGCGGCGCAGCTTTTGGGTGAGTGCGATCCTCATCGCCCGGTAGAGGTCGATATGCGGCAGAGGCATCGGCGAGGCGGGCCCGGCGTCTTGCGGTACCTGATAGGCTCAAGGCCATGGCGACGATCCGGATCAACGGCACGGAACGGACGGTCAACGCCGCCGACGACATTCCTCTACTATGGGTGCTACGTGACGAGCTGCACCTGACCGGCACCAAGTACGGGTGCGGTGTCGCCCAGTGCGGCGCCTGCACCGTCCATATCGACGGCCGCGCCGCACGATCGTGCGTGACACCGGCGGCCGCGCTTCCAGGTCGTGACGTCGTCACCATCGAAGGGGTCTCGGGCGCCGTCGCGCGAGCGGTGCAGGACGCGTGGCGCACGCTCGACGTCGCCCAGTGCGGATACTGCCAGTCGGGCCAGATCATGTCCGCGATCGCCCTGCTGTCGGAGATACGCCGTCCGTCCGATGCCGACATCGACGTCGCCATGGCGGGCAACGTCTGCCGCTGCGCCACGTACGTCCGGATTCGCGCCGCCATCCACGAAGCGGCCAAGACGCTCGGGGCGTGACCGTGGTGACGCGGCGCTCCTTTTTGCAGACTACGGCGCTCCTTGCCGGCGCGCTCGTCGTCGGATTCCGACTGGATGGTCGTCCGGCGACTGCGGCCGAGGCTCTGGCACCGAACGCGTTCATCCGCATCACGCCGGACAACACCATCACCATCATCAGCAAGCACACCGAGCTCGGACAGGGCAGCTATACCGGGCTCGCTACGATCCTCGCCGAAGAGATGGACGCCGACTGGGGGCAGATCCGTGTGGAACCCGCGCCCGCCGATGCCAAGCGGTACGGTAACCGGCTGGCCGGTGGCGTGCAGATGACGGGCGGCAGCACCTCGATGGCGGAAGCGTGGGACGAGATGCGCCGGGCCGGCGCGACGGCGCGCGCGATGCTGGTCGAGGCCGCCGCGAGAGAGTGGGGCGTGCCGGCCTCGGAGATCACCGTCGACGGCGGTGTTGTTTCCCATTCGGGATCAGGGCGACGGGCGACGTTCGGCGAGCTGGCCTCGAAAGCCGGAGGGCTCACGCCGCCCGCGCAGGTGACGTTGAAGGACCCAAAGGACTTCAAGCTGGTCGGCAAGCGCGTCGCGCGTGTGGACAATAAGCCGAAGACCGACGGCTCGGCGCAATTCACGGCGGACTTCACCGCGCCGGGTCTGCTGACCGCCCTTATCGCGCGACCGCCGCGCTTCGGCGCCACCGTGAAATCGGTCGCTGCCACCGCCGCCCGACGCGTGAAGGGCGTGACCAACGTGGTGCGAGTTCCGAGCGGCGTCGCCGTCGTTGCGACCGGTTTCTGGGCCGCGCGCAAGGGACGCGAGGCGCTGCGCGTGACGTGGGACGAGAGCCGCGCGGAACGACGGGGCACCGAGGAGCTCTACACCGCGTATCGCATCCTGGCCGCCCGCCCAGGAAAGCCCGCGAAGCGAGTCGGCGACACCGCCGGCGCCCTGCGCGGCGCGACGAAGATCGTCGAAGCCGTCTACGAGTTCCCGTATCTCGCGCACGCTCCGATGGAGCCTCTCGACGCGGTCGCTCGGATCGGCGCTGGTGGCGCCGAGCTGTGGGCAGGCTCTCAGGCGCCGACGATCGACCAGCAGGTCGTGGCGCAGGTCGCCGGGTTCGCGCCCGACAAGGTGCGCATCCATACGCTGCTCGCGGGAGGCAGCTTCGGGCGGCGCGCGACACCGGATGGCGACATCGCCAGTGAAGCGGCCGCCGTCGCGAAAGCGATCGGCGACGGAAAGCCGGTCAAGGTGATGTGGACGCGCGAGGACGACATCCGGGGCGGCAAGTACCGGCCGCTCTACGTCCACCGCCTGCGCGCGGGTCTCGACGCGAGCGGCGCGATCGTGGCCTGGGAGCAGCGCATCGTCGGACAATCGATCCTGGGTGGCACGCCGTTCGAAGCGGCGATGGTGAAGGACGGGATCGATCCCACGTCGGTCGAGGGTGCGGCAAATCTTCCGTACGACATCCCGAACCTCACGGTGGAACTCCACACGACGAAGGTCGGCGTGCCGATACTGTGGTGGCGGTCGGTTGGCAGCACGCACACCGCCTATTCAACGGAGACCTTTCTTGACGAGCTGGCGCACGTGTCGGGCCGCGATCCCCTCGAGTTGCGGCGCGCGCTACTCGCCAAGCACCCACGACATCTCGCAGCGCTGAATCTCGCCGCCGAGAAGGCCGGCTGGGATCAAGCTCTCCCAGCCGGCCGTGCGCGCGGCATCGCCGTGCACGAGTCATTCAATAGCGTCGTCGCGCAGGTCGCGGAAGTCTCGCGCCGCACGGACGGCTTACCGAGCGTTGAGCGCGTCGTGTGCGCCGTCGATTGCGGCACCGCGATCAATCCTGACGTCGTACGCGCACAGATGGAAGGCGGCATCGGTTTCGGCCTCGCTGCGGCGCTGTGGAGCGAGGTCACACTCGTCCAGGGGCGTGTCCAGCAGCGCAACTTCAACGACTACCGTCCGCTGCGAATCATGGACATGCCGGTGGTTGAGGTCCACATCGTGCAGTCGGGGGAGGCCCCGACGGGCGTTGGCGAGCCGGGCGTGCCGCCGATCGCGCCCGCCGTCGCGAACGCGTTCTTCCACCTTAGCGGGCAGCGAGTGCGACGGCTGCCGTTCGCACGGCTGTCACCCGCCGGCACGCGGACCATATGACCCAACGTATAGCGCTCGTCGCCGTTCTCGCCGTCATCATCGTTGCCCCCACGTCGCGCGCGGACGAACAGCGCACGCTTCGATCTCCCGATACGTTCGCCGGCATCGCCGATCCCACCGCGCGCTCCGCGGCTCTTTTCATCGAAGCGGGTAAGGTGCTCCGACATCCGCGCTGCCTGAACTGCCATCCGGACGGAGACCGTCCGTCGCAGGGCGACGCCTATCCGCATCAACCACCGGTTCAGCGTGGCGACGACGGCCACGGCGTCACCGCGATGCGGTGCGCGACCTGTCACCAGAAAGCGAATTTCGATCCCGCTGGAATTCCGGGTCATCCCGAATGGCACCTGGCGCCGCGATCCATGGCGTGGCAGCACAAGTCGCTGGTCAACATCTGCATGCAGCTGAAAGACACCTCGCGCAACGGCGGTAGGACGCTGAACCAGATCATGGAACACGCGGCGCGCGATTCGCTGGTCGGCTGGGCCTGGAAGCCGGGAGCCGGCCGCGAACCCGCACCCGGGACTCAGGCGTCGTTCGGCGCCCTGATGCACGCATGGGCGGATTCCGGGGCGGCCTGCCCGGAACGGTAACGTCGGACCGCCCGCGGCTTCGTCAAACGCGCCAATCGCCGCCGCCGTATCTGTCGGCGAGGTATTGAACGCCACCCGCGGCCCAGACGCCGCCTGGATCACTGCGTTCACCAGCGCCTCGGGCCGTCCCGGTGAGGCGCCAGCTTATGCCGGGACTGATTTCATCATTGTCCGGGACGGCCGGGATGACACGCTCGATGCGGAGCCAGGGGTGTTGCCAAGCCGGATCGCTCATCTTGGGCGGCGCGGTGCGAGGCGCTCAGCGGCGCGGTCGGGGGGTAGGTCGCTCCGGCCGAACGGACACCTGATCGCCTCTGGCTTGCGGCCGAACGGACACCTGATCGCCTCTGGCTTGATGAGCTCGGCGCAGTATGGGCACGGCCTGCGTTCGACGGCGTCGTCTTCCCCATCGTCTTCATCCTGCCGGCCTTCCCCTCAAGCGAAAAGGAGCGCGAAGGCGATTAGTGGCGAGGTGATCAGGCTGACGAAGAACCAACCGAAGTTGCTGCGATGAAGTCGCTCGGCATAGTAGCCAGCGGCGATGGAGAGCAGCAGCCAGCCGAGGATGAGTCCGAGAAGTTCCATTGCCGGAAAAGTAGGGCGTCAGGCGGGGAGCGTCAAGGGCACCTCGCTTCAGTCTCGCTCGGCCCGTAAGTGTTCTCTCAACAGGTCGTCGCGATCGCGTCCTGCTGCGTGACCCACCGCTCGAACGTCACTCCACAGGGGCAGGCGATCTCAAGGCGATAGCCGTCCGGGTTGGTTCGCCCGCGTCTGCCGTGAGAGGTCCGTGCCCGCGGTGGAGCGCGACGAACTCTTCGACGTCGGCGCTGAGGTTCACTGAACGACGCGATTCGCTTGCAGCGGCAACGCGGCGCTCGGGAACGTCAGGCTGAACACCGTCCCCACACCCACCGTGCTTCGGAGGCCGATCTGCGCGCCCGGCTGCTCGGCGACCAGCGCTCGCACGATGGAAAGCCCGAGCCCCGTCCCCTCAGTCTTGGTCGTATAGAACGCTTCCCAGATGCGCTCGAGCTGTTCAGGGGCAATGCCTGGCCCTGAATCGGCGATTTCAACCACCACCGTGTGGGCCTCGGTCTCCTCGTTGACGTAGGCCGACAACGTGAGCAGCCCTCCCGCCGGCGTCATCGCCTCGATCGCGTTGGTCGTCAGGTTGACCAGGACCTGCATCAGCTGGCTCCGGTCGCCGACGATCTTCGGGAGCTGGTTGGCGATCTGACGCACGACCTTCACGTTTCCGTTTCGGGCGGTGTACCCGATGAGCTCGGTCACGGCGGTCAAGAGATCGCCGAGGTCGACCGGGGCCCGGTCGATCCGCTCCGGCTTTCCGTACGTTGACAGGCCATGCACGATGCGCCGCATACGATTCACGGCCTCCTCAAGGCTGTCGAGATGACAGCCCAGGGTGTCCGGGCCTACCGGGCCGTTGACGGCGAGCCGCTTGAGCATCTGGGCCCGTCCGTCGACGACGGTCAAGGGGTTGCGCAGCTCATGGGCGACCCCCGCGGCCAGCCGGCCGAGGTCGGCCAGTTTCTCACTGCGGAAGAGGGCTTCGCGCTGTCGAGCCGCCTCCTGCTCTGCCCGCTTTCTTGCCGTGATGTCTTCATACA
>WNFT01004196.1_pt1 | contig 12582 bp, 11 predicted proteins | sample 5400191 | NCBI WGS metagenome assembly WNFT01 (sample SAMN13153359, study PRJNA577476) | soil metagenome | isolation source: 80 cm saprolite under Madrone tree | place: USA:California | collected 2016-06-14
ATGACGCCCGCAAATAGCACCGAGCCGGTGGTCTTTGCCGCGGTCTGCAATGCGCCGGCGGTCTGGCCTTCCGGCGCATGCGACTGATAGAGGAAAAGGCCGATGGCAGCAATGACCGCCGCGCTGGCGGTATCGAATAACCGCTCAAGCACGTAAATTCCGAACATGTCCGCGATGGGCAGCTTTTCCTTGCGGGCGAGGAGCAGCGGGCGGACAGGTTCGCCGGCACGGCCGAGCAGGAAGACGGCGGCAAATCCGGCGAGGGTCATATCATAAATATTCCAGAAATGCGAAGAGCCGAGGTTGCGCTGGAAAATTTCCCAGCGAAGAGCGCGCAGGGCGTAGCAGCTGTAGATGGCGACGACGGAAAAGGCGAGAAGAAAAAGATTGGCGTCGCGCAAGGCGTGGAGAAGCTTTGCGCCACTAAAATCGCCGAAGTGAAAGAGGCCGCGCGCGCGGTAGGCAACAAATCCCAGGACACCGAGCCCAACAGCTGCGACTAAGAACTTCCTCGAAGAAGCACGCATGAGCTTGCCAGCCTACTGGCGGCAAGGATAGGCGTCAAGCCGATGAAAGCAGCGGTAATGGATCAGGTTTGCGGGTACACGCGGGGGCGCCAGGACAATCCGAAATGTGGGGAATTTTTCCTGTTGACATGCCACAGGTCTTTCGCAATACTCCTGTGGTCACGCCACAGGAGGCGGCATGCCTGGTGAGAAATCAGAAATTCTTCAGGGCACGCTGGACTTGATGGTCTTGAAGACGCTGGCATCCATGGGACCTTTGCATGGCTACGGAATTGCGCGGCGCATCGAACAAATCAGCGAAGAAGCCTTGCAGATCAATCAGGGCACTATTTATGCCTCGCTGGTTCGCCTGGCGCAGAGAGGCTGGATTTCGGGGGCCTGGGGCACGTCGGACAACAACCGAAAAGCCAAATTCTATTCCATCACGAAAACCGGACGTAAGCAGCTCTCTTCCGAAGCGAGGAATTGGGAGCGCGTCTCCACGCTGATTGGCCGCGTGCTGCGCATCGCGGAGCGAGGATAACGCAATGTTGGCGTGGATAAGAACGCTGGCTTCGCAAACCCGCGCGTGGCTTTGGCCGCGCCAGGCAGATGAAGACTTCGATCAGGAGCTTGCGGCCCATCTCGATTTGCTCGCGGAAGAAAATGTCCGCCGAGGGATGTCGCCCGAAGGAGCGCAACGCGCCGCGCGCATGCGGTTGGGCGGGCACACACAGCTTAAAAAAACCAATCGCGAACTCCGCGGTTTGCGGCCCGTCGAAGTATTTTTGCAGGACACGCGCTACGCGTTGCGTATGCTGCGTAAGAATCCGGGCTTCACGTGCGTCGCGGTGCTCACGCTGGCCCTGGGCATCGGCGCGAACACGGCGATTTTCAGCGTGGTGTATGCCGTGCTTTTGAAGCCGCTGCCTTATACGAATCCCGATCAATTGTTCACTGCGTTTCAGGCCAACAAGCAGCAGGGAATTGCGGAGGCAGGCTGCTCGTATCCGAACTTCGAAGAGTGGCGGGCGCAGAATCACGTTTTTAGTGAACTGGCGGGAATTGTGGCCCACCAGCTCACGCTGACGGGCGGCGGCGAGCCTACCGTGGTGAAAACGTCCGTCGTGACGCCGGAGCTTTTTGCACTTCTGGACGTGAAACCGCTAGCGGGGCGCATCTTTTTCCCCGCGGACGGCAAGCGGGGTGCGCCGCCCGTGGCGCTCCTGAGCGAAGACCTGTGGCGCGGCCGCTTCGCAGCAGATCCGAAGATCACCGGAAGTTCCATTCACCTGGACAATCGCGCGTTTACCGTCATTGGAATCATCCCAGCGGCCTTCCGCACTCCGCTTTTCAACACCAAGCAGGAAGTGTGGATTCCCCTGGTTCAGGATCCGCTCTTTGGCACCTTCATGCCGCAGCGCGGAACGCATTTGCTACCGGTTGTTGTACGGCTGAAGCCGGGAGTTTCCGTGCAACAGGCGCAGGCGGAAGTGGACACCATCAGTGAGAGGCTGGCCCGGGAATTTCCCGCGGAGAACCGTGGGTGGACGATCCGTCTTGTGCCGCTGCAGAAAGAGATTGTGGGAGACGTGCGAACCGCGCTGCTGGTGCTCCTGGGCGCGGTAGGCCTGGTGTTGCTGATCGCTTGCACCAATATCGCCAACTTACTTCTGACGCGCGCGACGTCTCGCTCGAAAGAGATGGCGCTTCGGACCGCGCTGGGCGCGGGGCGCGCTCGAATTATCCGCCAGTTGCTCAGCGAGAGCGCAGTGCTCGGTGTGCTTGGGGGAGTGGCAGGCATAGCTCTTGCGTACTGGGGCGTGCAAGCTTTGAGCTCGCTGCTGCCGTCGAGTTTGCCGCAGATGAACCCGATTCGCGTCGACTATTTTGTCCTGGGTTTTGCGGTTTTCCTCTCGGGCATCGCCGGAGTGGCCTTTGGCCTGGTTCCGGCCATGTTCGCGGCCAATACCGAACTACAGAACAACCTTCGCGAAGGCGCCCGCTCCGGAGAAAGCCGCAATCGCCGCCGTGCGCGCAGTTTCCTGGCGGTCGCGGAAATTTCGCTTGCCATGGTCTTGCTGGTGACGGCCGGTTTGCTGTTACGCAGCTTCGCCAGGCTCACCTCGGTCAGCCCCGGGTTTGACACCCAGCACATCATCGAGGCGGATGTCTCCCTTCCACAATTCAAGTATCCCAAGCCGCAGCAGTGGGCGGCCTTCTCCGAAGAATTGCTTGCGCGAATCCAGTCAGACCCAGGGTTGCAGGATTCGGCTGTGGTGGTCCCCCGCCCGATCACGGACGGCAAGGTCAAGCTGCCGTTTGATATCGCAGGTAACGCACCTTCGTCTGCGGGCGCGTCCAGAACTGCCAGCTATGTTTCCGTCAGTCCGGATTATTTTCGCGTCATGGGGATTCCGCTGCTGGCCGGGCGCTTGTTCAACCAGCACGATGTCTTCTCCGCTCCGCACGTTTCGATCATCAGCGAAGCTATGGCGCGCGTTTATTTCCCCACTCAAGATCCCCTCGGCAAGCAGATCACCTTTGGTTTTGACCCCAGCGGCGGAGACGCAACTCGCGAGATCGTCGGAATCGTCGGCGATGTGCGCGACGTTTCCCTCGGTCAGATCCCGGGGCCGATGATGTACGTGCCGTACGGCCAGGGTCCTTTTTGGGGGGCGAATTTGGTGGTCAAGAGCGCTCTGAGCACCGCTGCGGTAGCCGCTGCCATTCGGCAGGAAGTGCAGAAGATCGATAAAGATCTGCCGGTCACGGATATCGCCAGGATGCCTGACCTGATCAACGCTTCGGTGGCGCAGCCCAGGTTTCGCGCCTTCTTGCTCGGCTTGTTCGCGGCCATGGCGCTGGTGCTTGCCGCTACCGGAATCTTCGGCGTGATTTCCTATTCGGTCTCGCGTCGGACCAACGAGATCGGCATCCGCGTGGCACTGGGCGCCTCGCGCAGCACAATTCTGAGCATGATCTTGCGGGAAACTCTACTCCTAGCCTGCGCTGGCCTTGCCGTGGGGCTCCCCTGCGCGCTCGCGGCTTCTCACCTTGTCGCCCACATGCTCTTCAACGTCTCCGCCAATGACCCCGCCACGCTGGCCGCCGCTGCCCTTGCACTCGCTGCGGTGGCAACCCTCGCCGGATGTATCCCCGCGCGGCGCGCCACGCGCGTCGATCCTATAGTCGCATTGAGATACGAATAGTCGTTGGCGCTGGGGACCCGTCGGCGTCGGCGCAATCGAGCTACATCGACAGACGGAGCCGACGGCAAACGGACCTTCAACTGGCCGAGCGACCCGCCGAGAAGATGCACTATACTAAGCCCCTTGCAGGAATGCTTTCAGCACAGAGGTGGCAACTATGGGAATCGAGCGGCGCGAATTTCTTAAGACGACGGGAAAGGCGATAACTGTAGGCGCAGCGACGCTTGCGCTAGGCGGCAAGATTCTCGGCGCAAACGATCGTGTGCGGGTGGCCGTTTGCGGAGTGCGAGGCCGCGGCAACGATCATATCCGTGGTTTTGCGCGCGTCCCAGGAACAGAGATCTCCACACTGTGCGATGTGGATGAAAACGTGTCGAACCAGCGCCTCGGGGATATGGAGAAGCTGGGTTTGCCAAAGGCAAAAGCGTGCGTCGATGTTCGCAAGCTGCTGGAGGACAAAGATATCGACGCCATCTCCATTGCCACACCGAATCATTGGCACTCGCTGATGGCGATTTGGGCCTGCCAGGCGGGGAAAGATGTGTATGTGGAAAAGCCGTGCTCGCACAACACATTTGAAGGACGGCAACTGGTGCGCGCGGTGAAGAAGTACAACCGAATTTGCCAGCACGGCAGCCAGTCGCGATCGAACCCCGGCATGGTGGAAGCGATTCATCACCTGAGTGACGGGACGATCGGCGATGTCTACATGGCCCGCGCGCTTTGCTACAAGTGGCGGCCATCGATTGGCCACGCTGCGGAGGAAGCCGTTCCCGCCGGTGTCAATTACGACCTGTGGACCGGTCCCGCACCGCTGAAGCCGTTCACGCGTAATCGCTTTCACTATAACTGGCACTGGATCTGGGATACAGGGAACGGTGAAGTCGGGAACCAAGCCATACATGAAATCGATATTGCGCGATGGGGCTTGGGCGTTGGCTTCCCGGTGTCCGTTTCCGCCATGGGCGGACACTTCATGTTCCAGGACGATCAGGAAACGCCTAACACCCTGAATGCCAGCTTCGTTTTTGAGGGTGCGGATGGCAAGCGCAAGATGATGGAGCTCGAAGTCCGCCACTGGATTACCAATCACGAGGCGGAAATCGGCAGCGGCGCTTACGGAGCCAGCGGTGTTCCCCCCGCGGGACTCACCGCCGTTGCGAACAAAAAGCCTGCCGACAAGCAACAGTCCCTGGGGCCGAAAGATGCCAAGACGAACACCGTCGGCAACATTTTTTATGGATCAAACGGGTATCTTGCCATCGACGGATACGACGCTTATAAAACGTGGATAACGGATCAGGTCGAACCGGGGCGGTCCGGCAAGGGTTCAGGCGACCACTACGCGAACTTCATTGACTGCGTGCGCAGCCGCCGTGCCCAGGATATTCATTCGCCGATTGAGGAAGCGCACATCTCGACGACACTCGTGCACCTGGCCAATGCCTCGTACCGCCTTGGCCGTACGCTGCGATTCGATCCTGCGCAGGAGCAAGTCATTGGCGACGAGAAAGCCAATGGCCTGCTGCGTGGCAGTTATCGGGCACCTTACATCGTGCCGGAACAAGTTTGAACTGGATGCGCTCAGCGGATGCACTCGGCGTTCGGTTTCCGATTGCGCCACGGGGTAGGGTGCCCGAGGGAACATTTGGGGGGCAATTTTCGTTCCATAGTATGGCAGGCCGAGACAGGCTGCCCGCGGTTTACGAGAAATTGACCGAGGGTGGTCGCGCATGTCACCGTACCAGGATTCGAGGCTGATGAGACGTTGGAGCAGGATGCCCAACTGGTCCAGCAATGCCTCCAGGGCGACGGTTCGGCCTGGGAAGAGCTTGTGCGCCGCCATTCGCGCCGCATCTTCAATATTTGCTATAGGTTTACGGGGAATGGCACGGAGGCGGAGGACCTCTCGCAGGACGTCTTTCTGCGGGTTTACCGGACGCTGGCGAGTTATCGGTCGGCGCACGGGGGGTTTGCGACTTGGGTGACCAGCGTAACGCGCAACCTGCTGATCGACCATTACCGCCGAAGCAAACGGGACCGGGCGACCGATTCGCTGGACGACAAGATGGCAGTGGTCGAGAACAAGGAATCGACGGCACGGCGGCCGGACGAGCAGGCACTGCTGGGCGAGCTAAGCGGACAGGTGCAGGCGGCGCTGATCAAGCTTTCGCCGGATTTGCGGGAGGCAGTGATTTTGCGGGACTTGCAACAATTGGAATACGGTGAGATACAACGGGTTCTATCGGTGCCGGAAGGCACGGTAAAATCAAGGATTAACCGCGGGCGGATTGAATTGGCGCGCATTTTGCAGCAGATGGGAGTGCGGCCGTCATGAAGGGTTCCGCGGCAGGGTTTTGGAGTGCGGTATGACTTGGACTTGCGAACAAACGGAAGCGCGGCTTAGCGATTATCTCGACGGGGTACTTAACCCTGCTGAGCTGGCGGAATTCACTGCGCATGTGCCTTCGTGTGCGCGGTGCGCGCCGCTGGTGGCCAGCGTTTCAGAGTTGCTGACCGGCTTGCATGGCATGGAGCTGATCGCAGAGCCGCCGCGGCTGGTGTACGCGATTTTGGACAAGACTTTGGGACCGCGCGAAGCGCTGACCGGCTGGCGGGCGATTTTGGGTTGGGTGCGGGGAGTTGCTTCGATTCGGTTTGCTTATGGCGCGCTGTCCGTGGCTGCCACGCTGATTCTCTTCGTGAGCGCCGCGGGATTGAATTGGAAGCATCCGAAGCTGGCGGACCTGCAACCTGCGACGATCTACCACAAAGCGAACAGCACAGTGCATTTAGCTTATGGGAGCAGTGTGAAGTTCGTGAACGACTTGCGTGTGGTGAACGAAATTCAATCGCGTTTGCGCGAGGACAACGATCTGCGCGCGAACCCGGAAAGCACTGTTCCTGAATCGTCCCCGCCGAAGCAGCCTGGCCACAGTGATGGCTCGAAGCCCGCAACGCCGCGGCAGCAGAACCGGGCCAATGATTTGGCGCGGCAAGTTGAAATGCTGGCGATGGAAATGTCGGCCGTTTGCGGCGGGCTAGGCGGACTATGATTTTTAGGAGCGTGCTATGAAGTGTGCGGTGCATCCCGATGCGGATGCCGTAGGGTATTGCCGGAATTGCGGCAAGGCGCTGTGCGCGGTGTGCGTGCGGCCGGTTCGCGACGTGTTGTACTGCGAAGATTGCCTGGCGAACGTGATGGGGCTCCCGACAACTCCCGCGGCTGCAGCGGTTCCTGGTGGAGCGACGGCGCCTCCAATCGCGGCACCGCGCCCTGCGCCCGGCCTTGGGCCTAGCCCGGTGCTGGCATTTTTCCTGGGATTTTTGCCCGGGCTCGGCGCGTTCTATAACGAGCAGTTTGGGAAGGGCATTATCCACCTGGCGATTTTCCTGTTTCTGTTCATCATAGGTGTCGACGGAGCGGTGAGCGGCGGAGCAGAAGCGGCATTGTGGATCTGCGTCTCGGCGCTCTGGGTTTATATGCCGGTCGACGCGTATCGCACGGCGAAAGCGCGGCTTGCGGGCCAACACCTAGAAGATCCGTTGGAAGATTTCAGCAAAGGAAAGCCCGTCGGGCCGTTCCTGATCATTGGCATTGGAATTTTGCTGCTGCTGCACAACTTTGACTGGTTCCCGTGGTGGCGCATCCAGCAGTTCTGGCCGATTATTTTGATCATTGTGGGCCTGCTGATGTTCAAGAACCGGCTTGGCGATAGGTAAGAGGTCGAAAGAATGAGCAATGGGATTCGCTGTCGTTGCCCGCGGTGCACGATACGGGGGCTGATGGGCCCTGCGGTGATCGTTACTATCGGCGTGTTGTTTTTGCTGCATGAAATGCGCAACGGCTATTTTGATTTCTCGAACACCTGGCCGTTTATTTTGATCGTGATCGGAGCGGTGCTGCTGGCATCTTCGGTGGCGCCGATGGATGGCCATGGCGATTCGACGATGGCGCCGCCCCCTGCTGTCCCCCCGGCAGCGCCCGGCCCGACGCATAACTCGATGCCGGGCCAGGGACAATAACCACTCATGGCCAGACTTCGCCCTCGCGGCAGCAGCGTTTTCAGCGGACTGGTTCTGATCTTCATCGGCTTGCTGCTGCTGCTGCACAACTATCGCGGCTTCGAACTGGCAGGGGTAGTCCTGCGCTGGTGGCCGCTGATCTTGATTTTCTGGGGTGCGATCAAGATTTATGAACGAACCGCGGGTGCGCGAGGGTCGCAAGCGGGCGGTTCGCGAATCACCGGAGGGGAAGTTGTTCTTGTGCTGGGCCTGCTCGCGCTTGTGGGGATGGTCATTGGCGCGGATCAGGCGCGGCGACACATTTCGGGGATGGACGATATCGATATTGGCATGGGGGAGGCCTTTGCCAGCAGCATTGATGTGGCGCCGAAAGCGGTCCCGGCAACTGCGCGGGTGACCGTGCGTGGCGGGCGGGGTGATATCAGCGTTCGCGCCTCCGATACACCTGAAATTCGCGTGGCCGGCAAGGTGAACGTTAAGAGCTGGAGCGAAGGCACCGCGAAGAAGCTAAGCAAGCAGGTTTCCGCAGAGATCGTCCAGAATGGCGACGGCTACGAAGTACGGCCGACCGGGGCGGGAAACTCGCGGGTCAGCGTGGATATGGACGTCACCTTGCCGAAGAAGGCTTTGCTGACTGTTCACAGCGACAAGGGTGATGTAAGCGTTTCGGATATAACTTCGCAGGTCAACGTCGACGCCGGTAATGGCGACATCGATGTGCGCGGCACAGGCGGAGACGTGAGCGTGGACATGCGCCACGGCGACGCCAAGATTTCAGACACCAAGGGCGATGTGAAGGTTTCCGGACACGGCGGAAGCGTAGAAGTGGAAAACGCGAGCGGCAGTTTCACGATTAACGGAGAATTTGTCGGCCCGATTCGGGCGGACAAAGTGGTCAAGGGGGTGCGCTTTGTGTCGCACCGGACGGATCTGACGCTGACGCAGCTGTCCGGCCATATGGAAGCGGGGTCCGGAAATCTGGATGTCGTCGATGCACCGGGCAACCTGATTGTGCGAACGCGTGATGAAGACATCACCATCGAAAACGCCGGCGGCAAGGTGAAGATCGACAACCGCAACGGTAATATTCAGGTGCGCTTTTCTTCGCCGCCGAAAGAGGACATAGAAATCACGAACGCGTCGGCGCCGATTACTTTGACTTTGCCGGAGTCTTCGAGTTTTGAGATTTTGGCGGACTGCCATTCAGGTGATATCGACTCCGAATTCGAGTCTGATACGTTGAAGAAGACTTCGACGGATTCCGGCGACTCGCATCTGGAAGGCAAGTACGGGCGTGGGCGCGGGCCGAAGATCATCCTGAAGACGAGCTACGGGTCGATTTCAATCCACAAGACAAGCTGAACGCTTGCCTCCGCGCAGATTGATGCTCAGCGCGTCACTGGATTCAGCCCGACCGCCACGTACCTTTTCTCTGAAGGAGTTACCTGAAACATTTGACGAGCCTCGAACCCAGCCATACGCGCCATCAGTGCGTCTGGCATCTGGCGGATGCGCGTGTTGAACAGATTGATGGCGTCGTTGTAGAACTCGCGACGGTCGGCGATTTGATTCTCGAGGGCCGTTATACGCTCTTGAAGCTCCAGGAACGTCGCGTTGGCCTTTAGATCGGGATAATTCTCCGCGGTGGCGAAGAGGCGCTGAACGGAGGCGCTCAGAGTGCCGCTGAACTGCGCTTTCTGGTTTACGGTGACGGCGGCTGCGTATTTAGCCCTGGCCTCGGTCAACTGCTGCAGAGTCTCGCGCTCATATTGCATGTAGCCCTTGCAAACATCCGCCAAGCGAGGCAGCTCATCGTACTTTTGCTTGAGCAGAACGTCGATGTTGGCCCAGGCCTTGTCGATGTCATTTCGCAGCGCGACGAGACCGTTATAAAGCGTGCCGAGATAAATCAGCATCCCCGCTGCTACGAACACGAGCACAAAAAAAGGGATCACACCCATGCCGACTCCTGTGCGCTCCTACAACCATCCCCAATAGACCAGCAGAAAATAGATGCACGCTAACGTGAAGACTGGGCTGCCCCAGATGTAGAGCATGGACTTCCAGGCCAGCGCCTGCACGACCTCGCGCTGGCTTTGCGAGGAAATCGTGAAGGGATCACCGCGCTCTCCTTTGCCAATGGCCACGTGAGGGTGGAGGTCGAAATCGCTCTTGGCTGGTGCGCCTGTCGTGTTGTTCTGTTTTTCAGCATTCGCCGCAGGAGCCGCGCCGGGCGCATCCGGTGTGATCTGCGTGGCCACAGCGAGGCCGCTCGAACTCGCGAGGCCGCCCGCGTTGGAAGGCATCTGCGAGGACTCGGGTAGCACCGACACCGGGAGAGGAGCTCCCATGCGATTCAACTGCTCGACTACGCGATCGGGAAGCACAATCGGCCCTCCGGCCGTGTTCCTTGCTTCGATGTGCACACTTTTGACCCCTGACGATCGAGCGAGCATCTGCTGCATCATCGTCATTGCCGTGTCGGTTCCGGACTCTCTGAAGTTAAATTTGAAGCTAAGCGAACGGTTGAAGCTGGAACCGAACGAAACGGGCATGCTGGTGGCATGCGGCGTCGGTGTCCAGGATGTCTGGCTGGGATTTTCACCCAGGGTTCCGTAAACAAAAAGAGGAAACCCGGGTTTTATGATTCGCTCTTCCAATCGTATTTTGTCGCCAGAGAGGAGCCCGCGCAGGGCCACAAATTTCCGGATATTTTCGGGAATGATGCTGCCTTTGCCAAAACGCGAGGTCTGAATTTCATCTGAAAAACTGCGATGCACGTCGAGCTCCGCGCCCTGCGGATTGATCAACACTTTTCCGGTGCTGTCGTCGAGAAAAAAAGGAACAGACAAGCTCTCGTCCAACACCTGCTCCCATTTGTGGTTGTTTCCGGACTCCACCCATTGCCAAGCCTTCACCCGATAGTAGTAACAGGGGTCGCCGGTAATGGCCGCGGAGATGGTTTGCGGTCCGGTGGGCATCCCGCTCACTTCCACCAAGCCTATGGAAGCGCTGCGAATTTTTGAAAAGGGAGTGTCCAGGATTAGCCGCTTGTACTGCAGCATGCGGAATCCCCGCAAAAACATGGCGACCCCGCCCACGGCGCCAACCATTGCGACCAACACGAGCCAGAAACCGTCGGAGCCGGAGTAGAAAATAGAGCATGCGGTCTGGACGCACAAATGGGCTGACCTCCTGTACTGCGGGCTCCTTCTATTCTAAGCGTTGAAAAACACAGACAGATCAGGGGTTGGCCTGCGATTTCCAATTGCGCACCCCTGTGTGGGGCGCAGGTTAGTTTCACTATCTTTCGGCGACGCGCTCGAGGTCTTCGTAAAACGTTGGATAGGAGACGCCGGCGCAGTCGGCGTCGCGGATTAATGTGGCGCCGTCCGCGCCGAGTGCCGCTACGGCGAAGGCCATGGCGATGCGGTGGTCGCCGCGGGGCTCAATCTCCGCGCCGCGCACTTTTCCTGCCGCGCGGCCCTCGACGCGCAGGCCGTCGGGACGCTCTTCGATCGTGGCGCCCATGCGACGCAAATTTTCGGCCAGGGCAGCGATGCGGTCGCTTTCCTTCACACGCAACTCTGCGGCGTCGCGAATCTCGATTCCCTGCTCCGTATACGGGCCGAGCGCGGCGAGCATCGGCAATTCGTCGATCATCAACGGAATCTGGTCGCCGGCAATAACGCCTCCCTTGAGCGACGCGCCCTTTACTGCCAAATCGCCGACGATCTCTCCGTGGACGCTGCGCACCGATAGCATTTGCAGGGAGGCGCCCATGGAAGCGAACACATCAAGAATTGCGGTGCGCGTGGGATTCAGACCGACATTGTGAATCAGCAGGTTCGAGTCTGGGAAGAGCGAGGCGGCGGCGATGAAAAAGACCGCTGAGGAGAGATCTCCGGGGACGTCCAGAGAGCGCGACTGCAATTTGGCGACGCCATTTCCTGCGGCCAGTCCTTGGACGCGAATGGTCTTGCCGCTTTTTTCGATGGGCGCGCCAAATTCCTCGAGAGCCAGCTCGGTATGATCGCGCGTGCGGGCGGGCTCGGTGACGATGGTCTCGCCTTCGGCAAATAATCCCGCGAGCAGCACCGCTGATTTCACCTGGGCACTGGCCATGGGCATCTTGAAATCGATCGCGTATAGACGCCCGCCGCGGATTTCGAGCGGCGCAAAATTGTCATCGCGCGCGCGGATGTCGGCGCCCATTTGGCGGAGAGGAGCGACCACGCGCTTCATGGGGCGCTTTTGCAGCGATGCATCGCCGGTCAATTGCGATGTAAATTCCTGGCCGGCAAGAATGCCCGCGAGCAAGCGCATCGTGGTGCCGGAGTTGCCGGCGTCGAGAGCGCGGCGTGTACCCTTCAGCCCGCGCAATCCACGTCCGGTGATACGCACCGTGTCTTTGTCGAGCTTCACTTCGGCGCCCAGCGCCTTCATACAATCGAGCGTGCTGTGGCAATCGGCGGCGGCGGCAAAATGGCGCAGCTCGCTCGCGCCCTCGGCTAGCGCGGCAATCATGGCGTAGCGGTGAGAGATGGATTTGTCGCCGGGAGGCTCGACGCCGCCGGTCAGCTGCTTTGCAGAGTGAATGGTGCGCTTTTTCACGCCGTGATTTTAGCATGGGGCATGAGACGCAAGAATTTCAGCACGGAGGTCACAGAGTGGGCGGAGTTCGGAACGGAGGGAGCCTGTCCGTTTGTACAGTTTCGGCGCCGCTACAGCGCGCTAGAGGTTGCAATCTTTTGCTGGGCGCGTACGTATTATCTAGTGCAGGAGAAAGTCTAATGTCAGCACGCAGTTCGGCCCTTCAAATTGCGGCGAAAGCCGGA
>WNFT01004197.1_pt1 | contig 12581 bp, 13 predicted proteins | sample 5400191 | NCBI WGS metagenome assembly WNFT01 (sample SAMN13153359, study PRJNA577476) | soil metagenome | isolation source: 80 cm saprolite under Madrone tree | place: USA:California | collected 2016-06-14
TGAACAAATCAATCAAAGACGAGGAACAGCGCATCGCCGATTCCTACGCCAACGAGTATCAAATTGCCAAGATGCGAGAGACCGAGCTTGCCGCTACTATGGCCCAACAATTGGGGGAAGCAGGAACAAGCAGCCAGGCTCAGGTCAAGATGCGCGAACTCGAAAGCTCGGCAGATACTCTCCGCAATTTATACAACAGCTTCCTGCAAAAATTTAAAGAGATAAACACGATCCAGACCGAGACCATCCCGGTCCAGAACGCCCGCATCCTTACTAGGGCCGCGCCGCCGCAGCATAAGAGTTCCAAGAAAGCTGCGGCAGTGCTTGCAGGAAGCATTATGGTCGGCCTTTTTTTGGGCGCCGGAGCAGCCGTAGCGAGAGAATGGGCAGCTGACGTGTTTCGGACTCCTCAGGCGGTCGAGGAAGTCACCGGTATACCTTGCGTTATCTTGCCGACGGTTCAGCCGAACTGGGAGCGAACGGCTTTGTTCCAGGGTGGCGCAAAATCGATGCTTGTGGAGGAATTTGTTCTCGATGCGCCTTTCTCGCGTTTCACAGAGGAACTACGCAACGTTAAAGCATTGATCAATACCGCCCAGATCGGAGACGGCGTCAAGGTAATCGGTATCGTGTCTTCGGTGCCGAAAGAGGGCAAGACGACTATCGCGGCTAATTTGGCAGCCCTCATGATCGCATCGTCGGGGGCCCGCACGCTAATTATCGACGGTGATGTCCATCTACGGCTCCTGACCGCTAAGTTGGCGCCTGACGGACGTGAGGGATTGATCGAAGCTCTCGTCGATCCATCTCGGCTCGCCACGCTCGTCTCCAAAAGGAAGCGCTCGGGGCTGGATGTGTTGCCGTGCGCCCTCTCGACCCGCCTTTCCAACGCAGCTGAGTTACTCGGGTCGCCTGAGATGGAGCAACTCCTGGCTACTGCGCGCAAAACCTACGATTACATCGTCATTGAGATTGCGCCGATTATGTCCGTCGTTGACTTGAAGATGATCGAGCGTTTCATTGATAGGTTCGTATTTGTCGTCGAGTGGGGGCAGACCAAGCGAAGTCTTGTCCTGGAGGCGCTTTCCGAGGCAGAGATCATTCGCGAACGTCTCACAGGCATCGTCCTCAACAAGGCAGATCCCTTCGCATTACGGAGTATTGAAGCTTACAAAGGCAAGAAGTTCAGAGATTACTACCAAGAGTGAACCCTCGAGGCACGCGGTGTGTGCCAGAGCTGGCTTCGAAAAGATTTAGGTCATGCCGACATATGAGCTTGTGGAGAATCTCCTACGTTCGGCCGCAACCCGATTCAAAAGGTGGCCCTAATGCCGGATGCGAACCTTCTATCGCTCGCCAGGGACTTTCGCGCACGCGCCGAAGAAATCTTGGCCCGAGCCGAGACCATGCACGACGCGGACACCCGGCAGAAGATGCGCGAAGTCGCTGCGGGCTACGAGAAATTGGCGCACCGGGTCGAACGACAGTCGGGCGAGGGAGGCGGGGCGTAGGCAGCTTGGTTAGGTGGCTAAGTCCCGTTCGCCAAAGCCAAGCAGTGCGGCTTCCTGCAAGCGAATGGGATGCTCGCTCACCGATGCTTGCCGCTGAAGTCAATTAACTCATTGCACGGAGGTTGCGTTATGTTGCATACAAGCAAGTATCGCCTTGAGCGGCGAATAATGCGACGATCTATTTCTTCCCTCCAATCTTTTAACAAAAGAACGTTCGATATTGTCGTTGCAATCGCCGCTCTAGTAATATTATCGCCACTCATTCTTCTAATTTCGTTGGGGATCAGGGTCGAATCCCCTGGACCGATTCTGTGTCGGCATAGACGCTACAACGCCAATAGTGCCGAATTTGAGATATTCCAATTTCGAACGACGCTCGTTGATCGGCGAGAAAAGACATCCAAGCACAGGCCTGGTGAGGTCCAGCGCATTACGAGACTCGGTCAGATCTTGCGCCGCTCTGGCACGGATAAGCTCGCCCAGCTAATTAGTGTTCTATGCGGAGAAATGTCGATTGTCGGATCCCATCTATTTACGGATCCTCCAGGGAGAGGATTTCCCCCTCTCGATCTGCACGAGGTGAGACCTGGACTTGTCAGCTGGGCACATGCCAGCGACGATCAGGGTGAGAATGCCGACGTGGACAAGAACGTCTATCGCTGCATCAAGTGTGATCGCTATTATGTCGAACATCGCTCGTTCTTCTTCGATGTGAAAATTATCCTGTATATCCTTTTGTCAAAGAAGACGTATTCATAAGATCAGCACTGGAGAACCTGGCAAGGCAGCCATCATATTGCGAATTGGTAGCCAGGTGCGGCAAGGTTATCAGGGGGCCAGCGGCATGACAACCAGCGCAGCGGAAGAAGAAACTTTCATTCTAAGTGATGAGATCATTGATCATATCAGCAGCTTCTTTCCACCACCCGATAATCATCAAGAGAAAACCAACCAAGTTTGTAGAGCCTTGCAAGCCCTTATCAACGTCATCAGTATGGTCCTGTGCCAAATAGATTGCCCTGATTGCTGGGAGCTTACGATAAATGCCGTCGAAAGCAGCTTTGCCGAAATGATGACAAGACCTGCCAGCCGTAAGGGCTGAAGCTGAGGAGCAACAAAGATCGGAATATGTTCACTGAATCACGAGAGCGGGATTTTCTGCATCAGACGGCATATGCTTAGTTGAAGTCTTCACATAATGCCCGTCGAGGAGAATGGAATCAGGCGCCGAGGAGGGGGAAGGATGCTATATGACGAATTATGGGAAACAGCGGCCCGATCGGCCCTGCGTTCTATCTTCCGCTTACGGTCCTCCGCGTTCATGAGCGCGTACGCGGACTGAGGTCCCCTTCGGCATCTTGGGGACCGGGGTCCTGTTTCGGCCTCCCGCAGGGGGTCTATCAAGGGGCCACGAATGGCGGCGACCCCTGGAAAACGTCAGCTGAGTCGCGAACAGCGCCGTGCCCTCAAAATACTCGCCAATGCTCCGCGCGGTGTCGGCGAGGAAGTGTGCTCGTCGTAGCCCACGGAGTGTCGTCCGGGATGCTGGCCGGCCTTATACTCGCTGGGCTCGCAACTGTGGTGACTGAGACGAAGAGGGTGCCCCGCGGCCTGACGATTACGGTCGAGCGTATCCGCGTCACGGAGGACGGCCGTAAGTCGCTAGAAGATTGACCGAGCATCCGGTCATCGCTCGATCACGAGGTCGGTCTATACGGCCCTGGCGCCCAACCGAATCCCGGATTTTTGGAAGAAATCAGCGAGTCTTGCATTTCAACGGATTTGACGCTCGGCAAGCGCGGCTGCCCGCAGGCGAACCGGGTCGCGCTCACCAAATGTTGCCGCGGCAATAATTCGCTTGGCGATGAATTCGCGCACCACCTCCGGCTGGCCCGCGTCTTGAAGCACTTCGCAGGCGGCCTCGAAAGCTTCGCCCATCGCCGCAATGGCTTCGGGTTCGAATACTCCAGGTACCATGAATGGACCAATTGACATTGCGACTACCTCTCCCACTGGCGCCTCTTCGGTGCCTTCTCCATTGCCGGCCTTTTCCACTTTGGGCTCGCAGCAGCAAAGTGCGAGAGCGTCAAGGCTGGCTGCAAGGCGATCGAGGTCGCTCGCATCACGATCGCCGATAGCGGTCGGAGAGCGCTCGGAGCTTGATGCGCGCGCCGCCAAGGTCACGTGGTTTGTACTGTAATTTAGATCGCGCGAACCCCGAGGCCGCGCCGACGAGAATTGCGGGACGGCCCGACGGTCGTCCTCGATCTGACGGTCCGCGGCAGCGCGAAGCGTCATCCGTTAGGTCGGAGCTATTGAAGCGGCTAATCGACGTAGACCAGTCTGCTCAGCTCCCTCGGCCTCAGCCAGTGTGCTGTAATTCTCCGCCATCCGCCTATAGCGGTTTCTCATTTGGGTTGAGAAGGTAGTCGCGGCGAGGCGGCGACACTCTTCCGCTAGGTCGCGATAACGTTCCGCTCGATTCCATGCATCCAACACGAGACACCTCCCCCAAAGAAAAGACGGTGCCCGATGATTTGCTGAATGTCGGCCACCGGACAGAAAAGTCCTTGGACAAGTTCTTGTTCCCGGCGTTGTTATCACACGTGCGCGAGTGATTTCTGGCCCTCAATCACACGTTCGCGAACGCAGACCGTCGCCTCGCTTCGTTCACCGGGTGGGTCCGTCGTTGCCGCGACCGCGCGGACCTATCTGCTGAGTCATGATGATCAAGTGCGTTCCGACCGGTTCGCCGTGCGGGCGATTCATGACGCACAAGCGTGGTGGATTGCACGTCCCGAGCGATCTCGGTCACCGATCCCAAGGGCCGCTCGGCCGTGTACGTTCTTAGCGCATAGCTGCTGCCCAGTGTGGCCTATGCCTTGTCTGCATCGCCTGATCGTTGTTCGACCCGTTGCGCCAATCTCTCGTAGCTCGCGGCCACTTCGAGCATCTTTTGCCGGGCATCTGCGTCGTTCATGGTCTTGGCTTGGACCAAGATTTCTTTGGCGCGTGCTCGCCAGCGGTCGGCAAGCAATCGAAGCTTCGCATCCGGCGTGGCGAGACGAACTACGGTTTCGATTTTGGTCGGCTCCATAGGCCCCCCGCATGGAATGAATGCTATTCTGCCTGCGCCACGAGCCCGTCCCCTATGGAAACCGCGCCCGGCACGAACAAGCCCACAGCCTTGCGGATGTCACTCCTCCGTTGAAGACGTCGTAGAAATGGGTCGTTCTGCTGCCGTCGGTAACGCTCTTTGTCATGTTCGAAACTCGCTTGCTCCAGGGCGACAACATCGCCCGTTCAGCTATTGGTCGCCGCAGGCGGGGTAAAGGTTCGCGCGAGGCGAGAGCCGCCCAGATGCGATTTATCACAATCAAATCTCACGTCTGCATCGCCCTCACTCTCTCTCGCTGGGGAGTATCCGCTGTGTGCGGGGCGGTTGGGACTATGAGCAAATCGGTGACACCCGACCAATACAGCGCACTGCGACGGCTTGCCGACGTTTTGCGCGGCATCGTCCAGACCTTGATGCTCGCCTATGGCTTCAGGGATGAGTGATTTGCCGGCGTTGTGCTGGCTCGTAACGGTGGCGACCGATATCGCCAGGATCCGAGGACAGACGATTGAGGTTGAGCTTGTCACGATCCCGGACGCGTGGGACGATCGACGATTGACCGCGCGCGGATTGTCGCCACGTCTGCCGGAAGCCCGATGATCGCGTAGACCCGGTCCGAATGAGCAAGCAGCCAACGGCTCGCGCGCCAAGAAGCCCCGGCGCGATCGGTCAAGGTCAGGCAATCCCGTGCCTCCAGTGCCGACCAGCGCCTGCGGCGATCAATACGGCCCTGGTACCGAACGAAGTTCAAGGATCTTTGGCGGGAGTGAGACCCGCGATTATTTTCTGACGGATGACTTCGTTAGCATCAGGAGCGGTCACGGGCGACCTTAACGGATCTTCGCTAAGGTCCAAGCGGTCAGGGAAAAGATGTGGATTGCGGGCACGGCGCCAGGTGTCGATCGCATCGAGATCGAAATTGCCTGTTGTTTCGTCAGCCCGTGGAAAGCCACGCGCGATAAGTTCCGGTAGTGCATCGCGGAATGCATCAAGCGACAGTCCATTCGTCGCGCGGCCGTCACCGGCGGCACGTCACCTCCGGGTGGGAGTTTGAAGCGCAGCGTCATGAACGCCTCCGGGTAGTTTGCGTGTACTCACCTAGGCTGAATCGTCCTTGGAGAACTCTCCAATGACGCCATTAAATTCCTTCCCTCGGAACGCGCCATCACGCTGTCGCCGCAGCACTCTCCAACGCCGCAGCACGAAGCGGAGCACCCTGACGAGGGGCGACATTAGGTAGATGGCGACGAACATGGGAAATATCAGCATGTAGTAGAGGAAGGTCTTGGCAGTGCGCAGCGAGGTGCTTGAATGATGAACTCAAGCTGAAGCGCCAATTGTGTCGGAGACGATCGGGAGTCATGGTCCGGCCATGTGCTGGTTCTCATGACTATGAGCCGCTTGTAGAGAGCTAGCGGCGCACAGCGGCGGATTACGGCTTCGCCGCAGCAACCCGCTGGATAGCCGACTTAAGGGCCGCAACGCCAAAAAAATGAAGCGCCTTGCTTGTCCTCACGATTGCTTCGCTGCTCTCAACTATTTGACGCGTGGCAAACAATTTTAGCCGGTGACCCAAAGTATGTCATTGGCAGATGCGATAACGATCACTTGTTCCATGGAGCACGATGTCAACGTGCAAATGATCGGTGTGCGCCGCATCAGCTCCCGGACCAAGCACGGTCGTAAACCATCCGCACGCGGCAGTCCGGACCGAGTCAACGACGTTTCTCATCGCTTCATCTCCGTCTGGCTTTATGGGAATCAATTTGCCGCTTGAAAGCTCGAATGCTGAGATATCGATGGCGTTGCCGACCGCATGGCCGCTGAGCTTGCCGCTCGCGGCGCCGTTGCGGTTGCGGCATTCGTAGCCAGGACCTGTGCGCACAGCCCGCAGGTCGGCGGACATCCGGCCAGCGATCAGCGGGGCCACGAGATGGCCAAGCCAGGCTGCCAGCCGCTCAGCGAACTGGCAGGAGACGACGGGCTCTTCCGGCAGATGGACCTTGGCTGCTGCCCGCGCTTGCGCCGTGACTGATTTGAGGCGGACTGGGACCTCGATTGTGCAGGCGGCCTTGGCGGCAGCCGGCATCGTAGGGATACTTAACTCTACGCCGGCCGCGCGAAGATGTGCGAGGCACGCTTCATCCTCCCGCGCGGCATCGTCTGTTTGACTGGGTTGTTTTTGATCCAGGCTCGGCGAAGCTGCCGGAGGCGCCGACGATCGAGGGCTAGGCGTGGCAGGACGCGACCGTGGAAGGGGCATAAATCGCCGCGGCGCCGCGTCCAGCGGGACGACTATCATTCCGACTGCCAATCCTATCGCGGCGATGCTCGCAAGATGTCCGAGCCAGCGCAAAACCGGCTGAAGCTTGATCGGTTCACGCATCACTCGGACAAGAACATGCTTGGCGAATTTCATAACGGCGCCCGCCATTGCAGTGCGCGGAGCGCCGTGCTGCGCAAGTGCGCAAATGCGGCGACGCGTATCTTGGCGCTCACTCCGCCCCTTCACCCCAAATCGGCGATCCTGCAGCACGAAAGTTCTGTTGACGACAGCAGTGTCGCGGAAAAAGACTTCCCGCTCTTGCCGTGGGAGGATGACTTCCGTTATGCGCGGCGCTACGAGGTCACGCTCACGCACGAAAACCCAAAACTGCGGAGCCTCGCGGTATTCGACGATCACCTCGTCGGGTGGCAGGGGCGCCCAACCGACATGCCATCAAAGCTCTGGCTGATCGGACTTGGCAATCTCGGCCAGGCCTTCTCTTGGCTGTTGGCCTGTCTGCCCTATGCGGATCGTGGGCGGGTTCAGTTGCTCCTTCAGGACTTCGATCGCCTTGCTCCGTCGAACGACAGCACATCGCTCTTGTCGTTGTTGCGCGATGCCGGCCGGCGCAAGGCGAGAGTCGTCGCCGCGTGGCTGGACGAACGAGGTTTCGAGACTTTTGTCGAGGAGCGGCGCTTTGGTCCCTGGACCAAGCGGGCGCCCCACGAGCCGGGCGTCGCCTTGTGCGGCGTTGACAATGCACTCGCGCGCGCAGCGCTCGAAAAGCCGGGGTTTGATCTGGTGGTCGAGGCAGGACTCGGCGCGGGGCCGCAGGCTTTTCGCAGCTTTTCGATGCACACCTTTCCGGCCTCCCGCTCGGCCGAGGAGATATGGTCCCGGCAAGTCGCCGCGGCGGACGAGAATTTCGAGGACAGGCCCGCCTATCAAGCCCTTCGGCAGGGGGGAATGGATCAGTGCGGCTTGGCGCAACTGGCCTCTCGTACTGTCGGTGTTCCCTTTGTCGGGCTCATCGCAGCGGCCATCGCCGTATCCGAACTGCTTCGCCGGCTTCACGGGGGCGCGGCGCTTGAACTCGCTTCGGGCTCGGTCGCCGCATTACAGGATGTCGAAGCGCTCAACATTGCGGCACCGCCATACCCGGGCGCCTACGTGGAGGTGTCCGCTCCATCACCTGATCGATCTCTACCCGCGGGCCATGCGCAAACCTTCGAGGCGCTCAATCCGGGGTTCGAGACGGTGCCGGCCGATTAGGGAAATTCACAGCAACAACGCAACCTCTGGTTAATCAGCCGAAGCGGTGGCAACGTCGAGCAGAGAGGGAAAAACGTCATGCGATTCGTTCATTCCGCCGACTGGCAAATAGGCAAGGTCTTTAAGCAGTTCGGCGCCAAGGAAGAGACGTTGCGACATGCGCGTCTCGCCGCCATCGAGCGACTTGGCGCGCTCGCCAAGAGCAACGGCGTCCATCACATCCTCGTCGCCGGCGATGTTTACGACAACGAGGCTCCCAATCCGCACACGCTGCGCGCGCCGATCGAGCGCATGAAGCCCTTCCCCGACATTCACTGGCACCTGCTGCCCGGCAACCACGATCCGCACCGTCCCGAGGGCGTGTGGGATCGCGTCGCGCAACTCGGGCTGCCGTCCAACATCCATCTCCACCTCACGCCGACGCCATTCCCGCTCGACGACAATGCCTTCCTTCTGCCGGCGCCGCTTCTCCGGAAAAGCGAGTACGATGATATTTCCGCATGGATGGACGCCGCGGTGACGCCGCCCGGCGCGCTTAGGATCGGGCTCGCGCATGGCTCCGTCGTCAATTTCGGAAGCGAGGGCGAAGCCACCAATCCGATCGATCCCGCGCGCGCCGGCATGGCCCAACTGGACTATCTTGCGCTTGGCGATTGGCACAGCACGCTCCAGGTTGGCCCCGCCAGTTGGTACGCCGGAACGCCCGAACCCGACCGGGCGGGACGGCAGGAGCAGGGAACGGCGCTGCTGGTTGACATCGCCGGCTCTGGCGCGGCTCCCTCGGTCTCCCCGCTCACCACCGGCACCTATCGCTGGATCACCCGCTCGGAACGACTTGACGACGAAGGCGCGCTTGTCGATTTCGACCAGCGCTTGCGCGACGAGCCTGACCTTTCGCGCCTGGTTCTCCGCCTTCGGGTCGAAGGCAGCTTGCCGCTCGTCACGCACGCGGCGTTTCAGCGGCGCATGGCCGATCTCGAAGCCGCAGTGTTTCACCTCGATTTGGATCAAGCCTCCCTGACTGTTCGCCCGACGCAAGCCGATCTGGAAGCAATCGATTTCGACGGCGTGTTGCGCCGCTCCGCCGACCGCCTGAAGAACGTCATTGATGACTCCGCAGCATCACCTGAACTCCGAAGGCGCGCCGAGGAAGCTCTCGTTGAATTGTATGTGCGCGTCGTCAATCACTCGCGCGAGGAGGCCGCCTAATGTTGATCACCGCTCTCAGCCTCGAAGGGATCGGCCGTTTCGCCAGCGCCGCGCGCGTGGACGGGTTCGGTACGGGCGTTAACGTGCTAGCAGCCGGTAACGAGGTGGGCAAATCCACTTTGTTCAAGGCCATCCGGACTTGCCTGTTTTGCCGCCACGACAGCAAGACCCAGGAGATCAGGCTATTAGGCTCCGACGATAGCCTGCTGCCCGCTACTGTCCAACTGGCCTTCGAGCATGGCGACCGGCGCTATGTGATCAGGAAAAGCTTTTTGCGCTCGCCTTCGGCGCTCCTGACCGAGGACGGCCGCGAGATTGCGCGCTTCGCCGAAGCCGACAAGGCCATCTGGGACATCCTCGGCATTGGCCCCGGCAGCGGCAGAAGCATCGACGAAGGGGCGTTCGGGCTTCTGTGGGTAGGCCAGGGCGCCTCGTTCACGGCGCCGGTCCCGGGCACGGGCGCGTCTTCGATGCTGAGCGCCGCCATCGAGTCTGAAGTCGGCGCCCTGGTCGGCGGTGAGCGCGCCCGGCGCGCCATCGACGAGATCAACGCCGAGCTCGGGCGCAATCTGACGGACAGCGAGCGTGGACCGCGAAGCGACGGTCCGCTGGCGCGCGCGCAAGGTCATTTACAGCACTGGGGCAAGGTGGAAGCCGATAGTCTCACCAAACTGAGCGCGCTGGAGCAGCAGTTTACCGAATTGACCCAGCGCCGGAGACGGCATCGCCAAATCACCGACCCCGCCGCGGTGGCGCAGATGACGCGAGAGCTGGCCGATGCTCGAAACAGCTTGCGCGAAGCTCAAGCTGTCGCCCAGGAAATCCGCCGGCTCGAAGCAGAAAACGTCGCCGCCAGACGCGCGCTCGAAGGCGCGGCGCAACGGCTTCGCCAGCATCGTGAGGTGGCTTCCCGCATCGACGGCAACCGCCGCGTCGAAACCGATCTGGCCAGGAGCCTTCCGGAGCGTCTAAGCCAGGAGCAGGAGGCCCGAGCAGCTCTCGCGCGCACTGAGGAACAGCTGGCAACCGCCGACGGTGAAGCAAAGACGTTGGCCATCAAAGAGCAACACCTCGAACGGCTCGCCACCGCGCTGGTGAGGGCGCTGCGCAAGGACGAGCTGGTGCACCGGCTGAAATCGATCGAGGATGCCGCGAAGAGTCTCAGGGAGATCGACGCCCAACTTTCTCAGGTTCGGATCAAACCCAAGACCGTCGAGGACCTGGACGAACTCGACCGGCAAATTGCGGCGCTCGATGCGCAACTGTCGGCGGCCGCGGCAACCCTCGCGGTTGAGGTGAGACCGGCAGGCGCCGGACAGGTGCGCATTGGATCGCTTCGTGCCAAGGGCAGCCACGCCGCGCCCGTTTTAGCGCCGACAAAAGTCACGGTCGGCGACCTGGCCGTTGTCACCGTGACGCCAGCGGTTCATCCACGGCAGGAAAAGCGACAAACGCTCGATGCGGAGCGCGCCGCCCTCTTGAAGTCCGCGGGCGTGGCTGGCGTCGCCGAGGCTCACGCTCTTCTCGCCAAGCGCCGCGATCTGGAAAACAACCGGCGAGGCATTCTCGCCGAGCTGAAAAGCCTCAAAGGCGGCGACGACCCGGCCGTCGCCGCCGCCGACATTAAGTCTGCGCTCGCGGAAACCGAAGCGGCGATCGAAGCGGCGCTTACGGCAACCGGCCGCACGGCTTTGCCGAGTCAGGCCGAGATCGACGGCGAACGGCTTGAACATGAACAGAAGCGCAATGCGCTCGACGCCCGGCGCGCCAGTCTCGACGCGGCACGCGAGGAACTGCAGGTGGCGGTCGAAACTGCGGTCGCGTCGCGGAGCGGCGCCGAGACCAAGCTGGAAATGATCCGCAAGAGCATCGCCGAGAATCTTGCGCTCTGTCCGGACGCCGATCGCGCGGCCCGGGATGCCGCCATGGTCTCTGAAGTCGCAGCCTGCGAAACGGCGGAGCAGACCAAAGCCACAACGCTCGCCGCCGTTCAGCAGACGGCTCCCGATGCGGCCGAAATTGAGCGACGGGAGCTACGTTGCCAACGCCTTGAAGAGGCCCTTGAAAATCATAACGCCGAATTGATGCAGCTTGAACGCGATATCGGCCGGCTCACCGGCCAGATTCAGGCGGCTGGCGGCGACGGCGTCGGCGAAGCCCACGCGGCGGCGGAAGAGCAACGCGTTCTCGCCGAGCGGGAGTGCGCCCGCATCCAAGAGCGCGTCGCGACGCTTCAGTTGCTCCGCGACACGGTCGGAGGCTGTCTCGCCGACGGTCGCGAACGCTACTACGAGCCTGTGCGACGGCACCTGCGGCCTTATCTGAACGATCTTTTTCCTGGAGCGGAGCTTGAGCTTGGCGATGGCTTCGCGATCACCGGGATGAAGCGCACGCGTTCGGAAAACTTTAAGCGGCTCTCAGGCGGCACTCAAGAGCAGATCGCGGTTCTTGTGCGTCTCGCCATGGGGACGATGCTGGCGGAGCGAGGCGGAAATGTGCCGATCATCCTCGATGATGCTCTCGTCTATTGCGACGACGACCGCATCAACCTGATGTTCGACGCGCTCAGCCGAGCTGGCAAGCACCAGCAGATCATCGTCCTGACTTGCCGGCTTCGGTCCTTTGCGTCTCTCGGCGGCCATACGCTGCGGGTGCAGATGGACGGTGAACTTCGTTAGCTCGACGCAATCTTTCGGAGCGAGCGAACGCGCTGGGGAGGAGCTCTTATGTCGTCGATGTTCAGCTGGCTGGACTTTGCCGAAGAAGACCGGCAAAAAATGTCCGAAGTCATCGCGCTCTTTAGCGAGAAGGACACGCGCGACGAGTTGGGGCTCGGCGGCATCCGGGACACCTTCGCCGATTTGCTCTTTCCGGCGACCAGCACCATCCAGACCCGCGCCCGCTACTTCCTGTTCATACCGTGGGTTTACCAGGAGCTTGAACGCTGCCGCACGCCTCCGGCCGATATCGAAAGGCTGGCGCGCCGCGACGAAATTCGCCTGATCCACGCCCTCGAAAATGGCGGCGAGACGGACGGCATCATCGGCACGCTTGCACAGGATAAGCTACGATGCGAGCGCGGGTTGGCGTACGATCGTCGTTGCGGCGGTCATTCAAGGACAAGTTGGGCTGGAAACCAGCAATAATATTATCGAGAAAGGACTGGCATTGCGTCCAAGACAGAGCGGTAGTGTGGTGGCCTCGA
>WNFT01004199.1_pt1 | contig 12579 bp, 11 predicted proteins | sample 5400191 | NCBI WGS metagenome assembly WNFT01 (sample SAMN13153359, study PRJNA577476) | soil metagenome | isolation source: 80 cm saprolite under Madrone tree | place: USA:California | collected 2016-06-14
CTACGTGGCGGGATCGGGCCCGAAGATGCTCCGGGCGGCCGGTCGGCTGGGCGATGGCGTGATCTTGTACGCGGGAACGGCGCCGGAAATCTTACGAGCCGGCCTCGGTCACGTCGCGGAGGGCGCGAGGGAGCGCGGCCGCAAGCTGGCCGACCTCGACGTGGTCCTGTGGACGCCCACCGCGGTCGGCCGCGATCGCGTGGTGGCTCGGGACCACGTGCGCGGCCGCGTGGCCTCCGCGATGCGGCATCCCCTGCCGGTGGAGCTCACGCCCGAGGACCAGGCGGCCGTGCGGCGGCTCCGCGACGCCTACGATTCTTACGAGCACGCGACGGCGGCGTCGCGCCACCGCGAGCTCGTGCCCGACCGCTTCGTGGATCTCATCGCGCTCGCCGGGACGCCCGAGGAGGTTCTGGGACAGGTAAGGCGCGTGATGGAGGTTCCCGCCGTGAGCCGCATCATCATCCTGCCGCAAGTCCCGGGCACCGGCTTCAGCGAGCGCGAGGCCACGCTGAAGCTGTTCGCTGAAGAAGTCATCGCGCGGATCGGGTAGCGTCCCTACGCGCCGAGGCGACTCCTGAGGACGGCCAGCGCGAGTCGCAGCCCGACCGGCAGGCCATCCTCGTTCATCTCGAATTCGGGGGCGTGGTGCGGCACCTCACGGTCGTGCGTGGGCGCGATGCCGACACGGAAGTAGCAGCCTGGACGCGCGCGCAGGAAGAGGCTCATGTCGTCGCTCGCCATCACCGGCGGGCCCTCGACGACGGAATCCGCGCCGATCTCGTCGATGCAGCACGCGCGCACCAGCTCCGTCTCCCGCTCGGGGTTGACGACCGGCGGGCAGCCCATGGTCAGCTCGACCTGCGCTTCCGCGCGATAGGCGCGCGCCATGTCGGAGGTGAACGACTGCAAGCGTCCGAGCATCCGCTCGCGCACGTCCATGTCGAACGTGCGCAGCGTGCCGCGCATGATCGCCTTGTCCGGGATGATGTTGTTCTTGGTGCCCGCGGTGATCTGACCGACCGACAGCACGACCGTCTCCTTCGCCGCGACTTCCTTCGTGACCAGGCTCTGCATGCCGATCAGGATGTGGGCCGCCGCCGTCATCGGATCGACCGAGAGGTGCGGATAGGCGCCGTGACCGCCCTTGCCCGTCACCTCCACGTTGAAGCCGTCGCCGGACGCCATCGTCGGCCCGCGCCGCACGTTGACGGTGCCGGTCTTGTCCTGCGTCGTGAGGTGCAGGCCGTAGATCTCGTCGACGCGCGGGCGCTCCAGCACGCCAGCCTCGATCATCGGCTTCGCGCCGGCGAGCACTTCCTCCGCTGGCTGGAAGATGAAGACCGCCGTGCCCGGCAGCTCCTTGCGCCGCGCCGCAAGGATCTCGGCGGCGGTGATCGCGATCGCGGTGTGGCCGTCGTGCCCGCACGCGTGCATGACGCCCGGCGTGCCCGAGGTGAACGACGCCCGGAGAGTCTCCGTGAGCGGCAGCGCGTCGATGTCGGCGCGCCACGCGATCGTCTTGCCCGGTGTGTCCCCGCGCAGGATCCCGACGACGCCCGTCTTCGCGATGCCGGTCTTCACCTCGAGGCCGGCCGTGGTGAGACGCTCCGCGATGATGTGCGACGTGCGCTGCTCCGTGAACGACAGCTCGGGATGGCGATGGAAGTCGCGCCGCAGCGCCACCATGCCCTCGAGACGCTTCGCGACCTCATCGCCCCAGGTACCTTGCGTCTTGCTCATCGCCTGAACGCCTCCGCGAAGCGCCCGGGGGCGAACGCCTCGAGCGAGATCTTGGGTGTGTCGCCGAGAATGAGATCCGCGATGGCGCGCCCCATGGCGGGTCCGAACAGGATGCCCTTGCGGGCGCCGCCCGTCGCCACGTAGGCGCCCTCGATCCCGGGCACGCGGCCGAGCACCAGCAGCCCGTCGGACGCCACCGGGCGCAGGCAGGCCGTCTGGTGGACGATCTGCGCGTCGGCCATCGCGGGCAGCATCTTCACCAGGGCCGCACCGATCTCGTCGCGGGCCGCCTCCGTCGTCTCTTCGTCGAAGCCGGCGTGCTCCTCCGTCGTGCCCGCCCAGAGCAGGCCGTCGGGCTTGGTCGTCGCGTAATTGTGGCCCCAGCCCACCGAGCAGGGCACCGAGGGCCCAGGCGCCTTCAGGCGCAGGATCTGCCCCTTGAGCGGATGGACGTCGATCGGCACGTCGAGCCAGGCCGAGGTCTCGCTGCTCCAGGGGCCGATGGCCAGCACAACCGAGGAGCATTCGACCGAGCTCCGTTCGAGCAACACGGCCGTCACGCGGCCGCCGTCACGCCGCAGGCCATTGACGCGTCCGTGCTGCAGTCTCGCACCAAGACGTTCCGAGGCGCGGGTCAGCGCCAGCACCAGGCGATACGGCTCCACATCCGCGGTGCCCTCGATCGAGACGGCGCCGCGCGTGTCGTCCGAGATCCGCGGCTCCACACGACGCGCCTGCGCGGCCTCGAGCCAGCGCGCCGTATATCCCGGCTGTTCTTGCTGCCAGGGGAGGGCCGCTTGCAGCCGCCGCGAGTCCGGCTCGGTGAGGGCCAGGGCGAGCGAGGAGCGAACGCGGAACTCGATCTCGATTCCGGTCTCCTCCACGACGCTCTCGGACAATTCGCGGTGCAGTCGCATGCCCGCCTGCGCGATCTCGGCGTGGGGGCCCGGGATCCCAAAGCCGCTCAATGGATTCAGACCGCCATACGCGAACCCCGAGGCATGGCTGCCGATGGCGTCACGCTCGATGACCACGGTCCGGACACCCGCCCTGGCGAGGTAGTACGCCGTCGTCATGCCGACGATCCCGCCGCCCACGATCACCACGTCGCTGCTGGCCATCTTCAGCCGTAGACGGTCGACTGGCCCGCTACCTCACGCGCCGGCTTCACGCGGAATGCGAGGCTGATGCGCGGGCCGACGGGCTCTCTGGTCTTCGGGATCCCGTGCGTGTAGTGCCGCTGCGTCTCGTAGCTCATGACGAGCAGGCTGCCGGCCTCGAGGTCGATGTGCATCGCGCGCCTCGGCGGTTTCTTCGTCCGGATGATCATGCGGCGGACGGCGCCCAGTGACACGAGCGCAATGGGAGAACCGTCGACGATCTCGTCCAGGTGGTCGTTGTGCGCGGCCACGCTATCGCGACCATCACGGTAGAAGTTGAGGCCGACGCTGTTGAACGGTGCCCCCGCGATGGCGATCACCATTCCGGCCGCGGCGCGGATCGCGCCGGGAACGCGCTCATCCGGTGCCAGCCGGAAGTGAACCATGAGTCGCGGGACGTCGACGTCCCGGTCGTACATCCGTCGCCGCTGAGTTTTCCACTCCACGCCTTCGCTAAGCTCGGTAAACCAGGCTCGCGCGATCTCGGCCGTCACGACGCCGGGCGTGTAAACGATCCGCCCGAGCTGGTCGTCCACGAGCACGGTCTCGCTGACATCGGCGAAGAGCGGCATCTGTGACATCGGTGCCATCCAGCGTACCGCGAATCGTGGGACTATCGCGGCTCGACGGGGCTCCGGCGTGGCGGGTCCTGATGCATGGGGCTCGCACGGCATCGACTCAGTTCTTGCACATGCTGGCGCGGCCCCTGGCCGCAAAAGCTTCAGCGCTCCCCTGGCGCGGCGCCGACGAGTGCGGTGAAGGTCGCGCTGAAGCTCTTCGCCGAGGAGGTGATGGCCCCTAGAGCTGCCCCAGCAGCGTGTCGGCGCCGCTCACCTCGAACTTGCCGGGCGCCTCGACGTTGAGCCGCTTCACCACGCCGTCTTCCACGAGCATGGAGTAGCGCTGCGACCGAATTCCCATGCCCCGAGCGGTGAGATCCAGCTCGAGCCCGACCTTCTTCGTGAACTCGGCGCTGCCATCGGCCATCATGCGCACCTTGCCGCTGCTCTTCTGGTCCCGGCCCCACGCGCCCATGACGAAGGCGTCGTTCACCGCGACGCACCAGATCTCGTCCACGCCCTTGGCGCGGAGCCGGTCGAAATTCTCGACGTAGCTCGGCACGTGCTTGGCCGAGCAGGTGGGCGTGAACGCGCCGGGCAGGCCGAAGATGGCGATGCGCTTCTTCTTGCCGACGAGGTCCGACACCTGGAACGCGTTGGGCCCGATGGTGCATCCGGGTTGCTCGCTGTCGATCATTTCGGTGAGCGTGGCGTTGGGGAGCCGGTCGCCGATCTTGATGGTCATCTCTGTCCTCCTTGGCAGCGGCGAAAAGGTACCCGAAGCCACTCACCTCCGCAAACCATCGCCACCTTGCCCCCACCCGTGGCGACGATGGACCATGTCACGGGAGGAGAGCCATCGTGGTGACGAAGGAGCGGTTCGCCCAGGGCATGACGGTACACCAGTACATCGACCAGATGTCCATGAACCAGGCTCGGTTTCTCGCCGCGCTCGACTCCGTCGCGATCGCAGCCGGCGACGTCGGGGTGCTGGAGCGTTTCGCGGCCGCCCGTCGGATTCTCGTCATCACCGAGGACTGGTGTGGCGCGGCGATCGCGTCGCTGCCCTTCGTCGTCAAGCTGGTCGAGAAGGCGCCGCGCATCGAGATGCGGATCTTCCTGCGCGACGCGAACCCTGACCTGATGGACCAGTACCTGAAGAACGGGCTCTACCGATCGATCCCCGTGTTCGTGTTCTTCGACGAAGACATGAACGAGCTGGCTCGCTTCATCGAGCAGCGGCCCTCGTGAGCCGACCCTCCAAAGAGGGGCGGCCGAGAACGCCGCGCGCCGCGGCGTCAGCGCGCGGCGTCGAGCACGCGCGCGATGAAGCCGTCGACGTGCGGCTTGTCGATCCAGCGCACCACGACGACGAGGTCGTGCTCGGGATCGATCCAGATGACGTTGCTTCCCGCGCCGCGCGCGGCGAAGGACGACTCGGGAGCGCTCGGGAACTGGCGGCGCCCCGTGTTGAGCCACGTCAGGAGCCCGTACTCGGGATTCAGGGCGCACGGCCGGCGCATCTCGGTGATCCATTCCGCCGGCAACAGCGCGCGGCCGTTCCACCGTCCCCCCTGCGCGAGGAGTGTTCCGAAGCGGGCATGATCGCGGCTCGACATCCAGAGTCCGCCGCCCCAGTGCGAGCCGCCGGGGACCGAGGGCAAGCGGCGGCCGTCGATCTCGACCGTCGAGCTCCGATAGGGCTGCCACTGCCAGTCGCGGGACGCTCCGATCGGATCCATGATCTCGCGGCGCAGCACGTCGGCCAGCGGCTCGCGGAAAATCCGAAGGAGCGACAGGCTCAGCCGGTTGACGCGCACGTCGTTGTACTCCCAGAGCGTGCCGGGCGGACGCATGGGCCGCACGCGTCCCTTGTCGGAGTGGCCGAGCTCACTCTTGCCGACGTCACGATTGTGATCGATCGTGTCCGGCTTGCCCCACAGCGTGCCCTGCCACTCGCTCGTCTGCTGGAGCAGGTGGCGCCAGGTGATGTTCCGGTTCTGCGCCGTCGCGAAGCTCTCGTCGAGCCTGTAGCTGCTGACGCGGTCGTCCACGTTGCGGATGAGCCCGCGCGCGAGGGCGAGGCCGGCCAGCACGGAGAGATAGCTTTTGGCGATTGAGAAGCTCATGTCGCCGCGCTCGGCCTCGCCCCACTCGGCGACGATCTCACCGCCGCGCCGGATCACGCCGTTGGGGCCGCCGCGCGGCAGCACGGGACCGAGGACGTCGCCGACGGCCGCGGGCTCGTCGGCGACGCCGATGTAGCGTCCGTCGTCGGTCAGGAAATCCCGCCGCCATCGGGTCTCGTGACTCCGGTGGTACTCGATGGCGGCGGCGAACGCGTCGCTCACCTGGGCTTGACCCACGTCTCCGACCAGGCCAGGCACGCGCTGGACGACTGGCGATCACCGCGTGTCTCCGCCCACGGTTGCCCCTTGGCGGTCTTGCCGTTCAGCTCGACCTGGGCCGAGCGGGCCGGGAAGAACGTGCTGAACACGCCGATCGGCCGATTCATGAAGCCGGGCGGCATCGTCAGCACGAAGGGCTCGACGAACTCGCGCCAGGTGAGGCGGATCCGGTCGTTGCCGGCGACGACGTCCTCGCTGGCCGTCGAGCGCGCGTCGCCCGTCCGCGTGAACTTCGCCGCGGCGATCGGCAGCTTCTCGTCGGCGAACGCGGGATAGAGGAGCGTCTCGATCGTCTTCTGCAGCCAGCGCGCCACCGGCGGGTTGTCGCTGTAGATCTTCACCTGGCCGTCGATCAAAGTGCTGTGCACGAAGAGCGCGTGACCGGCGCCGTCGGGGCACCACAGCACGCGCCAGTGACTGAACCGGTCGGTCATCGTCTTGCCGCCGTCGGAGCTCAGGCGAATGAACGAGTTCTCGCCGGTCATCAAGACTTGATTGGGATCCACGGGAGGCGTCATGGAGTCTCCTTCCTTTCGACGGTGCGCTGCAGCCAGGCCGCGATGTCTTCGATCTCCTGCGGGCACAGCGAATGCGCCATCGGATACTCGTGCCACTCGACCTCGTAGCCGAGCCCGAGCAGCGTGTCGCGCGCGGCGCGGGCGCGGGCGACGGGTATCAGGTCGTCGGCGATGCCGTGGGCCATGAAGAGCGGCACGTCACGGTTGGCGGCGCTGGCCTCGGTCGCGACCGAGCGGGCCACCGGCAGGAAACACGAGAGCGCCATCACGCCGGCCAGCCGCTCGGGGTGACGGAGCCCGGTGTGGAGCGCCATCGCGCCGCCCTGGGAGAAGCCGCCCAGCACGATCGCCCGCGCCGGGATGCCGCGGGTCTTCTCGCGCGCGATGAGCCGCTCGATCCGCTCCTGCGAGGCGCGAACGCCCGCCTCGTCCTCACGCCGCTCGCCGGCGACGCCGAAGACGTCGTACCAGGCGCGCATGACGTAGCCGTTGTTGATCGTCACCGGCATCATGGGCGCGTGCGGATACACGTAGCGCACGGCCGCGCCGGGCGGCGTCACCTCACGCTCGATGCCGGCGAAGTCGTGGCCGTCGGCGCCGAGGCCGTGCATCCAGATGACCGCCGCCCGCGGCGACGGCGCGGTCTCGATCTCCAGCGTCTCGAGGAGGGCGGTCACGACGCGTCAGGAGAGCGCCGGACGGCGAGCGATCCACGGCCGCGCCGTCTCGAATGCGGCCGAGGCGCGGAGCACCGTCACGTCGTCGAAGCGGCGGCCGACGATCTGGAGCCCGATCGGCAGGCCATCCTTCGTGAAGCCGCACGGCACGGAGGCGGCGGGCTGGCCCGTCAGGTTGAAGGGGTACGTGAAGATGCTGGAGGCCTCGCGGCCGACCTTCACGCCATCGATCTCGCCGGGATAGAGGATGCCGTGCGGGAAGGGCGGTGACGCGACCGTCGGCGTGAGGAGCAGATCATAGCGCTCGAAGAAGACCATGGCCTTGGCGCACCAGGCCAGGCGATCGACCCAGGCCTGGACGTACTTCGCCGGCGGCCACGCCAGCGACTCCTCGACGATGGCGAGCAGGCCCGCATCGATCTCCTTCTTCCGGTCGAGGTAGGGCGCGAGCCGCGCGGCGATGCCGCCGAGGAAGATCGCCCGCCACGGTTCCCACGGCGATGCCCACGACGGATTCGTCGCCTCGACGCGGCAGCCGAGCTCGCGGAACACGCGCGCGGCCTTGGCCGTCGCGTCGCGCACCTCGGGATCGACCGCGGGAGCCAGGCCGAGCGTCTCGCTGTACGCGACGCGCAACCCCTTGAGCGATCCCTTGAGCGCCTTCACGTAGTCCACGCGCTCGGCCGGCAGCGAGTACGGATCGCGCTCGTCGGGGCCGGCGATGACGTTCAGCATCAGCGCAGCGTCCTTCACCGTGCGGGTCATCGGGCCGACGTGCGAGACGCTCCACGCCGCGCTGGCCGGATACACGGGCACGCGGCCGTACGAGGCCTTGAGGCCAAAGGTGCCGGTGAAGGCCGACGGCTTGCGAATGGAGCCGCCGCCGTCGGTGCCGATGTGGAGCGGCGCCATTCCGGCGGCGAGCGCGGCTCCCGCGCCGCCCGACGAGCCGCCCGGCGTGCGCTCGGGGTTCCAGGGATTGCGCGTGAGTCCGAAGATCAGGTTGTCGGTGACGCCGACCCAGCCGAAGGTGGGCGTGTTGGTCTTGCCGATCATGATGCCGCCGGCCGCTTTCATGCGCGCGACGGACGGCGCGTCCTCGGTCGGGACGTTGTCGCGATAGAGCGGCGTGCCGAACGTCGTGCGCACGCCTTTGGTGATGACGAGGTCCTTCACGCCGAAGGGCACGCCGTGCAGCGGCCCGAGGCGCACGCCCCGCCGCATCGCCGCGCGCTCGGCGGCGCGGGCCGCCTTCAACGCCGCGTCGGCGTCCACGGTCACCCACGCGTTGAGCGTCTTCGTGTCGTCGATCGCGTCGAGGACGGCTTTCACGGCGTCCACCGGCGAGACCTTGCGCCGGGCAATCGCGGCGGCGAGATCGGCGGCGGGCAGGAAGCGCAGGTCGTCGTTGGCCATGAGCCCTCCTCGGCGGAGGGGATGCTACCACGTTCGCGCGGAGGCGTTCGCGCGAGAGGCTTCGCGCGGGGAGGCTTCAGGCGGCGCGCGGGCGAAGCTGACGGCGGATCTCGGACTCCAGATCGTCGGGAAGACACGGCTTCAGGAAATAGGCGTCGCAGGGCAGCTCGCGCTGCGTCTGCGGCGTGCCGCGCATCCCGTGGCCGGTGACCACGATCACCCGCGGTGGTGAGGGCTCGCGCTTCAGCCGGTTGCAGACCTCCCAGCCATCCATGCCGGGCATCGACAGATCGAGCACGACGACCTCGGGATGGTGGAGGGCAGCCAGCTCGAGCCCGACCAGCCCGTTGGCGGCACCGTGCACCTGATAGCCGAGGAAGGAGAGATACTGAACGTACAGTTCCCGGCTGTCCTCGACGTCGTCCACGACGAGCACGACCGGGCTCGGCGCCTCGGTGGGTTCCCGCTTCGCGGGTTTGGGCAAATCTTTTCTCCGTTTCTCAGCGCCCGTACCGATATTCGGGCTCACCGGATCGCCGCCGGTTCCTGCAAGCAAATGGGATGCCGCTTACGACCTGCGGTCGAGCTGATCCAGGACGAAGGCGTAATCGAAGGCGATATCCCGAAGCGCGTCGTAGCGCCCGGAGGGGCCGCCGTGGCCGGCCGTCATGACGGTCTTGAGCAGCAAGGGATGGCCGTCGGCGTCGAGCGTCCGCAGGCGCGCCACGTACTTGGCGGGCTCCCAGTACATGACCTGGCTGTCGTGGAGCGACGTCTTGATCAGCATCGCGGGATAGCGCAGCGCGGCCAGATTGGTGTACGGGCAGTACGTCTTCATATAGGCGTAGTGGGCGAGGACCTTGGGGTTGCCCCACTCCTCGAACTCGCCGACCGTCAACGGCAACGACTCGTCGAGCATCGTGTTGATCACGTCCACGAACGGCACGCGCATCACGGCGGCCCGGAACAGCTCGGGCCGCATGTTGAGCACGGCGCCGATGAGCAGGCCGCCGGCGCTGCCGCCCTCGATGACGAGCCGGTCGGGGGCGGTGTCGCCGCGGGCGATCAGGTGCTCGGCGCACGCGATGAAGTCGGTGAACGTGTTGCGCTTCTCGAGCATGCGGCCGGCATCGTGCCAGCGCTTGCCCAGGTCTCCGCCGCCGCGGACGTGGGCGATCGCGAAGGTCACGCCGCGCTCGAGCAGGCTCAACCGGCTCGACGAGAACATGACCGGGTACGGAAAGCCGTACGCGCCGTAGCCCGCGAGCAGGAGCGGGCTCGAGCCGTCGCGCGGTGTCGCCGTGGGCGCGATGAGCGAGATGGGCACGCGCGTGCCGTCGGCCGCGGTGGCGTGGATGCGCTCGGACCGGTAACGCGCGGGCTCGTAGCCGCCGAGCACCTCCGTCTGCTTGAGGAGCGTCAGCGTCCGCGCGGTCATGTCGTAATCGAACACCGAGGCCGGCGTGATCAGCGACTGATAGCGGAAGCGGTAGCGCGGCGTCACGAACTCGGCGTTCGGCTCGGCATCCACCTCGTACGTGGGCTCGGGGAACTGCACGAAGTGCGAGACGCCGGAGGCGATCTCGGTCACGCGCAGGCGGGTGAGCCCGTCGTCACGCTCCTGGGTGACGTAGTGGCCGGCGAAGACGTCGACGTCCTCGATCATCACGTCCTCGCGGTGCGCGATGAGCTCGGTCCAGTGCTCGGGCCGTGGATCGGCGACCGGCGTGCGGACGAGACGGAAGTTGCGCCGGCCCTGGCCGTTGGTCCGGATGTAGAAGACGCCGTCCCCGGGCCCGACGCCGTGATCGACGTCGTACTCGTGGTCCTTCTCCCGCTCGAGCACCGTCCGCCACGCGCCAGCCGGATCTGTCGCCGGCACGTAGCGAACCTCGGAGCTGGTGAACGAGCGCGACGCGGCGAAGAGCCAGGCGCGGCTGCGAGAGCGCCACACGTGGACGCGGAAGAGCTCGTCGGCTTCTTCGAAGATCAGGTCGTCGCTGGTGTCGCCCAGGCGGTGACGCCAGAGACGGTACGGCCGCTTCGCCGCGTCCTCGCTGACGTAGAGCAGCGTACCCGGCCGCGCCGACCACGCCACCGTCGAGACCTTCTCGATACGATCGGGCTCGAGCTCGCCCGTCGTCAAGTTCTTCACGAACAGCGTGTACTCGCGAAAGCCGGTGTAGTCGAGCGTGTAGGCGAGCCGGTCGGCGTCGTCGTTGACGGCGTAAGCGCCGAGGGCGAGGAAGGGACGGCCCACGGCCAGGGCGTTGAGATCGAGCAGGATCTCCTCGGGCTCATCCGGCCGGGCGGCCTTGCGGCAGTGGATCGGATACTGCTTGCCCTTCTCCGTGCGCGAGTAATAGAAGTAATTGCCGCGACGGTAGGGAACGGTCGCGTCGTCTTCCTTGATGCGGCCCAGGATCTCCCGGTAGAGCGCGTCCTGGAACGCTTCCATCGGCTGCATCACGGCCGCCGTGTACGCGTTCTCCGCTTCCAGGTAAGCGGTGACACGCGGATCGTCCTTGTCGCGCAGCCAGAAGTAATTGTCCTCGCGGCGGTCGCCGTGAACGACGTCGAGCCTGGGAATCTTGGGTGCGTGCGGCGGGACGGGCACGGTGGCCCTATGGTACCGTGAGCAACCAGCGTGAGGACCCTCTTGCTGGCGGTCGTCCTCGTCGCGGCCATCTCCTGCTTCCTTCGACTCGGCGCCGCACCGTTCGACGATCCCGGCGAAGGCATGCACGCCGAGATCGCCCGCGAGCTGCTCCACTCGGGCGATCCGTTCCGGCTGACGCTCAACGGTGTCGTCTACGTCGACAAGCCGCCGCTTCTCTACTGGCTGCAGGCGGGAGCGTTCACGACGTTCGGGGCGTCGGAAGCCACGGCACGCTCGGTGTCGGCGGCCGCTGGCGTGGCGGCGGTCGCCGGGACGGCGTGGCTCGGCGCAACGCTCCTCGGTGTCGCCGGCGGCTGCCTGGCCGGGGGCGCGCTGCTGACCAGCGCGCTCTTCTTCGCCTATGCGAGGTACGTGCGTCCCGATGCCCTCTTCGTCGCCGCGCTCGCGTGGGGATTTGCTCTCGCGCTCGTCGGGCTCACCGACGGCCGCCGGCGGCTGATCGGCTGGGGCCTCGTCGCGTTCGGCATCGCCGGCCTCGCCAAGGATCCGCTCGGGGCATTCGGGCCGCCCGTCGTCATCCTGGCCGCGCTGGCGCTCGCCGGTCGGGCGTGGCCGATCTCTCGCTGGCTTCCCTGGCCGGGCCTCGCCGCGTGCCTCGTGCTCGGCGTCGGCTGGTGGGTCTTCAGCGAAGCGTCGACGACGGGCACGCTCTGGTACACCGTCGTCGACAACAAGATCCTGAACGTCCTCGGCGCTCGGGTGTTCCCCGACGAGGACGTTCCGCTGTCGGCCGTGGAGTTCCTGACGGTGGCGCTCCTCGGCGCGCTGCCCTGGAGTCTCTCCGCCGTCGTGACGATCGTCAGGCTCCTGCGGGCGCGAGCCTGGCGCCAGGCCGCCGAGACGCCGTGGATCGCGCTCTCGCTCTGGACGCTGGCCATCCTCGGCATCACGGTGCTCTCGCGCTTCCGCCTCCCTCACTACGGCCTGCCCGTCTACCCCGCGCTGGCGCTCCTCGCGGCGCGCGCGTGGCGTGAACCGGACACGCGCTGGCTCGGCCTGATCCACGCCGCGCTCCTGGGCGTGCTGTCGGTCGTCGGCGCCGTCCTGGCGAGAAGCGACGGCCGTGCCTTCATGGATGCGGTGATCGGAGCGACCGACGTGGCGACGCGCAAGACGCGACTCGCGGGCGAGACGGATCCGTTTCCTGGATGGGAGATGGTGCAGCCGCTCGTCGCCCACGCCTCGCTCGTCTTCGGCTTCGCCACCGTGGCGCTGCTCATCGCGCTGGCGCTTCGCGTCCGCGTGAGGACGTCGCTGCTGGCGCCCGGCGTCGTGGCGCTCGCGATGCTCGCGATCATGCCCGATGTCGCCACCGCGCTCGGAGCGATGTCCACGTATCGAAGCGCTCGAGCGGTAGCGACGGTCGTGGCCTCGTGGCTCGGACCGGGCGACGTCCTGGCTCACGAGGGCCCGATCG
>WNFT01015318.1_pt1 | contig 12578 bp, 8 predicted proteins | sample 5400191 | NCBI WGS metagenome assembly WNFT01 (sample SAMN13153359, study PRJNA577476) | soil metagenome | isolation source: 80 cm saprolite under Madrone tree | place: USA:California | collected 2016-06-14
CAATCGCCGAAGTGAGAATCTCCACTCCAAATGTAATCGTCCCCCGCTCGGGCTCGTTCATATTCCACCCAACGGGCCATGCTGTCGTACTGTTCCTCTAAAACTCGTTTGTCGCCGTAGCTGAGATACATGTTCCACGGGATGATCACTGCCGCATCAGCCCACGCCGACGAACCGCCCGGTGGTCCAGTGGGACGATTGCCCAGAACGTTCGGGACGACGTGAGGAACGCTGCCACTCTCGAATTGATCAGCGGCGAGATCTTTGAGCCATTTAGTAAAGAACCCCGCCACATCCATGTTGAAGGCGGCGGTGCGTGAAAAGACTTGCGCGTCGCCGGTCCAACCCAGGCGCTCATCGCGCTGCGGGCAGTCAGTGGGGACATCCAGAAAGTTACCCTTTTGCCCCCAGATGATGTTGTGCTGAAGTTGGTTTATGAGTTGGCTCGACGTCTCGAACTCGCTCGTCCGCGGCATATCCGAGTGAATGACGATCCCGGTGAGACTCTCCGGAGTTACTTCGCCGGGATAGCCCTCGATGGAAACATAACGAAAACCCTGGAAGGTGAAGTGCGGTTCGTAAGTTTCCGGACCGCCACCTTTGAGCGTGTATTGCACCGTCTCCTTTGCGGCGCGCAGGTTCGCCGTGTAGAAATCGCCGGCTTTGTCCAGCACTTCGGCGTGTCGCAGCGTGACGGTCGTGCCGGCGGCACCCAGCACTTTCAGCCTTACCCAGCCAACCATGTTCTGCCCCATGTCGGCTACCGTCTCGCCGGCCGGAGTCTTGAAGACTTTGACGGGCTTCAGCTCTTCGATTCGTCTCACCGGTGGTCCGGCCGGAGCGATCAGATTGTCTTTGGGGTAACTGGCGACGCGAACACCTGACCATTGACCGTCAGCAAACCCAGCGTTGGCCCAACCTGGTTTTTCCAGCCGTGCGTCGTAGGTTTCGCCGTTGTAGATCTCGGACATCAAAATCGGTCCCGTCGCTGCTTTCCATTTCGCATCAGTACCGATGATCTCTTCACGCCCGCCTTTATAGGTGACTTTGATTTGCAAGAGTAGCGCCGCGTGTTCGCCGTAATAGTTTCGCTGCCCGCCGAAACCGATGAAGCCACGATACCAACCGTCGCCCAGCGTCACGCCGACGGCATTGGCGCCGCTCTTGATCAAATTCGTGACATCGTAAGTTTGGTACTGCAGACGTTTCTGGTAACTGGTCCAGCCGGGCGTGAACAATTGGTCGCCGACACGCTGTCCATTGAGGTGAACTTCGTAAAGACCATGACTGGTCACGTAAGCACGCGCGCTTTCGACGGCGCCATTTATCTGAAACTCGCGCCGCAGCATTGGCGCGGCGTTTGATTTCTTCGGGTCTTCCGACAGATCCGGCTCAATCCAACTCGCCTGCCAGTCCGCGGCGTTAAGCAATCCCATTTCCCAATAAGCCGTGTCGCTCCACTCCGAAGCCGCGCCCTTCGCATCCCAAACGCGGACTTGCCAGTAGTAACGTTGTCCCGACTGCAGCGCCGGTCCCTTGTAAGGGCAATGCGCCGACTCATCCGAAGAGACCCGCCCCGAATCCCAAACCAGTTTGCGCCCCTCGTGCAAGTCCCGCTCGCTGCGCGCCACGCGCACCTGATACGCCGACTGCATGACGCCGCGCCCGTCCGCTCGAAGCTCCCAGCTAAGCCGTGGCTCGCGCGCGTCAATCCCGAGCGGATTCTCCTTGTACTCCACGCGCAGCGCAGTCAGCTTGAGGACTGTGTCTGCACCTGCTGAAGATGCACGCGCGACCCGGCCGGTCGACGGAAGAGTCGATAGACCTATCACGAGCAGGAGAGCGATTATTGAATGCGATAGCGTTCTGGAGAGCATTACAATCAGAGAGGTTTATACCAAAGAATGTACTTGGCGTCGAAGATTCGGCGCGAAAACATTTAGGCTTGGCGCTTCGCGTATCCGGGCAGACAGTCGCGAGTTCGACTTTGTCATACGACGCCTTGGGCCGTTCCACTCTTCGGCTTCACTACCATAATGCAACGTTTGCTTAAATTCTTGAATTACATTCTCGGATATTGGGCCGGTGGACTGCCGCGCAAGAGAACGGCGACGCAACCCTGAGAGGGTAGACTGCGCGCCATGCTGAGGTTGCTCATTGATCAAGATCGACGACCCTACCTTCATTAGTACCCCTTATTCAGGGGTAGTACCCCTACTCCCGTGATAGCGCCAGCGGGCTCCCGGTCCCTTACCTTGACACGTTACTTCCCCTGATCTCTTCAAGTCTGCCAGCAGTGAACGTATCCATTCCCGTCCGACACCAGGACAAGCCGCTTCAATGTCTGCGAGTTTGAATTCCTTCGTTTGTTTGCGAACCATCGTAAGCACCATTTCAGCCTTTGCGCCCTTGGGCGAAGGTGTTTGTCCCACCCGCTCTTCGAATTCGCGATAGGCCGTCTTTAGAATGTAGAGAACGTAGTTAATGTAGGGCCAGGGATCGTGCTCGCCTTCGGGCCAGCGCTGCGAGCTCGCTTCGAGCGTTTCGTAGTAACGGTCCTTGTTCTCTTCAATCACTCGTTCAAGGCTAACGTATCGCCCGACTTCGTAACCGAGGTGATAGCACTGCAAGAGGAGCAGAATCCGCGACACGCGCCCATTGCCATCGCGGAAAGGATGAATACACAAGAAATCAAGATTCATTGCCGCCATCCCGATCAAAGGATGGACTGCTCGTTCGTCAAGACTGTCCTGCCAAGCATCGATTAGCTCACGCATCGCAGCCGGTGTCTTCCGCGCGGAGACTGTCTTGAAGCGAACCCTAACGCGTCCATCTGGGGACCTCTCGATGATGTCGCTATCTTTAGCCTTGTACTTACCAGCGTCGCCGATGTTAGCCCGACTCAATCGATGCAACCGAAGTATCGTCTTCTCAGAAATCGCGAGCTTTGCCCCTTGCTCGTGAATAAGCTTTAGCACATCGCGGTAACCCCGAATCTCTTGCTCGTCTCGATCGCGCAGGAGAGATTTACCGAGTACAACCGCTTTGACGCGAGACTGATCGACCGTCACTCCCTCAATTCGGTTGGAAGAAACCGCGCTTTCAATCAATGCATGCTCGCGTAACACCTTGAGTCGTTGCGGTGATTGTTTGATGAATAGTTCTTGCTTGCCGCGAGGTTCTCCGAGATCAGCGAGATACCAAGCAGTTGTTGTTGGGATTTCTCGCATTCGTGCTAGCAGTTTCAGAGTTGCCATAAGATTTCGGTTTCGCCCTGCTCTATATCAATTCGAGAATCATCACTCAGACAATTCGAGCCATTTCAAGATATCGACAGAATGCATTTGCAAGTTCGATCTGTCGCGGAGTCTTGCACTGCACATCGAACAGCGCGGGACTCGCAACCAATACGGTGAGACATTGCGCGCGCGACGTTGCGACATCTAGGCGGTTTGAGCTGTAAAGGAATTCCATTCCGCGCGGCGCGTCTTCCGGTGTTGATGTCGCCATTGAGTAAAAGACAACTGGAGCCTCTTGCCCCTGAAACTTATCAACTGTTCCGACCTTTGCTCCCTGAGGGAGCCTCTGCGCCAAAGTTGAGACCTGCGCGTTGTATGGAGCGACGATTAGGATATCGTCGAGCGTGAGAGGAGTGGTTTCCTCTTTCTTATTTGTCCACGTAGCCCCTTCGCTCAACAGCTTCTCAACAATTGATGCAACTGCTTCAGCTTCTTCGATTGACTCACTATCGTTTCCAGTGTGACTGACTGGAACAAAGCGCAAACCCGTTCCATCAAACGGACCGTAGGCGCTCAGTCGTTGTCTTGCATTGTCAGGTCGAGATATTAAGCGACTGTCGTAAAATGATTCTGATGTGAATGCGCAAACATCAGGAGGCAAGCGCCAGCTTTCTTCCAAAAATAGTCCTTGATCATCGGCTATCGTTGCTCGCCCGTTAAGGAGATGAGACAGAGCAGACGCCTCCGCGCCGGGCGGGTGCACACCGCGCTGCGGTTGATCGAGTTGCTGAGGATCGCCCAACAGAACGATGCTTCGCGCTGCTTGCGAGGCGGCAAGGACATTTGCTAATGACATTTGACCCGCTTCGTCGACGAACAGTACATCCACCGCATCCGTCATTTCCGGTCGCGACCAAAGCCACACCGTGCCCGCTGCTACTATAGCCTTGCCGTCCGCAAGCGCCTTCCGAACAGATTCGTTATCCTTCGCACGCGTGACCATCCCATCGTCGCAGCAATTTCCGGCATCGGCCTTTTGTATTGCTGGCAAATTCACCTGAAGTTCACGCGCGGCGTTACAACTATCCTTGAGGAGCTTGCCGATTACCTTGTGGCTTACCGCCGTGATACCCACGCGCCGTCCAGTCCTTGCCAGCTCGACGATCATTCGAGCGCCTGTATATGTCTTGCCGGAACCGGGAGGTCCCTGTAATGGAAGTACGGTGTAGTCAAGTGAGAGCCCAATTTGTTTCGCAATTTCGATTGGTGGTTGATCCGAGTTAGCCAGGCTAGCCAGGGTGTTTCCGAGCAGGCGCGGAGATCTTCTAAGCAGAAGATCTCTCGCGGCTCGATGTGGCCCTTCTCCGTCGATACCGTTATCAGCTACCCACAAACCTAATCGCAAGACACTTTCGCGCAAGTGTTTTGCTGGAACGATCTCATAAGGAATTAACGCCGTAGGATGTGGGACAGTAGATGTAGCGCTGCGCTTGATGTCGATAGTTAGAGCGCGGTTATCAATCGCAACGACCTCACCCACGCCGTTTTGTGTCCTCGGGTCATGCACTGTTGGGGCGCGGTCAATAGCATGATCTTGAAAAGGAAATCGATAGCGATGAATCAGCGACTTCTTGACTTGTTCGACTGCACCTTGATAGACCAAACCGCCGAGCGCGATCTTGTCTTCCTGTAGTTGTTGATCAGTGAGTTCGCATAGCCTGAAATATTCCCACCATGCGGACTTGTCTTCTCGCCGATGCCATTCCAGCAGATGAGCCAAAAGCAACTGCGCTTTTTGTTCTTCGGTTTGCTGTGTTTCGTCTCGCGGTATGTCGCGGGTCAGACGACTCTCGACTTCGCGAACGTGTTCGAGATAAGCAGAAAGGTCTTCAGTCGACTCACCGGCCCTTGGCTCAGGTCGCGGTAAAGCGGCTCCGGTTGTATCTAATTCGCTACGCCGCTCCTCCAACCAATCTCGCAACCGCAGCGTGGAGACACAATCGTCGTGGTTATAGCCTTCAATGGCGTGGTGAATCTCTGTTAAATCTTCTTCGCCGGGACCAAACGCCAGCACAGCTTGAAAGGTATTGAGAGCTAGGTTGGCATCGACAAGCTGCACTTCGCGATTGAATTCGTAGAGGGGTTCGAGCTTCTTGATTGAGTAACTTTCAACTGATGCTCGCAATCCCTGCCGCACTATGCGATAGAGATCAACGAACACCTCTGCCCTCAACAATTCATCAACTTCATCTCCGCATATCCCATGAGTTCCGGCCATGCGCTTTATCGCCGTCTCCTCGTATGCTCCATAGTGATAAATGTGCATATCTGGATGATGGCCTCGGCGTTCGACCACGTATGCGATAAACCGTTCGAATGCCGACTTTTCTTCAGCGCGATTCAAAGCCCAGGTCCCAACATAAACAGGATCTAGTTCGGAATCTTGTGAAGGCGTCAGAACGCCAAAGAGATATTCGAGGCCCCGATCGAGCGCGAATGGATCGCCTTCGAAATCGAGAAACATGTCGCCCGGTGAGGGCGGCGGTAACGAACACAAACCTCTCTCTGGGATCGGCTCAAGCAGTTCGTAACAATAGCGATCTTCGTCACGACCTTGTACCTGTAGTCGTGCTTGCTGGCGAATGTTAACGAGAGCTTGATTACCGATTCCGTCAATCGGCGGAAGGTCGGGACTAGCGAGTGTCCGCATGGTGGTAACGCCACATCCAACCAATGCTTTTCGTTGGCTTCCACTAATGCCGGCCACCAACGATAAGTGATCATCTTGCCGCCAACGTTGGTCGCAGACGGTGGACCATGCACATATTCCACAGTGTTCCACTGGTTCGGGATACGTCTTATTTCTTTCTCGGTAGGCTCGCTCAAGCTCACGCTTCACTTTTCGGAAGTAAGCCAGATACCTATGGACCAAAAACTTCTCGGGTTGCGCCCCGCCGCCTAGGACGACGTGCATATAGTCGGACTCGATGCCTTGGATTCTTGAGAGCAGATCGGAATAGAAACAGAGTTGGATAATGGCTCGCGCTTTAGTTGAACGCGCCAGCTTCGTTTCAACTACTTCATAAGAGAAAGCGCCAAGCTGACTCGGCTTATCAACGCGCACGAGAAAGTCAGCTCGACCATACCATTCGCCCTCCAGAAACCTAGCTTGATAGATAACCTGTGCGCCACTGCGGATCGCCTGAAGGGTTTGAGCGACCGCCTCTGATCGAGAAATTTCGTCGGGAATTGCTACAACCCGAAGGTGCTGTTCATCCATTAAATGACGCAAGTATGCCTGCTCATGTTGTATTCCGAGTCGGGTTAAGAGATCGAGTCCGGGATCTGCGAAGAACGGCCTTTTGATCTGACCGTCAGCTTCCGCCCGGTTCAAAGCAGTGAGATGCTGGCAAGCGAGAAAATCGGCGATGGAGGTTGGTGAGAGCATTGTCTGAATCAAGAATCAGCGTCCGATTGATCTTTTACCAAATTGATCTCGTCGTCAGTCAGTCCATAAAGTCTAAAAACAATCTCGTCAATCAGATTATCCGTTGTCTCGATGCTGGCTTTCAGCGGTAGGAGTTTCTGCACACTCGCATTGAATTCTCGGTCCAGTTCTTCTTGAAATCGGCGGCCTGAAACATCGAAGCCGGGTCCGAATCGGCGCCGATTGGTTCTTAAGGCCGCCAGAAGCGCGGAGAACGGCTGCTCGTGATAAGAACGGATTGTGGTCTTGTGCGTTAGATTGATCTCGGATTGTTTTTCTTTATTCATCTCGATCATGTCTCTTGCCAGAAAGGCCAAGAGATCATGGACAACGTCGGCATGCGAAGGCGTTGTCGCAAGTTGTTGCCGAATGAGATCATACAACCGATTGTCTTCGGGGTTATCCATCAGATCAGCGCAGAGTTCCTTGCTTCTCTCCAGCAAATTTCGGCGTTCAACGGAAGGAGTGTCAAATGAAACTTGCCGAATGGGTAGCACGCGCAGTTGCGGAGCTTGAAACTGAAAGTACCCCCCGCTCATTATCAAAGCGCCAAAATAAGCGCCGTACAGTACCGACATTAGATCACTATTGAGAATGGCAAGCACGTAGTACAGATCGTATTGTGAATCATAAGCAAAGTTAGTATTTGCTGATGCATAATCACCGTCTTTGTCCTAGAATGCTTCAACTCGCTTCGCCATCTTAGCGAAAATGATTTTCGACTTGGCATATTGAGCCTTGCGATCCGCTGTCACCACCTGACTCGACAAATCCAGATATGGCTCAAGCATGACCCGACCCTTATGCGTCAGAGATTCGATACCCCAAAGGCTATCGTATCGATCTATGAGGCCAGTGTTCATAAACCTTTTGTGTTCCTGTCCCGACGTGTCAGTAAGAGCATTTTCATAAGAATCGGCCTCTGCTGCCGTGGTCGATGCATGAACTGTGCAGCAGTTTCGCATCTGTACCGATATGCGTTCAGCTTTGAGCACTAATGGCAAGTGCTCGGATATCAAGAATCCCCAGATGTTCTCTGGCAACTTTGTCAGGTTCTCGCTGCTTTGACTTAATACGGCAATCTGATCCGGTCGAAATCCGTCAATTGGTATTTCAATACGGATGTCATGGTTATCAACTGGTATCGTTTTTTCATTAACCGTTACGACCGGATAAACTGACGGATCCTCGAACACGCGAACTCTCGATAAATTCAGCAGGCGCTTGATCCTTGCTGATGTCGGAAGGAATTCGCGGAAGGCAATCGCATATGGCGCCGAAAGAAATTTGTTAGGTGTTATAAGAGAAGATAGGCGATGTGAGCGAGTGAGGTCGATAGCCAGTTCAATGAACAAAATATAAATGTCAAATGCCCCTGAAGCGGACTCGAATCTCTCTCTCCAAAATGGCTTTTCATATTCGGATAGCACTCTATTAAGCTCGATGGCATTGACATAGGGTGGATTCCCAATTACGGCGTCGAAGTTCCGATCGTCCTCTGCCTTTAAGCCGCGCGCGTCAAAGAAGACCTCAGGAAATTCTAATTCCCAATGAAAGAATCGTTTGTCTTCAGCGACTGCGAGGGCGCTCTTAAACCATTCTTGCCGCTTGAGCGCCTCCCATTCCGGAACAGTTGCGCGCAAGCCATTGACTGCCTCTTGGTATTGCTGCGGTGTAACGGGAGCTCCGAAGAAGGGTGCAAGCCAGCAATGCGCGACCGCACGAAACTTATCGCGCACTGCGTCCATGTCACGATACCATCACAATCTTTTGGAAGGTATCAAGCAGGACTTGCAGATGCGTTGCTGTCAAAGCCTCGGTGAATCCCAATACAAGCTGTCGGCTGTCAGCGTTAAGACGCCGACCACGAGCATTGAACTGAGGCGGTTCGCGCCTTAAGTCTTCTTCAACTCTTGCGCCAACCAGACTATTGCCACAGCGCAGGTGATGGTCTAGAAATGAAAGCGCCTTCTCTCTGCTTACGGTGTGCAGCCAGAGGGAAAGTTTCGCCAGTTCAACCGCTAATAAATTCAGGTCGACACCATACAGGCAATGTTCTACGACAAGCCGCTTATAGTGAGCTTGTGGGTCTTCATCGCCAACAGCATTCGGCGCAAGCAGGTTCGGATCGGTGGACATAGCGAGACTGAGGAAGTCGGCAGCACCCACGAGGAAATGTCCGCTGCCCATAGCGGGATCAAGGATCTTCAGCGACAGGTAAGGTTCAAGTAGAAGACGCTTTTGTTCTTCAATCGCTTTGTTGGACTTTTCGATCTGATTAACAGCATCCGAGGAATACTTTTCCCGTTCTCGTTCACGCCTTCGGATTTCGCGCTGTATCGCTGGACGCAACTCAATTACCTTGCGTGCCGCTTCATCGACCAGCGGGCCTACTGTGTTCTCAACAATGTAATCAACTATGTATTTGGGAGTGTAGTAACTGCCTGTCGCTTTACGCTCGCCGCGATTAGTCGTCAAATAGATTTCAGACGTTCCGATCGCGCGAGGATGCTGTCCTCGAATCGGTCGAGGATTGGGAACTTCCCGCGTCGGCTTGAAAACCGGCTTGCCGTCATCGAGCGTTTCCACTAATGGCTCAGCGGCAACGTGCGGTTGCAGTTCCAGCAATCCTTCATAAATGCTACCGAGATGCCGAACGTCGAGCGTCTTGTAATCAATGTCTTCGGAACCCGGTTGATCCCATTGCTCACGCTTGTATGCCAGCAGATCAATCGCGTCCGCTATGTAGCGATCGCCAATATCCCACCGTCGTTCAGTATCCTGTGCTGAATGGGCGATGTGCGGATAATGTGACGGACTGAACAAACCCCCATTGTAAGCAGGGACAATGACATTCTCGCCGTCTCGAAAACCCTCATCGATCAGCCTAAAGAGATTGCATACGTGACTCCACATCATCGTTGTGCTTGGCAGGTACGGACGCTGCGAGCGGAGGTTTTGGTTAATCTGGTGATGCAGCACGAGCAAGCTTATTGAATGGTAAGGTTCTTCTTCACATGGCAGTAAGCGACCGTCTTCCGCGTACAGCAGAAACAGCAAGCGATAAAGAACGATCAGACAGTTCTCATGAACTAACTTCACCGTTTCAGGATCGCTACGATCAAGTGAGTTGGCAGAATGTTCGAAGAAGCCATTCATCAGAGATCTGAGAGCGTCATAGACACTCTCCTTCAGTCGGTCACCTACCTCTGACGCATATTCGATGCTGCCCTGAAAAACATGCTCTATGAACGAAATCCCGCTGGCATCAGGAACAAATGCTTCGCGCCGAAAGAAGAGATAGAAATACTTGAAGGCGTCTAGGTCATTCCGTTTCAAGAGATCTTCAAGGTCAACCTCGAAGAACACTCCACCGGCGCTGGACTTTTCCCGCTCGTACAATCTCCAGATTCTGCCGTTTGTTAAGATTCCCCACCGAACTCGTGAACGATAGAGGTAATTAGCGATTTGGGATGACGGATTCTCGTCAACGCCGCGCTGTCTATCGAGCGACGCGAACCAAGCTTTGGCGTCACCTAAGGCGGGCACATCGCGCCAGTAATCCGATGTACCCTTTCGCGCCTCAGCATCATTAAGATTGCCGGCAGTGCGAAAGAATGCGTAGTCGGGTTGCCTGCGCGCATCGACATTGGGGATATTCACCTGAACCTCATAGCAATCGCCAGGTTCATTCTCTTTCCAAAGAATATCCAGTACTGGTCGAACGAAATCACGCTCGGTTTGCGACTCGTTTGTCGTGTTTCGAAATCGAGATGCCTTCTCGCGGTAGAGTCTATCAATCGCGGCGAACGCTTCTGCCAACCGTTCCGAGCTTTTCCACTGGTCGAGTTCTCCGATGCGGTCTTTGAGAAAGTGATCGGCGAACAATCCACGATTCCAAAACGGATCGCCTAGCGCCAGGCTGATTTGATTTGTGCGGTCCTTACGCATTAATCGTCAGATGTCGCGATGCTTTGTCGATCGGATATAGTCGAACCGAGGTTGTCAGCCCGTCAGATGGCGAAAAGGTTTAGACAGGCGAGAAACCTCCGAGGACGTACCGCGTCATATTAGTCGTTCAAGGAACGACCATCAATCTCGGAGCGGCAAACCTCGATTCAGGGATTAACGGCAAGAGAGACTCCCTTCAAAACCATAGCCTAGTAGAGCCGATGTTTGAAGATGACCTGGCTTTAACCAGACTCGATTTGGATCTTAAAGATTTCAATGCGTCGGAAGGTGACCCAATAAATCCCCGACTGATCGGCAGCGGCTTTCGCAGAGGCGCTGAGATCTGCCTGCAGACCACCGAGAAAATCGATTGCCGCATTAAAGCTGTTTTGAAGAGCACGGGTCAATATGATCGAATTCGATAAGCCTGGCGATCGAACCTGGACCGTGATTTATCGTCTCAATCAGAGGACTGCCGCGATTACTATCGATTCCGAAGCTGAACGCGATCGGGCAAGCGCGCCGACGATCGATAGCATTGAGAACCCTGACAACAACAAAGCAGAAGGCCTTGCCGCTGGAGGTTATATCGTAACCATCCGTGGAAAGAATTTGCAGACCGTAAAAACAGTGTCGTTCGGTCCTAACAAGGTCCAAGTTAAACCGGAGAACGCCAATGTTCTTCTGTTAAAGGTACCTGCCGGCGCCGAGGGCGGTGTCCACGTACTGCTCAACGGGTGTGCAGGGCTCGCACCTGGGTGTCCGCGTCCGGTCTCAAATATTATGGATTTTGCGACGCCGGGTAAGGCCATTTTCAAGTACATCAGCCCCCCAAAACCTCCTGTCAAAGAAGAGGAGAAGCCAACCGAAAAACCCTCGCGAAGGCGGCCTTGAAGAGCGGCTTGCCGGACATCTGGCTACGAATTCAAAGTCAGTCTCCTCCCGCTTACAAACTCATAGGCAGCGGCGGGCGCACGGGGCTTAACCCAGCGCTCGCACGCTGTTGCCGCTGCCGGCTTTGCGGTCTGCCCCCGCAGGTCCGCGCCTGTTCATCCGGCCCGTTCCGCAATCGAATTAAATTATCGCAATAACGAAGCGCAACTCTTCCGCGCTTCCGGTCAGCCGACTTATCACGCTACGACTTCCCCAGACCTACCCTTCATTAGATTCCAAACGGATGCGGCTCAAACGTATCTTCTGAGCAATGCCGGGCAGTCAATTTTGGGCCAGCTTCGTTACTGATACGCCTGTTACTCGCGACCTTCTGGCACCCATACGCGTTGCGAAGTGCATCGACAAGAAATAAGCCGTCAAAAACACTGGCGGCTGTAAGTAATGGATAAGCGGGGATGTTATGGTCGGGACGGCGAGATTCGAACTCGCGACCTGGTAATAAAACTTAAGTAATTGATTTTGAATCGAGTTGCAGCCACGGTCAAAATCAAGCCATTTCACATTCCTTCCCATCGCGGGACATTCCATAACAGTCGTTTTCTATTTGTTTCTGCCACAATACAGAGCTGATTTTCCTGTCGCATCTGCGGCAACTTAAATTGGCTCAAGATTAATAGCGATTGCTGTGCGCAACATGTTGGCTAATGCTGTTTCTCAATTTCTGCTCGCAACGGAGTTAGTGCGCACTAATTTCGATGGAATTACTCAGAAAGTCGTCGACTCTGAAATCATGGCTCCCCCATCGATCGGATGATTTCTCTTTCACAGCGGTAACACGAGTTCGAATCTCGTACGGAACGCGTCGCGTACGCGCCAACTCTTGAATGACTTTCGGATTGACGCAGTTAGCATCAGAATCCTACCGAACCGCGCGCCTCCGACGATCACAAATTAGTGCCGAGTGATTATTGCCCGAATCTGTGTTGATACTCCGTGGAAGAGATGAA
>WNFT01018351.1_pt1 | contig 12577 bp, 8 predicted proteins | sample 5400191 | NCBI WGS metagenome assembly WNFT01 (sample SAMN13153359, study PRJNA577476) | soil metagenome | isolation source: 80 cm saprolite under Madrone tree | place: USA:California | collected 2016-06-14
CACCGGCGCGATGTTCATCAAGGAATTCACCGGCGACACGCCCTGGATTCACCTGGACATCGCCGGCACCGCCTGGAACGACGACGCCAAGCCCTGGCTTGCCAAAGGCCCCACCGGCGTCGCCCTCCGCACCCTCGTCCACCTCATCCTGTCGTATTGATCTAGCGCCGTGGGGGCTAACGCGATCTATCAGTTGGTCGAATGCGAACCCATCTGATCGCTCGGGAAAGTAGCATGCTAGCAAAAGAGAAAATGATCGCGTTTATCGCTAAACCGGCTATGACATAGGTCTGCCCGTATGCAGCATGGTCACGTACGGTCAGGAAGGCCGATAAATAGAATCCTGGAAGTAGGACATTACTCAAGGGAGGCCAACCAGCATAGTAGATCGTGATAGCCGCGAAACTACTAAGGACAAGAATTGGGAGTCCCGTTTTCATTCGTATCAGCTTTTCCGAGCAGCTGGCCTAGTGAGCAAAGGGAGGACCACCACCAACCCCTCGCTAAGCAGTTACATTTTCTCCGGCGCTTCGATTCCCAACAGCCCCAGCGCCTCCACCAACTGCGCTTCCACCAACTCCGTCAACCGCAACAAAAATGCCCGCTTCTGCTCGTCCGCTTCCGACAAGATGTGGTGCTTGTGATAAAAATTATTGAACGCCTGCGCCAATTGAAACGCATATTTCGCCACGAACGCCGGCTCCTGCGTGGCAATCGCGGCCTCCACAGCGAACTCCAGCGAACCCGCCGCCAACAATAACTCCCAAAGCGAATTTCCCTCCGCTCCCGAAAGCCTTTGCCTGGCGGACTCCTTTGTTACCTCCGCGTTCGTCGCCCCAGCCTCTTTACCCTTCCGCCGAATCCCGCGTATCCGCACCACCGCATATTGGCAATACGGCCCCGTCTCGCCTTCAAAACTCAGCGCATCCTTGAAGTCAAACGCTATAATCGCGTTGCGCGTGAATTTCAGCAGAAAAAATCGCAGCGCCCCCACCGCAATCGCATGCGCCGTCAATTTCTGTTCCACCGCACTCATCTCCGCATGCCGCTGCTGCACTTCCGCCAGCGTCGCTCCCTCCAGCTTGTCCAGCAAGTCGTCCGCTTTCACTCCAAACCCTTTGCGCCCGCTCACTTCCACATACGGCTTCTTCGCCTCTTCCGGCGTAAGCTCGTAGCCCATTTCCGCCGCACATCGCGGCGTCAGCGCCACAATTTCGTACGACAAGTGAATCGACTGCTCCGCAGCGTTGCCATGCCCAAGCCCTCGCAGCCCTGCCGCCACCACTTTTTGCAAATACGCCTGCCGCGCGTCAATCACGTTGTAAACGGACGCCGCCGCCTCGCCAAAATGCGGGGCGTCCGGATCGCCTTTGCCGCTGGTAGTCGCCCAAACCGTCTGCCCTTGCGGCACATTCGGCCACTTCCGGTAGTTAAAATCCTTCCCCAGTAGCCCGAATTTCCAGAGCTGATAAGCAATATCCTTCCCGACGTACGTCACCGTCCCATTCGACCGCACAATGATCTTGTCCTGCGAATTCTCTTCCTCTTCTTCCGCACTCTTTTCCTTTACCTCCTTTCCTTCCTTTACCTCCTTAACTTCCTCTTCCCACGGCATCACCCAGCAACCCGCCATTTTCCCGCTCGTCGCCAGTTGAATCGCGCCCGACTTCTTCAGCATCTCGAACGCTGCATCCCAGAAATGTAAGTGCAGGATCTCGCTCTCTCGCGCCAGCAGCTCGTAGCTGATACCCAGCCTCGCCATCGTGCGCAGGTGGCATCCCACAATCGCGTCCGCCACCACTTGCGCCACTTCCGCGTCTTCACCGCGGTCTTCTTCAATCAACTTCAGCGTTTCCGCACGGTTCCTCACCCAAACCGGTGTGACCTTTTCCATATGCAGTAAACCGATCACCACGTCTGCCACTTGCACGCCCGTATTGTCGATATAGTTTTGAATCTGTACGCGGTTCCCCGCATGCCGCAAAATCCGCACCATCGTGTCGCCCAGCACGGCATTCCGCACGTGCCCGATGTGCGCCGCCTTGTTTGGATTGATGCTCGTGTGCTCAACAATGATCTTTCTGTTCTTCTCCGCGCCCTCTGCGTCTCTGCGTTGGGCTCTCTTTCTGTCCTCCTCGTTGTTTTCCTCTACTACTCCGCCCCAAAACGCCCCGCGATCAAAATACGCATTCAAGTACCCGCCACCTGCCACCTCCACTTTCGCGATCCCCTCAACCCTGCCTAAACCATTCGCAATCTCTTGCGCAATCTGCCGCGGCGCCCTCTTCAGCCTCTTCGCCAATTCAAAACACACCGGCGAAGCCGCCTCTCCCATCTCAATATTCGGCGGCCGCTCCAGCACAATCGCCAGCTTCACGCCATATTTCTCGCGAATGTGCCTCGCCAGCGCCTCGCGCAACCGGTTCGTCAGTGTCTGGTACACGTGTCCTCAATTGAGCTAGAGTGGAGTACTCGAATCCAGCCAGTATAGGAAAGTGCACGAACCCGGTCAAAAACACCAGCCCAATCCCCAGGTGTGGATTCTTCGGCGCCGCCGCCGCAGCCCATAATTCGTCGTCCCTTTCCTTTGTCCCACCGCCCGTTTACGTCAAAGTCCATTTCATTTTTCATTTGACTTTTCTTAGCTTTCTGATACACTACTTTGCAGGTAATTCTGCATCATCTCCTGCGGTCAACCTTTAAGTTCCACATCTTGCGGACTAGAACCCATGGCCGTATTAAAATCTTTGGAATCAACACTTGTGGGATGGGTCCGATAAGATCGGCAGCAACTACCTTTAGAATGAACACTTCTAGCAGTGTTCATTCTAAATAGCTTAAAGTTCTTTACAATCAACACTTATGAAAAACCGGGGGGAGGGGTCCCGGTTATTGTTAACTAGATTTTCCCAATTCCTTAAACAATCACAGAATTCCGCCAATCCTACGAACTTCTCTGCATGACCGTCATCCGTCTTGCCTAAGTTCCCGATCGTTCCCCTCGTTTGACACACTCTGCCTCCGCCGATAGTATCAATCAGCATCCGGCGGAGAGACGTTTCAGGCGGCAATCCCAACCGCGCGGCGGCATCCCATGAAACTCGCCTATTTCGACTGTTTTTCGGGAATTAGCGGCGACATGACGCTCGGCGCCCTGGTTGACGCCGGCTGCAACGTGGAACACCTCCGCTCGGAACTCCGCGGCCTCCAGGTCCCCGGCTGGGAGCTATCCGCCGAAAAAGTCTGGAAGAACGGCATGGCTGCCACCCATGTCAAAGTCAAAACAGAAGACCAGCAAAGGCATCGTTCGCTTAGTGCCGTTCTCGAGATTTTGCAGAAGTCGCAGCTCGCTCCTGAGGTTCGTCACCGCGCCGCCGAAATCTTCGTCAAGCTTGGCGAAGCCGAGGCCCGCGTCCACGACGTGCCGCTCGAGAAAATCCATTTTCACGAAGTAGGCGCCGTCGACGCCATCGTGGACATCGTTGGCGCTTGCATCGGCTTTCACGCGCTCGGCATCGAGAAATTCGCCTGTTCCGCCTTGAACGTCGGTGGCGGCACCGTAAAAATGGCTCACGGAATTTTGCCCGTTCCCGCTCCCGCCACCGCGAATTTGCTGCAAGGGAAGCCCACCTATTGCAACGGCGTGCAAAAGGAACTCGTTACGCCCACTGGCGCCGCGATCGTGGCCACTCTTTGCGATTCCTTCGGTCCCCAGCCGCCGATGAGCGTTACCGCCATCGGCTACGGCGCGGGCGCCGCCGATCTCGAAGGCCAGCCCAACGTCGTCCGCATCATGATTGGCGAAGCCGCCGAGAAATCCGTCGCCGGCTTCGACGAAGAAATTGCCGTCATCGAAGCCAATCTCGACGACATGAACCCGCAAATTTACGGCTACTTCCTGGAAAAGGCTTTGGCCGCCGGCGCTCTCGACGTGTACACCACGCCGGTACAAATGAAAAAGAATCGCCCCGGCACGCTGCTCACGGTCTTGTGCAAGCCTCAGGATACGAACACGCTGATGTCGCTCATCTTTGCCGAAACCACCACTTTTGGAGCGCGCACTTACCGCGCCCAACGCCGCACGCTCCCCCGCGAGTTTGTCAGCGTGGCCACAAATTTCGGCGACGTGCGCATCAAGATTTCCCGCGTAAACGGCCGCATCCTGCACGTCGCGCCGGAATACGACGACTGCCGCAAACTCGCCGTCGAAAAAAACGTTCCTCTCCAGCGCGTGATCAGCGAAGCTCTCCGCGCCTACGAGTCGCATTCATGATTTCTCGCGGTTTTGTAGGAGCACGATACAACTTGTCCCGACCTTGTCGGGATCGTGCCCTCTTCGGTTTTTCTCTTGGAACTGAAAACTGACAAGTGACAACAATTGAAAATGTCCGCCAAACCCAAATTCTATCTCACTACGCCGATCTACTATACCAACGGCCTGCCGCACATCGGCCACACCTACTCGACCATCGTGTGCGACACCATCCGCCGCTACAAACGCATGCGCGGCTATGACGTGGTCATGACCACCGGCACCGACGAGCACGGCGTTAACGTCGAGCGCTCCGCCAAAAAAGCCGGCGTTCCCGAATCCGAATTCGTCGCGAAAATGGCCGCGGAGTGGCGCGCCCTCTGGGACGAACTCGGCGTCCAGGGCGATGAATTCATCCGCACCACAGACCTGAAGCACGCCCACACCGTGCAATGGCTGTTCAAACAGTGCCGTGACAATGGTTTCGTCTATCCCGGCCACTACACCGGCCAATACTGCATCTACGACAATGCGTACGTGGACGTGAAGCCCGGCGAGAACTGCCCTGATTGCGGCCGGCCAACCGAAACCGTCACCGAAGCCAATTTCTATTTCAAGCTATCCGCGTTCCAGAAGCCGCTCCTGGATTGGTACGCCAAGCATCCCGATTTTATCCAGCCGGAAGCGCGGCGCAATGAAGTTCTCAGCTTTGTCGAAGGCGGCCTCCGCGATCTCAGCATCACGCGCACTTCGATTCGCTGGGGTATTCCTGTCCCCGGCGAAGAGCCGCACGTTTTTTACGTTTGGTTCGACGCGCTGACCGCGTACCTCAGCGCCGTCGGCGGCCCGCAATATGAGAAAACGGGATTCTGGCCAGCCAATGTCCATTTGGTCGGCAAGGAAATCATCCGCTTCCACGCCGTCTACTGGCCCGCCTTCTTGATGGCTGCCGGCCTTCCAATTCCGAAACAAATATGGGCGCACGGATGGCTGCTCATGGATAGCGCTAAAATGAGCAAGTCGCTAGGCAATGTCGTTCGCCCGCGGCCCATCGTGAATGTCCTCGGCATGGACGCTCTGCGCTACTATCTCTTGCGCGAAACAGTCTTCGGCCAGGATGGCAATTTCAGCTACGACGCTCTCGTCCAGCGCTATAACAGCGACCTTGCCAACGGTCTCGGCAATCTCGCCAGCCGCACTTTGACAATGATCGAGAAATATTTTGAAGGAAAGATCCCATACTCATCGTCTGATGATGAAAAGCAACAATACGACTCGAAATCTGATGGTGGGATAAGACAAGTCGCCGAGCTGATGTTGCAAGATAGGACAAGCGTAGGACTGGCGATTTGGAGCCTTGAAAGGTTGCAGTTTTCTCGAGCTTTAGAGTCAGTCTGGACATTGATTTCCTATGTGGATGCCTATTTGACGGAGACCAAACCGTGGGCCCTCGCAGAAGATGAAAGTAAGCGAGATAAACTCGCTCACATCCTCTACACCTCAGCTCAAGCGTTGCATTTCATCAGTGCTCTGTTGCATCCAGTCTTGCCCGTTTCCACAAATAAGCTTTGGAGACAACTCGGACATACGAGCTCTCTGGATGCCTTGCAGCTTGAGAATCTTCGCTGGGGCCAACTAACCTCGGGCACGAAGATCGGCAAGGTAGAATCCCTTTTCCCGCGAATCGAAAAAGCAGAAGCAATCGAGAGGATGGAAGCCATGGAAAACGAGGCACAAAAGCAACCGTCGCCTGTTACTGCTCCCGCGCCTGCGGCTGCAAGCGCCCCCGCCGCTGGCGGTGTCGCCGCCGCCGCGCCAGCCGCAGCAGAAAAGATCAGCATCGAGGATTTCGCCAAAGTTGAGATGCGCGTCGGCCAGATCAAAACCGCCGAACGCATCGTTGGCGCTGACAAACTGCTGAAGCTCACAGTCGATATCGGCACAGAGATTCGCCAGATTTGCGCCGGAATCGCGCAGTACTACGAGCCGGAAAAATTGATCGGCCGCAAAGTCGCCGTCGTCGTGAATCTCGCGCCTCGCAAACTCCGTGGTGTCGAATCCAACGGCATGGTCATCGCCGCGACCGTAGGTCCCGAAGGCCGGCCGGTCCTTGCTGGCTTCCCCGACGAAGACGTCGAAATCGGCGCCCGCTTGAAGTAGGGGCACGATATATCGTGCCCCTACGATTGCTGCACCATCGGGCATACAGCCAATGGAACTCATCGATTCACACGCGCACATTGACTCTCCGCAATTCGCGGAAGACCGCGAAGCCATGCTGGACCGCGCGCGCGCTGCGGGCGTTTCGACTTTGCTCGCCATCGGCACAGGCCCAGGCCCAGAAAAGCTGGATTCCGCTCTACCCTTCGCCGAGCATCACGATTGGATTTACGCCACAGTGGGAATCCATCCGCACGAAGCGAAGGAAGTAACGCCGCAACATTTGGATGAGTTGGCTCGGCTGGCGCAGCATCCCAAAGTCGTTGCCTGGGGCGAAATCGGTCTTGACTATTTTTACGATCATTCTCCGCGCGATGCACAGCACCGAGTTTTTCGCGACCAGATGGCTCTTGCCCAGCAGGCCAAGCTCCCCATCATTATCCATTGCCGCGATGCCTGGCCCGATTGTTTGGCCATGATCGACGAACACTGGCGGCCAACTGGTCTTGGGGGAATTTTGCACTGCTTCACCAGTACTCTCGAAGATGCGCGGCGCGGCATCGAAATGGGTTTCATGATTTCCTTTGCGGGAAATTCAACCTATCCGAAAACGCAGAACCTTCGCGACGTTGCGAAGGAATTGCCACTCGAGAAGATTTTGATTGAGACGGATTCTCCGTACCTTGCGCCGCAGCCCTGGCGTGGCAAACGCAACGAGCCCGCCTACGTTGCGGAAGTAGCGCGTACACTGGCGAGTGTGAGAAACTTGTCGCCAGACGAAGTTGCCGCCGCCACTTCTGAAAATTTTCGGCGCTTTTTCGGTCTTGCCCGGCCGGCAACTCTCGCGGCCACAGGTCTTAAATACAAGGGTTGAATCAGGAGATTGCTATCGCGCTGCTTACGGCTAAAGAGATTTTCGATCTTGTCCGTGACGACCTCCTCTTAGTGGAAGAGGAACTCGCGCAACAGAGCGAGGCCGCGTTTCCACCGGTCTCTGAAATTACCGCGTATTTGTTGGGCGGGGGAGGAAAGCGCCTGCGTCCCGCGCTCCTGCTTCTTTCCGCAAGCTACGCGGGCCGCAAAGATCGCAGCGCTGTGCGTCTCGCGGCGGTCGTGGAACTTTTGCACAGCGCAACTCTGATCCACGATGACGTGATTGACAGCGCGGACACGCGCCGCGGACGGCCCTCCGCCAACTCGAAATGGGGCAATCATCGCAGCGTGCTCACCGGCGACTGGCTGTACATGCAGTCGTTTCAGATGGCCCTGGAAGAACGCAATTTCCGCATTCTTGACATTCTGATCGACCTCACCCGGAAGATGGTCGAAGGCGAATTGATCCAACTCGCAAAAATCGGCCGTATCGATGTGACCGAAGATGATGCGCTGCGCCTGGCCACTTACAAAACCGCGTGCTTGTTCAGCGGCTGCGCGCGGCTCGGCGCGGTTCTCGGCGGACTCGAAGGTGAAGAGGAAGAAGCGCTTGCCGATTACGGGCGCTACGCTGGACTGGCGTTTCAACTCGTCGATGATCTCCTCGATTTTACGGCATCAGCCGAACAGCTTGGGAAACCGGTGCTGAGTGATTTGAAAGAAGGCAAAGTCACTTTGCCGTTGATCTACGGGCCACCGCGATGCGCGTGAACTGGTCGCGCGCGTGCTTGCGGAAAAAGAATTTAATTCCGTGCTCCCCGAAACAATCGTTTCACTCGTCCATGAATCCGGGGCGCTGGCGCGCGCCCGCAATCTCGCGCACGACTACGCGCAGCGCGCGAAGGCGTGCCTCAACGGGCGCGCCGATTCCGAATACGCGCGAGCTCTCGCAACGCTTCCGGACTTCATTTTGGAGCGGGAGAATTGAAGAGAGTTGATAGTCGACAGTTAAAAGTTGAAATATAAAAATAGGCAAGCAAGAAAAAAGAAATCCTGATTTCGGTCGATGACCGCACTTCTTCCATTCAAGCTGGTGTATCACGAGCGCTATGATTTGAATCTGGGCCCGCACGTTTTTCCTTCTCAAAAATTCCGGCTTATTTACGAACTGCTTCTCCGCGAAGGGATCGCTGCGAAAGAAGATTTCTTGCGCCCAAATCCCGCAAGCGACGAAGATATCTTGCGCGTTCACACGGTGGACTGGGTTCGAAAGCTGAAGACCGGAACGCTTACGGCCGGCGAAGTGATGGCGCTGGAAGTTCCCTATTCGAAAGAACTCGTCGAAGCGGTCTGGCTGGCCGCTGGTGGAAGCATTCTTGCGGCACAGTCGGCGCTGCGCGACGGATTCGGTTCGAATCTCAGCGGAGGATTCCATCACGCGCATGCGGGGCATGGCGAAGGTTTCTGTGCCGTTCATGATGTGGCGGTCGCGATTCGAAAGCTGCAGGCGGATGGATCGATCGAGAAGGCCATCGTAGTTGATACGGACGTACATCACGGGAACGGCACCGCGGCGATCTTTCGAAATGATCCTGCGGTTTTCACGATTTCCATTCATCAGGAGAACAACTATCCGGCGCACAAGCCGCCGTCAAGCATCGATCTGAACATGGCCGACCGCGTGGATGACGATGAGTATTTGGGTGCACTGATTCCATCGGTGCAGAGGGCGCTCGACGAATTCAAGCCCGAGATTCTTTTTTACGTTGGGGGCGCCGACCCGTACTGCGAAGATCAGCTCGGCGGATTATCACTGACGAAAGAAGGATTGAAGCAACGAGATCGGCAAGTATTCGAAGAGGCGCGGCGGCGCAGAATTCCGGTGGCGACGACGCTGGCTGGCGGTTATGCGCGGCGGGTCGAGGACACCATTCGAATCCATGTCAACACGATTCTGGCCGCGAGGGAAGTGGCTGAGAAGAATCCGCAAGTGTCATCTCGAGGCGTTTAAGGGAGCGCTGAATGCTTTGGAAAAGCAGATCGCTCGCTTCGCTCGGGATGACAGTGAACGGATTCTTAAGCACTCCGCGGAGTCAGGGCGTGTGGTTTCCGGCAGGCGAAGGTGTGAGGCTGGGCGGAGCCAGGGCGCGGCGGACGGCGGCGGTCAGGTCAGGCTCGAAGGTATCGGGTTCGAAACCATCGGAGCGATAGGCAATTTTCCCGGCGCGGTCGAGGACTAGCACGGTTGGGAAAGAGTTGACGGTGAAAAAGCGGTCGAGGCCGTCTGCAAAAACGACCGCGGTGCGAGGCTTGTCCGCTTCCAAATAGTCTTTCACCAGAGATTCGTCTTCATCACAATTGGCCGCCAGAAAAAGCACATCCGGATTCGCCTGGAAGTCAGCGGCGACGCGAGCGAACAAAGGTTCAAGCGCGTGGCAAGGACCACACCAGGTGGCCCAGAAATTTACTACCAGAACTTTTCCTTTTAGACCTTTCAACGGAAAAGGTGTCCCTTCGGGAGCTTTCCTAAGCGTGAAATCGGCAGGGTCGAATGCGCCGGCATTTTTCTTTGGCTTTGGCGCGATGGAGCCTCGCGAGACTTCATCGAAAGTGAGGAGCAAATACTCGCCCAGCCCGGCATCAGAGCCGTGGGCGAGCCGCCAGACATTGCCCAGTTTTTGCCGTATCTCATGGCGGCCAGCAGGGCCAGTGGATGAGTCGGCCAGCGCGAAGGCGCGCGCGTACTGCTCGATCGCTTGTTTCGAATCTTTTTTCATTTCGGCGATTTCGCCGAGCTGTTCCGCAGCCGTCGCGCCGGGCAAAAGGGCATAGCTCTCCTCGAAGTCTTTCTGGGCGGCAACCGTGTCCTTCAATTTGAGCTGGAGCCTTCCACGCAGCGCCAGCACGGACGTGCGATCGCGCTTCTTTTCCGCCGCCCAATCTTCCTGAGAAACCTTTGGCGATTTCTCCCCAGAAGAACTGCGATCGACGAAGTCGAGGACGCGCGTGGCATAGTTGGTGGCACGGCGGAGAGCGGCTTCGTCGCCGCTTCGTTCCAGCAACTGAATGGTGAGGATGGTCATGGAGATATCGTCTGGGGTGAGCGCGACGATGCGTTCGGCGTAACCGGCGGCGCGCGCCTGGTCGCGCAACTGCAAAGTGGCTTCCACAAGTGCGCGGTAAATCTGAGGCCGTTGTTGCGACTCCGGATATTCCTTCAGGAACGTCTCCAGATTGCGAACGAGCGCAGCGCGGTCGCTCCCGGAGTTGTTGATGGCTTGCTGCAATTCTTCGTCGGGGGAAGGATGTTTAGCGGATGCGGCTGGTTTGGGAGCGGCAGCTTTCGGCGGCGAAGGGTTCTGAGTCTTGTCATTTTGCGATGGAGATTGAGCGAAGAGTGGAGAAGCCCGGGCGAGAAGAAAAATGCATGCGAGCGTGCGCGCGGAGAAGAGTCGGGATGCCATACCAGCGGGATTCTAACTCGGATTTCTCAGCGGCGGCCGGGTGTATTTTCAGTTGAGCGTGAGAGCGGTTTAGGAACGGTCACAGAGCTGCCAAATAGCGGTCCGCCTGCCGGCGGCGGACGGGCCCTACAGGCCGGTTACGCGGATCTGGCCGGAGACAGTATGCACTTCCACGCGACCGCCACCGCTGCCCATATGGGCTCGAAGGGAATGCCTGCCCTGCTCCTCGACAACGATGGGAATGTCGGTACGAATTTCGCCGGAGGTTGCTTCCGCGGAGAAATGCAAATTCGCCGCAGCGGGGACACGCAATTGCACTCCGCCTGAAATCGACTTCAGATCCCAATAGCTATCGGCGCCAGGATTGCCTTGAACAGAGACCAAGCCGGAGATGGCATGCGCTTTGACGTCATTCAAAGCGCCTTGGATTTCGACTTCGCCACTCGTGTTCGTGGCTTCGACACGCGCGCCTGGCTTCGCGACGCGGATAACGCCTGAAACGGCATGGGCAATCACATCACCCTTCACGCTAGTCGCGCTCACGTCACCCGAAGCAGTGGAAACGTGAAGTTCGCTGCCGACATCGCTGGCAGAGATAGTCCCGCTCGCGGTGGTGAGCTGGGCATCGCGTTCGATTTTCTCGAGGCGGATGGAACCAGAGGCGGCACGGACGGTTACAGGACCAGTGACATTTCGAATGATCTGGGCGCCGGAAGCCACAGTGGCGTTAATTTCGGTATCGTGCGGAACTTGAATGCTGTAAGTGATAGAGATGTTGCGCAAATTGGAGAATTCTTTGCCGACGCGGATGGTAGAGCCTTTCTGCTCGACGGGCGGATTTGCGATGGTGTCGTCGAGGCGCTTGTGCGGATTGTCAAAGCCAAATCCTGAAGCGCGTACGTCGCCGTGGATGTGCACCTTGCCGTCGGCGCTGCCGGTAATGTCCACGTCGCCAGAGGCGTTGGTCAGTTCGAGACGAAGCGGACCGGTGACACTGTAATTGCGGTCGAAGGCGCCGCTGACGGAAGGTCCGGTGTTGCAGCCGGCCAGGACAAAGATGGCCGAGAGCAGCATGAGCGGTGAGCAGAGTATGCGATGGCGCGCCATTTATCCTCCTTAAGAGTGCTGAGTCTTGCGGTGGGCCGTCTCTATTATAGCTACGGAAAAAGCATGAATTATGTTCCCCGCGCAGCTTTGTGCGACGGCTGGCCGGCGGGCGAAAGAGTTTCGTTAAGAGAGCCTTGGCGATACCCCTCAAGGTCCAAGGCCACATAGGTGAAGCCGACGGCTTTGAGGCGGCCTGCAATGACAGCTGCCATTTCGGGCGCGAGGGCACGGGGCATTTCTTCGGAAGATATTTCCACACGCGCCAGCTTGTCATGGAGGCGCACCCGGAATTGGCGGAAACCCAGCAGGCGCAGTTCGGCTTCGGCGCGCTCGACCAGGCCAAGACGCTCTGGGGTCACTCCCGTGCCGTAAGGCAAACGAGAAGCCAAACAAGCGGAGGCAGGGCGGTCCCAAGTGGGCAAACCGGCGCGGCGCGAGAGAAGGCGAATCTCGTCTTTGCTGAGGCGGGCTTCCAGAAGCGGGGCAAGAACCTGGTGCTCCGTGGCAGCGCGATGGCCGGGGCGAAAATCGAGCGTGTCATCGGCGTTGACGCCGTAGGCTACGGCGGCAAAACCGCGCGCGTGCGCCAATTCGTTCAATGCTGAAAATAATTCGTCCTTGCAGAAATAACAGCGGTCGGCGGCGTTAGCGCGGTAGGCGGGATTGTCCATTTCATGCGTTTCGATGAATTCGTGGCGCAAGCCGATGTTGCTCACTAACT
>WNFT01004203.1_pt1 | contig 12574 bp, 5 predicted proteins | sample 5400191 | NCBI WGS metagenome assembly WNFT01 (sample SAMN13153359, study PRJNA577476) | soil metagenome | isolation source: 80 cm saprolite under Madrone tree | place: USA:California | collected 2016-06-14
CGGCCGGAAGATGAATCCGACCGGCTCGCCTCAGCCTGGAGTCCTCTTCGCGAATCCGTTTTCCGTGCGCTTTGGATCGCGACCGTCGTATCCAACATCGGGACGTGGATGCAGGATGTCGGCGAGTCGTGGTTGATGACTTCGTTAACCACCTCACCTGTTCTCGTGGCGCTGGTAGAAACCGCTGGTAGTCTGCCCGTAGTGCTTGTGGCATTACCGGCGGGAGCGCTGGCAGATATTGTCGACCGCCGTCGTTTGCTTCTGGTCATGCAAATCTGGATGTTCGTCGCCGCGGGCGCAATGGGCATCCTCGCGTTGATGGGCCACATGACTCCGGGCCGTCTGCTTGCGCTCACCTTTCTCCTCGGAGTCGGGTCGGCGATGAGTAATCCGATCTGGCAAGCGATTACTCCCGAACTGGTTTCCCATTCTGATTTGCCTGCGGCGATCACGCTCAACGCTGTCGCCATTAATATTGCGCGCGCAATTGGACCAGCATTGGGCGGTTTCATTGTTGCCGCGTCTGGTCCATGGGCGGTCTTCTTGCTTAACGCAGCTTCCTTTATCGGAATTACGATGGTCGTCTATCGTTGGCGACCCGCTCCTCGAAAAAGCAAGCTACCACCCGAAGAAATCATTGGAGCTATGCGCGCCGGTACGCGCTATATACGCCACTCGCCGGAATTGCAAACAGTTCTAATCCGCAGCGGTGTCTTTGTCATTTGCGCGAGCGCACTTTGGGCACTTCTTCCTCAACAAGCCCGTAGACATCTGGGTCTCGGCTCATTCGGCTACGGTCTGCTCCTGGGTTGCGTCGGTTTCGGGGCACTCGCCGGCGCGTGGTTGCTGCCGAAGCTGCGAGAGCGGTTTTCAACAAATCAATCGGTGGCCGTCGGCAGTGTCGTGTTTGGCTTAGCCACAATGTCTCTTGCCTTTGTGCACTCTTTCGCGGTGCTGGCCGTTACTTTGGCGAGCGGCGGAGTCGCATGGATTGTGGTGTTGGCAAGCTTGAACGTTTCCGCGCAGACGGTTACGCCGTCGTGGGTTCGTGCGCGCGCCATGGCTGTTTACCTACTGGTCTTCATGGGTGGTCTCGCCGCCGGCAGCGCCGTCTGGGGTTTTGTGGCGGCGCGCTTCGCTGTTTCCTCTGCGCTCTTGGCCGCCGCCATTGGTCTGCTCATTGGACCTTTAGTGACGTGGCGTTTTCGTCTCGTTGGTAACGACAATATTTCGCTTGCTCCTTCGATGCATTGGCCCGAGCCCGTAATGATGATCGATACCGAGGCGTCGGAGGGACCAGCAATTACTACAGTTGAATATCGAATCGATCCAAAAACTGCCAAGGAATTCCTCGAAGCAATGAAAGAGATGGAGCGGATACGTCAACGCGACGGCGCGATCCGCTGGAACCTGCTTCGCGATACGGCCGACCCGCAAAGATACGTCGAGAGCTTTGTGACTGAATCGTGGGCCGATCATCTGCGGCAACACGAAAGGATCACGGAGAAGGATCGCGAAATAGAAGAGCGCGCGCAGGCATTCCATCTCGGCCCTAATCCACCCAAGACAACTCATCTGATTGCGGAAGAAATGCCAAAGTGAAAGCGGGCGTTGGGCCGAATGATAACGCTTAACGAAGTAGCTCACGGTCCTTGAGAGACAGCACGGCACAAAGCAGTGCCGGCATGTCCTTCATGAAACCGCGCTCGCGACAGAACACGGCGGTCTTGGCGATGAACTCAGCGTCGAGATCCGAGGACAGCTCAATCACCTTCGCCAGTTGCTCATCGGCAGTCGCATAGAAAGTTGTGTTCAGACAACCGGTCGCAGCGTACTGGGCCAGTTGATGCTTCGGCGAAAGAGCGTACGCCGGAGCGCGCTCTTCGTTGATCGCATCAGTTGCCGGAATCAGCTTGCCGATTAGCGACTTCAATAGAGTCTTGTTTGCCATTGTGTACCTCCCACTCTCACTACTTTGGTTAAGTGACAATCGAAGTACCTTTGCAAAGAGATTGGTATTCATTCAGCCGCGTTCACGCGGCTTTCGCGAAGGGTTACTAGACCAGCCGTTGACGGCTGGGTTCGTGTGATTTGTCTTTGGTCCAGCGCGCTTCAGCGTGCTTATTGATATGAACTCCAACCACCAAATCACGGACGAAGCTGATCGGGGAAGGCCGTTGAAACGGCCTAATAGGGATTGCGCGCTTCTGAACCAGCCGTAAAACGGCTGGCCTGGTAACCCTGCGGGAAAGCCCGATGAATCGGGCTCAAAACCTGTTGGCTGTCGGGAGAAATATGGCTGCGGGAGAAGGAGTCGAACCTTCATCTTCGGGTTCAAAGCCCGACGTGTTGCCGGTTACACCGCCCGCAAAAACCTGGGTGCGCAGGCTTCCAGCCTGCTGTCTTTTGTTTGGCAAATCCATGGAGGCAGGCTGGAAGCCCTGCGTACCCAGGATCGTTTGGTCGCGGTGGAAGGAATTGAACCGACATCGTTCGATTATCAATCGAGTGCTCTGGCCGTTGAGCTACACCGCGACACTTGTTGACCCGACGGGGCTCAAACCCGCACCTCACGGCTTAAAAGGCCGCCGCTCTGTCACTCGAGCTCCGGGTCAATAGATTTCCGATTGCCAATTTTTGATTGCCGATTGGCTTCCGGCGTGAGAAGAATCAATCCTCGGGAGGACGCCAATTGGAAATCGGCAATCGACAATCGGAAATGACTTGGCTGTGGCGGAAGGATTCGAACCTTCGGTAGACGGATTAACAATCCGGTGCCTTACCAACTTGGCTACGCCACAACACATTTCGGATTGCGAATTGCGGATTGCGGATTGGAGGCGATGAAGGGAGTCGAACCCTTATCGTCCGGTTTACAAGACCGACGCTCTTGCTTCCAGTTGAGCTACATCGCCAAAGGTTTTGGTGGAGCTAAGAGGAGTCGAACCTCTACATCCTGCTTGCAGGGCAGGCATCATGCCGTTAGATCATAGCCCCGGGAAGAATTGCGGATTGCGGGTTTGAGAGGATGATAATGAGATACGGTGGAGAGCTGATCCAAATTCGGCGTGTGCGAAAATCCGCAATCCGAACTTCGCAATCCGAAATTCTCTTGGTGGCTGTGGGTGGAGTCGAACCACCAACCTCGCGCTTATGAGACGCTTGCTCTAATTCCGTTTGAGCTACACAGCCGGAATTCAGTTCCAAGTCTCAAGTTCAAAGTTTCAAGTTCGTGATCAATAACCTGAAACTTGAAACGTTGGAACTTGAAACTAACTATTTGGAAGCCCGCGGAGGAGTTTCAACCCGTGAGATACAACGAGAAGTTAATTCTGCCGGGCGTACGTTCCTTATCTCACGGGTTGAACCTCGTGCCTTTCCTCCCAGCTCTTGCAGGTTCGGTTTAGAAGACCGACGCCGGGAACGCGGGCCGTCAGAATTGCGGATCGCGGAATGCAGAAATGCGGATTTGAGAAATTTTGCTTCAATCTGCAATCCGAATTCCGCATTCAGCAATCAAATGGGTCGGGGCGTGAGGCCGACCACGCCTCTTCGAACTCCACGGTCCCAGACAGTCACCGTTCTGCCGGGATGAGCCACGCCCCGAGAACTGTAAGACACGGCGACGGGGAGAACGGGAGACGCGGGGACAGATATTCTTTCTCTCCGTGTCTCCCCATCTCCCATTCTCCGTGTCCGCTCTTTGGTGCCCCGAGGAAGGACTCAAACCTTCAACCTCTGGTTTGTAGGACCAGCGCTCTATCAGTTGAGCTACTCGGGCGGGAAATGATTTGCCACAGATGAACACAGATAACACTGATTAAGAAAAGAAACCGATCTTCTGTTTCTTATCTGTGAAAATCCGTGTTCATCTGTGGCTGCGTCTTTGGTGGTCGGAGTTGGAATCGAACCAACCTTTCGGGTTTTTCAGACCCGCGCTAATCCGTCTCAGCTATCCGACCGGAGATTGGTCTTAGGTCTTTGGACTTCGGTCTTTGTAGTTGCTTGTTCTAAGACCAAAGATCAAAGACCTAAGACCGTCTTTCACGGTGCACCTTTTCCATGACTTCACGATCGTCGAGCACGTCTATGAACAGGTACTTGCGCCACTCGGCTCTACTTTCGGCATAGTGGCAAAGCACGACGCGTTCGAGCTTCACGCGCAGTGCCGTCTGCGAAGTCAGCAGCGGCATGCGTGCTTCCTCCGGTGTGCGGTTGCCCTTCCGGTTGTTGCACTTGATACAAGCCGTGACGATGTTCACCGGCGAGTTATCACCGCCACGCGAACGCGGCAGGATGTGATCGAGCGTTAGGTCAGCCACGCCCTTCTTTTCGCCGCAGTACTGGCAGCGAAACTTGTCGCGCATGTAAATCCGCAGGCGCTTCATGCCCGACTGCTCGCGGCGGCGGCGAACGTTGATGTAAGTGCGGCGGCGGATTACCGACGGCACAGGAAATTCATCATGCGCCGAACGAAGCACGCGATCGCCGTCGAGCTCTTCGACGAAGACCGTGTTCTTGAAGGTCATGATGATGGCGCGCGCGACACTGATGGTGCCGAGCGGTTCGTAAGTTTGATTGAGCAGCAGAACTCTGCCATTGAGTGCCATTGCTCGGCACCTCCTTTCTTTTGGTTGTCCGACAAACTTCAGTTTGTCGATGGTTAAGAGAAAAGGAACGCGTTCGACAAACTGAAGTGTGTCGGACATCTTGATTTGGAGCGCGCGGTGAGACTCGAACTCACGAATACCGGATTTGCAATCCGGCGCCTTGGCCGCTTGGCGACGCGCGCTTGTAGCGCAAGCTGTTAGCCTGCGATGGGATTGAGTAGGAGATTGAGATCGCAAACTAACAGTTTGCGTTACAAGTATTGGAACGGAAGGAGAGATTCGAACTCTCGAATCGAGTTTGGAAGACTCGGCGAACTCACAATCCCCTGCTTTTAGGGGGCGCGATATTACATTGACCAAAGGAACTATTCGCAAAAAACTATCCCACCCCCTAAAGAGGCAGGTGCCTTGATTCGAGTTGGCTACTGACGCATGTTGTAACGCAAGCTGTTAGCTTGCGCCCGCAAACTGACAGTTTGCGTTACAGAATGGCGGAACTGAACGGACTCGAACCGTCATCGACCTGATCGACAATCAGGTGCCTCACCTCTCGGCCACAGTTCCGTGTGAAAATAGTCAGCCGCGTAGCGGCGGATGTTTATAGATCGTTGTGACTAAGAGAATTCATCAGCTCCGTCAGGAGCGGAATGTTTTCTGTCGCCCATAAATGGGCTTAAGGATTCATAAGAGCGCTGTGGTCTATAAACATTTCGTGCCTACGGCACTGAACAACGCCAATCGGCAAATGCATTGGGTGGGTCGAAGGGAGTTGAACCCTCACTGGCCGCAGTCACAGTGCGGTGCTCTGCCAATTGAGCTACGACCCACACAGAAGGGCGACAAGTGATCGAGCGTGACGGGACATTTAGCAGATGTAGTCACGTTCAGCATTCGCCCAGACTTGGCAGGGATGACGAGACTCGAACTCGCAAATCAACTGATTGAAAATCAGTCCGCTTTCCATTTCGCGTTCATCCCCGTGATTGTTTGGTGCGCGTGGAGAGATTCGCGCCTCTCAGAAAGCTGGTCTTAAGTCAGCCGCCTCTTCCAATTGGGCTACACGCGCGAGAAGAATTTCGGATTGCGGATTGCGGATTTGGGATCTCTGATGCGACGATGCGCGAGGTGAGCGAATGACTTCGTCAGTTAGCTTTGCTTCTGTAAATCCGAATTCCGAATTCCGCAATTCGAAATTTATCGTGGTACCGGCGGAGGGATTCGAACCCACACTGTCTAGTTCCTAAGACTAGCGCCTCCTCCCGATTGGGCTACGCCGGCAAATGAATTGCGGATTTCGAAATGCGGAATGCGGATTTAGCTTCGGCTCCTCTAGGACTGAACCAATCCGCAATCCGCAATTCGCAATCCGCAATTCGTTTGGTGGACCTGGCACGATTTGAACGTGCGACCTCGACCTTCGCACGGTCGCGCTCTGATTCCGCTGAGCTACAGGTCCAACGATTTGGGATTGCTGAATGCGGATTGCGGATTTATGAAACAGCCAATCAGCATTCTGCAATCCGCAATCAGCAATCGGTTGGCGGAGGCGGCAGGAGTTGAACCTGCACACGCATTGCGCGGCGATTTAGCAAACCGCTGCCATACCATTAGGCGACGCCTCCTTCGATCTCGGAATGCGGATTTCGGATTGCGGATTTGAAATCAATCAACATTCCGCATTCAGCAATCATCGATCGGTTCGATCTCGGAATGCGGATTTCGGATTGCGGATTTGAAATCAATAAACATTCCGCATTCAACAATCATCGATCGGTTGGCGGAAGGGACAGGGCTTGAACCTGCAAGCGACAATGCGCGGTAGTTTTCAAGACTACTGCCTTACCAGTTAGGCTACCCTTCCAAGAGGAATTTCGGATTGCGAATTGCGGAATGCGGATTTGCTTCATCGAACAGTCTTTCAAAATCCGAAATCCGCAATTCGCAATCCGAAATTCTTTCCGTTGCATGTGGTAGGATTCGCACCTACGAAGTCTTTGGACGCCTGATTTCGAAGGAGGGTGTTTTTGCTGCTCAGCCACACATGCAATGGAAATTTCAGATCTCAAATTTCAAATGCCAGATTTCAAATTCAAGAGTCAGATGATTTCAAATCCGAGATCCATCTGTGTTAAAAAATAGATGAAGGCAGAGAGAACAATGCCGCGAACACACTTCGAGGCACACTTCTCCTGAGATGGCGATCTCGCGGACTCTCGCAAAGGACCGAGATCGTCATCCGTTGAACCCGTGAGATAGGCTCGAAGCCAAGGGTGCGGCATCCACACCTCTTATCTCACGGGTTGAAGGCTCCCTGCCTTCATCTCTCGCAAATAGGTACTTCGATTGTCAAAAAACAAAAGGAGCGGGCTTTAAGCCTCCCAGGGAAGCTGCCCGCTCCTTACAAGTCTCGCGATTTTGCTTTGAGATTTGGGAGCGGGAGGCCGCTCCCGCGAATTATTGCCTGATATGACGGCTATCTATGGACGTCTCTTGTCCGAGTCTGCCGCCAAAAATATTGGTCCGCAATGAGACCGACGCCGAGCTCAGACCTAACGAACAGACGACTGCGTTCATGGCGGCGCACGGCTCCCATTTCGTCGAATGTTCTTTGTATGTCCTGCTCGTCATCATTGAAAGTTTCTTCCTCGCAGCGCGCGAACCGATGATCGCGCGAACTCTCTTGTATAAAGTATCAATAGCGATCGTGTCAAGAACTTTCTACGTAAAACTACGAAAAACCGAATCGCTGCTGCTTCGATACTCTTAAGCCCGCCGCAGGTTGCCCGTGATTCATGGTGCTCACTTCTCGCTTCGACCGTTAGTTGAATCGAGATGTTGAATTGCGCTTAATCCAGAATGCACGGCATTCGATTTTGAGTTGGAGAAAAGCAGTCCATTACTCATTAAATTGCATGGACTTTTGACGCGCGGAGGCGCATTCTCTTGCCGTGAATCCAACGGTGCAAAGGGCTGTCAGCGACGATCTAGTCGAGCGACTGGCGCGCGCTGAAGAAGCCCTGCGGGCGCGCGAACTTAGCTTCCAATTGATCGTCGAGAGCATTCCGGTCCCGGTGGCAGTCACGACACCGACCGGTGAAGTCGAAGCACTCAACCAACCAACCCTCGAATACTTCGGCAAGACATTCGAGGAGCTAAAAGGTTGGAAATCTTCCGACATCGTCCACCCAGATGATCTTCAGCACACGATTGCGACGCAGCAAAGGGCTCACGAGACCGGCAGTGCGTACAACGTCGAGAGCCGCCACCGCCGCGCCGATGGGATCTACCGCTGGTTCAATGTCCGCGGCTTTCCCCTGCGAGATACTGAAGGGCGCATCCTCCGCTGGTTTCACCTGCTAATCGACATCGACGATCAAAAGCGGGCAGAGGCACAACTCGCCGGCGAGAAGCGACTGCTCGAAATGGCAGCGTCGGGCTCAGCGCTCACCTATGTGCTCACTGCACTATGTCGGTTTGTGGAAGACACAGCCGCGGATTGCAAGTGCGGTATATATTTGATCGACTGGAGTGGGCCGACGTTCCACACTGGCGCAGCACCCAGCATGCCTGCAACTTTCAACGATGTCCTTGAAGGATTAACGGTGGAAGCGACGGCCGGACCTTGCGGACTAGCAGCGCTTACCGGGTCGCAGGTAATCGCCGAAGACCTTGAGTTGGATTTGCATTGGCAGCAGAGCGTGATCCGACCTCTCGCGCTTGGTCATGGATTGCGAGCGCAATGGTCGACACCGATTTGTTCTCGCAATGGCAGCGTACTGGGAACGTTCGCTATTTTTCAGGACCATCCTTCCAGCCCCACTCAAATTCAGCAGGATCTCATCGCTCAAGTTATCCACATCGCCAGCATTGCCATCGAGCGTGCGCTGGCTGACGAGGCTCTACGATCGAGCGAGCGCAATTTGAGCCTGACAATAAACACCATCCCAACGCTCATACAAGTGTCCCGACCCGATGGGACCATACTGTCGGTGAATCAAGCCGTGCTGGACTACTACGGTGTCACGCTGCAGGATATGCAGAAAGAGGACTTTCGTGCTCGGTTTTACCACCCGGACGATGTGGAAAGTTTGCGCGCGGAGCGCGAGGAGGCCCTGAAACTCCCCCTACAGTTCGAATATGAGCAACGCGCTCTGGGTAAGGACGGCAAATATCGCTGGTTCCTGGTCCGCTACAATCCTCTGCTCGATGAGCAGGGAAGGATCGAGCGATGGTATGCAACTGCGTTCGACATTGAGGACCGAAAACGGGCGCAGGAAGACGTGCGTCGTAGCGAGGCGTTTTTGGCCGAAGCCCAGCGGCTCACCTCAATCGGCAGTTTTTCCTGGCTCGTCGCGACCGACGAAATCACATGGTCAGAGGAACTCTATCGAATTTATGAGTTCGATCCGGGAATCAAAATCACACTCGAGGTCATCCGGTCACGCGTGCACCCGGAAGATCTGACCTTGTACGAGAAAATGGTCGAACAGGCACGAAACGGCGGCGACGACTTTGAATGGCAATATCGCCTCCTGATGCTTGACCAGTCCATTAAGTACATGCATGCAGTGGCTCAAGCTACTCGGGATTCAAGGGGCCAACTGGAGTACATCGCGGCAGTTCGGGATGTTACCGCCCGCCGGCTGTCCGACGAAGCTCTCGATAGAGCACGATCAGAACTCTCGCGCGTGGCCAGGGTCATGAGTCTGGGAACTTTGACGGCTTCGATCGCGCATGAAGTCAATCAACCGTTATCGGGAATCATCACCAACGCCAGCACCTGTATGCGAATGCTGGACGCTGAGCCGCCCAACGTGGACGGCGCGCGCGAAACGGCGAAGCGCACAATTCGCGACGGCCGCCGTGCGGCTGATGTTATCACACGACTGCGCGCCCTCTTTACTAGTAAGGGTGAAGCCACCGAGTTAGTCGATCTGAATGAGGCGACCAGCGAAGTAATTGCGCTTTCGCGCGCCGAGATGGAACGGAACCGCGTGATTGCTCGGACAGACTTCAAGGATGAACTGCCTCTGGTAACAGGTGATCGCGTGCAGATTCAACAAGTCATTCTGAATCTTCTGCGGAACGGCTCAGATGCAATGAGCGGTATCGATGATCGTCCGCGCGAATTATTGTTTAGGACTGTAGCGGAGGAAGGCGACCGTGTGCGCTTGAGTGTTCAGGATGCGGGAATAGGTTTCGAGCCACAATCACTTGATCGGCTATTTCAGACATTCTACACAACCAAAGATGATGGGATGGGAATCGGACTGTCAGTAAGTCGCTCGATCATTGAGAACCATCGCGGTCGTATGTGGGCCACCCCAAACGAGGGCCCAGGTGTGACGTTTTCGTTTTCAATTCCGTGCGTTGCCGACGGGCCAGAGAGGCCCTCGCTCGAACATTGGAAGCCGAACATTGACGAGTCTTAAAGGCGCGTCGCAGGCGGCTCTTAGCGGCTAACAAGGTGCTAGCGCTGATTCACACCAACAAGTCCTCGATCTTCACCGGCAGTTCGCGCACCCGAACTCCGGTTGCATGATGGACCGCCCCCGTAATCGCGGCAGCAATGCCGGCCAGACCGATCTCGCCGATTCCGCGAGCGCCGAGTTCGTTAATCTCCTTGTCGGGATAGTCCAGGAACGTTACGTCGATGGGCGGTGCGTCGGCATTCACCGTCACCATGTAGTCGGCGAGGTTGCTGTTGATAGGCGCGCCGTTCTGCGGATCGTAAATGGTTTCTTCGAACAGTGCCATGCCGATGCCCATGACTACCGCGCCCTGGATTTGATTGCGTCCGGTCAATGGATTCAGAATCCGGCCGGCATCCATCACGCTCACCACGCGGCTGACGCGCAGTCGCGCGATCTCCGGTTGCCATGTCACTTCAACAAAATGACAACCGAATGAGTGCTTGGATAACTTCGGGTGCGGATCAAAGGCCGTCATTTCCGCACTGCCGCTTCCTGTGACCAGACGTGCATTCGCGCGACGCAACAAGTCGCCGAAGCGAACGCCCTTCGCGGGCCCTTCCGCCTTTACGAAGACGCTGCCATTCTCCAGCACAAGATCGTCCGGCTTGTGTCCGAGGAACGGAGAGCCGGGAGTCGCAACAGCGATGATCAGCAGCGATGTGATTGCCTGATCAGCAGCCTTGAAGACAGCCGGTATCACCGAACTCGTGGCCAGCGAACCCCCTGAGATCGGACCATCCGGAAGAGCGCTATCACCCAGCTCAACTTCGATCTTGTCGAGCGACACGCCGGTCCTCTCCGATACGAGTTGTGCCAGGATCGTGTAGGTGCCGGTGCCAATGTCTTGCGTAGCGCAGGCAACGCGCACGGTGCCATCGTCGCGTAATTGCACGTTCGCTTCGGCTGCGAATCGTCCTGCTATCCATGCAGCGCCGGCCATTCCCCAGCCCAGCCTCAAACCGTCGCGCTTCATTGAACCAATCTCGGGGGTGCGCTTGGACCAGCCAAACTTGTCTGCGCCTGTATTCAGGCACTCAACGTAGTGACGCGATGAAAACTGGAGCCCATTGGACTCATCGAGCTTGGGCTCGTTGAGGATGCGAAACTTTACGGGATCTATCTTGAGCCGGTCAGCTATCTCATTCATCGCCGATTCCGTCGCGTAAAGTCCAGGCACCGCGCCGGGACCGCGCATGTCGGCCGTTGCGCCGATGTTACGTCTGGCGCGACCGAAGCTCACGTGCAAGTTGGGCACGCTGTAGTGGAAAGGCGTGGCTTCGCCGCAGTCTTCGTGATAATCGTCGCGCATCGACATGTGATAGACATAGTCGTGCATGAAAGAAACCAGCTTGCCATCGCTGTTCGCGCCGAGCCGAACACGCTGTTGAGTACGCGCCCGGTGCCCGACCGACTGGAACATCATCTTGCGGCTGACGACCAGCTTCACCGGCTTGCCGACCTGCCGGGCCGCTGCTGCAGCAAGCGGAACATGGGTCCAGGGATATAGCTTGCCGCCGAAGCCCGAACCCAGGAACTTCGAAATGACTCGCACGTTCTCTTTAGCAAGCCCGAACATCTGTGCCAGCACACTGCGCGCGTTGACCACTCCCTGCGTAGAGTCATACAGCGTTAGCGAATCGCCGTCCCACATCGCGGTGGTGGCATGGAGCTCGAGCGGATTGTGGGTTTCGGCGGGCGTGACGTAGGTTTCGTCGAGCTTGACGGGCGCGCTCGCGAAGGCGCCTTCGGCATCTCCCCGCTTGCTTTGCACTCTTTCAACCGGGCCGTAAGTCGAAAGGATTACGGGAGGATCGTTGCCCGCCTTAAGATGAGCTTCGACATTTGGCGTTTCTTTCGCGTAGGTGGCGCGCACTGCATCCGCGGCAGCTTTAGCAGCTTCGAAGGTGTCGGCCACTGCAAGAGCGATGTATTGGCCGTAATAGTAGATCACATCGTCTTCGAAAGGAGGCCGGCGCTCTTCGCAGACGCGATCGAAGCCCGGCGCCGGAGTCGAGCGAAAGATCTTGCCGATGTTCCCGCGATGAAGAACTGCTCGCACCCCCGTCATCTTCTCGGCGGCAGCAGTATCAAGCTTGAGCAATTTGCCATTCGCGATCGTCGCTTCTACGGGAACGGCATAAAGCATTCCGGGAAACATGAAGTCGGATGTGTACTTCGCCAGTCCGGTGACTTTGCGTGGCCCGTCGATACGCGGTGTGTCTCGGCCGATCGGAGAAAGTTCGAGTGATGGGTGTGTTGTCGACATGGTTGCTCCTCCGATCAGCTGGCTGCCGCAGTTCGTAAGGCGTGTGAGACGCAGCGCTTGGCCAATTCGATCTTGAAACCGTTTTCGCTCTGGGGCTTGGCCCCGCGCAGCGCTGCCTCGGCTGCCTGGCGGAAGATCGCTTCGTTTGCGGCGTTGCCGGTCAATGTGGCCTCGGCTTCGGGCGATCGCCACGGTTTTGTGCCCACGCCGCCAAGGGCGATGCG
>WNFT01004204.1_pt1 | contig 12572 bp, 11 predicted proteins | sample 5400191 | NCBI WGS metagenome assembly WNFT01 (sample SAMN13153359, study PRJNA577476) | soil metagenome | isolation source: 80 cm saprolite under Madrone tree | place: USA:California | collected 2016-06-14
GGTGGAAAAGACACGATCCGCGGCCATTGCTGGCCGGAGTTGAGAGAGTGGCAAGATGAGCCTGCCCATATTCCTTGAACTGGCAATGGGCGTCCCCTGCTGACTCTGGTATTGCAGGTAGATCTCGGGCGTACTGAAGGCGTCCAACTGGTTTCGCACAAGAGCAAAATTGGCAGTTGGTTCCTGAGCCAGAGCGTCAGATAAGGAAGTGACACTCTGTCGCAAGCGTTCTTCATTGAGATTGCGCAGGATCGTCTGCGCTGCGAGAAGCGTCGTCAGGACGAATGCAAGCATGCCAACTGCCAGGATCACCATGAGCCAGAGTGTCAGACGCGTGCGGATAAGGCTGAGCCAGAGCGTCAGGCGGGTCTTTACAGGTAGAGGAGTCATGAAGGTCATCCTTTCAGCACGTAGCCAACACCACGAATGGTCTGAATCACGCGTGATTCGCCGTGTGCTTCCAATTTCTGGCGCAAATGTCCCATATGGACCTCCAGCACGTTCGTTTCCAGGTCGGCATCGTAACCCCACACCTGTTCCAGGAGTCGGTCGCGGGTGAGGACCTGCCGGGGATGGCGCATCAGGAGAAGGAGCAGATCATACTCGCGCGTCGTCAGTTCTATGAGCGACCCACTGCGGTGTACTTCGCGGGTAACCTGGTTCAGTTCCACATCGTCGTAGGTAAGAAGCTCCTGACTGCCAGGATGTCGGCGCAGCACCGCTCGCATCCGCGCTACTAATTCGTCGAAGGAAAATGGCTTGGGCACATAATCATCCGCGCCCAGACCCAGTGCATTCACCTTATCAGTGACGTCATCACGCGCCGTCAACATAATAATGGCAATGTCGTCAAGCAGGCGCAGACGACGACAGACTTCAAAGCCATCAACACCTGGCATCGTAATATCCAGCAGCACCAGGTGCGGTTGATATTTTTTGGCCGCGATCAGGCCAGCCTCACCATCAGGAGCTGTGTAGACTTCAAAGCCTTCATAGGCAAGTCCTCGCTTAAGCAAGGAGATGATTTTCGGGTCATCATCAACCAGTAAGACACGAGTCGCCATAAACCATTCCTTCTCACACAGATGTGCCTGCATATTCTCATCGTCATTCTCTTCTAGAGAAAATCATACCATACCTCTCCTTTTCCTACAGCGTCTGCATAGCTCGCTTGGGGGTTACAGAAAGCCCCTTTATCAAATCTTTATCTTCGCTTCATTCTAGCTTCAGGAAGAGCAGGTATGCTAAGGGTGTCACGATAAACCGGTAGTCTGACAGTGCTCCTCCCGAACATGCTGAAAGGTGGACTGCAATCCAAGCCTTTTTTGAGGAGAGGAGTCGACATAGCAATTGAGAAAGAAGGAAAGACTTCTATGGCACAACATAGCATTGGAGGAGCGGGTTCGCTGAGTACCTCCACTTTGCACACCCCTTCGCTCCACTTTGTCATCACCTTACGTCTGACCTGCGGGCTGGTTACTTTGTTCGGCGCGCTTATCTCCTTCCTGGGAACTAGTTGGGATATTCAGTGGCACTCGTTCGTTGGACGTGATCGTACGCTTATCCCCCCCCACGAGATGATGCTGACCGGGATCGCGTTGGGCGGGATCGCGACGCTCGTCGCCATCATTACCGAGACGATCTGGGTACGCCAACACCGCAGCATTGCAACGCAGTTTACTCCTTTCGCAGGACTGTTCTCTGGTTCCTTAGGTGCGTATATCGCTGGCTACGCCGCCCTCAATGCCGCCGTGGCCTTCCCTCTGGATACGTACTGGCACACCCTCTATGGCATCGACGTGACCCTGTGGGCACCCTTCCATATCATGATTATCAGTGGGATGGCGCTTATGGCCTTTGGATCTGTTTATATGCTAGCTTCGGCTGCGAACCTGGCGACCAGTATCCACGCTCTCAGAGAGAGGCGGACCGCATACATAGGGATGATTGTCGCTTTTGCAACGGCTCTGTCTCTGTTCACTCTCCTCCTGTTTAACGCAACTGATCAGGATTACTTCCTGCCTTTGGGGTTCACTTCTATCAGCCTCTTCCCGGTTCTCTCTGGTCTTCTTCTCGGCTGTATGCTGGTGGCGGCTGTTCGTGCACTACCCTGGAAGTGGGTTGCCACGAGCATTACGGTCGTGTCTCTCCTCTTCGTGCTGATCGACCAGCTGGCTGTACCGCCCGCTTTAGCCTGGCTGATGCAAATCGAACAACTGACCTTTCGTGCTGTACATCATTCTAACCCACCACAGCTTTCCATTGTGGCGATCTTATGGCCTCTGCTCTCACTTCTGAGTGCCATCTTGATTGACCTTTTTGTTCAACGAGCACAAAAGCGAGGCTGGTCACCGCAACAATTGAGCATCGCCATCGGTCTCGCTGTGTTTATTGGATGTATTCCACTCACCATCGAAAATCCTGTCCTTAGTCTGGACTTGATCCCAATGCTGGGTGTTCTCGGAACACTGTTGTCATTGATCGTGGGTTGCCTTGGAGTCTTCATAGGAACGAAGCTTGGTCAGAGCGTTGGTGAGGCGATGAGCACCCTGGAAAGGTAGTGAACGAACATGTCGAAAACAGTCCTTCAACGGATTTTGCTTGCAGCAGGTGTTCTCGCGTTGCTTGTAGTCCTCGTAGATCTTGCGATCTCGATAGCGGCAACCATCCCTGGCTCGACCCCTGCGCGCGTAGATCATGTCACGGCTGGTCCCTATCAACTCACTGTTCATCTGTATCGGAATCCAGCAGCTGCTGGATATGGTTTCCCCTTTGCGATTGCACCAGCGCAGGCAGCAAACGGCCCTCTGACCTTTCATGTTTCTTCTCTGCCAGGTCAGAGCGTGGATGCCACTCCCATACGAGCGACATTTAGCGCTAATCCGCAGGTGCGCAATGGCATCCAGGGTGCAGCGGAAATTACAGTGAAGGGTCCCTGGACATTACAGATTCAGGTAGACGGCTCTGCAGGAAAGGGCGTAGCCAATATCCCAATTACAGCGATAGCGCTTCCTGCCATTCCTGTCTGGCTGGGCTGGTTGATAGGGTTCGTTCCCTTCTATGTTCTGTGCGTGTTCTTCGTCATGCAACTGTCTCGTGACAAGAAAACAGAGCAGACGGGGACCGAACACATGCCTGTTCCAAAGTAACTACTCAGGTCTGCGAAGCGCCTGCGGCGCTTCGCGACATTATTTTTGTTGTGGCGATGCAGCCGCAGGCTGCATCGCCACAACAAAAATAAGCGAGCCACCGCAGGTGGCGAGCAGACCTGAATAGTTACGTGGCAACACACCTACACGGTTGAAGCGGTCAACCACCTGGGCCGGAAGACATTGGAGGTGACGCTGGCTCCTGTCTCCCAACCCGTGTCGTTTGTCGCAGGGCAATTTGTCTTTGTGCGCTTCGGTGGAGGATATGGATGGGAGCGACATCCCTTCACGATCAGTAGCGCTCCCCAGGAATCCCTCCTTCGCCTCTCGATCAAGGGACTTGGGGAGTAAGAGAAGCCTGCTAATCGCAACTACTCCACGGCATCGAACACTCCCTCCTTCACAACCTTCGTCAGTGTCGCGATATCAGGAGCCAGGACACGATCATGCTCCAAATTGGGCACGTATGAACGTACAAGTTCGTATGCTTGCTGGACACCTGCACCGGGTTTCAATGGCTTGCGGAACTCTAGCATTTGTGCTGCACAGAGTAACTCGATAGCAAGTACCTGCTGCGTCTGCTCCAGGATGCGTTGTAGCTTGTGGGCGCTACTCGCGCCCATACTGTTGAAATCCTCCATGCCAGCTGAGGTTGGGATAGAGTCGATGCTTGCGGGGTGTGCTAGTATCTTGATCTCGTTGACTAAGGCTGCTGCCACGTACTGGGCGACCATGAAACCAGAATTGAGGCCTGGATTCGGCGTCAGGAAGAGCGGCGCGCCGCCTTCATCCCACTCGTGCGGCCCCATCAAACTGTAGGTGCGCCGTTCGGAGAAACTGGCCAGTTGCGCCAGCGCGATGGCCATAACATCCAACGCCAATGCGAGCGGTTGACCATGGAAGTTGCCGCCACTCAGGACCATGTCATCCTCGGGGAAGACGAGCGGATTGTCCGTGACGGCATGCAGTTCGCGTTCAAAAATGCTGGCGCAGTACTCCACCGCGTCGCGTACCGCTCCAAGAACCTGGGGGGCACAGCGTAATGTGTAAGGGTCCTGTACCCTGGCACAATTTTGGTGACTGGCGTTGATCTCACTATTACGTACTAGTTTGAGCAAGCGAGCTGCGCTGACCTGCTGTCCATGCTGTCCCCGTAAACGATGAATGCGTGGGTCTAGCGGCACATGACTTCCCATCAGCCCTTCGATACTCATGGCGCAGGCCACCTCTGCTGTTTTGATGATACGCTGTGCGTCCGCAACCGCCAGCACGGCAATGGCCTCCATCAAGTGGGTACCATTGATAAGAGCCAATCCTTCTTTGGCGTGCAGGCGCAACGGCATCAAACCAATCTCCTGCAATACTTCGGTCCCATTGCAACGGTGGCCGTTATGGATGGCTTCACCTTCGCCGATAAGTACCAGTCCCAGGTGTGCCAGTGGTGCCAGGTCGCCACTCGCGCCGACCGATCCTCGCGATGGAATGATAGGGTAAACCCTGGCATTCAGCATTCCCAGGAGTGTCCGGATAATCTCGACGCGGACACCCGAATTGCCACGTGCCAGGCTTGCCGCTAGCAGCAACATCATGGCGCGTGTCACCTCTTCGGTCAGTGGTTCGCCTACGCCGGCTGCGGTGCTGCGCAAGAGATTATACTGTAGTTCTATGAGTTGGTCGTGCTGGATGCGTACACTGCTCAGATGCCCAAAGCCGGTTGTGATCCCATACACTTTTCTATCTTCGGCTGCTATGGTCTCGATTACTGCTCTAGCCGCCTGGATACGCGGCAGTGAATCGCTGCTCAATGTGACTGGCGCATAGTGGCGGGCGACGGCTAATACCTGGGCAATGGAGAGTGCCTGCCCGTTGATGGTCACACGTGTGGGAAGTTTGTGGTGATGTTCTATCTTCATCTGAGAAGTCCTTTCTGGCTGCGATGCCTCTTGCGTGCATTGTATCAGATGGAAGACCTGACCGTCAGCCCGAGGATCATTATCGACGATGTTTCACGTGAAACATTACTCTTTTGTCGGTGCTCGCCGCGTCCCTGCCAGCACATTCACGACAATCTGAGCGATAGGTGAGGCTACCAGCAGGATGAGGGTAACAATGAGCAAAGGAAGGTTGAGAATACGAGTGATGAACACGAGCTGGGGGGGAGCGAGCACGGTCAGGAAGTAGAGGCTTTGTGCCAGGCCCGCATACTTTCCCCACACGGTTGAACCGAAACGTATTGGATGGGCAAAGATGAAGTAGCTTACCAGGGCGGCCAGTAGAGGAATCAAAAAACGTTGCAACATCATCAGTCCTAGCCAGAGTGGCAGTACACCATTCTGGACCAGGATAATGGCGATGGCAGAATACAAGCAAAAGTCTGCCTCACCATCGGCGATCTGCCCCAACTTGCTCTGTGTTCCGCTGTAGCGTGCAATTTGCCCATCAAGGATATCGGTCACGATTCCTGCCAGAAAGACGACCAATGCCAACCAGGAAGATGTACTGATCCCACCAATGAGCCTGCCAAGTAGAAACGAGGCAGCCAGTCCACGTAGCCAGGTGCATGTATTAGCTACGCCTACTGTTGGCAAGAGTTCGCCTGTCTTGACCTGGCGGTTCAGGCCCAGGTGCCAGAAGAGATCGCTTTGCTGCCATACTACACACAAGAGAAAGCCTGGCAGGAAACGAAGGGTTATAAATGGTCCTTCAAAGAAGAGGTTGGCAAGCAGTGTGGCGACCGCCAATGTGCCGATAAACAATGTGATGCGAGCCCAGGAGCGTTTCAAGGTAGGATGCGCATTCGCGGTGTTGCAAGACATCTCCCAGGCACGCCAGATGAAATGCCACCAACCGATGGGGCTAAACCTTTCCTTGCGCAAGGTTGTCAGCAGGTCAACAACGAACTGATTTTGGCTATCGACGGGATATTTCATCTATTTTTTGTTGCCGATGTTTCACGTGAAACATCGGTTACCATTTAACCAACACCGATTGAACCAGGTTAACACCAAAATGATAGCCGATTTCATGGTAGTCTTTGATCGACCAGAAGGTCAGTTCACAACGTTTGCCCACCTCGACACTACCGATATCATCCTGGAGTGCAAGAGCACGGGCGCCATTGATGGTGGCCGCCGTCAATGCCTCTTCAACAGTCATGCCCATAGAAGACATTGCCAGCCCCAGGATCATCTGCATATTTTCACAATAAGAGGTGCCGGGATTGCAGTCTGTTGCCAGGGCTACGTGCAGGCCTGCATCAATGAAACGACGCGCCGATGGGTAGGGGCTGCGTAGTGTGTAGGAGGCCCCTGGCAACAGTGTGGCCACCACACCCGCTTCACGCATGGCTGCCAGGTCGGCATCGCTGGCGAAATCAAGATGATCGGCAGAGACTGCGCCCAATTCTGCCGCGAGCATCGCCCCGCCGGATGGGCTCAGTTGATCGGCATGGACTTTGAGCTGATAGTCTAATTCCTTTGCGCGTGTCAGGATGCGACGACTCTCTTCCAGCGTGAATGCCTCGCGTTCACAAAACACATCGCAGAAACGCGCCAGGCCTACAAACGATGGGAGCATTTCCTCAACGAGCAGGTCGACGTAGGCATTGCGTTGCTCGCGATATTCGGGGGGAATCGTGTGTGCGCCAAGAAAGGTCGGCACCACTCGTACACGACCAGGTTTATGAATGCCGCTCTCGCCGAGCGCGTTGAGATTGTTGATAATGCGTAGACACGTTTCTTCGGTGATTTTATCCAACCCATAGCCTGTTTTCGCTTCGACCGTCGTCGTGCCATGTGCACGCATCGTATCGAGCCGGGCAGTTGCCTGCTCTATCAAGGCCTCAGTAGCTGCGTTGCGAGTAGCATACATCGTAGTCAGGATACCCCGTCCCTGTGCGAGCAATTCGCCATAGCTGACTCCTGCACGGCGCAGGTGAAACTCCTCTGCCCGGTCTCCGGCAAATACCAGGTGGGTATGGGAGTCAACCAGCCCGGGCGTGACAACGGCTCCCCCGGCATCAACGATCGTGATGCCATCGCCAGAAGTAGTTGTGGTGTGTTGGAACATCGGTTCTGCATCGTCATCGGGGCCGATCCAGACGATCAGGCCGCGATGCACTGCCAGTGCCGCGTGTGGTATAACCTGTAATGGGCCATGTGCCCCCGCGATAGGTTGTTGGGCAACGGTCACGAGTTGCCCAATATTGCGAATGACGCTACTCGCCTGAACTTTTAGCTGAGATGAATCAGACATAATGGGCCGGGCCTCCTTCGCTATAAGTGTCTCTAACAGGTTATAGCACACCTGGGCACTGGCGTCGAGTAGTACACTTGCCGAACACCAGCAAAATTTGCTACACTGTTCATGGCAGATGCTGTGTATAACATCATTTCTTCAAGGAGGGCAATTGTGCGAGCAATCGATGATAGTAGCCCCAAGTACGCTGCTGTCCTGCGGGAACTACTCATCTGGAAGCAATTGCCAGAAAGCGACCTGGCGCACCTTGTGCCGAAATACTTCTTGATTACCGATGACTTTCGTGAGATGGAAGATCAAGGGTTGCTCACAATGGAGTTCATCGGCGATGAATACATCATCAGCGTCACTCTGTTAGGGCGTATCTGGCTCGAGCAGTACGATAGCAAGGAGCGTAACGATGCCTGAAGGAAACTTTGACGAAGAGGAAACATTTCCCTATACCACCATTGGCACGGATGAGGCCAAACGCATGATTGAAGCAGGAGCGCATGTGATCGATGTGCGTCAACAAGATGAGTGGGACCGTGGTCATATCCCCGAGGCAACATTGCTTCCCCTCGATGGTATCTACTCCTTTGGTACAGCCCTCAAGGGGTTGAACCTACCTGAAGATGCACCTGTCATCTTCACCTGCGCGATGGGTCAGAGGAGCGCGGCGGCCTCTGAGGTTGCGCTGCTCATAGGGCTGAAGAACGTCTACAACCTGGCCAACGGTATGAATGGCTGGGTTGCCCGTCGCTACCCTATCGAACGCTAAACTATGCGAGCACTACACTACTGAAAGGAGTATCTCTATGCCCCTACTAGAAGGAAAGACAGCACTGATTTTTGGTGTTGCGAACCATCGCTCCATTGCCTGGGCGATTGCGCAAGCATTCGCCAGGGAAGGCGCTCGTCTCGCTTTGACATACCAGGAGCGTATGGAGAAGTATGTGCGAGACCTGGCAGCGCAAATCCCCAACACACTGGTTGTGCCATGTGACGTGCAGAAGGACGATGAGCTTGATGCTGCCTTTGCTCAGACGGGCGAGGCTTTCGGTGGTGGTCTCGATATCCTGATCCATTGCGTCGCTTTTGCTCCCAAGGAAGAATTGGAGAACCCTTTTTTGGAGACGACCCGTGCGGGCTTCCACGCGGCATTGGATATTAGCGCTTATTCCTTGATTGCTATGGCGAAGCGAGCCGCGCCTCTTATGAAAGCGCGTGGCGGTGGCAGTATGCTCACACTAACCTACATGGCGAGCGAGCGCGTCATGCCAAAGTATAATGTGATGGCTGTTGCCAAGGCCGCATTGGAGTGCAATGTGCGCTACCTGGCTTATGAACTGGGTGAGCACAACATTCGCGTCAATGCCATTTCTGCCGGGCCGCTCAACACGCTTGCAGCCCGCGGTGTCTCTGGTTTCACCAGTTTTCGCGCTCAAATGGGCGTGGCAGCGCCTCTACGCCGCAATATTGAGCAGAGCGAGGTGGGGGATGCTGCCGTTTTCCTGTGCAGCCCTCTAGCCCGCGCCATTACCGGCGAGATTCTCTTTGTTGATGCCGGCTACAACATTATGGGTGCCTGAATCATCTTGGCCGTGGTTGCCTGGCGGGGATAGCTATTAGGCAAGCGAGCGTAGGGGCCGATAAATCGGCGATGGGCGCGGTAAACCGGCCCCCATACGCATCAAGTTAAGGAAAAGCCCATCAGCACCCGTAGGGGCGAGGGTGGTAGAGTGGTGCGGGGTGGGCCTTTATGGTCGCCCGCGTGGGCTTCTCCTGACCCAGTCAGAGGGGATCTGCAAGGGACGGCGGGCGACCATAAAGGCCCACTCCACCCATCCACTCCTCACTCGCCCCTACGGAGCACTGGCCTCCTGCCTGTCTTCGTAGCTTCTCCATCCCTTAACTTGATGCCTATGGGGCGCGGTAAACCGGCCCCTACGGCCTATCCGTCAAACAATTCTTAACACCCTATTGTTCGACTCGGCGAATAGTAGGCGGGGGCGGATCTGGTTCTCCACAAATGCTACAGTAGCGGGCATTAGGCCGATTCATATGCCCGCAAGGCCATGGACGTAGCCCACCCGATGTCCCGGCAGTGGCTGCTGGTATGCCTGGTAACGTCCTGGATGGTGCACCAAATGCTGCCAGCCCATCTGGTATCGTTTGCTGAGGTGGCACAGGGAAATTCTGCCTTTGCTGTGCAATGGTGGTCGGCAGAGGTAATTGCGCGGGCCGTAGTGTTGCCGCGAACATCGGTCCTTTGTTGCCGCGTCGGCGCGCTGCCAGTGCAAACAAGACCACCGCTAGAACGATCACAATCACTATTGCCAGGATGGTCCATACATAGGGTGAGATGCCAGTTCGCTGTGGTTGTGACTGTGTCGTGCCCTCCGTTTGCGCATATTGCAGGTAAGGCATAATAGCCTGGAACAAAGGATACTGGCTATGAATGGTGCCAAATTCTTGCGCTGCCTTGTGCCAGTGGCCAGGCGTTGTAGCTGCATAGTCGCTGAAAGCCTGGGACCAGGCTCTCTCAAATGGTCCTGGCGTTGTATCCAGGTGAAGGTTTTGCACCAGCGCTCTCGCACTGTTGCTAGCTTGTAAGAAATTGGTATTCCCCTGCTCAGACAAGGCGAAGCTAACAATGCCCACGACATTGCCGTTACTATCCAGGGCCGGTCCCCCACTATCGCCATGCTCTACATTCCCACCCACCTGAATCAACTGTGCCCCTTGATCGTTCGTCTTGATAGAACTCACAATCACCTGGTTTACCGAGGAGGTGAGCAGGTTCGTGGGTTGTTGGCTGACGTCACCATTGCCCGGAAATCCAATAATCGTCAGCGTATCCTGTGGCTCAACATTCGAAGAATCACCCAGTTGAATGCTGGCCGTGTCATCCATGCTGACGTGCACAATCGCAATATCTTTATTACTAAGGGCGCTTTCTTGTTCAATGCGATCAACCGGTGCCTGAAACTGTGCTGGTACGCTGCTGATATCAGGAGCTGTCAACGGACCGGTGTAGTCAGTGCTGAGAAAGACCTGGCTCGTAGGTGTGCCATAGTTTATATCGGAAGGTAGTTGTCCACTGATGAGTTCTTGCGAAATCTGGTCCTGTGTCACTGGTGGATGGGGTTTTTGGTTCTGGTTGATGTATGCGGCTATATCCGATGCCGCTTGCATATCAAGAGGCTTACTCAACTGCTGATCGTGTGGCGGGTTGATAACATGGTCTGCAGTTAAAATGTCGCCGTGTGTCGTGATGAATGTGCCTGTGCCCGATAGCGTCACTACGTAGCTACCACCCTGGGGGAATGTCACGCTTTTCGTCGGCGAAAAATGAACGATCAGTTGGCTGCGGATGGTAGTGTAGATGCGTACAACGGCGGGTTTGGCAATATCGACCGCGCGCACCAACGGATCAGCGACGTTGCCGCCAGGCATCCCGCTAGCGTATGCTGCCGGAGTGATCCCGATGATCCCGCTCATAAAGAAAAAGAAAAATGCCATGAGCATGGTGTACAACGGCCAGCGCTGTTGGTGTAATGATGTACGTTTAAGTCTTCTGGTATGCATTTGTAGTTTCCTGATGATATATTCTCTACATTCTACATGATATCATAACTTGCTACTATTATGGATGCCATTCTCTTGCCAGCATTCCATAGACCACATGATCGACGAAGTGATCATAGAGCCACGCTGCCTCTCGCAATACTCCTTCTTGCGTAACCCCCAGCCGTTCTGGAATGGCGCGGCTGCGTATGTTCCCAATAGCACAATGAATCTCGACGCGATTCAGTTGATACTCTACAAACGCGTACGCCACCAACATTTTGCATGTCTTTGTCATCAGGCCTTTCCCCTGGTAGGAGACAGCCAGCCAATAGCCGATCTCCGTCTTTCGATTATGCCTATCGAGCGTCAATCTTGATGGTCAACATAACGTGTTCCTCTCCATGATGCTGTGTGTGTCTTTATCTAACGGTAATGTCGACCTAACTCGGAGGCATACTTCGTCCCGACCGTGCTAGCATGCTGATCCAACCAATCACTGAGATGTGTGTGACCAGTTGGCGCGTTCTGAGAAATAAGCAGATTCTCCATCAAGCCCACCACCTCGTCGCGCGTAATAAGTACATCGCCAACCATGGGCTCAAGCAGTTTAGCCAGGCAGAATGCCAATGCCGGATTGACATGAATGAGTGCAACCTTGCGATGCAGTTTATCCGCAATCAGTCGTACAAGCTGCTCAAATGTATAGATGTCCGGGCCAACCGCGTCCACAACCACATTGTCGTTCTGCTGACCGGCGTTAACAACCAGGTCCGCCATATCTTCGACGTACACAGGTTGCAAGCGATAATCACCTGAGCCAAAAAGCAGGAAGAGTGGAAAATGCCTGAGCAACCAGGCGATATTATTGATGAGGATATCTTCGTTCCCGAAGATGACAGTTGGTCGAATAATGGCATAAGACAACCCAGAATCGATGATGGCTTGTTCAAGTATGGCCTTGCCTTTGAAATAGGGGAGTGGGGATGTTTCTGTGGGATTGGTAATGCTCACATGTACCATGCGGCGAATGCCAGCCTCTTGAGCTGCCGTGATGAGTATCTTTGTGTTCTCGACCGCCTTATCAAATGTGATTGACCCGTGCGAGAAGCGAATCCAATAGGTGTTGTAAAGGGTGGTTGCTCCTTGCAGGCTCTTGACCAGTTCTGCCGGTTTGTCGAAGTTGAAGGGGTAGACGCGCACCTGGTCGCCGAAGGGATGAGGATTATTGGGATGTCCTGTGAGGGTGCGGACCTCTTTTCCCATGGCTAGTAATCGGCGTGTGATGTATTTTCCTGTGTAGCTGAAGGCTCCGGTGATGACGTTGACTTCGGTTGGCATGGGTCAGTGTACCTCTCTGCTCGTTGTAACCTTTTCCCCTATTTTCCCTACTATATCATAGAAGGACCAGCAAACAAGCTTTGTCATGACAAACAATACCGATACCGAACTGGTTGCACTAGCACGTACAGGCGATAAGGACGCCTTTGGGCAGCTTATCGAACGTCACCAACAGATGGTCAGGCGCATTGCCCTGGGCTTGGTAGCAGACGAAGAGATCGCGCGAGAACTGGCGCAAGAAGCCATACTCCAGGCGTATCTCTCACTCGACCACCT
>WNFT01004207.1_pt1 | contig 12569 bp, 9 predicted proteins | sample 5400191 | NCBI WGS metagenome assembly WNFT01 (sample SAMN13153359, study PRJNA577476) | soil metagenome | isolation source: 80 cm saprolite under Madrone tree | place: USA:California | collected 2016-06-14
CCGCCTGAGCGGTACAGCGCTGGATCATCGCAGGCGCGGCGTCGAGTCCCAGGCCGCGATAGCCGAGTCGGGCCAGGTCGACGCCCAAGAACCCGGGACCGCAGCCGAGATCCAGGAACCTGGCAGACCGTGGCAGCTTCATGTCGAGGACCATTCGCAGAAGTGCACGATGACGCGGCCAGAGAACGTCGCCCGCGGCAGCAACCGAGTATCGCTCGGTGTACAAACTGGAGTGAGTGCGGAAATACTCGATGGCCGTGTGTTTCAGTCGGCTCTGAGAGTCGTCCGTGACCATTGCGTCCATCTCCGACGGTGACGTCGATACGGAGGTTCGAGGTCGAGAATGACGTGGTCGTCTCGTGCTCACCTCAGGTCATCCGCGCCAGAGCGGCCACGCGTTACCGGCTCAAGATCGCGGCCCGGCGTGCGCCTCCAGGAGTCGAAGAGGAGCGCCTGCAGGCCCGAGAGAACCAGAAGCGAAAGATCATTCAGGAGATAGACGGAGAGGAACCATCCAGTGGCGGCACGCAGGGCCAGGATCGTCGCGACACCGACGGCGAGATTGACCATACAGAAGAGGAGCACCGTCCCGAGGATCTCCGTCAGTCGCAGCGTCGCGATCCAGAGGCTCGAAGGGGCGAGACCCAACTTCCGAGTAGCGAGAAGATAAGCGCCGAAAGAGGTGGCTGTGACGACAGTCAGGATGAAGGTGGCGCTCCTCATTGCTGCGATCAATTACAGATAGCCGGCGACGCGATAATAGAGCCAAGCGAAAGACTCGATTGCGACCCGGCGAAACAGGGCGAGGCTTCCCTCGGAATCTCCGCCATCCGGCGAGACCTCGTCCGCTGGAACGGGGATAGCTTCCAAGCCGACCCGTGCGAATGCTCCTGCTGCCCGCCGGGAGCCTTCGGCATCCACCACGAGGAGGATCTTTCGGATGCCGCGCCGCTGCAAGAGTGCCGCGACGCGCGAGGCCTCATCGCTCGTCGTGTGGCCTTCGGGCTGGGCGAGGATGGCCACTGGCGGGACACCACAGGCGCGCGCCAGCTCGGCGCGAATCTCAGCTTCAACGTAGCCGTGCCGGGAGGCTGATCCGGAGAATACGAGAAGCGGTGCCAGCCCGCGCCGATAAAGGTCGAGGCCATAGACTGTTCGTCGGAGAGAGATATCGGTCAGGCTGCCATCGTGTCTGACCCCTCCGCCGGCCAGGACAACGATCGCGCCCGCCGGCTCAAGGGAGCTGACCAAAGTAAGCCTGCGACTGAGCGCGTGAGGGAGAGGCGTGAAGGCGGCAGCGACAAACAGTGTCAGCCCCATGGTTCCGAGGATTCGAAGTGACAGGACCAGGCTCATCGCTCAATCGGGGGATCGTGCCGATCAGGCGGGGAAAGGCTCTCGCGCACCAGTGGCACGCGAGTGGAAACGGCCGCCGACATGGGTCCGATATAACTCGTGGCGATCACGAGGTTGTCGATGTAGAGATGGATCGTTCGGTCCACGGGTGTTCTGCCGCCGTGGTAGACGTTCATCCAGATCGACTCCACTGCGAGAGCGGCGACCGTCCGGAAGACAAAGTCGGTCTTCTCAAACACCAGCACGCCGTCGACCCAGCCCCGGTAGATACCGTTACGCTGACCTGGGGTGTTCAGCTTGACGTAATGCTCCACGCAATACCACCTAGCGCGAGCGAGAGCTTTCCACCAATACTGTGTGCCGTAGATGGCGCGTCGATCCACCATTTCGCCGTCGTAGATGTAGGAGCCAATCGGCACTCGGCCTCGTATGTCCAGCACATCGAAAGCCCCACGCGCTGACCAGCCGTCCGCCCCGCTACAGGGCTCCCCGCCATAGCCGCAGGTCGTGATGTTCCCGGAGATGCCTGGGAGCTTCCCGCCATCAAGGGTTCGCCACGTCTTGCCGAACCGCAGGTAGTAACGGAAGTAGATCTCCTGCGCCTTGTTGACGTATCGCAGCGCGGAGATGCCACCGGTGCTGCCACCGGGCACGGTGACGCGGAGACTGTTGTTCTGGAACGGGACATATCCGTCAGCCGGATCCGGAGCACTGACGATATCGCCATTCGGCGGCTTCGTGTCCACGTTCCAGTTTCGGTACCAAGTCTCCGACTCAAACGTGTCAAACGATAGCACCCTTAGATCGTCTTGGATACCCAGGTCATTCGGGTACCGCGCCGCGAGGCCCTGTCCGCTGGGCGAGGGCGGGATCGGCGTGCTGCTGCAGCCCACCAGCATGGTCACGACCACGCCCAGCAGGACCGCTCGGCGCCGGCGCCACGCAATGGTGGGCCTCCCGCGAACCAATTGACGGGCAATGTTGCCTCGCTGAGTCGAAGAAATGGGGGCCTCTTAGCGAAAGGTGCGATTGAAGCGTTCGATGAATGCGTTCTGATCAGGCTTCGGCTGTCTACTTGAAGCCCGCGCCGACCTTCCAGCCCGGGTTGGCTACTAGACCGTCCGTTTCATAAGCGCCGACGTCGAACGGGCTCACCCGGCTTCTCTCGTTAAAATCCCGTGCGGGCACGAAGGTGGCGTCCGCTTTGCCAATCAGAACGAACGTTAGACGGGGCCAGAAGTCGAACTGGGGTGGATTCGTGAACGCCGAGGAGCCACTTCCTCCCGAGAAGAAGCGCAGGCCGTCGATGGCGGCACCCGCCAGACGGCCATCGACGTAGTTGGACCTGACAGTGATGGTGCTGTCCGTCAAGCCCGAGGCATTGACTGCGGTCCTGCCAGGACAATAGACCGCGTTGTTGGCAAGAACCATATTGCTCGCCCCAGACCACCTTATGAACAGGCACTCGGGATGCCCATAGATGGTGTTGTTCACAATCGTCACGTTGCGCACTTGAGAGACCTGCGCGTGCGGCGCGGCGGTGATGCCGGTACGCAAGGAATTGAGGATGAGATTGTTTCGAACGACCGCATCGGAGACGACCTGAATGGCCTCACCGCAGTTCCACATCGCGTTGCCTTCAACGATGTTGGGACCGTTTCCTCCACCGTACACAAAGATGCACGGGTACTGCGTTCCACTGATCGTGTCGTGGATTACATTGTTTCGAATGATGTTGCCATAGAACCCCACCTTCACCTCAATCCCATCATTACCGCCGTTGCTCGTTGCCCGCGTGTGATGAATGTAATTCCCCTCAATGAGGTGGTTTGTCGCAATGCAGGCTCCATTGCTGCAGCCAAGATACAGACCCTCACCCTCCGTGAGACCTGCCGATGACGCCAGAAGGCCGGTATGGTGGATGTGATTCCCCCGGATAGTGAAGGCGTCCGTGTTCCCGCTATTCAAGCGGATGGCATTGTTTCCCGTCTCGTGGACCTCGTTGCCTTCGAAGGTGATGTGGTGCCCCCCAACGAAGTTGACCCCGCTGTCTCCCCCCTTGAAGTGCAAGGCCTTCATGACCAGGTAGGAAGAGTTGATGATATCGATGTTGTTCTGGTCGTAGGCGAAGTTGACCGGCTGGGGCCTCGTGATGATCGGGTGCTCCCCATCGGCGGCACGGATCGTAATTGGGTTCACGGCCGTGCTGTTTACTGTGATCGCCCGCCGACAGGTCTGCGTGTAGGTCCCTCCATGAAGGATCAACACATCCCCAGGCTTGAGCTCATTGGCAACATTCTGGAATTCCTCGTTACATGTGGCGTCCGCGGTCGACGGAAAGATCTCGATGGTCGCCACGCCCGCTCTTGCAATAGGAAGGACCAAAAGCCAAATCATCGCAACTCTAAGGGCGAGGAACGACGCGTTCCACATCTAACTTAATCGTCCTGGGTCGTTCCGTTGATTGTGGACGAATGCTTAGCACGATTCGCGCGTGGAATGCCAGAGAAGGCACCCGATCGCCGCGGCGGAACGGCTCGCCGAGCTTCGAATCTCCCCGGCCTGCTGCGTGCGAGATCCATTTGAAGTCCGTCGAGCGCGCGTCTGCCTTCCGAGGCGGAAGGCGAGATGGGAAGCAAACCAGCCTTACCGTTGGAAATAAACTAGGACAAGATAAATTCCTACACTCACCCAGCCGCTGGCAGTCAATACCCTCAGGGCAGCATAGTATTGGCTAACCATTCTCGCGCACAGAAGGAAAAACATTTCTTGCAACAAGAACAATAAAGACAACCAACGCGTCAGTTTTACCCTATAAGCCAGAAGATCACGAAATCTTGGGGGATACTTATTCTTGGTCTGCTCGTACCCTGCCTGAATTCGATTTTTCCCTGCACTGATTTCCGTCGGTTCCGTCAAGGCTAATGTTTTTGGGCGAGCTCTCGGATCGCTATCGCTCACACGAATTTCACCGTTTTCTCGTTTAACAGTGATAACACCGAGCCAAGTGGGAATACGGAGATCCCACCTCCCCGCGTCGCTCCAGCTCTGCATGGATGGCTGCTGGACAATGTGTCCATCCGATCCAGTATCACTGTTGAGTGTCCAAAGCATGGCTACCCAGGAATTGTTTGCGGGTTGTTCAAGCATAACGGCGTTCGCGGCTTGAGGAGCCCCATCAACCACAATCCATCCCGCAAAAGGGGCGAGGCTGCCTCTCAGGCGCTTCACTCTAAGGCCATGCGAGCCAAAGGCAAAAGCCGTCAAACTCGCGCGAGAGTCGGCTGTCTTAAGCTTGTAAGAGCCGGGCACGGCGCCATTGTGAATCTCAACCTCGGAGGCCGCCGTCCAAGTCGTCGTTGTTTGTTGATACCCGCCGTGAGAAGAGTCGATAACAATCCATATGTTTGGGTTCACAGCAATGACCTGTCGCCGTACCTTGTAGTCCCCAGGGCCTCGTCGTTCCATATCAAGCATTGAGATATCGCCCGACCATCCATGGAAGCGTAGCGTTGTCTCCCTTACGGTCAGACCAGATTCATTACTCAAGTGAGGCGCATTTGATCCGCCCCACGACGCAGCCTCTGCTCGTCTTGGATCGTCATAGGGCCAATACCCGACATTCTCCCACCAAGATTTTCCTCCAGCCCAGAATGAGACGCTCATCTCGTCTGCATGTTTGTGTCCATGCCCCGGAAAATGCGACCAGGCAACTACCGTCTGATAGAGTCCTCCAACGTTTGGCCATGCTTCAAGTCCATTCCACCAAACTGAGTATCCGGAAATTTGATAAAGGCTATTTGGCCGCAGTGGAAGCCACGTCTTCTGAGAAGCTAGTGGCAGGCTTCGACGGTTGACATCGACCTGTGTCACCAAGATCCCAGTACGCCACATGCCGCTTTGGGTATCGTCGGTATCGCCGAGGATAGGTAGAGACCCATCTGGTCGTCTCAAAGCAGAGAAGAACTCCTGTGCTTTTTCGTATTTCTGCCACCAGTCATTCGGGACAGCAATACTAAGAAGCGACATGTATCGGAAAGCCATCGCGATAAGTTCCAATCCAATCTTGTGGTAGTCAGCGGAATGTTCAAGAACAACCCCCTCATCGCTTATATAAAAAGTCATCTGGTCTCGAAGGCGTTCAAGCGCTGTCTCCCGATACCGCGAAACCCCAGGAAGACTCGGAAAGGAGACGCACAGGTGCAAGAGTGCTAAATTTTGCATGACGCCGTGATTAGTGGCAAATGTGAAATGCGATGACTTAGACAACAACTCTCCGCTGCGTGCCATAAACTGTAAAATCGTTTGTGCTACTTCGACTTGATAGCTCGGGTGATTGCGGTAAAGGCGCCAAAATTCCGCCACGACGAGAACCCGTGCAGCGACAGCGTGATCGTTCCAAAGAAATCCTCTTGAAAGCCATGCGCTACGCTCGTAGACAGCCCACCCCACGATCACATCTCGTGCCCCAGTGAGAAAATCATTGCGATCAGTGATTCGATACGCCTGAAGCAAGACATGCGGCACAATGAGCCCGGCTAGGGGCAGCTGCCACTTGGGAAGCCCCTTATCGATGTCATCAGCATCAAAGGGCATCTTTACGTTAGTCGGTGGTAGACCTGGAATATTGACGATTCCCCGCAGAATCTGCTCTGCAGCTCTAACTAGACTATCGCTAGTGTCCCACGCGGGTGACAACATAAAAGGAAACTCACCCAGTTCATCCAATACGGAGTCCGCAGGTAGATGCCGTCCCTGCTCTATCGTTTCGCGTGTGATTGAAACCGTGGGTATGTGGTAATGGGCAATTTCGGGACTCCAAATCGCTCCTAAAACGAGAAGTGGAACTATTGGAAAGACTACCGACAATCGTCTGAGTTGAGAACCTGGATGGCGGCGTTTGGGAGGCTCTTTCCGAGGCATCTCAGTCGGGAATCCCAGGCTAGAGACGTACGACGATGTGATGCGAGAGCAGGGCACCATGGCCAGTCGTCGAACTCCGCTAGCCGTGAAGCCTCAACAGATTGTCTTGATCCATCCGGGCCGTCACCGGACGCTGGTGGTTGGCGAACAACCATCACCCCAGTGAGCGAGGCCCGGATGAACATCCACGAGAATGCCCGGACCACGCTGTGGAGTCGACAGGAAATCGTACGGCGCGTGCTGACGCTGTAGCAGTCGGTCGCCGCGGTCGCCACCAGCCTGGCGGTCTGTGAAGGGACCGTCCGGAAGTGGGTGGGCCGCTACCAGGCCGAGGTGGACGCGGGACTGCGCGAACGCTCGCGCCTGCCGCACATTCCCCCCGGACCAGCGCCGCCGTGGTCGTGGAGATCGAACGGGTGTCAACGGTCACCCAATTTTCCCCAGGCACGGTCATCGAATAGTCCCCACCTCCGGTTAGGTGGTGGTGGCCTCGACCGGCTTGACGAGGCCGGCTTTGAGCTTGTCCTTCAGCCGGTAGGAGTTGCCGCGGATGTTGATGGTGATCGCGTGGTGCAGGACGCGATCGAGGATTGCTGTGGCGATCACGGGGTCGCCGAATACGTCGCCCCAGCTCCCGAAGCTCTGGTTGCTGGTGAGGATCATCGGCCCGCGCTCGTAGCGTCGGCTAATGAGCTGGAAGAACAGATTGGCGCCGACGCGGTCGATCGGGAGGTAACCGATCTCGTCGACGATGAGCAGGCGCGGGACGGTGTAGAGCTTGAGGCGCTCCTCTAGGCGCCCCTCGGTCGCCGCTTTCGTAAGCGCGGTGATGAGCCCCGCCGCCGTCGCGAAGAGCACGCGATAGCCGTGCTCGATCGCTTTGAGCCCGAGGCCAACCGCGAGGTGGGACTTCCCGACGCCGGGCGGCCCGAGGAAGACGACATTCTCGCCGTGCTCGAATGAAGTGACAGCTGCTCAGGGTCTAGATCTGCTTCTTGTCGCCTGGGGCGCGCGGCTTTGCAGATAGCTCGTATGCTCGGCGAGCAGCGTGTCCGCGCGCTCCGCGCGCGCGTACGGCTGCCACCGTCGCGTCGAGAATGCCGCGCACCGTCTTGCGATCGAGCTGCAACTGCCGGGCGATCTCCGACTTCAGAGCGTGGGTCTCGCGTGACCGATCTTTCGACGAACCACTTTCCAACCTACTCGGAAAATCGAGTCGCACACCCGAACTTGAACCGCACGCCTGCCGATCTCCTCTCGGCCCACGGCAGGCTAAGGGACAATTAGGTACCTCTCCGGAGCCTCGAACCGTGCATCCTCTAGCCTCTCACGGAGGATTAACGCCGCAGAATTCTCACTAACACCTGGTCGCCGGTAAATCCGATGTATTCGGCGCCAATGTTCCATTCGTCCAAGAATTCTCTGAAGGCCTTATGCGAGTGATTACGCCAGCCCGGGAAGCAAAAATAGTCGTCAAACTCGATGTAAGTTCCCTCCCGTATGCGATCTCCAATCAAATCTAAGACCGTCCGGGTAGACCGATATAGGTCGCAGTCAATGTGTAAGAACGCAGCCGGCTCTCGATATTCGGCAAGAAACCTCGGCAGGGTGGCATCGAACCAGCCTATGTGTAGTTGGACGTTTTCCTTGACGGCCGGTAGACTCTTCTGAGTGCTAAAATCCACGTATCTGAAGCCCTTCCACAACTCTGGTAGTCCTTCGAAGCTATCGAATCCATGAACCGTCCGATCTGTTCGTGACGCAATGAAGTTGATGGTGCGCCCCATCCAGACGCCAAACTCAAGAATGAGACCATCCACGAGCCTCTGTAAGGCATAGTCCATCATTTCGAACTTGTTCGGAAACCATACGGCTTCTGGAATCTCATTCTTAATGAACTCGACTGTGCTCCTTCGCGCGTCGTCGCGAAGTTCTTCCATCAGCAAATCCGCGTTGCTCTTTTGATTGACCTCGGCCTGAATCTTGGCGGCCCACCGAATGAGCCGCGCGACGAACTGCTTAAGCATGAATACCTTGTGCTCTCAGCAGCGACTCATCTCGGCCAAGCGACCGGCACCGAATAGGGCGGTCCCGCTTTGCGACGATAACGAGAGGAGGATGAGATGCGTGATGAAACAGTGTTGAGGCGGCCATCATCCTAGGATCGCGCCCGGCCTTCGGTCACCAGAGGCGCAAGGGCACGGCGGCACTTTGGCTGATCCAGCCTCGAAAACCGGCTGGAGCCCTCGCTGTCACACCAAACCCTTAGTTGATCCTCAGCGCCCGTCAACCGGCGCAGCGCTTGACCACTGCGCGAGAGTGCCAGGTTGCGATCATCGCCTATACCGATACGCCCAGGTCTCGGTCCACCCACCGCTTCCACCACTGCCAGAATTGCCGGCCAAGAAGACGAACACATTATTGATGGGGTCATACCGCAACTTCTGCGACCAAGCCGTCAGCCCCTGAGCCTGGGCTGGTCGAATCGCCGGCGGCGCGAGTTGGGTCCACGTATTTGCCCCGGGATCATAAGCCCACACAGTGAATGTCTTGATATCCGAGTGATCGACACCGATGACCACTCGGTTCCGAGTATCGTAATCAGTACTCGCAATGTTCACTCCGGCTGGAGGTGACGCCACTCGAGTCCAAGAGAGCGTGCGGGCATTAAACGTCCAAAAACTGACCGAGTTCGTTGTCAGCGTGAACAAGAGACACAAGTGCGTCTGTCGGTCTGGCATATACGAGCAATAGGACAACGACGGTGGGATCGCTGGTACATCACCAATCTTGTGCCACACCCCGGAGATAAGCTTGTAGACGCCTGTTTGAATCCCCCCGTAATACACAGGACCCGGCCCCCAAACAATAGCAATCGGCACTCCGACATCTGGGTCCCATGACAAAAGATTCCATGCAAAAATATCCCAGCCAATAAGCGAAGGCCCCAAGCGAGTCCAAAGACTTGTCGCGGGGTCATAGCTAAACGTCCCCGCCGTCAGCAGACCAATCCAACGCCTCGTCAAGGGATTCCACACGAGCTTCTGAAAGGTGTGCTCGACGTAGGGCCGCCCTAGTGGCGTGAGAGCATCAGTACCGGTGCCGCCGTAGATGCCCTTGCACTTACTGTCATTGACGTCGCATACCTCGGGCTTGTAGGACTGCTGCCAGATGTTCGCGCCGATGTCGTAGATCTCGACGTCGTTGCCCGAGTAACTTCCGTGGCCGCCGCCGAAGTAGAAAATCTTTCCGTCGCCGTAGTGAATCCCGGAATAGCTGCGCCCAACGGGGTTGGGCCGAGCGGTTAATGTGTTTGTCGGAGTGAAGTCGGTCGGCACGTAACGGTTGGACGTCTTGGGATTAAGCCGCCGCCACTCGTTGTTGTTGAGATCAAGACCAGCCGCAGAAGTTTGGGTGGTCGCGGACGTCGAAGGCGGGGGCAAGGGTATCGGCGATGTAGCTGGAGGCTGCGATGTGACGGGCGGCGTGGACACCGTTGGAGGCTGCGACGCAGTTGGGAGCTGGGCCGTGGCCCGAGGCAGCGCCATCGCCAGAGGCTGCGCCGTGGCTGGAGGTTGGGCCGTAAGGGACTGGCCCGTAGGCGTTTGGGAGTCAGCGGGGTGCACATCGTCATAAAACAGCAAATGGACATACGAGAGCTCGCCGTTGAAACGATAGAAGGGGGTGTTGGAAAGCCAGGAGCGGTTGACGAACCGTCCGACCTGACCGGCAGGGGCGTTCGTACCGTTCTGCCAGTGAAGTTTCGCTCGGACCAGCAAGGCGCGATCGCCTGTCAGGCGATAGCCACGGACCAGAGTGTCAATCCAATACGTTGTGGCGACATTCCCCGTCGAAGAACTATAGACCGGGGAGCCGGTATCAAACGCGATGTAGGACCCCGACTGCCCATCGGCGGGGTTGAGGCCATATTGCTGAACAAATCGCGTCATCGCGATGAGACGGTCCCTCACCGCGGTGTCCGTGCTGCCGGTCGCCTCGTAGTACCGCGCGAGGGCCCGGTTCAGCCAGCCGAGATGCACAGCGTTCGCTGTGACATGTAACCCAGGCTCCTCACGATCCAACATCCACACGCCCCTCACGGGATCGTAGGCATTGGGTGTCTGCTCGGCTACAGGCCACATGTTGAACAAGTCATTGCGGATCCGGTCCATGTGGGCACGCCACCTGGCCTCACCGGTCTTCTCCCAAAGACGTGTAGCCAAGAGCAAGTGCCGCGCGTCTAGTCGAAGAGAATTGCTGGACCTGTAGTGTGCGAGTGAAATGTTCCCCAGCCGAATTGCTGTCGCGAGCGCCCGCTGATCGCCCGACTCCTCAAACCAGTCGATGAGACCGAATCCAAAGAGATGATCATAGCCGTAGGCGCTATCAGGGTTGCCGCCGGAATTGAGATCGCTCTCGTAGTAATTGATGTAGTACTCTGCCCAGTTGGCCGCCATCTGTCGATAGACTGGGTTATCCGTTCGCTTGAACATCAAAAGGTTCTGCCAGAGATCATCCGCTTCAAAGTCGCCGTGGACGTCTTGCTCGGGCCCAAGGGAAGACACATACGTGCCGGGAGGATTCGGCGGGCCTGACGGTTCCTGGTCCGCAGTCCACTTCCATCCCCAGAGACGGTAAGCCGCCTTTTCGTCCTCCAGCGTGCCGTAGCGCGACAACGATGTCGCCTGCAAGGGTACCGGCGACCCCTGCGCCAGGGGTGGCGAAGGCGTCGATGTTGATGCAGGTGTCGATGGCGACGGCGAAGCCGTCGAGACCTGCGGTTGGGGGTTCGCAGATGATCGAGCCGTCGATGATGACTCTGGTGGATCGCAGCCGAACATCGCCCCAGTCGCAACCAGCAGAGTCACTATTGCACCAACCACTCCGATGCTAGGGCGCACCATCCCGACCCCTCCCTCGACAAGTCGTCCGCGCAGCGGTTTTTGCTGGCCTACGGATACTGGGGCCGCAAGGTTCGGGCCATGCAATTAAATGCGGACTGCATCGTCATTCGGGGATTGAAGCCCGGGTCGATCCGATGCCACGGTGACAATTCCGTCATCAGGGTGACATGTCGCCCAGGCTCATCTTCCCTCGGCGGCGTCGGCCGTTCTTCAGGGACAAGCGGAACTCCTCGACCACCTCTTCGCTGGTCCTCTCCCACCCATGAGCGCGCATTCGCGCCGCGATCGCTGCCCGGTCCCAAGGAATGCTCAGCGCCCGGAGCACGGCGTCACCGAAAGCCCGTCTATCCCAGAAGGGAACGAGTAGGCCATCACTCCCGTCGCGAACGATTTCGGCATTTCCTCCGACCAGCGTGGTCACGGTCGGTACGCCACAGGCCAAAGCTTCCATGACCGCGTTGCTCCAGCCCTCGTATCGCGTCGCGAGGCAGAAGAGATCAGCGGCCGCAAGCCAGGTGGGGATCTCGCCGTGAGGTCGTGGCGGGACGATGCGAACGTGCGCGGCGAGCCCGTATCGCTCCACGAGGTGGTCAATTGTCTCGCGCGAAACGTCACCTCGTATGCTGGCGCCGATGATGATGTAAAGAACGTCGGGTCGTCGTGAAACAAGGTCGGCCATGACCTCGACGACACGGTGGTGCCCCTTGCCTTCGACGATGTGTCCTACGGAGATCAAAATCGCCCGGTCCTGCGGCAGATCCAGCGCGGCTCGCGCGGCCCATCGGTCACTCGGGCGGAAGCGGGAATTATCGACGCCATTGGGTATTACCCGCACGTCCCGCGTCACGCCAAGATGGAAAACGGCAGCCCGGAGGGATGCGCTCACGGCGATCACCCGCGTAGCCGCCGTCAGTGCAAACCTGATCTGTGGACGCCGGAGCCGGTAGCGCGAGTGGCGAAGATCATGCGCGCCGCGGAGGGTGACGATGCCAGGGCACCGGAACCACTTCGCGAGCAGCACACCGGCCAGGCCGTCTGGGTAGGTGAAGTGGGCATCGATGAGATCGAAAGGAAATCGACGCCGTAACCATCCGAGGAACGGCAGGAGGCAGAGGAAGTAGAGTATTCCATCGAGACACTTACCCAGTCCGGGGAGGCAGAGGAATCTCGGATGGTAGAGTGTCATGCCGTCCGACACCTCGACGAACGGGGCGAGCGCTTGCTCTGGGCCCCGGACCCACCGGTTGAACGGGAACCAGGGGATTGGCGCCACAACCACGAGCTCACAGTGCGTTCTGAGGTGCCGCACACGCTCTCTCACGAACACACCGAAGGTTGGCCGAGTTGCGCTCGGGAAGAGCGAGCTGAGAACAAGAACCCGCATCG
>WNFT01004208.1_pt1 | contig 12569 bp, 13 predicted proteins | sample 5400191 | NCBI WGS metagenome assembly WNFT01 (sample SAMN13153359, study PRJNA577476) | soil metagenome | isolation source: 80 cm saprolite under Madrone tree | place: USA:California | collected 2016-06-14
AATTCTGAGAATCTGAATGCTTGCGTCCGCGGACGTGCTTGAAGAAGCTATACCTTGGAAGCTAAATTGCCCGAACTGCCGGAAAGCAAATATCTGGCTCGCCTTCACGAAATTGTACTCGCCGCCGACCTTCCAGGTATGCGATCCGCGAATCAGAGTTAGGTTGTCGCCGAACTGCACGCGGTAGTCCGATTCAGTAGTGGGCAGGAAATTCACCGTGCCGAAGTTGCCGTAGGATGCCTGAATCAGCGGCGAGATCTCGTTTGCGAGACGGGGGCGGTTTTCTTTCGAATACTGGGCGCGAAACTCGTTAATGGTTGTAGCGTTAAGCACCGACGTCAACTGACCTACAACTGTATTGGAGTTGTCGCCTTCGGTCCCATTGTTGGAAAGCGCACTGTTCGTGGTCGGCGTGAGAGACGTACCGGCCGTGACCGCGTTGAGTGCGGTGTTCACGCTGTAATTGTACCGGAAGTTGAGTTGGTGCTTTTGACTGAAGTTGAAGTCAAAGCGCGTCAGGAAGACCTTGGCATCATTGGTCTGTTTATACGAGCCTTCCTTGCCTAACGAGAAATTAAGCGCCTCGTCAATCCCGCTTGCAACCGGGGCACTCGTAATTCCGGCGATGTGCAGATTGTTCAAGAGAACGGCGCGTGACTGAAGAAGTTTCTGTTGTTCGTAGGCGACGAAGAAGAACGATTTGTCTTTGCCTCCATAATGACTTTTACCACCCTCGCCAAAGCGCGGGATTGGAAAAGGTCCGCCTACCGAACCGCCAAACTGCTGCTGCGTCGGTGCGGCGATCTGACCAAAGGCATTCTTGGCAGCCAAGCCCGTCGACCGGTCAACATAAAAGGCGCCCCCGTGAAAGTCATTGGTGCCGGACTTCGTTACGGCATTGACGACCCCGCCGGTCGAACGTCCGAACTCGGCGTTATAGCCCGAAGCTACGACCTGGAACTCCTTGATCGCTCCCTGCGGAATAGTGAAGGCCTGATTAGAGCGTTCGCCCCCGCGCAGCCCACCAAAAAAAGGATTGTTGTAATCCGCGCCGTCGATCTGCACATTACCGTTGATGCCGCGTTGTCCCGCCAAAGAAATTTGTCCACGGATAGGATCAATCTGGGCGGTCGGCGTCGCCAACACGAAATCCTGAAAGCGTCGTCCATTGATTGGCAGCTGGCTGATCGAGGTGTCGTTGATGTTCGTCGTCGTCTGAACCTGCGTGGTCTCGACATTGGCGCCCGCGCTAACCAGGACAGTCCCGGTCACACCCTGAACACTGAGATTGACATCGGCGGTGATAGCCGAACCAACCTCTACCTTGTAGCCGGTCTGCGTGAATTTGCCGAAGCCTTGGGCCTCCACGTCGATCGTGTATTCACCTGAGGGTAAATTGACCGCGGTAAAGCCGCCTTGATCGTTGGTGGTCAAGGTTCGAGACAAGCCGGTGGCAGGATTGGTCACTGTAACCGTCGCGCCGGGCACCAATTCGCCGGCCGGGTTTTTAACCGTACCGACGATTTGTCCAGTGCTGGCCTGCGACTGTGCCAGGGCCATCAGCGCGCACATTGAAATGACCAGCAGAGATGCAAAAAAGAATCGTAGAGATTTACACATAGGAGAACTCCTTAAGGAAATCAGTGTCGTTGAGACCAAATTGCGCGCGAGCCGTCGGGCGCAGAATTACCTGAGACATCCAAGAACGTTTTGATTTGCTCGTTTTGAAGGAAACATCGCAAACAAGTGTGAACGCGCTTTCTATCATGAGCGCATACATGAGCGCAAGAGTAAAACCGATAAGGCCGGCTAAATTTGTATGAACAATTGCTCGAACATCCACTCGTTGTTTCTGCTCGTCCCTGAGCGCTCTTTCACAGGACCTGCTGGTGGTGAAAAGGGCGCGCCTTTGAAGACGCGCCCCGGGTGGATACAAAAAAACTCAACTTCCTGTCTAGAACTCAAAGCGCACGCCAAGTTGGATTTGCCGCTCACGGAAGAAAAATCCATTGGACAGATCGCTAGGTGTGCCGAACGTGGTGTCATACGTCGCGAATACTCCTCCGGTGCCAAAAGGACAAGTGGCTGTCGAACCTACTGCACCGTTGCCCGTGCAAAGCACATACATTCGATTATTCACGGCCGTAACCTGTGTGCGATTGAAGATGTTGAAGCCTTCAGCTAACAGCTCGAGTTTGGCATTCTCCTTTATTGTAAAGCGACGCGAGATGCGCAGATCGACGTACTTGGTCGCCGGCATATGGAAAGAGGCGTTCGGCAGGAAAGCGAAACGGAGCGAACCGTTTGAGCCGTTGACGCCGCCGTTCGGACTCGCGCCAAAGGTGCTCGAAGTACTAAAGCTATTTGTCTGGGCCGTGTAGCGGGCGCCTGAAAACATATTGACGATGGGCGCAATGGTCCAGCCATTTAGAATTGCCCGAGCGGCCTTGTGATCTTTGAGACTCGCGAAGTTGGTGTTGTAAACCAGACTAGCGACGAATTTGTGCCGGCGGTCGTAGGGCGAGAGAGCATTTTCGCCCTGTGGGTCGAAAGGATTAAAGAGCGAAGAAAAGCCCGGTGTGAACGTTGCCGAACTCTGCGATCCACCGTTGTCTTGTGCCCTCGAGAGCGTGTAACTCGTCTGAAATTGCAGACCCTTAGTCAAACGACGGTTGGCCTGCAACACGAGCGCGTGGTACTTGGTGGAAACGCTATCGCGAATTTCCAGGATATTTCCGAAGCTTGTGTTTGGCCTGGTCCCCAGGAAATATGGGAAGAACCAGTTTTGGCCCGCAAAAGGACCGTCCACAATACTGACTCTGCCAGTGCCCGTCGGTGGATTGAGATTCGTATCGACGAAAGTAGTGAGATGGCTTCCAAAGCTGAAGAGATAAGACGCGGAAACCATCGTGTTGCGCGCCACTTCACGCTCGATGACCACGTCGCCTTGATGAATCATCGGGTTTTGAAAACCCTGCCGGTAGTAATTGACCCCAGCCGTGCCCGCGGGCGCGGTCGTCAGAATGTTGGGAAAGATGGGCGCGGCTGCATTGCCTGCAGGGGTAACCGGCGTACTGGCTGCCGGTACTGAACTAACGGCCTGGCCCGTTTGCAGGCCGGTATTGATCAGCGCATTAATCTGGATCGTGCCGTTGATGCGTCCGTAATACAGGCCATAACCACCACGCAAGCTGGTCTTGCCGTCCCCGGTTACGTCCAGGGCGAAACCGATGCGCGGACCAAAATTATTCTTGTCACTAGGTCTGTTTGCTGTTTGCGGCAAGGCAGAATTGACCAGAATCGGCGGCGGGAATTTTTCATATTCCCACCGGAGACCAAGGTTCAACGTCAGCCGCGGCGTAATGCGCCAGTCGTCCTGACCGAAGAAAGCAAAGTCAGTGGTACTCTCCTGAAAGCGCGGGACACCAAAACCCTGCGCATAGTTGCTGGTATAGCACTTACCCGCCAGCCGCGTGTTAGCAGCCGGGTTCGCGAGCGTCGCGCACACGACCCCTGCCGTTCGCAAGGCTCCGTTTGAAGTGAAGTTCACATAATCGACGATGAAGTCGTTGATATTGGAGTAGGTGTAAGAGCCGGCGCCGGTGAACAGATTGTCGTCTATATCTCGTACGCGATTTATATCGGCACCAAATTTAAAAGTGTGATTACCGGCCGAGTATGTCGCAGTGTCAGCGAATTGAAAACGTCTCTCATCCGGGAGGGCTTTCCGATCCAATGACGTTGCTTTGCCAAACGTAATCCCATTCGACAGCGCAACTTGCGGAGAAAACCCGTTAGCTGTGGTCGGCTCGCCCGTTAGCGGCGGCTGAGCAAACTGCGTATCAAGTTCATGAGCCCACAGGAAGCGAAACTCGTTGATAAGTTTACTTGACAGGGTTGAAGAAAGACGCAGATTGAGCGACTCAGACCTGACAAAGTCGTCCCCGAAACCAGCCCGGTCGCGCGTGACGGTGGCCCCACTTTGCACGCCTGCTGGCGCGGCCCAGCGCAATCGGTTATACGTCGCCGTGAAAGTATGATTAGAAGTGATGTGCCAATCCAACTTCGGTAGAAAGAGCTTTTGATCGCCACGGCGCGGAGTTTCACCGGTTAGGCTGTTGATAAAGCTTAACGCCGAATCGACCTGTGCGGTCGTCAAGCCTCTCGTTGTTAGGGTAGTGCGGTTGACGGTGGTGAGATAGTTCGCAGTACTGAATACCGCTACGCCGGGAAAATCGCGCTTCTGCTGGTCGTAGCTAAAAAAGAAGAAGGCCTTATCCTTGACGATGGGTCCGCCCACGGCTGCTCCAAATTGGTACCGTACGTCTTTCGGTTTAAGCGCTTCCTTGCCTACTACTCCATTGACAAACGTGCTGATAAAACTATTGGGGTTGCGCGCGCCCCATTTGTTATTGCGATCGAATAAGAACCCCGAACCATGAAACTCATTGGTGCCGGACTTGGTTACCGCATTGATAACACCGCCGGCGGAACGGCCATATTCAGCCGAAAAATTCGAGGTGTTGACTTGAAACTCGCGGATCGCAGCTTGGCTCACTACGTAGCCGATGCGGGTACGTCCTCGCTCCTCCGAAAAGAACGCCTGGTTATTGTCGCCGCCGTCAACCGTACTATTATTCAGCAAACCGGAAATGCCGCGGAAACTGATCAGGCCAAACGTACCGTCGGGAACCGCGCCGGGCGTAAGAATCGCAAAGTTGGACCAGCGTCGGCCATTGGCCGGAAGGTTATTGAGCGAGACTTGATTGACATTGGTTGAGAAGTCCTGCTGGCTCGTGTTGATGACCGGCGCTTCCGCAGTTACCTGCACAGTTCCGGTAACACCTTGAAGTGATAGTCCCACGTCCAGCGTTGTCGAACGTCCAACTTCAACGATGACGTTCTCATTAGTGAACGGCGCAAATCCCGACGCATTCACGGTCACGGCATAGGTGCCCGGTTGCAGATTTACTATCTTAAAACCACCGCTGTCGCCGGTCGTCGCAGTGTCCTCTTTGTTCGTGCCGGTATTTTTGGCAGTGATGGTAGCACCGGCTACCACTTCCTTGTTGGGATTCGAAACAGTACCGTTTATTGCGCCCGTAACAGTTGACTGGGCCATCGCGCTCAGCGCGCAGATCGCGACGAGCACAAAAGTCGCGAAGCAAAATTGAAGGGTTTTACACATAACAGGAGAACTCCTTAAGGAAATCAAAATCGTTGAGACCGAATTGCGCGCGAACCATCGGGCGCAGACTTTATCGAAGAATCCGAGTACATTTTGGATTGCTTGTGCTGAAGGAAGAACTGGCAACAAGCGGAAACGGCAGTTTCTATCATGACGAGTGCTGGCAGCGCAAGCCGAAGACCGGAAAAGCTCGATGAAATTTTCGTTAGCGATCTCCCTGATTAGATTCCGCGCCAGCGCGCTTCTTTTCCGCAAGACTTGTGCCTGACACTCCATTTCACGATGAATCTCTTTAACGACCGTGTTTGCCGAGGGTTGATTCTGCGCTGCTTCGTAATTTGTGCGAGAGACTTGGACGAGAATTTGGATTTTCTATGAAAATTAGGAATTGCTAGCGGTAAGTGATCCGGGGGCTGCTATTTTATCTCCGACACCGAGGATGCGCCGGATTGGAAACGAGGCTAAGACTCTCAATGAATAAATCCAATTTCTCAAGGACTCTGATTCTTACTCTCGATGACCCAATATACAAAGTGCCGTTCAATCAATAAACCGGTGTTTCTCGCGATATCGATGCAGCAACTCTTCCAGAAAGCCTTCGTAGGTGAATGTCGCTAGATCGTATTGTGGGCGTAGCTTTAAAAGTATCGGCATCGCCACGCGCCAGGCCATCCATTGACGCGGATAATCTCTCAAATCCCAACGACGGCGCAGAAAACTCTCGACCACTGAGATTTCCTGCTCGGTCAACATATTCACGTCCGCAGTAAATTGGACCGGCTTGAACGAACGTCGCAGCGCCAGGTCGGAAACCGGAGATGCGAAGACCTCTGCGAACGCCGGCGCCTCGGCTTCGCGTTCGCGCACCACTACCGTGCCGGCTACTAAATCGCCCACCCGCTGATCGCGGTTAGTGATAAAAACTGAAATCAATCCAATGGAATAGAATGGCAGCGGCATGATGTCGAAGTCGCGCAGGAGATTTCGCACCGTCGCCTCGAAGAAACTGATAGGCCTGCCATCTTCGCGAATCACGCGCAGCTTCATCCAGCGCTTGCCGGGCGTCTGTCCCTGCCACAACCATTCGAAGAACGCGAAGTACCCCGACATCAATAGAAAAATCAGAATGATGAGCAGAGCGATGACCCACTTCGGCGCGCTTGATATTCGATCTCCCAGATTCGCAAAACTTACGATGATGGAAAAAAGAAGGATCAGAACGATGAGGGCAATTATCTGAATCGCGTGGTCGATAGCGCAAGCGATGAAGCGATTCCCGATCGACGCTAAGGCAAAATGCAGCGGTACCCGTTCGGGCGTTTCGATAATCAGAGTTTCATCGGTGGTTAGAACTGCGGACATCTTGTATGAAGTTAAGTCATCTGCGGCCGCACCTAGGCACTAAATGATTTCTTACTGCGCGTTCTCAATATTTGATCCACAGCTTCAGGATATACCTTGTGCTCTTCGATCAAGATTCGACCCGATAGACTCTCGACCGTATCGTCCTGGTGGACGGGCACGACGCGTTGCAAGATGATTGGCCCGCCATCCAAAGTCTCGTCAACGAAATGGACCGTACAACCGGTCCATTTAACGCCATGTTCGAGCGCTTGCTTCTGCGCGTCCAGGCCGGGAAATGACGGGAGCAAGCTGGGATGAATGTTGAGAATACGGCTGCGGTATGCGTCGATGAAGGCGCGAGAGAGAATGCGCATGTAGCCCGCGAGACAAACTAGGTCGACATTGCGCGTTTGCAAGACCTCCATGATTTCCTGATCGTGTTCTTCGCGAGCGCGCCCGCGACGCTCAATAACAAGCGTCTCAATTCCGCGCTCTTTTGCTTTGGTGAGACCGTCGGCATTCGCCTGATCGCTCACGACGACCGCGACCTCGGCATGTGGAATCCGACCCTCTTCCACAGCATCGGCTAGCGCTACCATGTTCGATCCGCGACCGGAGATAAGAATGCCAAGTCGAGCGGGCCGAGCAGTGTTCACCACGGAAAACATTATCTACGTCACGACCTCGCCCAAGACCTGGCTCAAATGGTGCTTGAGATGCGCGACATAATCCTTCATCAAATATTCGAGAGTCGTCGGTGCGTCGGGGTCGACAGTCTTGAAAGCGATGGTTTGCAGGCTGTGTTCTGTGCGAACCTGACTCAGCTTTTCCTTTGGGGCGGACGACATCACGTGCAGCAGGTGCAGATTGTAGGCGCGCCATAACTCAACAAGCTGCCCCCAGGAAGCACTTTCGTATCGTTGAGCTTGCACCCATTTATTCTGGTCATAGCCGGGAAAAACAAGATCATCCTTGAACTGCGCCAGCACAAACCGCGCATGATTGTTCGCGGCTGAATCGATCAAATGGCCGACGATCTGTTTCGATGACCAGTGCTCTTCGGCTCGCGGCGCTTCACTCTGCGCTTCGCTGATCTGAAGCAGTCGTGGGAACGCCGAATCGATAGTTTGTTTGAAATCTTCCAGCCACTGCTCCATTGCGATCTCCTGTTAACCAGAGTTCGTTGTGATTGGTTCACAACTTATACACTTCGCGCCGATGACCAATCCGGTGAATGACGATAAGATTCTGATCTTTTCGGACCTGGTAGATTATGCGGTAGTCTCCCGAACGCAATTTGAAAAATCCCGATAGCGTTCCCGTTAGGAGTTCGGGTTTGATTTCATCGAAGTGCTCGGCAAGCCATTGAATACGACTAATGATGCGTTGGGCGACTGCTCGATCAAGCCGGGTGAGATCATCTTCAGCGGCATCCAGAATTCGCAGGTCATGCATGATCTTGGTTTAGATCTAAATGAGCGATGACGTCTGTGAACGCCTTACCGCGATGGCCCTGCTCGAAATCCTCCTCCTGACGCAAGAGCTGTTTCCGCAACGATTCGTTGATTTCAAGCCCAGCGTCGGGATCGCTAAAAAACTCCGTAAGTTTTCGCTCGATGGATGATTCAATAATCTCTCTCAGCTCATCCCGACTCATCTCTGCAACCGTTGAACTCATAATCCGTGCCTCCGGTCTCCAGTTATGCCCGCTTGGTTCTATTGAATTTTAACATCTCGGCTGCCCATATTCACGATGCCGATCTCATAACAGTCCATGCCGCGCGGTTCAACTTCGCCTTTGACTGCTCGTAAATTCGACCGGTCGCAGATTATCACCATCCCGATGCCCATGTTGAAGGTGCGGAACATCTCACCCTCTTCAATGTTTCCGATGCGCCGCATCGATTCAAAGATTGGCAGCACGGGCCACGAGCCGCGTTTGATCTCCACACTCGTTCCTGCCGGCAAAATACGCGGGATGTTTTCGAGCAACCCACCGCCGGTAATGTGCGCGAGTCCTTTAATAATTCCGCTGTCGAGCAATCCTTCGAGCGTGCGGAGATAACTCACGTGCGGTTTCAAGAGTGCCGCGCCGATTGTTTCGTCTAACTCATCAAGATGCTTTTCCGCCTGGTAGCCGGCAACCTCGAAGAAAACTTTCCGCGCGAGAGAATATCCGTTCGTGTGCAAGCCAACTGAGGGCAATCCGAGAACGATATCGCCCGCCGCGATCGTGTGGCCGTCAATGACCTTTTCGCGATCGACAACACCTACGATGAATCCGGCCACATCGTATTCGCCGTCCGCATAAAACCCAGGCATCTCTGCCGTCTCGCCACCCAGCAGCGCGCAACCATTCTCAAGACAACCGTCCGCGACTCCCTCGACGATGCTCGTAATGGTCTCGGGCGCGAGTTTGCCGGTTGCAATGTAATCGAGAAAAAAAAGCGGGCGGGCGCCTTGGACCAGAATGTCGTTGACGCAGTGATTCACGAGGTCGCGGCCGATCGTATTGTGAATGCGGGTCGCGAAGGCAATCTTCAGTTTTGTCCCGACGCCGTCCGCGGAAGCTACCAGCACCGGCTGCCGCATCTCGGGAAACGCGCCGTCGAACATGCCGCCGAAGCTGCCTATCTCAGAAAGCGTGCGCGGATTGAAAGTGGCGCGCGCAAGTTCTTTGATCTTTTCCGTCGCGCGATTCGCCGCGGCGATATCTACGCCGGCCGACGCGTAGGTTGCAGATTTTGTCATCGGAACTCTACAGACGTTTACTTCGAAACATAATCAGTATTAACTAAGTCTTAGCGCTAAAGACCTGGAAGAATAAGATAATCGCCAGGACTAAAAATCCCCCAACCGGCAAACCGACAAAAACTATGCGCAGCACGAACCCAATCACCGCGAGGAATACCCTGAAGAAGCAGCCGTATGGTGCATCGGACGGCACGCGCCAGCCGGTGATAGACAACATCTGCCAGAGACTCCGGTTTAGGTAGCTTCTCGTATTGACTTCAAGTCTTGCACGACCAATCGTCACACCGAAGATCGCCCCTACAATCTTCTTCAACAAGCCCTCGATGAGAAAGAAGTAAAGCAGAATCCAAACGATTGCCGCAATCAAACAAACGAAGATTAAGATGAAGCCAACGAAAGGGCTCATTAAACTAACCTCCAGGATGCGGCTGAATAGTAATGCAAATCGCGTCAGCGTTCGTCTCGAATTCCGATTCGTTCAGAGAAAATGCCAAACAGATTATCATTTCTCGGTTTAGCCCCGCCGAGGATCCAGGGTCTATGTAAACCTCAACTGAGCTTTATCGAAAGAATTAGCGTGATGAACAGGATAACTCCGAGAACCAATAACCCTCCCGCGGGCACCCCAATAAACAGTGCCCTCAGCACCGCGCCAATTACCCAGACAGACCTTGCGACTGCGCCGCTGGCTCCCGTGGTCTGTACCTGCCAACCGCTCACGGAAAACGATTTCCGCGAGTAGTAGCGACGTCGGGCTTCAATCCTTGAGCCGACAGTCACGCCGAACATCGCGCAAACCCTCGATGAGATAAAAATAAAAGAGTATCCAAATGAATGCTCCGAACAAGCAAGCGACGGACAACAAAAGCAGAACTACGATGCCGGTCATGATTCAACGTTCTGTATTACTGCCGAAATAATCATCAAGCGAATCGCGATAACGTTGATCTCGAATTCGATCCTTTACCGAAGCAACGCCGAATATCTTATCAAAGTGGCAGAGAAGGCACTGGGCTCGATGACAGCCGAATGCTTTCTGTTTACGAAAACGCCCAACCTGAAACTCACAGACGCAATCGACAATGGCAATGGGCCAGTTGTGCGTCTGACGAAGATGCTGACGATGAACTCGCTTCGTGCGCTCCAATTCCTGATGACATCTCTTCATACCGACCGTCTTTCCGGGAGCGCACGCCTGGGCGCGCTCCCTTGGTAATGAAGAGATTCATTCGGTGAATCATATTTTGTTTCATGGAAGCCACTGTTTCAGAACCGCGAGCGGTAGCGACCGGAACCTACTACGCGCCTCCGCTGAAATCGAGGCGACGCTGCTTGGTGTTTTCAAGTTGCCTTATGATCCGGTCGCTACCGCTCGCGGTTCTGAAACGACGGCTCAAACGGCTCTGTGTAGATGACCTGAGTGCCACGCAGTGGGTACCCACCGCCGTTCTCTGGCGTGGACTTTGGCGTGACAACGACCTCTACGGTCTCGCCTGCATGGAAAGGAAGACCCTTGAGAGTAAGCGTGCCGTCTTGTTGGATGGTCGTTTCAATCCGCGTTTCCATAAGCAGCCTCCATGCAAGTCTAGGGAAATATTATGACGGATGAGCGGAAAAATACTAAGTCGATAGGGTTTGCCTCAATCACTGCTTTCTCTCGCAGTAGCAATGAAGTTCTTTTCGCTTATCGAACTCCGTCGGTCCGCTTCCAAGATTCTTTCGCCGAAGCTTCAAACGCGGCGGGCGTTCGATTTTGGTTTCTTTAAGGTCTTTGAGTCTGCGAGCCATGTTTCACATGGTAGCGCGCATCGCGCAGCATTCAAACGAGTCGTCTTTCCGAACCTCGATCTGTTCACGGTCAAGCCTAATGCAATCCATGCAAAGGCTGAATGTTTTCGTTCGAAGTCGGCTTGAGTTCGTCGTCAGTCGCAAAAGGGTCAGGATGCTTTCCTCTCGCTCAAAAGATTATTAATACCATTTCCATTTACCAATTCTATGAATGTCATGAAACATCGCGGCTGGTCCACTCTCAGCCGCGTTAACGATGGGTTTTTTGTCGAATGTCGCAAACTGTACGATGGATAAGAATGCTCCTGTTAGAACTAGAGGATTCAACAGTCCTCCGGCTAGACTCAAACCGATGCCCGCTAAGGTAAAAGCATATCTATAGTAAACTTTCTTAACCGCTTTCTTCACGCAGTCGTTATAATTACTTATCAACTCATTCATTTCCTGGATCGCGTTTTCCGGTTCAATGCCGCTTTGTATTACATCCTCCTGCCATTTGTAGAGAGCTCCGCGCTTTTTCTTAAAGTCACCGCTCTTTGCCAACTCTATTGCGCATTTTAGAGCTTTACCTGGATCATCATCTGAAGCAGGAACAGCAATCTCCTGCCCCAGCAATAAGCCGAGATGCGCTTGATCGTCAGGCTCATCTTTCAAAATGAAATCTGCCTCAAAATCACTTGCAGATTGATAGGCCGATACAACGGTCACACGCGAAACTCCCTCCGGAAGCTTAACGGGCTTCTGTTCAGCCAATATCATTCTTGTCATTTGATAGGGAAGTACTTCCTTGCTCTCCTGCAATATGTTCTTGCTGTCGAATCTAACCTTGTTCAATTGCTCCATACGCTGATGGAAAGTCGCTTGCTGAGCTTCATCCCACATGGATTTCACGGCAATATCGCCGAGCGTTTCAAGCCGCTGATCAAGAAGGTCGGGATCCCAACCCTCTTTTGCCCATCTTTGCCGATCCTGGTCATCGCATGGAACAGGAATAACCAGACGATCATAGAGCAGGACTTCTGGAATGAAAGCAGAACTATCCTTATGATCGATAACTGAGAAAGTCCCCCACCGTTCTCTTGTCATCCTAGCCTCCTTTATCGACGCGCTCAGTAGAAACGGAAAAGAAGATGGCTTCTCGGCTTGGGCTATGGCGTCCCACCCTCCGCCACATTCTTCACCGGCGCATTCTTCTTCACGTACTTATCGTACCAGGCCAAATATCTTTCATAGCGATCGCGAACGTAGCTCGGGCGCGTGATGCCATGAAATTCGTTCGGGTAGATCACGAGCTGCGTTTCGATCCCAAGGCTGCGCAGGGCTTGATACATTTGCTGGCCGCCTTGGACGGGCACGTTGAAGTCGCGCTCGCCGCCGAGGAATAGGGTCGGGGTCTTGATGCGATCGGCGTGCAGGAACGGGTAGGAAATTTTCACGTAGGTTTCCCAGGCTTTTGGATTCCACGGTGGACCGATCTCGTAATCGTATTGAATGA
>WNFT01005435.1_pt1 | contig 12568 bp, 8 predicted proteins | sample 5400191 | NCBI WGS metagenome assembly WNFT01 (sample SAMN13153359, study PRJNA577476) | soil metagenome | isolation source: 80 cm saprolite under Madrone tree | place: USA:California | collected 2016-06-14
CGCCGCTCTGCGTCGAAAACCATTCAGTATCGCTGACGATTTTGTCGCTTGCCGCTGGCCCCTTGCCCGCCCCTGGGCGTAGCATCCGCCGCCTATGAACATCCGGACGATCCTCATCGGCGCAGGCGTCCTCGCCCTCGGCGGGTATGCCCTCTACGACTACAACAGCCCCGAGTCGAAGCTCGCGCGCGAGCTGAAGGAGATCGAGCAGCTCGAGCCGGACATCAAGCCGCCCGAGTGTTTTCCCAAGGGACAGAACGCGAAGCTCTTCGCGGCGGCGATCCAGCGCGACCGGCGGCCCAAGGCCGAGCTGACGGATGAAGTCACCCGGCGCTCCGCCATCGCGCACGATTGCATCCGCGGCAAGGACCCCAGGACCGTGGCGCGGGTCGCAAAGGCGCTGGGGCCCGCAGGCGTGCCGGTGTACGCGGAGGTGCTGGAGAAGTGCCCCCTGGTGAAAGACGAGTATCCCGTCTACGCGTGCTTCGCCCTCGACGCCCTCCACTTCGAAGGCGGCAAGGACGCCTCGGCGGCATTGGAGAAGACGCTCACCAACAAGGACAAGGGCCGCAAGAACGTCTACCTCGGCGCGCTGTACCGCTTGATGAACACCACTGGCTGGAAGACCAATGCCCAGCTGGCGCAGATGATCCCGACCGAGCCGGTGTGGGAAGCAAAGCAGCTGATCATCGAGCACATCCGGCACCACAAGGATCCCTCCGCCAGGCCCGACCTCGAGAAGGTCTATTCGCTGGAGCAGGAGCAGCAGGAGAAGGGCCTGATCCGGGCGGCGCTGCTCGAGATCGACAATCCCGGCAAGTGCGTGGTCTCGGACGAGGGCCGCGCCGAGAGCGGCCTGTGCCGCTACACCTGCACCGAGACCAGGCGCTGGTTCAGCCTTCCGAAGCCGAAGGCGGGGTGCGTGCTGGCTACGGATCCGCCGGCGGAAACCCAGCAGGGGGAGCCGACCCAGCCACCTCCGGTGAGCTCAGCCGGTGCGGGATCTCCCGCCGGCGCGTCGGCAAAGAGGAAGTAGGCCGGGCTGCAGCGGCGAGGTCGGATCGCGATGACTCGCGAGACAGGGTCATGACATGCGTTCTAGACTGCCGGCATGCGGGTAGCGTTGATCGGGCACGTGGAGCACATCACGCTCGGGCGCGTGCCCGCGGTCCCGCGCGCCGGCGAGATCGCGCACCTCGAGGAGCCGAGGTTCTTTCCGGGCGGGGGCGGAGGGATCGCCTTCTTCTCGGAAACGACGAGGCGGCCGCTGCCGTGCGGGGGCGGATCGCCGCCACCCGGGCGCGGATCTTCGCCGCCGAACGGCAGGCGCCGCACACGCGCGACCTGGTGATGATTACCCCGGACGGCGAGCGCACCATCGTGGTGGTAGGCGAGCCGCTGCATCCGGAGCGCGCCGACGCGCTGCCCTGGGAAGAGCTGTCTTCCTGTGGCGGGGCGTACTTCACGGCCCAGGATCCGGCGGCAATTGCCGCGGCGCGGGCGGCGCGGATCCTGGTCGTGACCGCCCGGCGGCGGGCCGCCCTGATCCGCTCCGGAGTGCGGGCGGACGTGGTCCTCGGCAGCGCCCTCGACCCGCGGGAGGCGTGCACGCTGGACGACTTCCCTGGTGCTGGAGGCGTGCACGCGCGCCGGGCACCATGGCGCTGCCGTCCTGGGCTCGCTGGAGCCGCTCGAGGCCCAGGCATGGCTGGACTGACCTGGGAAGCAGCTCCCGGGTCACCGCACCGTCAGCGCATCGAGGTTCCCGATCATCTTGCGCAGCAGCGCGCGGAGCGTCTCCTCCTCGTTCCGGGTGAGCCCGTGGACCGCCGCGCTGCGCAGCTCCGCGGCCAGCGCGCGCAGCGGGCCGATCCTCCCGCGGCCGAGGGCCGTGAGCCAGAGGCGCAGCCGGCGACGGTCGCCGCGGTCGCCCTCCGCCTTGACCAGCTTGCGGCGCAGGAGCTGGGTCACCGCCCGCGAGGCGGTGGGCGCGTCCAGGCGCAGGCGCGCCGCGATCGCGCCGAGCGACGGACCTTCCGCCTCGTCGATGTTCACCAGCACCCAGAACTGCTGCGGGGTGAGCCCGTGGGGAGCGACCCGGTCCTGCACGGCGCGCTTCATCCTCCGCCGCGCAGCGGCGATCAGGAGGCCGACCGGTTCCTTCACGGTGAGCGGCGTATCCCGAATTGGTTGCGAACACAACCAACCCGCTGGCGTTCAAGCGGACTCGCCGCGCAGCACGTAGCGCTGGATCTTGCCGGTCGCGGTCTTGGGGAGATCCGGGACGAAGTGGATCTGCTTCGGGACCATGAACCCGGCGCAGCGCGACCGGACGTGCTGGCGCAGCTCCTCGGCCAGCTCGGGCGTTCCCTGCTGCCCCTGGTTGAGCACCACATGCGCCTGCGGCCGGAGGAGCCCGCCCTCGTCGCGCGGCGTCACCGCGGCCTCCAGCACCGCCGCGTGCGAGACCAGCGCCGCCTCCACGTCCGTCGGCGACACCCACTCGCCCCCCGCCTTGAACATGTCGTCGGAACGGCCGACGTAGTGGTACTCGCCGTCATCGGTCTGGCAGAACTTGTCGCCGGTGACGAACCACTCGCCGCGCATCTTCGAGCGGGTCTGTTCCCGGCGGTTGAAGTACTGCGTCGCCGTGCTGGGTCCGCGCACGATCAGATCGCCCGCTTCGCCGCGCGGAACGTCGGCGCCGTTCTCGTCGACGATCCGCACCTCGTACCCGCCCACCGGCACGCCGGTGGACCCGGGCTTCGCGCTTCCCCGCCGTGGCGAGATATAGATGTGCAACACCTCGGTGGACCCGATGCCGTCCAGGATCTCGATGCCGAACCGCGCCCTCCAGCGGCTGAAGAGCTCGCCCGGGAGCGGCTCGCCGGCGGAGACGCAGAGCCGCAGCGAGGAGAGGTCGTGCACGACGTCCTTCTGCGCGAGCATCGCCGCGTACAGCGTGGGGACGCCGAAGAACACCGTGGGCCTGGCCTCGTCGATCCCGCGATAGACGAGGTCCGGCGCCGGCTTGTCGGGGACCAGGACCGTGCTGGCGCCCACCCAGAAAGGAAAGGCGAGCGCATTCCCCAGGCCGTAGGCGTGGAACAGCTTGCTGGCGGAGAAGCAGCGGTCGCGCGGCTGGAGGTCGAGGATGGCGCGTCCGTACAGCTCGCAGCAGTGCGGCCAGTCCTGGTGCGCGTGGACGGCCGCCTTCGGACGCCCGGTGGAGCCGCTGGTCCAGAGCCAGAAGGCGGGCTCGTCCCGCGTGGTCGCTGCCGTCTCGACGCGTCGATCCGGCGTCTCCGCCAGCCAGCGCTCGAAGCCGCGGTCCCCGGACTCGCCGACCACCAGCAGCCGCTTCACGGTCCTGCCATCGCCGAGGGCCGGCTCGACGCGCCCGATGCAGGCGCGCGAGGTGATCAGCACGCGCGCCCTGCTCTCCTCCACGAAGTAGGCGTAGTCCGCAGGGCGCAGCAAAGGATTGCAGGGGACCGCGACCGCGCCGACCTTCATGGCGGCGAGGTAGCCGCCGGCGAGCTCCGGCGAGTCGGGGAGGATGAACAGCACGCGCTGCTCGGGCTCCACTCCCGCGCGGAGCAGCGCGCTGGCCAGGCGATCCGTCAGGCCGGCGAAATCCCGGTAGCTGAGGGTCTTCCCGCCGGACCAGATCGCGGGGGCGTCGCCGCGGCCCGCGCGGAGATTGCGCTCGATCAGCTCGGCGCCGATGTTGAACCGGAGCGGGATGTCCATGGCGCCATCTTAGATCTTCCGGCGAGCCCAAGTCAGCCCGGCGGCGCCGCGATGTGGTAGGGCTTCGTTTGAGGTGCAACGAAAGCCGTCAGCGCCCATCTCCTGGGAGCACGCCGTCGTCCTGACGGTAGCGGCGGTCATCGGCGTCTACGCCGGAATCGCCGCGGGACTGTTTGCCCAGAGCATCCGATTCGTGCAGCTGGTCCTGTTCCGTTCCGGCGAGCTGTGGAAGGCCTTTGCGCAGCCGGGTGCAGGCTGGAGAAAGCTGTTCGAACAGCAGCTTCTCCAGGCACACTGGCACCTCGAATTTCTCGCCACGGCAGCGGTGGTCCTCGCCGCCGCATTTGGCGTCGAGAAGCTGAGCGAGAGCCGCCGGATTCGCGTCCCCCTGCTGCAAGCGCAGCGGCTGCGGGCCGTCGGGATGGCGGGATCGTTCGGGCTGGTGCTCTACTATCCCCTGCTGGTGCTCGCCACCTTCAACGGCACCTTCCACGAGGGCGAGAACGGTCTTTACGGGATTCTCCTGGAGGCTCCGAAATGGAAATGGATCCTCGCCCCGGGCCTGGGCGCGCTGGCGGCCGGCCTTCTGGTCCGGTACGTGAGCCCCGAGAGCGGCGGCCACGGCGTCGTGGAGGTCATCGAGGGAGTCCACGCCGGTCGCTGGGAACACTTACGCGGCCGGGTCGCCATCTGGAAATCGCTCGCCGCGGGCCTGGTCATCGGCTCTGGAGGCAGCGCCGGCCGGGAAGGGCCGGTGGTCCATCTCGGCGGCGCCGTCGCAGCCTCGCTGGGCCGGCTGCTCTCGCTTCCGCGCGCGCAGATCAACCTGCTCCTCGCCTGCGGCGGCGGGGCAGGAATCGCGGCCTCGTTTCACGCACCGATCGCCGGTTCCATGTTCGCGCTCGAGATCATCCTCGGCGACTTCAGCGTCAGCTCGTTCACGCCCATCGTCCTCGCCTCGGTGACGGCGACGGTCACCGCCAGCGCCCTGGGAGGAGCGGGAAACGATCTGCAGTCCGTGCAGTGGACCTTTGGCCATCCCGCCGAGATCGTCATCTATGTCGTGATGGGGGTCCTGGCCGGCATCTGCGGGATCGTCTACATCCGCTCGGTACAGGGCGCCGAGGCGTTCTTCGCGGGACATCGCCAGAATGCCCTGAGCCGTCGCATCGGACGGCTGCGCCCTGAATGGCGCGCCGCCCTGGGCGGCCTTTGCGTCGGCGTTCTCGCGCTCGGAGCTCCGCGAGTCATGGGCACCGGCATCGAGTCGATGAACGCAGCGCTGGCCGGCCAGCTCGCGTTGCACGTGCTGGCGATCGCGCTGGTCCTCAAGCTGCTCGCCACCGCCTGCACGCTGGGGTCCGGATCTCCCGGGGGCAGTTTCTTTCCCGCCGTATTCATCGGCGCGATGGCGGGCGGTGCCTTCGGACAGGTGGCGCATCGCCTGCTTCCGACGGTTGCCGTCTGGGCGTCCCCGTATGCAGCCGTCGGCATGGGCGCGGTCGTGGCGGGCGTGACCACGGCGCCCCTCACGGGGGTGCTGATGATGTTCGAGCTGACTGGCAGCTATCAGATCGTCCTGCCGCTGCTCGTCTCGTGTGGCGTGGCCGCGGCGCTGGTGCAGGACCGCGTCGGCGGCTCGATCTATGCCCTTGCGGCGCGGGCGCGGGGCATCCGCCTCGGATCGCAGGAGCCGTCCTTGCGCGATGTGTCCGTCGGCCAGGCGCTGGAGCACGTCGCGCCCGTTCCCCAGGCCACGCCATGGGAGGCATTGGTGAAGATCGTGGCGGAATCCACCCACAGCGCGTTCCCGGTGGTGTCGACTACCGGAAAAGTGGTGGGTCTCCTCTCTCCGCGGCAGGTCCGGAGCGCGCTGCACGACCCGGCGCTCGCCGGCGTCGCCATCGCCGCCGATCTGTGCCGGACCGACGTTCCTGTCCTCGTTCCGGAGGACGATCTGGAGACGGCGCTGGAGCGGCTGCGTCAGGCGGGAGCATCCGAGGCGGTCGTCGTTTCCAGCGACGGCGATCCGCCAAAGCTCCTGGGCATCCTGACCCGCGAGGGCGCGCTCGAGGCCTGGCGGAGCTCGAAGGGCGGGGAGAAATGAGCGAGCGGATTTGTCTCGATTTGTCTCGGTTTGTTTCTTGGGGTTCCCAACGCTTGACGATCGAGCCGCCAAGCAATTAGTTGCCGCGGCAAATGTTGCGGGATCAAGAATACGTAGGCCTGCTGATTGCCGCCGCTCAGCGCAGCGTCAAGCTCGCGGTGCAGCGGCGCGCGCGGGCGCTGGGGCTCACTTCCCAGCAGTTCTGGTTCGTCAACGCCGCCCGGGAGCTGCCCGGGGCCTCGCTGGGTGAGATCGCCCGCAGGCAGCGCATGGCCGCTCCGACGGCCTCGAGGCTCGCCGAGGGCCTTGCGCGGCGAGGGCTGGTCAGGACGGCGCCGGACGATCGCGATCGCCGCGCGCTGCGTGTCCTCTTGACGCCCGCCGGAGCGAGGCTGGCCGAACGGATTGCCCCACTGGCCGCTTCCGTGCGGACCGCGGTGGTCCGGGGCATGTCCCCGCGCGAGCAGCAAGCGCTGCGCGCCGCTTTGCGCCGGGTGGTCGCGAACGTGGAGACGTTCGCGGCGAAGGCGGAGGTCGAGGACGGCCGTCCACACGACGGAGGGCACGCATGATCGGCGCCGTCGCAGCGCTGCTCGCCGCCTCCCGGATCGTCACGCTCGACGAGGCGGTGCAATCGGCGCGCGAGCGACAACCGCAGCTCCGGCAGGCGCGCGCGAGCACCGCCGCCGCGGACGCGCGGACGCAGCAAGCCTTCGCGCCTCTCCTGCCACAGCTGAACGCAAACGCGGGATACCAGCGCACCACGGCAAACAGGATCGAGCAGCCGGGCTCCTCTTCGGTGTTGGGACTCAGCGGTGGCGGCTCGAGCTTCCAGACCTTCAACTCCTGGTCCGACAGCATCCTGGCCTCGCAGCTTCTCTTCGACTTCGGCGCCCAGCCGAACCGCTGGCGGGCCGCGAAGGCCCTGGCGGAATCGCAGGCCCAGAGCGAGCGGGCGACCGCGCTCACCGTGGACTTCAACGTCCGCTTTGCCTATTTCGACGCCCGCGCCAACCAGGCCCTGGTCCAGGTCGCGCGGGAAAACCTCGACAACTTGCAGAAGCATCTCGAGCAGACCCGCGCCATGGTGGAGGCCGGCACGCGAGCGGAGATCGACCTGATCCAGGCGCGCGCGGACACCGCGAACGCGCGGGTGCTGCTGATCACCGCAGAGAACACCTACCAGACCTCGAAGCTGACCCTCAACGCCGCCATGGGAGTGGTGGGTCCCACAGACTACGAGATCGCCGACACCTCGATGCCGCCCATCGCCGGTGAGGATGCACCCCTCGAACCTTTGCTCGATGAGGCCAACCGGGCGCGCCCGGAAGTGCAGTCCCTGGAAGACCAGGTGCGCGCCGATCAGCTCACGATCCGCTCCATCGAAGGTCAATATGGCCCGGCCCTGAGCGCCACGCTCGGGTTTCGGCAGGGCGGAACCAGGGTGGATCAGCTGGGCTGGAATGCAGCCGCGGGTCTTTCGTTGAGCTGGAACATCTTCCAAGGCGGGCTCACCCGGGCGCAGGTGAGCGAGGCGCAGGCAAATGTGATGGCCACGGTTGCGCAGCTCGATCTGCTGCGGCAGCAGATCCAGTCCGACGTCGATGGGGCGCGGCTGGCGTTGCGCGCCGCGAAGGAGTCGCTGAGCTCGACCCAGGAAGCGTTGGTGAACGCGCGCGAGCGGCTGCGGCTTGCGGAAGAGCGGTACCAGGTCGGAGTGGGCAGCGCGATCGAGCTGGGCGACGCGCAAGTGGCGCTCACACAGGCCGCGGCGCAGGCGGTGCAAGCGGACGACCGGCTCTCGACCGCGCGCGCACAGCTGTTGCGCGCGGTCGGCCGGCAATAGGAGCGGTGCATGCGGGTTCGCAGGATCGTTCTTGTCCTCGTCGCCGTGATCGCCATCGCGGCCGTCGGGATCTTCGTCTACCGCCGCAGCAGCCAGAAACAGGCCGGCGCGCAACGCGACCAGGCCGCGCAGGCTGGACGCCCGGTCCCGGTGGTGGTCGCGGCCGTGCAGCGGCGTGACGTGCCGATCTATCTGGAGGGCCTGGGAAACGTAACGGCGTTCAATACCGTGACCGTGCGCTCCCAGGTGGACGGCCGCCTGGATCGGGTGCTGTTCAAGGAAGGGGAGCCGGTGAAGGTCGGCGAGCTGTTGGCTCGGATCGATCCACGTCCGTTCCAGAACCAGCTCCAGCAGGCGGTCGGAGCCCTCGAGCGCGACCGGGCACAGCTCGATGCGGCGCGGCGGAATCTGGAGCGATACCGGCAGCTGGCGGCAAAGAAGCTGATCCCGCAGCAGCAGGCCGACGATCAGGCGGCGACGGTGGGACAGTTCGAGGGCGCGGTGCGGGTGGACCAAGCCACCATCGAGGTGGCCAAGCTGAACCTCGATTACGCGAACATCAAGTCGCCCATCGACGGCGTCACCGGCGTCCGCATCGTCGATCCCGGCAACCTGGTGCGCGCTTCCGATCCGAACGGGCTGGTGGTGATCACGCAGCTGGATCCCATCTCCGTGCTCTTCAGCCTTCCCCAGGACGAGCTCCCTCGCGTGATGCAGGAGCTGCAGCGAGGGCTGCTGAGCGTGGAGGCGTGGAACCGCGACGGCGCGCAGAAGCTCGCCACCGGGCAGCTGGCCCTGGTGGACAACCAGATCAACGCGGCCACCGCCACCATGCGGCTCAAGGCCGTCTTCCCCAATCCGCAGCGACTGCTCTGGCCGAACCAGTTCGTGAAGGCGCGCCTGCTGCTCACGGTCCGGAAGGACGCGGTGGTGGTGCCCTCGACGGTGCCGCAGAGAGGGCCGGAAGGCATCTTCGCGTACGTGGTCCAGCCCGATCAGACGGTGCAGCCGCGGAACATCGAGGTGGAGCACACCGAGGGCGACATCGCCATCATCGGCAAGGGGCTGGCGGAAGGCGAGCAGGTGGTGGTGGATGGGCAGAACCAGCTCCGCGCGGGGAGCAAGGTGATGCCCCGGCCGTCCGGCCAGCCCAATCGCGCGCCGCGCGAAGGCGAGGTCCCGCGCGCCGACTCGCCCCGCGTACCCAAGGGGCCGCGCCAGTGAGCATCTCCGAGCCCTTCATCCGGCGCCCGGTCGCCACCACGCTGCTCACGGTGGGGCTCCTCCTCGCCGGCTTGATCGGCTACCGGCAGCTCCCAGTCAGCGCCTTGCCACAGGTGGACTACCCGACCATCCTCGTCTCCACGCTCTTGCCGGGCGCCAGCGCCGAGACGATGGCGTCGGCCGTGACCACGCCGCTGGAGCGGCAGTTCGGACAGGTGCCGGCCCTGGCGCAGATGACTTCGGTCTCCAGCTTCGGGACCTCCCAGATCACGCTCCAGTTCGAGCTGGACCGCAGCATCGACGCCGCCGAGCAGGACGTGCAGGCCGCGATCAACGCCGCTTCCAACCTGCTCCCCCGCACGCTCCCGGCGCCGCCGACATACTCGAAGAGCAACCCGGCGGACGTGCCCATCCTCACCCTGGCCGTCTCCTCCAAGACCCTGCCGCTGGACCAGGTCAACGACGCCGCCGACAGCATCCTGGCACAGAAGATCTCGCAGGTCTTCGGCGTCGGGCTGGTCACCATCAACGGCGCGCAGAAGCCCGCCATCCGCGTCCAGGTCGATCCGGCGGCGCTCGCCGGCACCGGGCTGACGCTGGAGGACGTCCGCGCCGCGGTTGCGGCGAGCAACGTGAACCAGCCCAAGGGCAACCTCGACGGTCCCCGGCAGGACTTCCTGCTCGCGACCAACGACCAGCTGGAGCGGGCGGCCTCCTTCCGCCCGCTGGTCATCGCGTACAAGAACGGCGCGCCCGTGCGCCTCGACGACGTGGCCGACGCTTACGAGGGCGTCGAGAACAACCAGCTCGCCGGCTGGGCGAACCGGGACCGCGCCGTCATCCTCAACGTGCAGCGCCAGCCCGGCGCGAACGTGATCGACACGGCGGATCGGGTGAAAGCGCTCCTGCCCCAGCTCCGGGCGACCATCTCCCAGGCCGTCGACGTCAGCATCCTCGCGGACCGTACCGAGACTGTCCGCGCCTCGGTGGAGGACGTGCAGTTCACGCTCGTCCTCACCGTCTTGCTGGTGATCGCGGTGATCTACGTGTTCCTGCGCTCGCTGCGGGCGACCTTCATCCCCGGCGTGGCGGTGCCGCTTTCGCTGATCGGCACCTTCGGCGTGATGTACCTGTGCGGCTACTCGCTCAACAACCTCTCCCTGATGGCGCTCACCATCTCCACCGGGTTCGTGGTGGACGACGCCATCGTGATGATCGAGAACATCGCCCGCTTCATCGAGCAGGGCGATTCACCCTTCGAGGCGGCGCTCAAGGGCGCCAAGCAGATCGGCTTCACCATCGTGTCCCTCACCGTTTCGCTGGTGGCGGTGCTGATCCCGCTGCTGTTCATGGGCGGCATCATCGGCCGGCTCTTCCGCGAGTTCGCGGTCACGCTGGCCATCGCCATCGGCGTCTCCGCCGTCCTCTCCCTCACCCTGACCGCGATGATGTGCGCCCACCTGCTCAAGCCGCATGGCGAGGAGAAGGAGACGCGCTTCACCCGCTGGACGGAGCGGCAGTGGGAAAGAGTTTCGGGTGTCTACGATCGCGGGCTCAAGTGGGTCCTGGACCACCAGCGGCTCACGCTCGCCGTCACCGTCGGCACGCTGGCGCTCACCTTCGCGCTGGCGGTGGTGATCCCGAAAGGCTTCTTCCCGCAGCAGGACACGGGCCTGATCATCGGCGTGACCGAGGGGGCGCCCGATGCCTCGTTTGTGCGGATGATGGATCGGCAGCGCGCCCTGGCGGACGTAGTGCTGCGGGATCCCGACGTCGCCGCCGTGGCCTCCTTCATCGGCGCGGACGGGACGAATCCCACCAGCAACAGCGGCCGCCTGAACATCACCCTGAAGCCGCGCAACCAGCGCGACGCCAGCGCCGTGGAGATCATCGGCCGCCTGCAGCAGAAGACCGCGCAGATCGAAGGCGTCCGGCTCTACCTCCAACCGGTGCAAGATCTGCAGATCGAGACGCGCGTCAGCCGCACGCAGTACCAGTACACACTCGAGGACGCCAACCCGGACGAGCTGGCCGAGTGGGTGCCAAAGGTGGTGCAGAAGCTCCAGCTCCTGCCCGAGCTCCGCGACGTCACCAGCGACCTGCTTTCCTCCGGCCTGGAGGAAAAGCTCACCATCGACCGCGACACCGCCGCCCGCCTCGGCGTCTTGCCGCAAACCATCGACGACACCCTCTACGACGCCTTCGGCCAGCGGCAGATCTCCACCATCTTCACCCAGCTCAACCAGTACCGGGTCATCCTCGAGGTGCGCCCGCAGGACCAGCAGGACCCCAGCGCGCTGCAGCGGCTCTACCTCAAGTCGCAGACCGGCGAGTCAGTGCCGCTCAGCGCCTTTGCGCACTTCGAGCCGGGCACTTCTCCGCTCTCCATCAACCACCAGGGGCAGTTTCCCGCCGCCACCATCTCCTTCAACCTCGCTCCCGGCACCGCGCTGGGCGAGGCGGTGAACGCGATCCACGCCGCGGAAGCGGAGATCGGCCTTCCGCCCGGGATGCGCCCCGACTTCTCCGGCACCGCGCAGGCATTCCAGCAGGCGCTGGCGTCGGAGCCGGTGCTGATCCTGGCCGCGCTGATCACCGTCTACATCGTGCTGGGAGTCCTGTACGAGAGCTACATCCATCCGGTCACCATCCTCTCCACCCTGCCTTCCGCGGGGGTGGGAGCGCTGCTGGCGCTGATGATCTGCCGCACCGACTTCTCGATCATCGCGCTGATCGGGATCATCCTCCTGATCGGCATCGTGAAGAAGAACGCGATCATGATGATCGACTTCGCGCTGGAGGCGGAGCGGGAGCAGGGCCTTGCGCCGCGCGAGGCGATCCACCAGGCCTGCCTGCTGCGCTTCCGCCCCATCATGATGACCACCATGGCGGCGTTGCTGGGCGGAATCCCGCTTGCGCTCGGAAGCGGGACCGGCAGCGAGCTGCGCCGGCCGCTCGGCATCTCCATCGTCGGCGGGCTGCTGATCTCGCAGGTGCTCACGCTCTACACCACCCCCGTCATCTACCTGTACATGGGCCGCCTCGGGGCCTGGCTGGGCCGAGGCCGCAAGAAGAAGCCGGCGGCGCCCATGCCGGCCGAGGCGCCCGCGTCGTGAACGTCTCCGCGCCTTTCATCCGCCGCCCGGTGGCGACCACGCTGCTCGCGACGGCGATCGTGCTGGCGGGGAGCGCCGCCTACAAGCAGCTTCCAGTGGCCCCGCTGCCGCGCGTGGACAGCCCGACCATCAACGTGGGCGCCGGCCTGCCCGGCGGCAGCCCGGAGACGATGGCCTCGGCAGTAGCCACTCCGCTGGAGCGCCGATTCGGGCGGATCGCGGGGGTCACCGAGATCACTTCCTCCAGCACGCTCGGGCAGACCAACCTCACGCTGCAGTTCGACCTGGACCGCGACGTAGACTCGGCGGCGCGGGACGTGCAAGCGGCGATCAATGCAGCCAGCGGCGACCTTCCGCAAAACCTCCCCAGCCGTCCGAACTATCGCAAGGTGAATCCGGCGGACACGCCGATCATGATCGTCGCGCTCACCTCCAAGACGCTGCAGCTGAGCCAGATGTTCGACGTGGCGAACACCATCCTCGCGCAGAAGATCTCGCAGGTCTCCGGCGTCGGACAGGTCT
>WNFT01004209.1_pt1 | contig 12566 bp, 19 predicted proteins | sample 5400191 | NCBI WGS metagenome assembly WNFT01 (sample SAMN13153359, study PRJNA577476) | soil metagenome | isolation source: 80 cm saprolite under Madrone tree | place: USA:California | collected 2016-06-14
TTCGAGGTCACGCTGAACCCGAACGAGCTCAAAGTCGACGCCGGCATATACCGCTACCTCGAGCGCGTCTGCAACAATTCGGGCGAGATCCACACGGTCGGCCAAGGTGTCGTCGAGATCGAGATCGACCTGGCGATCGCGCCGGCCGGCGCCACGCTCTCGTTTGCGGAAAAAATGCTCGCGATGGTCGAAAACGAAATCGCCGTGCGCATGGGCGCCGACGTCGAGGAATATCATTCCTCGATCGTCAGCAGTTCCTGGACCGTGAAGAAGATCCCGATGGAGACGCTGCAGAAGCTGCGCGGCAAGTACGCCTCCATGGTCTGGCGCCAGAAGAACCCCGGCAAGATTGGCGCGCCCGTTTTCGTCGACTTCGTTGACGAATCGAACGATGCGAACTTCCCCTCCACGTGGGTCGATATCACGGGCCTGCCAGGAGCCGGGCAATGAAGAAAACGACCTGGTTCGATCGCGCTCTGGCCTACGTCGGCTTGCAAAAGCGCTCCTCCGTGTTCGCCGGCGCGCAGGGTTCGCGCCTCACGCTCGATTGGACGGCGCCGATTCTCTCGCCCGACCAGGAGGCCCGCGGCAACCTGCGGTTGCTGCGCGCCCGCGGCCGCGAGCTCGCACGCAACAATCCGATCGCAAAGCATTTCCTGAATATGCTCGCGGCCAACGTCGTGGGTCCGAAGGGCATCCGCTATCAGTCGCTCGTGCGCGACAAAAAAGGCGACATCGATCGCGCAACCAACAAGAAGATCGAAGCCGCCTGGAGCGAGTGGTGTGAGAAGGGCAACTGTACCGTCGATGGAAAGCTGTCCTTTCGGGCACTGCAGGACCTGGCCCTTCGGACAGAGGCGATGGACGGCGAATCGTTCGTGCGCAAGGTGCGCGGCTACCCAAACAAATGGGGCTTCGCGCTGCAGACGATCGACGCGGACCAGGTCGACCATCTTTTCACGCGGCCGGGGGGCAATCGCGCCGGCGAGTCGGAAGTCCGCCTCGGCGTGGAAGTCGATAAGTGGGGCCGCCCGCTCGCCTTTTGGGTGAATCCCGGACATCCGTCGGATTTCGGCGGCTCGCTTCTGCGCGAGCGCATCGCCGCGGATCAGATCGTGCACCTGATGGATCCGTATCGTCCCAACCAGACGCGCGGACTCACCTGGTTTCACGCGGTGATGATGTCGCTCAAGATGCTCAACGGCTACATGGAAGCGGAAATGGTCGCGGCGCGGACCGGCGCCGCCAAGATGGGCGTGCTCGAGTGCACGGATCCCGAAAATTATGAGCAGCCGGATCCAGACAAGCCGCTGCGCATGGAAGCGAATCCGGGAATGCTCGAGGCTCTCCCGCCCGGTTACAAACTCGTGCCGTTCACTCCCGACCATCCGGGGAACGCTTTTGAAAACTTCGTGAAGACCAATCTTCGCTGGGTCGCCTCGGGTCTAGGCGCCAGTTACAACGCGCTGGCGAATGATCTCGTCGGTGTGAACTACTCTTCCTTGCGGTCCGGGCTGCTGATCGAGCGCGACCATTGGAAAGTTATCCAACAGCACGTCGCCGAGGATTTCATGGGGCCGATATTTCGCGACTGGCTAAAAATGTCCCTGCTTAGCGGCGCCCTGGTCCTGGACTCGCGGGATCCCGAACGCTATCACGAAGGCAAATGGATTGCGCGCGGCTGGCAGTGGGTCGATCCCTACAAAGAGACGCAGGCGGCCATCCTGGGCATCGCCGCGGCGCTGCAAACGCGCGATCAGACGATCGCCGATCGCGGCGGCGACTTCGAAGAGGTCTTCGAGCAGCTCGCGGCCGAGAAGAAGATCGCCGAACAGTTCGGGATCGAGCTGGTCACGCAGCTCGCCGCGCGTCCCACAACGCAAAACAATCCTTCGGCTGCTCAGGGCGAAGACACTCCTGGCTCGGACGAAGCCGACGGAGAAGACGGGAACGACGGGAAGAAAGCCGACCGCGGGTTCGACTATCTGCTCGATTTAATTGCGCGCATGGCCGCGCGCCCTAGCGAGCCGTCGGTGCAAGTGAATGTCGCGCCGCCCTCGGTTCACATCGAGCCGCAAGCGCTCTTGCGCGTGGAACAGTTGCTCGTCGACAAAGTCATACCGTCCAGGATGCGGAGCGGAAAGGCCGTGCGTCAGCCGGACGGATCCATGAAGTTCACGATCGCGGACGAAAACGCCGCGGTCACGTCGGCCAGCGAGCGCGGCGGTACCGCCGTACGCCTGCCGGACGGCTCCATCAAGTTCACGATCGCGGATAAAAACGCCGCGGAAACAGAAGAGGAAAACAATGGCAAACAACTTCAAAATATCTGACACCGCGGCGAACACCGAGGCCGACAACCTCGCCACGCTGCTGAACAACGGCTATCTGCGCATCTATGACGGCGCGCAGCCCACCAACGCGAACACCGCCATCGGCGCGCAAGTCAAGCTGGCTGAACTGCGCTTCGGCGCTACCGCTTTCGGCGCCGCCGCCGCGGGCGTGATCACCGCCAATGCCATCACCGCCGACACCGACGCCGATGCTACCGGCACGGCGGCCTGGTTCCGCGCCCTCAAATCCGACGGCACGACCGTCGTGTGTGACGGGTCTGTCGGCGCTTCGGGCGCCGATCTGAATCTGAATTCCGTGGCCATCCAGATCCACGCGCAGGTCCAGGTCTCGAGCCTGACGATCACTGTTCCCGAAAGTTAAAAAGGAGCCGAGCATGAAATCGTTGCTGGCGTTCGATCCCCAAAAGTTGGCGGCGAGACGCTTCCCCGTCATGCCCATGAGCCGGCTGAAACCCTTGCTGGCGCTGAATTCACGAGAACTCGATTGGTGGGCTCTCGAGCAGGCGCGACGGATCCCCGTCTCCATGAATTCGCGGCAGTACTTCAATGGCCAGCTCGCCGATTCCATCATCGTCGCGGCATCGATCACCCCGACGACCACGAAGACGTCGATCCTGACGGTGGCGCAAGCCAACCAATGCTTGCCGCTGCCCTACGGCGTCAACGGCCTAGGCCAGCCGTTTGCCGGACAGGTCTTTCGGTTCGCGTGTGGCGGGATTCTCACCACGCCATCGACCGGCACGCTGATTGTCGACCCGTACCATGGCCCAGGGACCAGCGCCACCGCCTTCGGGACGGACATGGGCGCCTCCGCGGCGCAGACCACGACCGCGAGCTTGTCGAGCGCGCCCTGGATGCTCGACGGCTACTTGTGCTATCGCCTCATCAGCGCCGCAGCGACGAGCTCGACCGCCTGGCTCACCGGAGCTTTCCATAGCCAAGGCACGCTGGCCACGGCCGGCAGCGGATTCACGATTGCTTTCGGATCGACCGCGGCCGTCTCGGTAGATACCACGGGGAGCGGCACGGCCGGCACGTTTGGCGCGCTCAATTTCGCGGTTACGTTCTCCGTCACCGGAGCAACCATCGTCGTCGAGTGGACTTCGATGCAAGCGTTGAACTGATGTGGCTCTCCCAATTCGCAATCAGCCAAGCGACACAATAGGAGCGCGCGGTCCGCTCGCTCCGCTCGCATTCAATGTTCCGCCGCAGCCGCCTGGAATCCCGTCAATCTTCGGGACGGCAGCCGCGACCCAGAAGGCGCCGCAGCAGTTCTCCGCGACGGCGCTTTTAGTCTTCACGGGCACCGCCGCGGACGTCCAGAAAGCGCCGCAGCAATTCGCGGCCACCGATCTCGAAGTCTTCACCGGGACCGCGGCCGCAACCCAGAAAGCGCCGCAGCAATTCGCGGCCACCGATCTAGAAGTCTTTACCGGCGCCGCGGCCGCAACCGAGTCTCACGACATAGCGAGCGCCGCGGCGAAACTCGTGTTCACGGGCACGGCCGCGGACGTCCAGAAAGCGCCGCAACAATTCGCGGCCAGCGATGTCGAGGTGTTCACAGGTGCGGCGAACTGCGCACAAGTGCGCACTTCTGCGGCAGCCAGCGGAAGTATCGCGGGCGGCGGGGCCCCTCTCGTGACCGGCGCGGGCGTTCCCTGGGGAAAGGGACACTATTGGCAGCCGGTTTTCTATAAACAGAAAGTTAAGGGCGCCGGCGCAGCCTCGCAGGCCTCGGCAACATGCAACGCCGAGGGAAGAATTTTGCCGCAGAGCATCGCGGGCTCCGGCAGGCCTCGCGCGCGTCGCGCGCGCGCGGCCGCCGCCGGCGATATGCGCGATCTGGAGCTCGAGATGATGCTGGCGCTCGTATCCGCGGCGTGACGTGAAGTGAATCTCCAGTTGCCCCTTGCATCTCCTAGCGCGCAGTCTGAGGCGAAAGAGGGCAAAGCTGTGTCTGAAACCACCGGCATAAACGTCCAGGTCGACCACATCGCAGACTTCGACGATCGGGTGAACGCGCTGATCGCCGAGGGCGGAGGATCGACACCCCGGCTCGACCAAGTGCTGGACCCGACAGCGGACAAGACGTTTGCGATGGCGGACCATCTGCTGGATTTCAGCTACGCCTCTAATCCGGCGGCGGTCAATCGCGTTCACATCGGGGAACCAGGGTCCACTTATACATCTATGGTCGAAATTAATGCCGTAGATGATTTCGTCTCTAACCTTGCCTCTGCTCTTGATGTTACTGCCAAAGAATCCGATGCCGCGGCTGACAGTTTCAAAGGATTGAGTGTCCTTGCCTATGCAACGCATCCTTCTGGGACTATGGCCACTGTTACAGGTGCCCTAGTTGCTGCTTCTGCCAATCAGACGGGAACTGGCATAGTGACCAACCTGATAGGTCTAGAGGTGAATTTGTCTAGTGCCGGTCTTCCCACAATTAACGCTACTGGATTGAAGATTGAAGATGTGCCAGTCAACGGAGTCACGAATGGCTGGGCCATCAAGACCGGCCTCGGACTGGTGGAACTTGGCGATGCGCTGAAAGTCGATGGCGACATCGGTTTCTTCGGACACGCGCCCGCCGCGAAGCCCGCCGTCACCGGAAGTCGCGGAGGCAACGCGGCGCTCGCGAGCCTGCTGACCGCCCTCGCAGGACTGGGACTGCTGACGGACAGCACGTCGTAGGAGCGCAGCGATGGACGTCCCTCTGGCAGTTTTGTATGCACGAATCGGACAACTGGACGTCGAGAACCAGATGCTGCGAAGCGCGCTGGACAAGCTGAAAGAAGAAAATAAAAAGCTCGCAGAGCAGCTACTGAAGAGCGCGGAGGCCACGCCATGAGAGAGCACATCCTGCAATTTTTCGTCTACGCACATCTGCCGCCGGCTCTCCAAGCGGTGTCAGCGCCATTCACGAAATTGGCGGACGAGATCGTTTCGACGCTGCCGCGCAATCCGGAACGCACGGTGGCGCTTCGAAAGCTGCTGGAGGCCAAGGACGCGGCCGTGCGGGCGAAGCTCGCGATCGAGATCGAGGATGCTAAGGTCGCATCATGAGCTGGGCCATCAATGGGCAAGGATCGAAGACGCACGTGCGAAGGATCGTGACAGATTCTTGCATCGCCGCGAATCGCCCCGCAGAAGAAAGAGAACAATTTGAGGCCGCGAAGGCCTTCATTCTCATCCAGATCGCCTCGATGCCCGCGAAGCATGCGATCAAGCTGGAGGCCTTCGGCCACATGGGCGTGGTCAGTCCCGCGGACGATCCGACGAAACGTGAGGTGCTAGCCTCGAACGTGCACATCGATGTCGAGCCGATCATGCTTCCAGGTATGGGCCCAAACGATTGATGTCGGCAGTCTTATGCGTCTTCTGGCCGGCGCTGACTCAGTGAAAAAATGTTTTTCTATTCAAATAGAAAAACGCGAGGAGCGACTGCGATGTTCACATTTGTTCTCTGCATCCTTTGCCTGGCCGGCGGTTACGCCATCGGGCATTTTCAATTCTCCGGCACAATCAAACGCGTCGAAATCGAGCTCGCCAAGATCAGGGGCGATGCCGCGACCGAAGTTCGGGATCTCGCGGACCGGCTGCGTTCACTGCTCTAAAAACCTGCGGCGAGTTTGGCGTCACGCGCACTGAAGTTAATCTCCAGTTGCGGGCCTGTTTGGCTTCCCACACTCTGGGCGCATGCCTCCGTCCGCGCCTCTCGCCATCGAGAAACTGCCGCAGCTTACGCGTGTCGTTGCTCTCGAGCTCGAAGCCGTACACAAACTACGTGCAAAGAGCGTCGACGGCGCGGACTTCCCTCCAAGCTCTTTTGCCTACCTTGGCGATCTGAAACGCACGGAAACCTGGCAGCTTCCCATCGACTTTCCTGGCGACGCCGAAAAAACCAAGGTTCGCCTGCGCCTCGCGATCGCGACCTTCGACCTGACCGAGATGCCGGACGCGAAGAAAAAGGCGCGCGCCTGGCGGCGCACCGTGGCCGCGGCTCAAAAATTCGGGGTGCCGATCGCGGCGGAAGGTGTTTCGGCGGAAATCGCCGAATGGCGCACCGCTGCACAAGCCGAATCCAACGAGCCGGATGACCAGGAAGACGCGGATGAAGATCGCTTCGACATGTCCTTCAGCTCCGAGGCGCCCGTTTCGCGCTGGTTTGGGGACGAAATTCTAGATCACTCGGCCGGATGCGTGGACATGACGCGCGCCGCCGAAGGCCTTGCCTACCTGGTGGACCACGACACCGGCGACCAGGTCGGGATCGTCGAGAACTTACGCATCGAGAAGAAAAAGCTCCGCGGCACGGTGCGTTTCAGCCGTTCGCAGCGAGGCCAGGACATCAAGCGCGACGTCCAGGACAAGATTCGCCCATTCACTTCGATCGCCTATCGCGTCAACGAGATGGTCCTCGAAAAAGAAGAGAAGGCCGCCAACGGCACGAAGCGCACCTATCGCGTCAGCAAATGGACGCCGATGGAAGGTTCCACCGTCGCGGTGCCTGCCGATGTCACCGTCGGCGCCGGCCGCGCCCAAGGCCAAGAAGAATTTCCGGTTTCTGTCCGTTTCGCAGTGACGACGCCCACAGCGTCCATTCAACTAAACGAGGTCCGCACCATGAATCCCAAAGAAGCCGCCGAGATCCTACGTCTCTGCAACACGCATGGGATCGACAACAATCGCGCCGCCGAAATGATCGAGAAGGAAGGCATGACCGTCGACATGGCCTCGCGCGAGATCCTCGCCGAGGTCGGCAAGCGTGACGGCAAAATCTTCACTACGCCTGCGGCCGAGAGCAGCGCCGTCGAGCTCACCGCGCGCGAGCAGAAGGAGTACAGCATCTGCCGCGGCGTAATGACGCACGTGCGCAATATCGAAGAGAATAAGCACGACGGATGCTTGGAGATCGAAGTTTCCGAGCAGATCGCCAAGCGCCATGAAGGCAAGAACCACGGCGGATTGTTTGTGCCCTGGCGCCTGAAGGTGGATGCGCAGTTGGCACGCGATGCCGTCGCCCGCTATGGCGCAGAGATGCTGAAGCGCGCCGGTCTCGATTCCGTCACTGCCACGAAGGGCAGTGAGCTGGTGTTCACCGAGCCCGGGCCGTTCATCCAGTTCCTCTACAACAAAATGCGCCTGAAGGAACTCGGCGCGACGACCATGTCGGGCCTGCAGGGCAATGTTGCTTTCCCGAAGCAGACCGGCCGCGCGACCGGCTCGTGGGTCGCGGAAAATCCCGGCTCCGATGTTGCCGACTCGAACCTCACGCTGTCTCAAGTGCTGATGAGCCCGAAGACCTACCAGACCTCGAGCTCCTATTCGCGCCAGTTGCTGGCGCAGGCGGTCGTCGATATCGATAACCTGGTCCGCGCGGATCTCGCGAGCGATGCGGGCCTGGCAATCGACAAGGCCGGGATCAACGGCACCGGCGGCGGAAACGATCCCACGGGCATCCTGAGCACCGCCGGAGTACAAAATTATGTTCTTGCGGCCGACGTCGGCAACGGCGGCAAACCGACCTGGACGACGTCACGATCATGGAAGAGAAGCTCGAAGACGTGAACGCGGACCAGGTGGGCAGCTTCGCGTGGCTCACCACGCCGGGCATCAAAGGTCTCTTCAAGCGCACCCCGCGGCTCCTGTATGCACCTGCCGGCGGGACCGTGGTGAACGTGACCGGCGATCCCATCTGGACCGACGACGACGAGATCGATGGACTGATGGCGCGCCAAACGAACCAAGTCCCGAGCAACCTCGTGAAGGGCACCTCCGGCGCGATCTGCAACGCGCTGATCCTGGGCGTCTTCAGCTCGATGATCAATGGCCTCTGGGGCTCCGGCTTCGAGCTCGTCGTTGATCCCTATCGCCTCAAGAAGCAGGGGATGATCGAGCTCACCACGTTCATCCTGACGGATTGGGCGCTCCGCTATCCCAGCGGCTTCGTAAAGGCCGTGGACTGCCTGAAGTCGTAAAGATTTAGCGGGGTGTGAAGTTTTGTAGGGCGCTTTCCGCGAAAGGAGCGCAAATGACGAAGGTGAAAAGATTGCCGGGCCCTCCCGTCCGGACCACGAAACTGAAATTGCTCAAAGGCGTTTCGCTGGGGCATGGCCAGGACGGTGAGGAGGGCGAGATTTACGAGCTGCCCAAGTATTTCGCGACCGAACTCGTTTCGCTGAAGCTCGCCGAGTACACCGACGAGGGCGATCCCCTGCAGCATGACGAGACGCCTCCGGGGGACAAAGACGCTATTCCGACGGCGACGATCGAGCGGCCAACGTCGCGCGATCCGAAGCCGCAAAAGCGAGGCTGACGGACGTGGGCGGCTTCAGTATCACGCCCTTCAAGATCTCGGCGGCCGCGGCAAATGAATTTCGCGTGATGCTGGGGGATTTTGGCAACCAGATCACGGTCGGCGCGACGTCAGGATCGGCGATGGTCGCCGTGGACGACCAGGTGATCGAGGGCGAGGCGGGATTCGCCACGGGAGCGGGAGCGGGAACGCAGAAGCGCGGCGAAGTGATCGGCCGGCAAATCATGGCCACCGTGCTTACGCAGGATTTTCCCGACGGCGCGTTGGAGATCGACACGCCGATGACCATCGACGATGGACCGTTTGCCGGAAGTTACGCGATTCGCGAACGGCTTTTGCAGCAGCACGTGGGCCTGAGTTTGACCAAGCTGTACCTGAGGAGCCAATAGGATGCCCGAAGACAAAGAAACCACTGGCCTCAATGTCGGCGCGGATGAACTGCTCGATCTCGATCTGGACGGAACGCTCGCAGCAAACAGTGACGGCAAGATTCCGTCGCAGAAGGCCGTTAAGACTTACGTGAACGCGACGTTCACCAAGGCACCGGTGGCCGCGCCGGTGGCCGCGAATTCTGCCGGAGTAGCTGGGACCTGGGCATACGACGCGACGCACATTTACGTCTGTATCGCTACGAACACCTGGGTGCGCGCAACGCTGGCCACCTTCTAGTGACGCATGCCGTCCATTCGTCAGCAAATCGTCGTGGCGGCTGAAGCGGCGATTTCCGGAGATGGGAAGCCGGCGGGGCTGAACGTGAAGCGCGAGCGCACGCGGCCGATGGAAAAAAGCCAGCTTCCGGCGGTCCTGCTTTATTTCGAGGACGAGGAGCCGGAGCCGCTCGCGAAACAGAAATTCAGCGCGCCGCTCACCGAGCGCTGCGTGAACATGGTCGCGGAAATCCGCGTTGTGCCCAGCAGCGGCCAGGAGACCGACGAAGCCATCGACGCGATCTACGTCTGGATCATGCAGGCAATGGCTGCAGACGAGACCTTCGGCGGTTTGGCGATGGGGATTATCGAGGGCCCGGTGAAATGGTTCTCGAAGGAAGCCGACGTGATTTACGCCGGCGCGGCGGTTCATCTCAGCGTGCACTACCGCACGAAGAGACTCGATCCGACGGTGAAGTCGTGAGGAGCTAACGATGTCGATTCAATATCCCGTTCCGCACCTGCCGTACCTCGGCAAAGGTTCATTGCTCGTCGACATCTTCGACGATGCCGGCGCTCTAACCGGCTTTCAGCACCTCGGCAACGTCACAGCCGCCGAGCAGGACATCAAGGACGACAAGGACGAGCTATATCAGTCCATCAACGCGACCCCCACGCTGATCGCCAGCGCGGTGAAAAAGCGCCAAGTGATGCTGAAATTGACGGGAACCGATTTTTCGAGCGATCACCTGGCCATTGCCCTGATGTCCAGCGGCAAGACCACGCTCGCGATCGCGGCCATAGCGGTCGCGGGTGAAGCTCTGGCTTCCGCCACGGCCAAGAAAAAGGGCAAGTACTTCGCGACTGCGAGCCGCAACCTCGATCCGGCAACTATCGCCGTGAACAATCCCGGCGCGCTGGCTCTCGGGACCGACTACAAAATCGCCGATGCCGTCCAAGGGCTGATCTATTTCCCGCTCACTTCGGGCGTGGATGACGCCGCGGCCGTGACGGTCGATTACACACCGATCGCGGCGAGCTTCGACCAGGTCGCCGGCGCCGTGAAACCTTTCGTCAAAGGGCGCCTGCGCTTCGTGCCCGATCCCACAGATGGACAGAAGATCGGCATCGAGTGGTGGCACTGCAATCTTTCGCCGAGCGGCAAGCTGGAGCTGATCGCGGATAAATACGGGAACTGGGAGCTTGAGGCCATGGTGCTCGACGACAGCGCCAATCATCCCGACGCGCCCTATTTCCTGCAGACGTTCTACTGAGGCCATCGCGGCGGTATCTGACCCGCGAGTGTATGAGTTTGAAGTATGAATTTTGTCGCCGGCCCGAGGCCGACGACCAGACCGACGACAAGAGGAGCTGAAATGGCAATTACCCCGAACCTGAAACACGTTTGGAACACGAGCATCAAGAACGACTCGGGCTCGCCCGTGGTCACGGATGCGCCGCTGACGATCACCGGCGACGCGGAAACGAACTGGGCCGTGCAGGTGCCCGCTGGAGAAACCGCCGAAGTCGATGCGCCGATCACCGTTGCGGACATCAAGTCGGCGTTCATCAGCAGCAATGTGGCCGTGGATGTTAAGACCAATGCTGTCGACGCCAGCGGCGGCCAGACCATCAACGTCGCGGCCGGACGCGCGGTGGCTTGGAATAACCAAATGACGACCGTGAATCCGTTTACGCCGAACATCACGAAGTTCTTCATCCACAACGGCGGAACCACGCTCGCGAGCGTGCGCGGCGGCTTCCTGCTTCAGGAATAGCTGAAGCGCATCTAAATTACGGGCTTGGGGAGAGCGGCTGGGCCGGTCTCCCGAGCTCCATTCCGGGCGCGGGCTCTACTTGGAGCCCGCAAAAAAGAAGGTGCAGCATGTCGGCGAAAGCACAAAAAGCCGCGACGTTCGACGTGGCCGTCGCCATCGGGCAACACCAGCGCGCGATCGAGCTCGGCCGCAAACACTACAAGAAAGCGGACCGGCTGATGGACATGATCTGCGAGCACGCCAAGGTCGGCGAGGAAATCCCGCTGCCCGGCGGAAAGAAAGCCGTCCTCAAAGACAACTTCAAGGACGTCAACAAAGTTTTCCGTGCGCACGGCATCAACCGGTTCGAGCTGGTCATCGACGCAGCCTAAAACAATGGAACCGCGTCCCATCACCATCGATAGCCGCCAATTCCATGGCGTCACAAACGAGGAGCTGTCGGCCGCCCAGGACGACTACATCGTCGGGCAGTTACGGCTCGCCGGCGCGATCGAGGCATTCTTCGCGGCCGCGGAAAACCCTGACGATGCCAACGCGGAGGCCCTGCTCACCCAGTTGATGGTCTCAGGACGTTCCTCCCAGTTGCTCGCCGGCTGTCTGACCGAAGTCGGCAAACGCTGGACAATCGAAGAAGCGCAGCGCAACGCCGAGCGTTTCGCGACCACCACCAAACCCGAAGACAAAACGGCGATGCGTACGGCGATCGTGGGGTTCGTCCTCTGTTTTTTTCAATACGCGCTTCAATTCGCGCTGACTTCCCGGAAATCTTCCGTCGCGAATTGAAGGGCACTCCCTGGAAAGAGCGCGGCGCCCGCGACCTGGGCGAGTGGGGTCTTATGGTGCGCACGGTTGCAGGCTGGGATTCTGATCGCACCGACCGCGTGCTCCTCTGGCCGCTCCGCGACCTGCTCCTGGCTTACGTGGCCTTCACGAAACGTGAAGCCCTCGAGCGCTACGAGCTGCAGCTCCTCGTCTGGGCTAGTCTCGCACCGCATCAGAAGAACGCGACGCGGCCGCCCAAAGCGCCTCGAATCCTCGAAGACTGAGTTTTCCTCGAAAATTCTCTGATTTCCACCCCCCCCCTGTGGAAATGCTGATAGTAATTTTTATTACTCTGCCCTACGCTGCCACAGTCTAGGGCAGGCTAGTCGCTTTGCTGCATCTTGCAGCAATTTCGGACGATAATCACAGGGCGTTGCACAGCCGTGGGGTTGACACGCCGCGGCTTCCCCCTCAGACTCCCCCTTCTTTTTCCGGAAGTCCGTCCTGGACTCCCTTCGGTCGTCCCCTCCGGGCTCCGGGTTTGAAACCCAAAAACAAAGAGCAACAACAGCAATCGAAACCTGTGGGAAACAGCGGGAAACGCCCGCAGGGATCAGCGCACCATGTACGAAGCCTTCGCCGGGCGTTCGCTTGACAGCTATTTGCAACGGGTGATATTGTCCGCGGCGTCAACAACTCTCGCCTC
>WNFT01004210.1_pt1 | contig 12566 bp, 8 predicted proteins | sample 5400191 | NCBI WGS metagenome assembly WNFT01 (sample SAMN13153359, study PRJNA577476) | soil metagenome | isolation source: 80 cm saprolite under Madrone tree | place: USA:California | collected 2016-06-14
ACCGGTAGGCGCGACATAACCAGACTACGCAGAGTGCGCACATCCGCCGGCGAATCAATAGCCTCTAGCACCGAAATTATCAGGTCCTCGAGATCAGAGTTACTAATCACAATCTGCGCGTCGCCCGTGCAACCCACCATCCGAGTATCGCGTTGGCGAACCGGAATCATGTGCGCACGTTGTTCCATCTCGTGCGAGCCGCGGCCCCGCTTGCTGTCCGGCCACTCGCTCAGTCCGTAGACTCGGTCGGCCAAACGACGGTGTTGCTCCTCAGAATTGCCATTGCTGTCAAAACGGCGGAAGTTTGCGCTCGATTGAATGAGTGTCGAGATACGGCGCGCCAGCCGGTAGCTTTCCGGGTGACGTTTCCGCAATTCCGCCGTTAGTAGGTTCGTCAGTTCGATCTGGCCGATTTCGCATTCAATCTCAGCGTCCGTCATCTCGGTATCGAGGTAATGTTGAAACCGAGACTTCGTTAACAACTGGACGAACAACTCCTGGGTTAGATCGGTGTACGCGCTGGTAGCGCCCTCTTCAATCAACAAGCCGGCACTGCGCGAAGCGCGCACCAGCGGATGATTGCTGACAATGCGGTGCAGTTCAGCCCACAAACGGTTAACGTCGGAAGTTCGCAGGCTCTCAACCCAATGCCCTGCCCTTGCGGCGCGTTCCGAAAGTCGCGTCGAACGTGGCACTTCGCGAGCCATGTTGACGGTAAGATCTGGCGTTGTTTTTTGAGTGATTGATTTCACGATGGTAGAGTCTTGTCCCGAAAAGATCGATGGCAGTTAGCATGATCAGGCTAAGATCAAGCTCATCTGTCATGTGCTGTGGCCTGAACCGACGGTCTGCGATAAGGATTGTGAAGCTTGCTGGGGCAACCCGACCGTGTCGGGGCTCGACCGAAGACAGGAAGCCTGGTCGAGGCGCACAGCTATTCTCTTGTCATTTTCAATCCCGAAAAGATTTTGCTTGTTCCGGCCGTTGTGCAGCCGGCCAAACGCGGGAAACTGGGGTTCGATGTACGCGGCATCCTCTCTGCGCCATCGAAGAAGGAAATCAAGGAGTAAAGCGCTCCTCGATCAACCTTGAGGAATCTTAACAATAAATTCAAAATTGGGCAACAATTTTTTACACTAGCTGCAACTGCTGAAATAGTTAGAGAAAGCAGCTGCGAGCCAAGACTCAAACTCTGGAAATCGAAATCGATTCGACTTTTTTAGCAGTTGGTAGAGGCAAGTCTAAAGGAAAGTCCAGTCCCGTTATAGATGGTGAGCATGTTTCGAAAGCGCGCAAGTTGCCCCTCATCACAAGAGCTGCTTGGATATCGTCTTTCAAGCGTAACTGATGAAGAAAGATCGCGCATTCAGGCTCATCTTTTCTTGTGTGAATTCTGTAACGCCGAATTGCAATTGCTAACTCGACATCGCGCCGACGTTGAAGAAGATGCTTTGGTAGAAATGCCCGCTCAACTTCGACGACTCGCGGAGCGGTTATTGAACCGAAGCGCAGCAGCTTTTAGCGGATTGTCGGAACTTGTAAATACGCGCCAGCTCTCGCACTGACCGAATCGTCAGACGTTTAATGTCGCTGAGGCCGTAGCCTTCATGGTGATGTTGTGCGGCAACTCGATCGTGAATTGACTCCCTTCACCAAAGCGAGACTCGACGATAACCTCTCCTCCATGTGCCCGCGCCAGATGTTTCACTATCGCCAATCCCAAACCCGTTCCTCCGAGTTCGCGCGAGCGAGCGCGATCCACTCGATAGAATCTTTCGAATAGACGATCGAGATGGTGGGCCGGAATTCCCTCTCCGCTGTCTTCAACGCGAATGCGATCGGCACGATCGCTTTCGTGCCTAATCGTAACAGTGCCGCCTTCGCGATTGAACTTGATTGCGTTGTCGACCAGATTCGTCAGCATTTGGAGCAGCCGATGCGGGTCAGCGAAAACTTCGGCTTTCCGATCGACGAGATCGTCAACGGTAATCTTCCTAGCCACGGCCGACGCTGAAAGACTCGCGATAACATCTTCGACCAACGGATGAAGTTGAATGATTTCAGGTTTCACCTTTACGTTTCCGGCTTCGATCGCGCTCAGTTCCAGAATGTCATCGATGAGGCGATGCATGCGGTCGGCATTCTTCTGAATGATGGAAAGGAAGCGGCGATTGTTTTGGTGATCTTCGATGGCGCCGTTTTCTAGCGTCTCGGCCAACGCTCTGATCGAAGTTAAGGGCGTGCGCAGTTCGTGGGAGACATTCGAAAGAAACTCTTGCCTGATAATTTCCAGCCGCTCGAGTCGAGTAACGTCGAAGAAGACGCCCACTGCGCCGCCGGATCCATGACCGTTCGTCGATCGCAAGGGTACAACTCGCAAATCGAAGACCCGCCTTTCCTGTCCGTAAGTTTCGACCTTCACGCCCGTGCGCTCTTTACCGCGGACAGCATCGAGAAACGCGTCATAAATCGCCGGATTTCGAGTCAATTCCGTCAAGCGACGCGAGTCGATCACATCATTAAGATCAGAAAAGAGATTCCGGGCAGCCCGGTTTGACGCGACGACCCGCATGTCCGCGTCAATCACCAGCAAGCCTTCGCGCATTTCCTTGAGTGCGGAATCTAGAAACCTGGCCGAGAAGTGTGATGAATTCAAACCGCTTGAAGGTGTGTCGAGAGCCGTTTCGCCGGTTATGCTCTCTCGTCTTCGTCCCAGAAGCAAACCAAGACTGAAGCCGATGATTAGTACTAATACCACAAGGACAAGCGCGCGAAGGGATCCTGACATCAGTGCGGCAATGACTAGCAACGCTATGAGAGCGAGGAAGCCGGGACCAAAAATCGATCGAGATTCAATCATTCGTTGAATTTGCTGCGGCCTTTGTTTCATGCACGCAACCGATGAAGCGATAACCGACGCCGACCACGGTCTCGATGCAGTTGCCGCAGCCGCCCAGTTTTTGCCGCAAGCGACGAATATGAACGTCCAGTGTGCGCGCGTCGCCGTAATAGCTGTATCCCCACACCTGATCAAGCAATTGCGTGCGGTTGATAACTCGGCCGCGCTTCTTTGCCAGAGTTGATAGCAGCAGGAATTCTTTGTTTGTCAGCTTCACATTCTCGCCATCACAGGAAGCTCGGACGTCGGCGAAGTCGATCGCCAAGCGGCCATCATCGTAGCGTTCGGGCACGTCCTCGTCAGCGCGACGCAGTACTGCACGCACGCGCGCCATCAATTCGCGGACCGAAAAAGGCTTGGCTAAGTAATCGTCGGCGCCCAGGTCAAGTCCGGCGATGCGATCCGCTTCCGAAGTTTTTGCGGTCAACATGATTATCGGCGTGCGCCGCGTTTGTTTCTCACGACGCAGGCGACGGCACAACTCCATTCCATTCATGCCGGGAAGCATTAAATCGAGAACAATCACACTCGGCGGGTTATGGGCATCGAGCGCCAGCGTTAGACCTTGCTCGCCCGTTGAGGCGACGACCGCGGAGAAGCCCTCAGACTCGAGGTTGTACTTTACGCTCTCGGCTATGTCAGCATCGTCTTCGATGATTAGAGCAGGTTTCGACATTGCGTCATGCCCACAGTCGCTATATAGCGACTATCAACTTGTCTTACCGACAATCGCGGCGACGAATCCAATAATCAGAAACGATAAGGCGGCGAAGAAGGCGGCCGCCGGAATGGTAAGAATCCAGGCCCACAGTATTCTGCCCGCCACGCGCCACTTGACTGCCGACAGCCGAGTCGTCGAACCCACGCCGGCGATTGCCCCTGTGATCGTATGCGTAGTCGAAACAGGAATACCCAGAAACGTGGCGCCAAACAATGTAGCCGAGCCTGCAGTCTCAGCGCAGAATCCTCCCACGGGTCGCAGCTTCGTAATCTTTGATCCCATCGTATGAACGATGCGCCAACCGCCGGACAAAGTGCCCAACGCTATCGCCGCATGCGCGAGCAGCACCACGTAGAGCGGAATTGCCGGCAGGGACCCTTTCTCCCCCAGTTGTAAATTGAACATTCCAGCGGTGGCGAGCACGGCCGTGACGATGCCCATCGTTTTTTGCGCATCGTTACCGCCATGCCCCAACGAATACATCGCCGCGGAGAACAATTGGCCGCGCCGAAACGTCTTATCTACCTGTGACGGTGTCCAGCGATGGAAGATCCAATAAACCGCGACCATCAACGCAAAACCGAGCACGAATCCAATTACAGGCGAAGCAACAATAAAGATTAGCGTTTTGATCCATCCGTCCGCTTTAAGCAGGCCACTGAAGCCCCGATAAGCGGCGACTGCCGCGCCACCATAGCCCCCAATCAAAGCGTGCGAACTCGAGGTCGGCAGTCCAAGGTACCAGGTGATCAGGTTCCAGATAATTGCTCCCATCAGTCCCGCACATAAAACGTAGAGCCGTGCGTCCTCGCGGATTAGATCGATGCGCACTAAATCGCCGCCAATGGTTTTCGCCACTCGCGTGCCAAAGATGGCGAAGGCGATGAAATTGAACGTTGCGGCCCAAATTACGGCATACCGCGGCGAAAGGACTCGAGTTGAAACTACGGTAGCGATCGAATTCGCCGCGTCGTGAAAGCCGTTAGTGAAGTCAAATACAAGCGCGACCAGAACGATCACACCGGCGATGATCACAGTGGCATTAATTGAAGCAGGCATAAGTTGTCGTTGAGTAGTCGCGCCCTTCACATATTTTTAATAACGATACGCTCAACCGAATCGCCGACGTGTTGGCAACGATCGATCGTATTTTCGAGATCGGCGTAAAGATCTTTTAAAATGATGACGGTTTGCACTTCAAACGCGCCGCGAAAGAGATCGGCGGTCGCCTCACGATAAATTTCGTCACCTTCGCGTTCCAACTGACGTAGTTTCACTACATGGTTTTTAATATCCCTGGGCCGATCGATAGTTGGAACCAGGAGATTCAACTCCTGGGTCATCTGTTGGATCACACCGGCGGACAATTTCATGTAGGGGGTGTATTCCTGAACGCCGTACCTTACCACGGCGCTGGCGAGAGCTTCAATGAGATCCACGACATCGTCAAGTGTGGTCGAGAGAGCGTAGATGTCTTCGCGATCGATGGCAGTGATGAACGACCGGCTGAGCCTGGTCGATATGTTGTGGGTGATTTCATCGCAGGCGTGTTCGATCGTCTTGAGGTGCGCAGCATAGCGCTCGCCTTCGCCGATTTCGTCGCCGAACATTTCTACCAACGCAACCGCTGCTTCAGTAGCCAGCGTGGTCATTTCTCCCAACGAAGAAAGATAGTCTTCTTCGACGGGCATTAATCCGATGCCAAATAATCGCACGTCTTGTTTCCTAAGAAAGCTAAGTGGAAAGCGGCGAGGCGTGCATATAATCCTGATTTTCGAGTTACCGCATTTCAGAGCCTTCTGAACTTCCGGGCTCTACGCCAGCCGACCAGCCTCAAATGGAATGGTGACCCCATTATGCCGATGCCAGCTTAAATCTATGTTAACGAACGCTCCCGTTTCAGCATGCCTATGAGCTTGAGGCTCGCACCAAGCGTAGCACTTTTCCAATTCATTCAGCATTCCGGCAAAAATCTTTTTGCTTTCGCAAGATTTAACATTCTGTGAACATCTGGCCGCCGCAGAGATCAGATTATTTCCATACCTTCTTTCCGCATACAGAATTTAGCGCCTTTCGAACCAGATTCGTCCGCCTCGCCTTCGATCGAAAGGACGAGCCGCTTGCACAAGCATCATCGTTACTGGCTCATATGGGACACGACCGTGGTCGGCGGATTGAGCCGCTCGAAACAGATTGCGCAGCTTAGGTGAGCCAGGCAAGCACTCAACCAAGTAGCTGATACTCTTATTGTCCGACAGGACCTGAAAAGAACGACTGCGCGACTCGAACTACTGGCGATCCCGCAGTCGCGGCCGTGGCGTTGCCGGCCACTCGTTAGAAATTCAACCTCAACGCAAACTGAATTTGACGGTTAGTGCCGAGGCCGACGTCACGCACCACTGTCTGGCGGAGCAATCCGAAAGTCCCACCGGCGGCGCTCTGCGTATAAGCTGTCCCCGGCTGGATGCTGGCACCACTGATGGTGTAAATACCGCCAGCTTGAGCTACCGTTGGTAAAGCCAGATTAAAGCGCGAACCCGGAATATCGAAATTCGCGCGATTGAAGACGTTGAAGATCTCGGTTCTGAATTCCAGGTTGGTCGTCTCGGAAAACTTGAACCGCTTATTGAAGATCAGATCGAACTGCTGGAAGTTAGGCCCGCGCAAAAAGTTCCTGGGCACATTGCCAAAAGTGCCTGGCGCCGGCGTGGTGAACGCCGCTGGATTCAGAATCAGTCGATCGGTCGTCAAATACGGGCTGACGCCGTTGATCAGATCGGGTCGCCGCACGTTGCGTGATGCGCCGCCGCTGGGCGTATTCACTACCGCAATGAAACCAGGCGGCAGCGGATTCGCGGCGTTGATCGTGCCGGGCAATTGTGCGACGAAGCCATTCGCGAAAGTTGTGGTAACTCCGCCAGTGCCGGTCGGCACGACACAGCCGGCTGCGCTACGGCATTGAATCACGACGTCGGGTCGGACGATGCCAATCTCCAGCGGCAGACCCGAACGGGCGTTAACAATCGTCCCAATCTCCCAATTGCCGAGAATAGTGTTGCCAACTGCTCCGAATTCGTATTTCTTGCGTTTACCAAATGGCAGATCGTAAAGCGCGCTCAAGTTGAAAGTGTGGCGCACGTCAAAGTTGTTGTAGCCATTGTCATAATCAAACTCACTTTGTGCGCGCGCATTATTGGCGGCCGTGCGCGCTTCGTTCGAACCTGACGTGTTGCCGAATGAACGCGAGAAGCTGTACTGCGAGTTGAGTGTCACGCCGGAAGAGAAGCGACGCCCCAGAGATAGTTGCAGCGCTTTGTAACTGTCATGGCCGCCGCTGGTCTTATCGTCAATCTCGGCGTACGGATTGAGCACAGAAGAGCTACCAGACACGATTGAGAATTCTCGGATCGTATTGACCGCGATTACCTGGCCGCCTGCGTTAGTCCGATTGACTACACCAAAGCTGGTCGGCAATGTAGTCCCGTCAAGAATTGTCGTCTGGCCGGGCAAAATGCGATTGGCGATACTCCTCAAGAACAGATTGCGTCCCTGCGAACCGACGAAGCCCGCCGTGAGTACCAGCTTGTACGGCAACTCTTGCTGCAGCGAAAAACCGTACTGGTAAATCTTCTCCGGGATTGTGTATTCGGGCGCATAAGCGCGCGGTTGATACTGCCTGTTGTTTGGAGCGCTGGTGAAGAGAGCCGCGATCGCAACCGGATCCTGCGGATAGGTGCTACCGCTCAGGGTTGACGAGATGCGGTTAGACTCGATCGGCTGGATCTGATCTTCGGTCTGTCCCGGCCCGTAGTAAATGCCAAAGCCGCCGCGCAAAACAGTGTGGCCGCCACTGAAAAATCCGTTGCCGGCGGGATTGGGCGACCAGGTTAGAGCGACGCGTGGTCCGAAATTGGTTTTCGACGAATGGAACGGGTCTCCGGTTGGATCGCGCAGCACACCGGTGATGATGTCGAAGTATATTTGCCGATTATTCGCCTCTTTTAAAGGCGTATAGAACTCGTAACGCAGACCGTAGTTCAAGGTCAGGCCCGGCCTGATCTTCCATTCATCCTGCGCATAACCTATGTAATAGGTCTGCCTGGCCAGCGCCGGACCGGTCGAATTGTTGAAGAACGGCGAAGGAGCAGAGAGATCGCCGAGGAACTGCGTACTTTGCAGCGTATTCGCCAGGAAGTTGTTAATGCTGGAGAAGGTGTAGGTGATGCCGCCCTGCCTGTCCGTGTAGAGGCGAACCTCGCGGATCTCGCCGCCGAATTTTACAGTGTGATTGCCGCGCGTCCAATTGAGATTATCGATGAACGAGAGCGAGTAAGGCGTATAGGGTTGGCCGCGTCCATTCTGCGCACTATTAGCTCGAATTAAACCGCCGGGTACTGCGACTCCGGCGTTTGCTCCCTGACCAGGCAAAGAAAAGCCGGCGACACTACCGGAGATGTTGAAAGACAGGTTCGACAAGTCGATACCGTTTACCGTCGGGGCTTGTCCAATGATGCGCGAGTACGCGCCGTTGTAGCCGAATTTGAATTCGTTAAGAAGACTTGGACGCAGCACTGATTGGAGCGCGACGACCCCGTTCTGCGGAATCTGCTTGATGACGATCCGCCGGCCCGTCACGCCGTCGGGCTGACTGTTGAATGCCTGATCGCGGAAGAATCTGAAAAAGGTCGAGTGCTTCTGGTTAAGTTTGTAGTCGACTCGTAGAGCGACGGAACTCTCGTTGACTATATTATTGGCCTGAAGCTGAACCGTGTCGAAGAGATCCGGACCCGTGCGCAGGGTCACGGCGGCCGGAGAGCGGAATGCCGGAATCAGTGCAGCCGTCGCCGCATTGCAGGCGATAGCGCCGGTACCCAGCGGCGGCGCGCAGATGCGCGATGCTTGGCCGGGAACGGCTTCGATCGCATTTATTCCACCGCGCAGGCGGTAGCCTTCATAAGAGAAGAAGAAGAAGGCTTTATTCTGCTTGATCGGGCCGCCGATCGAGCCTCCGAATTGATTCAATCGAAGCTTGCTCTTTTGGCCGATGATGTTGTCGAAAAAGTTGGCGGCGTCAAGTGCATCATTCCGGAAATATTCAAACCCAGAACCGTGAAACTTGTTGCCGCCGGACTTTGTCACCACGCTGATCTGGCCGCCGGTGCCGGTGCCGTACTCGGCCGGATAGTTATTCGAATCCACGCGGAACTCCTGAACGTTCTCAAGCGAAGATTGAAGTCTGAACGGCGTCGGAATCTCACCATTCAAATTGCCCGGCGAGGTGTCGATGATCGCGGTACCCTCGATGCCGTCGTAGCGGATTTCGTTCTGTTCGACCGCGCGGCCTGAGAAGCGAATATCTCCATACGTACCCGAACCACTGTTGACTGAGCCCGGTGCTTGCAGGTAAAGCTGCGAAAGCTGGCGTCCGTTAAGCGGCAGTCCTTCAACTTCTCGCGGATTTACGTTAGCGCCCATAGCAGCGGATCCGGTGTTAGTGAGCGTCTCTTCGCCGCTGACGACGTTCACCGTGGCGGCTACGCCCGTCACGGCCACGGCCAGATTTACGGTCAACTCCTGGCCGACATTCAGATTGACATTCTCAATCTTCGCCGACAATCCAGTCGTCTCGGCGATTATCCGATAGCTGGACGCCTTCAGCGCGGGAACTGAATAAAACCCGTCGTCATTAGCCTTAGCACTGCGCTCATCGCCGTTCCGTTGGTTGGTTACAGTGATATTGGCGCCGGGGACAATGGCGCCGTTCTGATCCTTTACGAAGCCGGAAATCTTTCCGGTATCTGTTTGAGCGAACGCTACTCCTGACAAAATCAGCAAAGCAATAATAGCCACGGAGGTGATTAGAAATTTAGTCAGCGATTTTTTGAGTAACATACAAATCTCCTTCGTTTCTGCGTCTATGTTTGACGGTTGGCTCGGATTATCGACCTAGGAAATCCAGGTCGATCTGGCAAACAAGCAAACTCTCTTAGATACACGAAGCGCCGGAATAGACTGGTAGTTGAGAACACCCGAGCGTTTCAAGAATTTCAGATTACGTGTGTAAGGTGAAAGGCTACCTGAGCCCCGTTACGTTAGCGTGAACTTGAAGTTAAATCGAAGTTAACTTTACGGCGTTGGGATGAGTTCGAGACGCAAACATAGGGACGGCGGAGATTGATGGCAACTTCCGCCGCCCCTTCCCTTGCTCGGGTGAGCTTTCGTTCTGGGCAGCGATAATATTCGGCAGATGCTAAATCGCAGTTACGAAGAAATTAAGTCTGCGTTAATTCGTGTTCGCGAGCACTATCGCGAAATTGCGGCCTAAAGAAACGGGCTATGTAGGGAATGGCAGATCCTTATCGGACATTCATCACTCCAATTTCTTTCGGTTTCACTAGCCACTGGAGAGTTCCGGCTCCGGAGGTCACCTCTCTCCATCCCTCAATACCAAGTTCGATGCATGCCAACGAGGCCGTTGTCATGCGATGCGGTTCACCAGTCAGGATCGTCAACAACTCTTCCAAGCCTGGATTATGACCAACCAGCATCGCGGTGCTCACCGCGTCTTTAATCTGGGAAACGATTTCCAAAAGCCTTCGCGCACTAGCTTCGTAGATTCCATCCTCGTAATGCGCGACCACGATCAATCCTGCTGCATCACATACCAAGCGCGTGGTTTCCTTCGCTCGCTCTGCCGGAGAACTCAGCACGAGTTCAGGCCGCACCTTTCGCTTTCGCATCATTTCTCCAACCATCGGCGCGGCCTTGAGTCCGCGTTTATTGAGGGGCCGATCGAAATCTCTCAGGCTCGCCTCCTTCCAACTTGATTTGGCGTGTCTCAGCAGCAGAAGGGTCTTCATCGGTTTTGATTTACGGTTTAGGCTTTCACACTGTAAACGACTAAACCCATCAAGCTCAATGTCTATTTCCCTCTCCCTTTGGGAGAGGGTAGGGTGAGGGCTTAGGTGTGAGAGCTATTAAGAACTACCCTCCCCTTTTTAGAGTTCCCCAACCAGTGACGAGAGGAAACCATTTAATTTAGGGGTTGAGCAGTAAGCCCTCACCCTGCCCTCTCCCAAAGGGAGAGGGTGAATGCATTTTGCGCACGGGCACTCGCCGCTGGCTGGAAACTTCATATCGCTGTAACATGCCCGTGTCAGAATCACGCAAAATGATCTCGTACGGTCACCACCGGTATCCCGGCAGACTCTTTGTGGTCGAAGGCACGGACGGCAGCGGCAAGTCCACTCAGCTTCAGTTGCTCTATCAATGGCTCAAAGCCGAAGGCTACCCAGTCTTCTTTTCGGAATGGAACTCGTCGCCGCTGGTTAAGGACACGACCCGCCGAGCGAAGAAGCGACGCCTGTTCACCCCCGCGACATTTTCCTTGCTGCACGCGACGGACTTTGCCGATCGCACAGAGCGCAACATCGTTCCGCCCCTGAAAGCAGGCGCGATCGTTTTGGCCGATCGTTATATCTATACGGCCTTTGCGCGCGATGTCGCGCGCGGTTGCGATCGCGCTTGGGTGCGCGAAGTCTATAAGTTTGCCGTCAAGCCTACGGTGGCCTTTTTCTTTCGCGCGCCACTAGACGTGGCTGTCGATCGCATCGCTTCCGCGCGTCCGACGCTGAAGTATTACGAAGCCGGCATGGACATGGACTGGTCTGACGACGAGGAAGACAGCTTTAAAATCTTTCAGGGCAAGATCCTCGACGAATACGATCACATGGTTAGCGAGTTCGGCCTCACCCTGATCGACGGCACGCAAGCGATTCGCACCCAGCAACGACAAATGCGTGAGATTGTCAGCCGCTACTTGAAAGAGAAACTCAAAGAGAAGGCGGTACTGACGAAATGAAAGAAATGAAGTTTTACGGCAAGCCGCTGCCGAACGTCGAGATCGAAGCCTACAGCGGCAAGCTGATCGTGATCGAAGGAACTGATGGCGTCGGACGCTCGACTCATGTCGCGCTGTTGCGCACGTGGCTGGAATCAATCGGCTACGCCGTGCTGGATACCGGGATGACCCGCTCGGTGCTCGCCGGACGCGGAATCAAGAATGCCCGCGCAGGTCACACTCTGGGCCGGCTCACGATGCAACTATATTACGCGACAGATTTCGCTGACCGGTTGGAGAATCAAATGCTGCCGGCGTTGCATGCCGGCTTCATCGTGCTAACGGATCGTTACATCTACTCGGCCATCGCGCGCGCGGTTGTCCGCGGCGCCGATCCGGAATGGATGCGCGCGATCTACGGCATCGGGCTGGTACCGGACGCGGTCTTTTATCTGCGCCTCGGATCGGTGGAAGAACTGGCGGCGCGCGTGCTGGAGTCGGGCCGCGGTTTCGATTACTGGGAATCGGGAATGGATTTGGGCCTGGGAAATGATTATTACGACAGCTTTATCGCTTATCAAAAATTGCTGCTCAAGGAATTTGATCGGATGAGCGGCGAGTATGGATTTCAAGTAATAGATGCGTCTCGGTCCATCAAGCGAGTGGAGAATGATCTTAAGCGTCTGATCACACGCGTAATCGAAAGCGAACCGGCGAGGACTGAAGCGATCGTGAGCGTAGGCGGAAGCCCGAGCGCAAAGGAGAATATCCTGGGCTGAATTTCCTCTAGCCCAGGCGTTCAGAGAGTGTGTCAAAACTCGTGTCAGAACCCGGAGCGGTAGCGATGGGATCCTAAGAATTCCGCGAAACTTGATGATCCGGTCGCTACCGCTCGCGGTTCTGACACAGGCGTTTACGCCTGGGAAACGGTGTTCATTCAATTAGATTGCAGCCCCATTCATGGGGCTTTTCGTGATTCACTGACCCGAGCCGAACGCCTCCTGAAGGAGGCTTGACGATCAAATCGCTAACAGTTTCCCAGGCGTAAACGCCTGGCTAGAGAAAAAGCACACTGCTAAATCTTCGCCATGAAGATCGCCGCCATC
>WNFT01004211.1_pt1 | contig 12564 bp, 10 predicted proteins | sample 5400191 | NCBI WGS metagenome assembly WNFT01 (sample SAMN13153359, study PRJNA577476) | soil metagenome | isolation source: 80 cm saprolite under Madrone tree | place: USA:California | collected 2016-06-14
CTTCGACCGCGGCACGGAACTCAGGCAGAAGCCGGTCCGCATTTGCGAGAACAGCAGCGATGCTGGCCGAGGCGGTATTAGAAGCTCCGCTCACGTTGGATCGGTTCCGTTTCGGGCAGATGGCTGTAGCTGACTGTTAGCTTGCCGTCGTCGCGCTGCCGGCGGCGTCGCTGCCGAACTGGATTCCCTGGGCCAGCGGCAGCTCGGTCGAAAAATTGATCGTGTTCGTTTGCCGGCGCATGTAGCTCTTCCACGAATCGCTTCCGCTTTCGCGACCGCCGCCGGTATTTTTCTCGCCCCCAAATGCGCCGCCAATCTCCGCGCCGCTCGTTCCCGTGTTTACGTTCGCGATCCCGCAATCGCTCCCGACTGCGCTCAGAAACTTCTCCGCCTCGCGCACGTCGTTGGTGAAAATCGCCGAGGTCAGTCCCTGGGGCACATTGTTCTGGATGGCGACGGCTTCATCAAAATCGCGGTAGGTCATGAGGTAAAGCAACGGACCGAACGTCTCGTGCTGCACAATCTCGAAACCCGGCTTCGCGTTCGCCAGACACGGCGTCATGTAACAGCCGCCCGGATATTGCGGGCCTTCGAGGCGTTCTCCTCCGTAAAGAACTTCGCCGCCCTCATCTTTCAATCGCTGGATGGAATGCTGCACCATGTCGACCGACGTCTTATCGATCAACGGCCCCATCAATGTTTTCTTGTCCAGCGGATCGCCGATCGGCACCGATTTGTAAGCGGCCAGAAGTTTCTGACGAACTTTGGACGCGACCGATTCGTGCATGATCACGCGCCGCGTGGAAGTGCAACGCTGCCCGGCGGTGCCGACCGCACCAAAGAAGATCGATTGTGTCGCCATGTCGAGGTCGGCGCTGGGGGCGACGATCAGCGCGTTGTTGCCACCAAGTTCCATGATCGTTCTGCCAAGCCGGCCATGGACTGTTTGGGCAACATGGAACCCCATTTGGACGGAGCCTGTGGCCGAGATCAAGGGGACGCGCCGGTCAACCGCCAATTTTTGTCCAACAGTCTTGCGGTCGCCGATGAGCAAAGTAAAAATGGCCGGGTCGGCGCCGGTTTCGCGACAGACGCGCTCGGCAATTTTGGTGACCGCAATCGCGCTAAGCGGAGTTTTTTCCGATGGCTTCCAAGCGCTGGCATCACCGCAAACCGCGGCGAGTGCGGCGTTCCACGACCAAACCGCGACCGGAAAATTAAACGCCGTGATCACCGCGACGATGCCGAGCGGATGCCATTGCTCCATCAAACGATGATATTTTCTCTCCGACTGAATGGTGAGCCCGTAAAGCATGCGCGATTGACCGACTGCGAAATCACAGATGTCGATCATCTCCTGCACCTCGCCTTCGCCTTCGGCGATGATCTTGCCGGTCTCCAATGTCACGAGCTGGCCGAGCTCGCTTTTAAGATCGCGGAGAGCGTTCCCGAACTTCCTCACCGTTTCACCACGCAACGGCGCCGGCGTTACACGCCACGTTGAGAAGGCCTCCTGGGCGCGCGTGATCGTAGATTCGTAATCTGCATCGGAAGCGGTCAGAACGCTGGCTAATCGGCGCCCGTCAATCGGCGAAATCTTGTCGATCTTGCTGCCTCCGCCGCGCCATTCGCCGGAGAAGACCCCGGGGTTTTCGTCGGCTATACCGAGCTTATTAAGAACGTTTTCCATCACAAACGCGTGGCGCAGGCGTCGCGCCTGTGGGGCAAGCAGGCTTCCAGCCTGCGGTCATTGTCTCGCGGGGGCAAGATGCCCGCGTGCCCCACAGCCAGGATGGCTGTGCCACGATCGGCGACCCAGTTTTGCCCAAGCCGCTTCATTTTCGCATCCCTCGGCAGTATCGCCGCATCAAGTCCACCGCTTCATCGATAACTTCGGCCGTCGTATCCAGCGCGGGCCGGAAACGGATCGATTGTTCGCCGGAGCGCAACGTAAGCACGCCGAGATCGAACAAACCTTTCCACATCTCTTCGCGCGTCTTCGCATCAGGCAGATCGAAGGCGAGGAACATACCGCGACCGCGTGCAGCCTTAATAAAATCGAACTCACTTTGCAAAGCGCGAAGCTGATCGAGGAAATATGCGCCTACTTTCCCGGCGTTCTCGACCAGATGTTCCTCCTCGATGATGCGCATGAAATGCGTCGAGCGCACCATGTCGGTGAAATTTCCGCCCCAGGTTGAATTCAGCCGGCTCGGTAACCGGAACGCATTGTCTTTCACTTCATCTAGACGCGGACCGGCCATCACACCGCAGACCTGCGCTTTTTTTCCAAACGCGAGCAGGTCGGGCAAAACGTTGAAATGTTGGCAACACCAGGTGCGTCCGGTCGAGCCCAACCCGCATTGCACCTCGTCGAAGATGAGAAGAATTTCGTTTTCGTCGCAAATCCGCCGAAGCCTTTGTAACCATTCGCCGCGGAAATGGTTATCGCCGCCCTCGCCTTGGATCGGCTCGATGATGATCGCCGCGATGTCGATCTTGCGCTTGTCGATGTAAGCGCGGATCTCTTGCTCAGATTTTTTTTCGCGCTCGATCACGTCACCTTCACGCTCGGCTTCCGGCAGCGAGAAGTTGATGTAGGGGCACGAGACCCGCGGCCAATCGAACTTGGCGAACAAATCGGTCTTGCGCGAATCGGTGTTGGTCAAACTCATGGTGTAACCGGTGCGTCCGTGAAAAGCGTGACGGAAATGCAAAACCTGGGTGCCGCGCTCGCCCGGCAGCCGCCGGACCATGTTTTTGCGTACTTTCCAGTCCATCGCCGCCTTCAAACAGTTCTCGACGGCGAGCGCGCCACCCTCGATGAAAAGATAGCGCTCCAGCGGCGGCAAACCGGCGACGCGCGAGAATGTATCAACGAATTCAGCGTAACCTTCGGAATAAACATCCGAGTTCGCAATTTTTACCTTGGCCGCGCGCAACAAATCCCGCTTCACATCGTCCCGGTCGAAGTGCGGATGATTGAAGCCGACCGGCATTGAACCGAAAAAGCCGTAGAGATCGATCAACCGATGTCCCGTCGCGGCGTCATATAAATAAGAGCCGCGGCTCTTTTCCAAGTCGATGACGATCTTGAAACCGTCGAGCAGAATGTGCTGCTCGAGCGTCTTCAGAACGCTCGTTCCGTCTTTGCGCTGGTGATCTTTGCTCTCGCTAGTGCGACGCCGCGGTGAAGTGCGGGCCGCCTCCGTGAGCATGGGAGGCATACTCATCCGTTGATCGTAATCTGAGGGAGGAATGCGGTCAATGGTTGCGCGCGGTGCAGCCGCGCATCTGGGGAGCACAGGCTGCTAGCCTGTCGTCGTCGGTAGCTTGCCGACGACATCTCATGACGTGTCAAAAATCTTTTCGGCAGAGCCGCCGAAAAGGACAGGCTGGCAGCCTGCGCTCCCCTCAAACAATTCCACGCCGCAGAATTTCGTGTTTACCCGCGAGTAAGTCCTGCGTCAGTTGGTAGCCACGCTTGTCCACGTTGCGGTGCGTGCCGGCGAATTGACTGTCGATCCGCGTCCGCGAAGATCGACAAAAATAACCCGCGAGCGGCAAGACTTCATCGCTCGGTTTGCCCTGACCGAGAAGCCACTGCGCGTACGAACAGGTCGCGCTGATCGCGAAAAGTTCCGTGGCGATGCCGACAAAGCGCGAGAGCAACAGTTGCTCGCGATCGAGTTTGGGGCCAAAGCGCGCCATGGCATGAAATAAACCGCGAGCCAATCTTTTGCTTGTGCGCGCGGCATACTGCACCTGCGCTTCGAGATCGGAATGAAGATTGTCGATCTTGCCCGCGCCGCCGGGTATCCACTGGCGCGGGTACCAACCCGCGTAAAATTTTCCGGAAGTGAAGACAGCTTTCGCGCGCTCAGATATCGGCAACTGGGTGTTGAAAATCGCGCCGCCGACCTTCAAATGCGGGTCGAGCGCTTCGCGCGCGATGAAAAGCCGCATGATTTCACTCGAGCCTTCGAAAATTGTGTTCACACGACAATCGCGCAAAAATCTTTCCACCGCGATCGGCGGCTCGCCACGGCCAGCAAGTGAGTGCGCCGTTTCATAACCGCGACCGCCGCGCACCTGCATCGCGTCATCGGCGATCTTCCAGGTCATTTCCGTCGCCCACATTTTGCACATCGCGGTCTCGATGCGCAGATCGCCAGATTTGCGATCGAGTAGCGACGAACTTAGAAAGGTCATCGCTTCCATCGCGAAAACGTTACCGGCCATCTCGGCAATTTTTCCAGCGATCGCAGCGTGTTTGCCGATCGGCACGCCCCATTGCACGCGTTCGCCTGCCCATTTGCGCGAGATTTCCAGTAACCGTTTGGAGACACCGACGCATGCGGCCGGCAACGTCAGCCGGCCAGTGTTCAACGTCGTGAGCGCAACTTTCAATCCCGCGCCCTCTTTCGCGATCATGTTTTCGCGCGGCACGCGGACATCCGTGAACTTCACGACAGCGTTATAAAGGGCGCGGAGCCCCATGAACCGGCAGCGATACGTGATCTCGAGGCCGGGCGTGGCAACATCGACAATGAACGCCGTGATCTGCTTGCGTTCTTTGCCGCCGACTATTTTCGGCGGTGTTTTCGCCATGACCACGAGCACACCCGCTTTCACGCCGTTGGTGCACCAAAGTTTTTCGCCATTCAGGATGAACCCGGAGCCGTCGGGCGTGGGATCGGCGCGGAGACTCATGGTCGCCGGGTCGGAGCCGGCGTGCGATTCGGTTAACGCAAAGGCGGAAATTTCGCCGCCGGCCACGCGCGGCAAATACTTTCGTTTCTGCTCCTCCGTGCCGAATAACATCAATGGTTGCGCGACGCCGATCGACTGATGCGCCGAGACGAGCGCGGCCACGTTTCCGTCCCAACTTCCGAGCAAAACGGCGGCTCGTCCGTAATTGAACTGCGACAAACCGAGACCGCCGTACTGTTTCGGGACTTTAATCCCAAAGGCGCCGATCGCAGCGAGCCCGGCGAAATTTTCCGGCGGAATTTCGCCCGTTCGGTCGATCTCGTCCGGATCGACATGATCGCGCAAATAAGTTTCGAGTTTGTTGAGAAAATCTTCACCGGCAGCGCGGTCCTCCGCGGTTTGCGCCGGCCACGGGTAAATCCGATCGAAGTCGTATCGCCCGATGAAAAGGTTGCTGGCGAAACTGCCGCGATCGTCCAACGGGTCGCGCGAAGCCTCCGCCAGTTCCAGCGCGGCGCGCTTGCCTTCGGACATCTTTGACGTATCGATGACGGACGCGACAGGCGCGGCCTTGGCGCTGGTTTCCTCAGCGATCTGTTTCTCTGGTGCTTCCAGCGGCGATTTCATATTAGGCCGGGGCACAGGCTTCCAGCCTGTGCGGACAACAAGCATCTTGCCTGTTGTTCTTTAAAATCGGCAGGCAAGATGCCCGCCCGCCCCACAGACAAGATGTCTGTGCTACGTTTACTTTTCATAAAATTTCGTCCCGTCGCGGGCGTGTTTCTTCAAAATTTCGCAGGGCGCAAATTTTTCGTCGCTCTGCGCGAGCCGTTTCATTTCATCGACGATTTTGTTCAAACCAAAATGTTCGGCGAATCGAAGCGGTCCGCCACGGAAGGGTGCGAATCCAGTGCCGAGGATCATTCCGTAATCGGCGTCTTCGGGCGACGCGATGACTTTTTCTTCCACACAACGCGCGGCTTCGTTCACCATGAGAAAGACCAGCCGGTTGCTGAGAGTGGAAGCGGCGCCCTCGCCGCTGGTTTGTTTGGAACTAAGCGACGAGGCGTCGCTTCTACGCCATTTCTCGAGCGCTTCATTGGCAGTTTGCGTCTTGCCTTCGTATTTGTAAAAACCGCTGGCGGTTTTGCGACCGAGCATTCCACCATCGCGCAGCCAATGCAGGACGGCGGGCGCGTGATCGCGACGGCCGTAGGCCTTTTCCAGCGTACCGGCGATGTCAACCGTGATGTCCACGCCGATCTCGTCGATCAAACGCAACGGCCCCATCGGCATTCCCCAAGCGACGAGCGCATCGTCGATCTGCTTTTGATCCATTCCGGCCTCGAAAAGTTCCGCGGCGTCGAGCAGACAAGGAAACAAAACACGATTGACGAGAAAGCCGGGACTGTCGCGCACAACCACCGGCAGCTTTCCGATCTGGCGCGTAAATGCGAGTGCGCGAGCACTAGTTTCGTCTGACGTTTTTTCGCCGATGACGACTTCGACCAATTTCATCCGCCGCGGCGGATTGAAAAAGTGCAAACCGATCACGCGGTTGGGGGAAGTCGTTACGCCAGCCAGTTCGCCAATCGGCAACGCTGAGGTATTTGTGGCGAGGATCGTTTCCGGGCCGACTTCGCCAGAGAGTTCGCGGAAGATTTCCTTTTTGATGTCGATCTTTTCCGAGGCGGCTTCAATGACCACTTGCACATCGCGCAGCTCGATGGGAACCGCCGAGGCAACGATGCGGGCGCGGCCTTCTTTGGCTTTTTCTTCACTCATCAAACCGCGTTTAACCGCCTCCGCGTAAGTTTGCTCGATAGTGGCCAGGCCGCGGTCGAGTTGTTCGCGACCGACATCGCGCAGAATCACCGTGACGGCATGCGAGCTGAGCCACTGCGCGATCCCGGAGCCCATTACGCCGGCGCCAATCACCGCGGCGTGCACAACGTTTGCCGGCGCAGTTTTCGACGCTCCTTTCTTGTATTTCTCGGCCAGAAAGAAATTACGAATCAAGTTCTGGGTCGATTCCGTCTCGCCGAGATGGACAATCGCATCGAGCTCGAGCGCGAGTGATTGATCGACCAAGCTGGCGAGGCCTTTCTTGATCACTTCGAGAGCGCGAGCAGGGGCCGGGTTGTGATTGCGCGGTGCAGGAATTTCCTTGTCGATTTTTGGCGGCGGCAAAATTCTTCGTTTGCCCTCACGTAATTTTTTCCGCGCGACCTCGATGAGTTTGTCGCGAGGGACAACTTCATCGATCAGGCCAAGTTTCAACGCTTCCTGCACGGAATGAAGCTTTCCTTTCAGAATCACTTCGGCGGCGCGTTCCGCACCGATCAAACGCGGCAGGCGGGTCGAGCCGCCCCAGGCCGGGACTAAGCCAAGCGTAGTCTCCGGCAACCCGATGCGCGTGGCCGGATCATCTGACGCGACGCGATAATCGCACGCCAGCGTGATCTCGTAGCCACCACCGGCACAGGCGCCGTGAATCGCGGCACAAGTCGGAATTTTTAGCGCGGCCAGGCGATTAAAAACGCGCTGACCCTCCGCGATGAAAGTACCCAACTCGCCGGTCTTCGCCTGACGGAGCACCGTCTCTAAGTCAGCGCCCGCGATAAAAATTGATCTTTTCGCGGAGGTGATGAGCAAGCCGCGCAACGACGAATCGTTCTCGATAAGATCGACATGTTGGTTGAGCTCATTGAGCGTCGCGGCGTCAAAGATATTCGCGCCGGATTCGGGGCGATCGAATGTGAGCAGGCAAACATGATCGTCGCCAATTTCGCGCTGAATCATCAAGCTGGATAACGTCGCCGGCATCGGATTCATTTTGGCCGGTTTCGAAGAAATTCCAAGCGTGGATGATGGAGGATGGAGAACGGGAGCGTTGGAGTAATAAGAAAGACTCGAGCCAAACGAACACTACCTCGACTACTCCATCAGTCCACCTCTCCTATTACGCCTCTTGTCCGTTGCGCTGTGCAAGCGTGAATGTTAGAACTCGACCGGCGTTTGGCTGCTGCGATTTATGGTCGGCAAAATTCTCATCCCCGAAATCAAGAGCCTGATCGACGCGCGCAATTTCGGCGCGCTGCGCGAGTTGTTTCGCGAGTGGCCCCCCGCGGACGTGGCCGAAGTGATTCTCGACATGCCGGGAGATGAACAGGTGATCATCTTTCGTGTCCTGCCGCATGCGCTGGCAGCGGACGTTTTTGAATATCTCGATCTGGATGCGCAGCAGAAATTGTTGCGCGCGATGGCGCACGAGCAGGTGGTCGGGATCCTCAACGAAATGTCGCCGGACGATCGGACGGCGTTGCTGGAGGAATTGCCTAGCGCGGCGGCGCGCCAACTGATCAAACTGCTCACGCCGGAAGAACGGCGCATCGCCCAAGCGCTTCTTGGTTATCCGGAAGGCAGTGTCGGCCGTTTGATGACGCCCGATTTCATCGCGGTGCGTGAAGATTGGTCGGTGCAAGAGGTGCTCGATTACGTGCGCGAGCATGGTCAGGACAGCGAGACGCTCAACGTCATCTACGTGGTGGATGAACGCGGCAAGCTGATCGACGACCTCCGGATGCGCGAATTTTTGCTCAAACCGCTCGCGCACAAAGTGAGCGACTTGATGGAGAAAACTTTTGTCGCGCTGAACGTGAACGATTCGCAGGAGGATGCGCTGAATGTTTTCCGCAAATACGATCGCACCGCGCTGCCAGTGGTCGATTCAACCGGTGTGCTGGTGGGTATTGTGACGATCGACGACATGCTCGATGTGGCGGAGCAAGAAGCGACCGAGGACATTCAGAAAATTGGCGGCATGGAAGCGCTGGATGAGCCCTACATGCGCATTTCGCTCTGGCGCATGGTGCGCAAACGCGCCGGGTGGCTGGTGATTTTGTTTCTCGGCGAAATGCTGACGGCCACCGCGATGGCGAATTATCAGGACGAAATCGCCAAGGCGGTCGTGCTCGCGCTTTTCCTGCCGCTGATTATTTCGAGCGGCGGCAACTCCGGTTCGCAAGCATCGACCTTGATTATCCGCGCCATGGCGCTGGGCGAAGTGCGCTTGCGCGATTGGTGGCGAGTGGCCAGTCGCGAGATTCGCGCCGGTTTATCGCTCGGCGTAATCCTGGGAGCGATCGGCGCCGCGCGCGTCACCATCTGGTCAGTTGTCGGCGACCGCTATATGCATCGACAATTGTACGGGCCGCATTGGCCGCTGGTTGCGCTCACCGTCGGCGTGGCGCTCATCGGTGTGGTGCTCTGGGGTTCGCTCTCCGGTTCAATGCTGCCATTCATCTTGCGGCGCGTGGGCGCGGATCCGGCGACTTCGTCGGCGCCGTTCGTGGCGACCCTTGTCGATGTTACGGGGTTAATTATTTACTTCAGTATTGCGCTGCTCATCATGCGGGGTGCGATGCTTTAACCTGACAACGTTATGTTCTCGATTCGCAAGCTGCTGGGGCAGGACGAAAAATTCTTCGATCTGCTCGAAGCCAGCGCGCAACAGGCCGATAGCAGCGTCCACGAACTGGTGGCGCTGCTGGCCCAGGTTGAGCACGGCGCTTCGCCGCAAAGCCTCGAGGCCTTCGTGCACAGCCGGCGCGAAGACAAACGCATCACGCAGGAGTTGACCGAGCAGCTTTGCAAAACATTTATCACGCCGCTCGAGCGCGAGGACATCCAGGCGCTCGCAGCCGCGCTGTATAAGATTCCAAAGACGGTCGAAAAAATCGGGGAGCGCATTTTGATTTGCCCACAGGATCTGCATGGCCGGAGCTTTGCCAAGCAGGTGGAGTTTCTCGATCAAGCCGCCGAGGCCGTGCTCGCGATGGTGAAGGAGTTACGCAAGGGGACCGACATCGCGACCGTGCGCGATATGAATGACAACCTTCAGGCCATCGAAGGCGACGCCGACAAACTCGAGCTCGATTTGTTGCGCGATCTTTACCACGGCAACTACGACACCAAGCACATGATTTTCCTGCGCGATCTCTACGATCTGCTGGAAAAGGTGATCGATCGTTGTCGTGACGCCGGCAATATCGTCCTGCAAGTCGTGCTCAAGTACGCCTGATCGCGGCATTCGCCCGAGCCATGCTATTTCTTCTGCTCGTCATCTTCGTCGTCTTCGTCTTCGAATACATCAACGGCTTCCATGATGCGGCCAATGCGATTGCGACGGTTGTTTCGACACGGGTGCTGACGCCGCGGCTCGCGGTGCTGCTTGCAGCATGTTTCAATCTGCTTGGCGCACTCTCTGGCGAAGCTGTCGCAAAAACCGTCGGCGCCGGGCTGGTCGATACGGCTTACGTGACGTCGTTGACGATTCTAGCCGCGATGCTCGGCGGAATTTTCTGGAATCTTTTCACGTGGTGGCTTGGATTGCCGACCAGTTCGAGTCACGCATTGATCGGAGGGCTGTGCGGTGCTGCGTTAGCGTCTGCGGACGGGAAATGGAGCGTGATCAAGTGGTCATTGACCAAGGTAGATCCTCATACTGGAAGCACGGCTTGGGACGGCCTTCTCCCAAAAGTGATTTTGCCCATGATCAGCTCGCCGGTCGCAGGCCTGGTTGGTGGTTACCTGATTATGATGTTGTTGTTCGTGATTGTTCGAAAATGGACTCCGTGGGCGGTCAACAAGACATTCGGAAAGCTGCAACTCTTGAGCGCTGGTTACATGGCATGGGGACATGGTTTCGCCGACGCGCAAAAAACAATGGGCGTCATCGCGCTGGCGACATTTGCCGCGACCAAGGCGGGAAAGCTGGAGCATCTGCCAACGGTGTTTGGATTCTTATATACGCCGAAGTTTGAAGTTCAATTGTGGATCAAAGTCGCGTGCGCCGTGGTGATGGGTGCGGGAACCTGGGCCGGTGGTTGGCGCATCATTCGCACTTTGGGCCACAAGCTGATTACGATGCGACCCGTCCATGGCTTCGCGGCGGAAACAACCGGCGCGACGATCTTGCTGGTCGCTGGCAGGTTGGGAATGCCAGTTTCCACCACTCACGCGATCACGACTTCAATCATGGGAGTCGGAGCGGCGAAGCAGCCGGGTTCGCTGGACAAAGTAGTGGCGGAACGAATTGTCTGGGCCTGGATTTTTACAATCCCCTGCGCCGGAGGTTTAGCCTACGTGCTTTTCCGAAGCCTCAATCTTTTTATCGCCTCGTAGCGCGCGTCGCGTTAAATCGAGGTCGTCATCCTGATCCGCCGGGCGCGGGAGAAGGATCTCGCACAGGCTGACAGCGCGTTCTCAGTCCGGAAGGCGTTCCACACTGCGATTGCGGGATTCCTCGGTCGCCGCGGCGACCTCGGAATGACAAGCTAGCTGCAACAATTGAGTTCAGCGCTTGATCGCGACCCACTCGTTGCGCGCGCGGGAATCGGCCACGGCTTGGACGACGCGCATGTAACGAACGCCATCTTCAAAACTTGGATGGGGGCGAATCCGGCCTTTCGATTTCACCGCGGCGAGAAAATCTTCCTCCACCCGCCATTCGCTCTCCAGCTCCGGCGTTAGATCGATCACTCGCAGTGCTTTGTCGCCGACTTTACCAGCTTGCACAATATCGGTGCCGAAATCGTAGGTGAGCGTTCCCCGATCGCCGTAAATCTCGGCCCGATCCGACGACGCGTGCGCGTTCACCGCGCTGAATTCGAGAACGCCTTCCGCGCCGTTTTCAAAACTGCATAGCACGGTAAGCAAATCGGGAATGATCACTTCGTAACCTTGACGCAACGGCTGCAAAATTTTCCCACGCGCAAAGACGCCGGTGATGTCGCCGAGCCAGCGGTTTAAAACCTCCACATAAATTCCGAGCGTGAGCACGTTCAGCCCGCTGATCTCGATCCGCTGCCGCCAATGCGGCGGCGCATCCGGATCGAGATATGCGCCGGTAAAGCTTTGCAACCGCACATGATGCGGCCGGCCGATGTAATTTTCCGCGAGCAGTTTTTTCACCAGCAGGTCGGCGCGCATTCCGAAAGGCGGCGGGGAGAGCATCGTGACAAGCTCCGGATAACGCTGCGACGCCGCGAGCATTTCCTCCGCTTCCACCCGGTCCATTGCCATGCGCGCCTGACAAAAAACATGTTTGCCCGCTTCCAGCGCCGAAATTGTCACCGCCGAATGCATGTACGGCGGAGTGCCGATCCAGATAATGTCGAGCTCGGGAACGGCGAGCAGCTCCGCCCAATTTCGCATCGGCGTCGCTTGCGGGACATTTTCGCGGCAAAATTTTTCCGAGCTCTCGTAGGTAGAGTTGGAAACGGTAACGATCTCGACTTCGGGATATCGCTTCAGCGCCGGAAGATGTCGCGTGCGCACGATGCCGCCCGCGCCAACAATCCCAATCCGCAGCTTGCGATTATTTTTTTGCGTCATACCTCCATACCATCCTCGATCTTGCGCAGAGCGCCGCGCATTGTGCGAGCTAAGTTTGACCAGAGGGGTGCATTTGCCGTTCAAGATTCGCTTGACCCGCGCAACCCGGCACGCCAGCTTACGCGACCTTTTCCCCTTTTCCCGATGTCAAAAATTTGCATCATCACAGGATCAAGAGCGACGCGAGGCAGCGTCATTCATCGGCGCGGCATGGCGAAGAAGAAGGGTGGTGTCGGCCGGCACGTGACCAAAAATGTGTCGCGTTTTTTTTCTCCCAACCTGCACGCGCATCGTGTCTGGGTATCGGAGTTGAAAAAATTTGTGCGCGTCCGCGTGACTTCGCGCGGATTGAAGACAATCAACAAACACGGCGCCTACGCGGCGTTGAAAAAAGCCGGCGTTATCGCCAAATAAATTGGGCGCAGCGCTCGTAACAATCTTGTCGCTCCCACT
>WNFT01004212.1_pt1 | contig 12562 bp, 11 predicted proteins | sample 5400191 | NCBI WGS metagenome assembly WNFT01 (sample SAMN13153359, study PRJNA577476) | soil metagenome | isolation source: 80 cm saprolite under Madrone tree | place: USA:California | collected 2016-06-14
ACTTCTGATGAAGGCGATCGGTTTCATGCGGATGATGTCGGGGGTGGCCGTGGTCTCGTCGATCGTGTTCGGCGGCGTGCCGGCGAGAGCCGACGTGCTGGAACAGACCAAGAAGGTCGCCGGCGTCACCGTTCAATACAAGGTCGTGCTGCCGGACGGCTACGACGCGACCAAGACATATCCAGGGATCATCGCGCTCGGCGGCGGTCCGCAGACGATGAACACAGTGAACGGCATCCTGACGCGCAACTTTCAAGCCGAGGCCGAGAAACGCGGGTACATCGTCGTTGCGCCGGCCGCGCCCGACGGCGATCTGTTCTTCGAGGGCGGCGAGCGGATCTTCCCGGAGTTCCTGAAGATGATCCTCGCGGACTACAAGATTAGGGACGGGAAGTTCCACATCGCGGGGCCATCCAACGGCGGCATCGCGTCATTCCACGTCGCGGCTGCCAATCCGCAATATTTCCTCTCGGTCACAGCGTTCCCCGGATACATGTGGGAGCCGACGCCAGCCAAACTTCAGGCGATCGCGAAGATGTGCGTCTTCATGTATGTCGGCGAAAACGACGAATACCGCTGGCACGGCGAGATGCAGCGCGAGGCGGCGTTCCTGCGCGCAAAAGGAACCGTCGCCCGCTACACCGTCGAGAAGGGGCAGCCGCACCGGCTGGATACGCTTGCCAACGCGAACGCCACGCGGCTCTTCGACGGCTTCGAGGAGACCAACAAGGGCTGCGCCAAGTAAGGTAGGGACGTCAAAACAGACATTCATTGCCGAACGGCCGATTTGCGGCTGGAGCGGACGAGGCGCGCGGACCGGATGACGGCCATTCGTCGCCAAATCTCGGTCATCTGTGGGTGCAGTCTGATCTGCCGCAATCCTTTTCTTCTCACGTGACCCCGCCTCGGTTGCGAAGTGCGCACACACACTTGGGAAAAGGCTACCCTATTCTCCGTCTCCGGCTGATATCATCTGCCCCGAATAAACGCTCACCCGGCGGATGCGACGTCGCGCGACGACGGGCTAACCAAGAATCAAACTTCTCAGGAGGAACGACATGAAGATCGCCTGCGCGGCATTCGCCCTTTTGCTCGCTGCATTCCCGGCGCTGGCACAGAACGTCAAGATCACGCCAATCGGCTCGCACCCGGGCGAGCTGTGCGCGAACGACCGCGCGATCATTTTCGAGGACCCGACCGGCGTCCGCTTCCTCTACGACGCGGCGCAAAACGTGACTGGTGGCAACGATCCGCGGCTAGGCACCATTCACCTGGTGCTGCTTTCCCACATGCACGGCGACCACGTCGGCGACCTCAAGCTGAAGGCGCCCGGCGAAGGCACCTGCGCGAACTCGGCGAGGGTGCCGGCCCCGAACTCAACCACCGCCGAAGTCGTCGCGGCGAAGAATGCCGTCTTGGTGACGACCCGCGCGATGGCCAGCTTCGTTCACAATAAAGTGGACACGATTCGCGGCAGCGGCAGCAAGCCGATGGACTTCTGCCCCACTCTGGCGGTCAACGTCCCGGTTCCGGCGGCGTGCAGTTCGCGAATCGACATGGGCGGCGTTTTCAGCGCCCGGGCCGAAGGCGCGAAGCAAGGCGTGGAATTCACGATCGTTTATGCCGCGCACGTCAACGACGTCGCGCCCTCGCTGCTCACGAAAGCCCAGCAGGACCTGCTGAAAGCCGACGGCGCCCAGCTCGGGTACGGCCCACCGGTCGGCTTCGTGGTGAAGTTCACTAACGGGCTCGTCGCCTACCTGTCGAGCGACACGGCCGTCTTCGGCGACATGAAGACGGTCATCAGCGATTTCCACAAGGCGCGCCTGGCCGTGATCAACCTCGGGCCGAACCCGGGCCTCTTCCAGTCCGGCGCGTACGCCATCAATGACCTGCTCAAGCCGGCCTCGGTGATTTTCACGCACGTGAACGAGGCCGCGACGGAAGGCGGCAAGCTGAGGGCAAACACCCAGACGGCGGCGCTCATGAAGCAGGTAAAGGCGCCCGCCTACCTCGCGATCAGCCAGCGCACCATGGAATTCGACGGCAAAGGCAAGTGCGTCTCCGGCTGCTGAAAACCGTGGTCGGGAAGTAAACGGGTCGGAGCAGACCATACCATTGCGGAAACCGTGCACGATAAGGACACGGCAACTAATGACCGCTTGGGGTCAAACTGCCTTCTTAGCCTGGGAGATGAAACGGCAGCTTCTCGATAGCAGCCGTTCGTGCCGGCAAAAACGGACATTGTCAGACGAGCCTTATGGGCCTCCAGCGGCAATGGTATCGTCGTCGGCGCATTCGAAAGCGCATCAGACAACGGCGAGGAGACATCATGCGCGTGCTGGCACTCTCTAAGGCAGTCTCGATCCTTGTTTGCTCCCTTTTCATCACCGCGGCATTTGTCGGCGACGCGGCCTCACAAGGATCGCCGCCCCGTCCTCTCGTGAGCGAGGCACAGTACCAAGCCTGGCAAACGCAGTTGTCAAACTGGGGGCGCTGGGGGAAGGACGATGAGCTCGGAACGCTCAACCTGATCACTCCCGCCAAACGCAGAGCGGCGTTGGCGCTGGTGAAGGAGGGAGTGCCGGTCTCATTGTCGACGAATACATTTACTGAAAAAGCCGTCGACGTCCCGTGCCCGGCCGAGTGGGCGATGACATCCTCCACGCAAACCGGCGCCACCGATCGCGTGGCCTTTCCCTGCATCCACGGCGCGGCCTCCACCCACATCGATTCTCTCGCGCATACGTTCTTCGCCGGAAAGATGTGGAATGGCTATGACGCATCGGCGCTGGTGACGATGCAAAAAGGGGCAGAGAAGAACTCCGTGATGCCGATGAAAGGCGGGATCGTCACCCGCGCGGTGCTGTACGACATCGCAAGGCTCAAGGGTGTGCCGTATCTGAAACCGGGCGATCGCATCTTTCCCGAGGACATGGAGGCGTGGGAGCGGCAAGCGGGTGTTCGCGTAGGCGCAGGCGATGCGCTGGTGCTTCGCTGGGGCCGCTATGGCCGGCGAGCCAAGCTTGGCCCGGAAGAGGGCGCTGCCGGGTTCGATAATTCGATCCTTCCGTGGCTGAAACAGCGCGACGTTGCGTTGATCGTCTGGGAGACCGCAGGCTACACGCCGCAGCCGGCGGGTGATCTGTTTACCAACGCCGTTCACAATTTCGTCCAGGCAATCCTCGGTATCCACGTGCTCGACCGCGCCGATCTGGAGGCGTTGAGCGAGGCGGCCGCCTCCCGCCGTCGCTGGGAGTTCATGTTGATCGTCAACCCGCTGGCGCTCCCCAATGCGACGGGATCGCCGGCCAATCCGATTGCGATGTTCTGAGCGCACCACCCCTGCTCATGCAGCTTGACAACGCGAAGGTAAGCTCCTTTGCTTTTTGAGCGAAAATTTTTCGACCAAAGCAGAACGGCGGCAGGAGGAAGGCCATGTGCGACGAATTTATTCACCCTGGTCTGATTGAGGATCAAAGACTCTCGCGGCGTACCTTCGGCGCGATCACCGTTGCGGCAGCGGCCATTGCAAGCACGGCGCATGCGCAATCGGGCGTCGTCGAAAAGGACGTCGAGGTGAAGACCGCCGATGGGACCTGCGACGCTGTTCTGTTCTATCCGGAAGGTCAGGGGACTGCGCCTGCTGTCCTCATCTGGACCGACATTCTGGGCCTGCGTCCGGCTTTCCGCGACATGGGTCGGCGCTTGGCTGGGCAGGGCCATGTCGTGCTGGTGCCCAACCCGTTCTACCGTTCCGCGCGTGCGCCGGTGGTCGGAGGAACGTTCGATTTCAACAATCCCGAACAACGCAACAGGCTGTTCGGATATCGCGGCGCGATGAGCGACGACGGTATCGACCGCGATGCGACGGCCTATCTCGCCTTTCTCGATGCCCAGCCGCAGACCAACAAAAACCGGAAGGCCGGTGTGCAAGGCTACTGCATGGGCGGGTCTCTCTCGTTTCGGACGGCGGCGGCGGCGCCTTCGCGCATTGCAGCGGTCGGCAGCTTCCACGGCGGTAATGGGTTGGTGACCAAAGAGGCCAACAGCCCGCATCTATTGATCGCCAAGAGCAAAGCGACGTTCCTCGTATGCCAGGCGGAAAACGATGACATGCAGCAGCCGCAAATGAAGGAAGACTTGAAGGCTGCCTTTGCTGCGAACAACCGCCCGGCCACGGTGGAGGTCTATCACGGCGATCATGGATGGTGCGTGCCGGGCGGCCAGGTTTACAACCGGGCGGAGGCGGAGCGCGCCTGGACAGCGCTCGGTGCATTGTACAAATCCAACCTCGTCTGAACCAAAGAATCTCTATCGTCGGGTCGTCGAGCCGCGCCGAGCGTTGAGCTCGCTTAAACAGCGCAGGGTTTAGACTGACGCAGAACCTGTGTAGAATCGGTTTCCCGAACCCTTGCGAGGTGGCGATGAAGCTCAGAAACGCATTGAAGGCGGCTGCATTGGCGACCATTGCGGCGGTGCCTGTGTCTGGACAGGCAGCGCCAGGCGGGGCTGCCAAACCGGACTTCTCGGGCATCTGGGCACATCCCTGGCTGCCCGGTTTTGAGGCGCTTGCATCCGGTCCGACGGCGCTGGTCAACCTCGCGCGCACCCCGGAGGGCCGCAGCATTCAGATCCAGCTCGTCGGCGACGACAAAAATCCCATTCTCAAGCCCGAAGCGGCCGAGACGGTCCGCAAATTCGGCGAACAGTCGAAGGCGCATTTCGGCTTTCACAATCCGCGCAACCAGTGTTGGCCGAACGGCATTCCCTTCGTGCTGTCGGCCAATGGGCAGCAGATCTTCGACCGCGGCGATCACCTGACGATGATTTACCGGGAGGATCATCAGGTGCGCACAGTGCGCATGAATGCGTCACACCCGGCGAATGTGAAGCCGTCCTATTACGGCGATTCCGTTGGCCATTATGAGGGCGACACTTTGGTGATCGACACCATCGGCATCAAGCCCGGTCCGTTCGCGATGATCGACTGGTTCGGTACGCCACAGACTCCGGCGCTGCACGTCGTCGAACGCTACCGGCTGATCGATTACGATCAGGCGCAAGAGGCTGTGAAGCGCGCGAACAAAGACAATGTGCTTCCGCAATTCAACAATCCGCCGGTCGTCGATTTCAATTCACGGGGCAAGTGGTTGCAGCTTCTCTTCACCGTCGATGATCCGAACGTTTTTACAACGCCGTGGTCCGCGACGGTGACCTTTGGTCCGGCCGTGCAGTCTGCCGCGCCCGGAGCGAATGCCTGGCCGGAAAACGTCTGCGGCGAAAATCCGCGCAAATACGGCACGGAAGAGGATGTCCAGCTGCCGACGGCGAAGGTCGCGGATTTTTAGGACGTATTCCGGCCGTTCGGGCAACGCGAGCACGCATCACCGGCAGCCGTCCGGAGCCGGCGTTCGTTGCGAGCCTCCTATGTTACGACTTATAGTAAGCCACACCAGCGAAGGAGAGCGATCGTGCTTGGGCCTATTTTGAGAACATTGTTTGTCGCGAGTGCCGTCGTTGCGGCGGGTTTTGCATCTGGCACGCTTGCGCAGCCGAGCAAATCTTATCCCGACTTCTCCGCGGCGAGTTTCGGGTGGGTGAGCCTGCGCGGCGGTATAGTCCCCATGCCGGGAAGTCCACGTCCGGTCGGCCAGGACCCGTCACGGCCTCTTGTCGCCAATAATACCGGCCAACAGCCGACCTTTCCTTATGCCGACCTCAGCAATCCCAATTTGACGCCATTCGCGAAAGATGGCCTCAAGAAAGCCAACGAGCTCGCCGATACGGGATTTGCCATGTATTCGCGCGGATCGCGCTGCTGGGCGACCGGAGTTCCCGTCGCTATCAACAGCGTTGTGCAGCCGATTTTCTTCATTCAGACGCCCAAGGAAGTGATCACGATCGGCCAGGGCGATCAGACGGTGCGTCACATCTACATGGACGTGCCGCATTCGCCCAATCCGAAACCGTCCTGGTACGGAGAATCGGTCGGACATTACGAGGGCGAGTGGCTGGTGGTCGATACCATCGCTCAGGACACGAGGACCTTTATCGACAATTTCCGGACGCCCCACAGCGACAAGCTTCATGTCGTGGAGCGCTATCACCTGATCGACGGCGGCAACGCTTTAGAGGCGCAAGTCACCATCGAAGATCCGGCATCCTTTATCCAGCCGGTGCACCTCCAGATGCGTGCGCGCAAAGCGCAGGGACCGATCATCGAATCGCGCTGCGCCGATGGGGAAAGCGTCAATCCCTTCGGCCAGAAGGAAGAACCAATACCGGTGGCGAGCAGGCCGGACTTCTGAACCGAGCGATCCAGCCCGCAGACCAGCGCGGCGCGGTGTTCTGTCCCGCAGCAATCGGGCTCGACACCAACCAGTGAACCTCGCGACCAACGCGGCGTTGATCAGGGTACCGTCCCGTGCGGTGGATCGGTGGGCTCTGCCTGCCGGCCGCGGCGGATGAGGATGTCCAGAAAGGTTTGCTGTAAAGCCGTGGGACGCCAATTCGCGCGCGTCGCAATGCCATAGGTGCGGCGCGGAAGGCGAAGTCTGGTCGGCGCGATCCGCAACACGCCAAGCTTTTCCTCAAGGAGCGCCTCGTGCCTCGTCAGCAAGGTCAGCCGGTCGCTGGTGGTGATGAGCGAACGGAGGAGGCCGCGTGAGGCCGTCGAAACGCGCGCGGTTGGGCGTTTCTTGGCGGAAGCGAAGAGACGTTCGAAGGCCAGGTAGCGAGGCGTGCTCGGCCCGGGCACGATCCAGTCGTAATCGGCAAGCTGGTCGCGGTTAATATCGGCAAACGCGCTCAGCGGGTGCTTCGGGCGCATCACGATGACATAGGGCTCTTCGAACAGCATCGTCTCGGTGACGTCGGTTGCCCAATCGGGGCGCCTGAGCACGCTGAACAGGACATCGATGTTGCCGGCGCGCAGATGATCGAGCAGCTGCTCATAGGGTTCCTCGACGATGTGCACGCCCGCGCCGCGCGCCTGCGCCAGAAACTCGTCGATCGCGCGTGCGAGACCAAAGGAGCCCGCCGTCGCCAAGGTGCCGATCGCGATCCGCGATGTGACGATGCCCTGCCGGGCAGCGATCTCGTCCGACCCGTAATCGAGTTCGCGCATCGCGAGCTTGAATTGGCGCGCGAGTTCCGCCCCCTGTTCGGTTGTCGTGATGCCCCGGGCGCCGCGGTGATAGATGGCGCGCCGCAAATTCCGTTCGAGCTCGCGTGCGGCGCGATGCAGCGAAGGCTGCGACACCTTAATGGACCGTGCCGCCTGATCGAAAGACATGTTCTCCGAGACGGCGATAAGGCAGCGGATATGTGCGGTCGTGATCTTTCCGGTCAGCGTGTCGATATCCGGAGCCTCGCTTGACTGATGGCTACCCAGCAATCGCCGCAAGCCTTGCCTTATGAAGTCGAACATGCGCTCGGTGCGAGCCAGCAGTATCTTGCCGAAATCCGTGAGATAGGAACCGCTGCGGCCGCGCTCGAACAGCGTGACGCCAAACCGGCTTTCGAGCGAAGCAATCGCCTGGCTCACAGCGGGCTGGGAAAGACTCACCGACGACGACGCGCGGCCAATGCTCTTATGCCGGGCTACGGCCTCGAACACATGCAATTGCCGAAGGCTGGGGAGATGCTGGGCGGGCTTCATAGCAGCCTGATTATAGCAAAGACTTATGGCTGCCGACGAGGTTCCTATTAGACCACTGGAGGCTCGGCGTAGAGACTGCAACGAATAGCCGTCCCGCGAACGGACAGGCGACTCTTTAGGGAGGTAAGCATCATGCGCAGATATTGGGGGGGCATCGCAGCGGCCTCTGTGTTGGTGTTTTGTGGGACGCTGAACGCCGCGCAGGCACCGACATCTACGGCGAACCTTCCGAATGTGCCTGAAGTCTACAAATTCGATGCCGGCTGGCCGAAACCCTTGCCCAACAATTGGATCATGGGGACGGTCACCGGCATGTCCGTCGATCAGGACGACCATATCTGGGTGTTGGACCGCCCGGGTAACACCCCGGCTGGGAAAACCGCGGCCCCGGCTGTGTTGGAATTCGACTTGGAGGGCAATCTGCTGCGTTCCTGGGGCACTGAAGCTTCGGCGCCGGCTGGCGTCTGGCCAAGGCAGGTGCACACCATCTTCGTCGACCGCGGGCACAATGTTTGGCTGGCAGGCGCGGCCCCCGGGGATACGCTGTTGAAATTCACCCTTGACGGGAAATTCCTCAGCGAGTTCGGCCATCGCGGCCCTATCGTCGAACGGCAGGGCATGATCCAGGACAATCAGAGCAAAATCCTGCTGCTCGGCGTCTCGAGCGCGGCGCTCGACGAGGACGCGAACGAAATCTTCATCGCCGACGGCTATCTCAACCGCCGCGTCATCGTGTTCGACCTGAAGACGGGCGCGTTCAAGCGCGGCTGGGGCGCCTATGGCAAGCCGATCTCGGAAATCTCCAACGATCCGCAACTCGCTCACGATCCCAACGACCTGCACGCTGCGGATTTCAAATCGCCGGTCCACTGCGTGCATATTTCCAACGATGGGCTGGTGTATGTCTGCGACCGCGCCGGCGACCGCGTCCAGGTGTTCACCAAGCAAGGCAAGTTCCTGAAGGAATTCCACGTCGCCAACGCGACGATGGGCGGCGGCTCGGTCGGTTCGGTCGATTTCTCGAGCGATCCGGCGCAGAAATACATTTTCGTCGCCGACCTGGTGAACGCGACCGTCTGGCAGCTTGACCGCCAGAGCGGCGAGATCCTTGGCCATATCAGCCATAAGGGCACAAATCCCGGCGAGCTCTTTGCGCCGCATGTCGCCGCGATGGATTCCAAAGGCAGTGTCTATGTCGGCGAAATCGGACGAGGCTCGCGCGTGCAGAAATTCGTGCCGACGAGATGAGCTTGATAATGCGACGAGCGACATGCATCGCAGCTGCGGCGGTGCTTCTGTGCTCGCCTGTTCTTGCCGCGTCTTCCAACGCCATTCCCGATCTCTCCGCGGGCGGCGCGGCCTGGCGCAACGCGCATAACGACTTCATCCTGCCGAAAACCGGCGCGGGTCCCGTCACCTGGGATCCGGCGCATCCCTATTTCGGGAACGGCGACGGCCCGAGGCCCACGTCGCGGGTGGCCGATCTGAGCAATCCGATTCTGATGCCCTGGGTGAAGGAGGCACTGCAAAAGCTCAATGCCGATGCACTGGCCGGCAAGGCGCAATTCACGCCCATTGCACGCTGCTGGCCGAACGGCGTTCCTGGCGCGATCCTGCTGCGCTTAAATCCGATGTTCATTGTTCAATCGACGAAAGAGGTGCTGTTTCTGTACCAGAGCGACCATCAGGTGCGGCACATCTACATGAACGTGCCGCACTTAAAGAACGTCGCGCCGTCCTGGTACGGAGAATCGGTCGGTCATTACGAAGGCGACACGCTGGTGGTCGATACGGTCGGCGTCACGACCAAAGCGGCGGTCGATTACTACCTCACTCCGCATACGGACAAACTGCACGTCGTCGAACGCTACCGGCTGGTCGATGACGGGCGCACTTTGGAAGTGAGCTTCACGGTCGATGACCCCGGTGCGTTCACGATGCCCTGGTCGGCAAGCCAGCGGTATCAGAAGCTCGCTCAGACGCCGATGGAAGAGGTGGTCTGCGCGGAGGGCGAAGCCTTCGCGCCGATCCAGGACCCGCAACAGGCTCTTTTTCCGATCCCGCGCGCGGCGGCGTCCGATTTCTGAAATGTGGGCGTGGGCTCCGGTTAAACCTTCGGCCAGTAAAATCAATGGGGAAACGATGCGCAAACTATTTGGGATATTGACGTTGGTGCTGGTGCCGGTGTTCGGCTATGCGGCCGACAACGGCCTCAATTGGGCATATCCCGTCGAGCCGCCGCCCGGCAACAATGCGGACGCAGCGCCGCCTTCCAAGCCCATCAACCAGGCTCTGATCGCCACCACATATACCGGGCTCCCGAAAATGCCGGAAGTGGTCGCCAAGGGTAAGCCGCTACCCTGCATGCAATGTCACCTCGCCAACGGTGGCTCGCATCCCGAATCGGCTGCAATTTCCGGCCTGACCGTGAACTACATCATCGAACAGGTGCACGCCTTCCGTGACGGGGAGCGCATCGACACGCGCACGGGCCGCATGGTTCTCGCCTCCAAGGCCCTAAGCGAGAAGGAGCTGAAGGAGGCGGCGGACTATTATGCCGCGATCGGGCCCGACCGGCAGCAATGGATAAAGACGGTCGTGAGCAATGAGGTACCGAAGGGTCCTGCTCCCTTCGGCGGCGGCGGCTTTCGCTACCACGCTCAAGACGGCGGCACGGAGCCGCTCCCGCCGGGGATGGTCGTCGAAACGGCGGCGGACGACGATCTCGTTCGCGCACGCGACCAGATCGCCGGCGGCTTCGTCCAATATGTACGCGCAGACGACCTGGCCCTGGGCGAGAAAGTGGCGACCACGGGCGCATGCGGGACGTGCCATGGCGCCGATTACAAGGGCGCCGGCGATGTGCCTCGGCTCGCCGGGCAACACTCGCTTTACCTGATCCGCCAGTTGAAGGACATGCAGACCGGCGCGCGCAAGGATAAGAATGTGGCGCTGATGAAGCCTGTCGTCGCCAACTTGTCCGATCGGGAGATGGTCGCCGTCGCGGCCTATCTGGCATCCAAGAGCCCGTAGCGCCGTCCGCGCAGGAAACCCACTAGTAATCTATCCTCCGGCTCTCCAAAGATGCGATACGGTTACAGTATTGAAGCCGCGGCGACCTTTGGAGATCGCAGCAACATTATTCAATGGTCAAAGTGACCATTCCGGAATGATCCCTATCGACGAAGAAGTTATGATTGTGGCTCTCGATAGCATCGATAGCGGCGAGGATATCCTCTTGAGTTTCCTTCGGTGCCCCGGCAAGCGCAGCGCGAAGATCCGGTAACACTTCGCGCTGCGAGTATGCGAGAAGCATGCATGCGCGATACCTGACGACCTTCGAACGATCTCGTAGCGCTTCGCGACCCAGCTGAACCGCGTCTTCACTCTCTTGTGCGTACCGCATGGCATGATACACGCACGAGGTTCGTGCTCTTGCCCTACTACTCATACGATATTTCATTAGGAGGAGCGTCGGCAGTCGATCTCCGACCTCCTGTCTGAGCAACCTGACGGCTGCCCATTCGGCCTCCGATCCACTGCAGCCAAGCTGATCTAGGGCAACCTCTACACTCCGACTTTCCGAAGATGCGGTCACAGTTTATTGAGCTCCAGACTGGGATGGGCGAAGTCTGAACAATACCCGCTCTGCGGACGATTGTCCGGGGACGCCGAGCGCGCCTTCCACTTCATCCTCGTTGCACAGGCACGAAGAGGTAGAGCGAGCTTACCGAGCACAGGCCCTTCGGCAGCAAGAGAGGCTGTGCTACAAAGGCTGCGCACTTTAGCATCATCCTGAAGACCGCCGGCGGCTTCGGTCCACTCCGCCATATCAAGAAGCTGCACGGCCAGCGATGACAGTGACCAAGAAGGAGGCCGATTATGGATCCGATCAGACGCGATATCCTCGCAATGGGCGCCGCCGCAACGGCGTTGGCCGCCGCGCCGCGCGTGTTTGCTGCTCAGCAGACCGGGCCAGGAGGAGCTGCTTTCTCGTTCTATGAGAAAGGCAACGTCCGCATCCGCTACCAGGAGGCCGGCTCCGGCTTTCCGCTCTTCTGCACCCCGGGCGGCGGCTTGAACTCGCGGATCGGCGGTTGGCCGACCGCGGTCATCAATGCGATGGAGGTCTTCAAGAACGACTTCCGCTGCATCACGATGGACCAGCGCAACGCCAGCGGCGGCGAATCCACGGGCCCGATCCCGGTCGACGATCCGTGGGGCGCTTTCGCCGACGACCAATTGGGGCTGATGGACCACCTCGGCATCCGCCAGTTCTTCTTCTTCGGCAATTGCATCGGCGGCTCGTTTGCGCTGAAGCTGATGGAGCGGGCTCCGGACCGCGTCGTCGCGGGCGTGCTGAGCCAGCCGATCGGCCACCGGCCGGAGAAGCCGGACGTGATGTACGATTCCGGCCGGGATGTCTGGGCGCCGGAATTCCGCAAGCGGCAGCCCAATGTGTCGATGGAGACCATCGAGAAGTACCTGCACAACCTTTACCGCGCTCGGCCCGACTTCGTGTACAGCGTATCGCGCGAGTTCGCGCGCAACTGCCAGACGCCGATGCTTGTCCTGCCCGACGATACCGCGGCACACGCGTACCAGGTTGCCATCGACGTCGCCTCGCTCGCGCCGAATGCCGAGATCACGGTCTATCCCTGGAAGGACCCGCCCGAACTGAAAGCCCGGACAATCAACCGGGTGCGTAACTTCTTGAAGGTGCATCTACCCGCTATTGCGGCCCGTTGATCTAAGAGGGTCGCGCGGCAGGCCGTGTTTACGGCCTGCCGCGCGAATTCGGAAACATGACAAGTTGCGGCCGTCGGCAAAGACGATCGCCGCGATCCGAAGCGTTACCGAACGCCGCGGCGCGTTCGGCGGTTTCCGAGGAATCCGGAA
>WNFT01004214.1_pt1 | contig 12560 bp, 12 predicted proteins | sample 5400191 | NCBI WGS metagenome assembly WNFT01 (sample SAMN13153359, study PRJNA577476) | soil metagenome | isolation source: 80 cm saprolite under Madrone tree | place: USA:California | collected 2016-06-14
GCTTCGACGTGGAGGACCGTGTCTCCCGCCGAGTATCGCGCCCGCTCGGGGACGGGAAGCGCCAAATCCCGCGACCAGGGCAGCCCCAGCAGGCGGATCTGTTGGCGCAAGCGGCAGCCATCCAGCCGGCGCGCGTCCAGGACCCCGGACTTGTCGGCCCGGAGATCCGCCGCGTACCATTTCATCGATGGGAGCGGTTCCCAATGGGTGTCCCGATCGATCCGCAGCGGTTCCGGCTCGTTCCCGCGCACGTCGAAGACGCAGGGTTCGCCGAGATCGAGTTGCCTGAAGCATCCTCGAGGCTGGAGCTCCGGGATCGAGCGCAGCCTGGCAGCAGCCTCCGATGGCAGCGCCAGCACCCGCCGGGCCCCGGACATCTCGAGGACCTCTTCGAGGCGACCGGAGCGCTCCAGCCTCTGCAACAGCGCCTGCCCTGGCGGCTCGCGACCGGAGACGCCGCCGAAGTAGGGCGTCCACGTCTGCGTGGCATAGAGCATGAAGCGTTCGTGCGCGGTGGGGACCACCAGGATGGGCTCGCGGGAGCAGCACAGCTCCCGGCTGAGCGGCGACGGCGGCCCCCAGAGCTGCGGGTCGGTGAAGGTCCGCAGGGGCCGCGAGGCCGGGCAGAGATCGAGGACGGCGGCGCAGGCTGCCGCGAGGACGCGGCGCGGGGACAGCGTCTCCAGCCAGCCCAACACCGCCGGCAACGAGAAGAGCAGGACCAGGATTTGCGCCCTGCCGATCGCGCGCAGTGCGGAGATCCCCGGCAGCAGCGCCAGCGCGTCGTAGAGCCCGTACCCGCGGCCGAGCGCGAACCAGAAGGCCAGCGCCGCCGCCACCAACCAGGGACGGCTCTGCTCCCGGCGAGAGGAGAGCGCCATCAAGGCCAGCCAGACGATCCCCAGATACCCGGCGGCCTCCACCGGAACGTCGAAGGAGGGCATGAGGAGCCGCTGGCGCATGGTGCTTCCCAGCACGCTGACCAGCCCGGCACCATAGGTGGTGGAGACGCCGTACCCGCCGAGCACATGCCCGAGGGCCGCGTACGGCGCGAGGAACGGCGCTTGCAGCGCGAGTGCGAGAGCGACCACCGCCGGCCGACGCGCCTTCGCGGCGAAGACCACGAGACAGAGGTCCGCGAAGATCTGGAAGTAGAGGTTCCATCCGGCGATCCATCCGAAGGCGGCGGCGCAAGCCACCAGGCGCAGTGGACGGGGATCGCGCCGGTAGGCCGACCACGACCAGAGCGCGAGAGGCAGGACGAAGATGCAGAGGTTCTGGTAGTGCGCGTATTGGCTCTGCAGCCATCCGCAAGCAGCGAAGAGGAGGCCCCCGAACGGAGCCAGACGCGGGACGCCAAGCGAGCGGAGCCATCCGGCGGCGCAGATGAACGCAAGCAGGGAGGTGAGCACGGCTCCGACGCCGAGCGCGATGGCCCCGTTGCCCGTGAGCGCGCGCACGGGCCAGAGCAGCAACGCCGGCACGATCTGGGTTTCGGAGTACGCGAGTCCCAGCGGGGATCCCGCGAACAACGGGGCCTGCCAGACCAGCTCTCGCGCGGCGAGATTGTGCCAGCCGACTTCGAAGGTCCACAGGTTGAAGAGAGGGTCGCCGCCCCACCCGATGAAGGAGTCCGGCGCCGGCCCGTAGCTCCAGAGCGCGAACGCTACGGCCAGGACCGCGGGAGCCACCCACGCGCCGGATTTCACGGCATTTCGTCTACCTGCTCGCCCGCTCCAACGCCAGCCCCGCCGGGCGCTGTCAGACCCCCGGAGTAGTGCTTGAGAAGCCCGGGCGCGCCGCTTATCCTGCCCGGTCCCCTTTTGCCCCAGGTCGCCATGGAGCCCGAAGTCATCCTCGTGAAGGGAGCCCGAGAGCACAACCTCAAGGGCGTCACGCTGGAGATCCCGAAGAAGAAGCTGGTGGTGTTCACCGGCGTGTCCGGCAGCGGGAAGAGCTCGCTCGCGTTCGACACCCTCTACGCCGAAGGGCAGCGCAGGTACGTGGAGTCGCTCTCCGCCTACGCCCGCCAGTTCCTCGGCCAGATGGAGAAGCCGCACTACGACGTCATCCGGGGGCTCTCCCCCACCATCTCCATCGAGCAGAAGGCCGCCTCCAACAACCCGCGCTCCACGGTGGGCACCATCACCGAGATCCACGACTACCTCCGCGTCCTCTACGCCGCGGTGGGCAAGCAGCACTGCACGGTGTGCGGGCGCCGGGTGGGCAAGCAGAGCGCGCAGCAGATCGCCGACGAGCTGGCCAAGCTGCCCGAGGGGACGCGGCTGACCTTGCTGGCGCCGCTGATCGAGCAGCGCAAGGGCGAGCACAAGGAAGTGCTGTCCGACGCGCGCAAGCGCGGATTCGCCCGGGCCCGGGTGGACGGCGTGATCCGGGACCTGGACGAGGACATCGAGCTCGACAAGAAGCGCAAGCACGACATCGCGGTGGTAGTGGACCGCCTGGTGGTGAAGAAGGAGGACGGGTCCCGCCGGCTCATCGACTCGGTGGAGACGGCGCTGAAGGAGGGAAAGGGCATCCTCCACGCGCTGACGCAGCTGCCCAAGGGCGGCGAGACGCAGAGCATCTACAGCGAGCACCTCTCCTGCCCGGTGGACGGGATCAGCTTCCCCGAGCTGGCTCCGCACAGCTTCTCCTTCAACAACCCGCTGGGGATGTGCCACGAGTGCAACGGGCTCGGCACCCGGCCGGAGATGGATCCGGATCTGATCGTCCCGGACCAGTCGAGGAGCATCCGCGGCGGAGCGGTGGAGCCGTGGAACCACGCGCTGGAGAAGCAGGGCGGCTGGACGTTCCGGATGATCGAGTCGCTGGCCAGCTCCTTCAAGGTGCCACTGGACAAGCCCTGGAAGGAACTGCCCCGCGACGTGAAGGACCTGTTGCTCTACGGCTCGGGCGACCAGACGATGAGCATCCGCTGGAGCGAAGGCGGGCGCACCGGGACCTACCGGACCAGCTTCGAAGGCATCATCCCCATGCTGATGCGGCGCTTCAAGGAGACCACGTCCGAGAGCATGCGCAAGCACTACCTGCGCTACTTCAGCGACAAGCCCTGCAGCGCCTGCAAGGGGGAGCGGCTGCGGCCGGAGAGCCGGGCGGTGACCATCGGCGACGTGGGTGACACGCCGGGCAGGAGCATCGTGCAGGTCTCGCGCATGACCATCGAGCAGGCCATGCAGCTCATCTCCACCCTGCCGCTGGAGGGCAACGACAAGGTGGTCGCCTCCGAGCTGCTCAAGGAGATCGGGAACCGGCTGCGCTTTTTGCTCGACGTCGGTCTCGGGTACCTGACGCTCGATCGACCCGGGCCTTCGCTGAGCGGCGGCGAGTCGCAGCGGATCCGGCTCGCCTCGCAGATGGGGTCGGAGCTGACCGGCGTCATCTACATCCTGGACGAGCCGTCCATCGGGCTGCACCAACGCGACAACGCGCGCCTGTTGGCGACCCTGAAGCGGCTGCGCGACGTCGGGAACTCCGTCATCGTGGTCGAGCACGACGAAGAGACCATGCAGGAGGCGGACTGGATCGTGGACTTCGGGCCGGGAGCGGGTGAGCTGGGCGGCGAGATCGTCGCTTCGGGCACGCCGCGCGACGTGATGCGCAACGAGCGCTCCCTGACCGGCGCATACCTCTCCGGGCGGCGGAGGATCGACATCCCCATCCAGCGGCGCCGCGGCACCGGCAAGAGCATCAAGCTGCTGGGCGCGGCGGAGAACAACCTGAAGGACGTGGACGTGGAGTTCCCGCTCGGGTGCGTGGTGGCGGTGACCGGCGTGTCGGGAGCGGGCAAGTCGACGCTGGTCAACCGCATCCTGTACCCGGCGCTGGCGCGCGCCATCTACGGGTCGCGGGAGGCTCCGGGCGCGTACAAGGCGCTGAGCGGGATCGAGCACCTGGACAAGGTGATCGAGATCGACCAGAAGCCCATCGGCCGGACGCCGCGGAGCAATCCGGCCACCTACACCAAGGTGTTCGACTGCATCCGCGACGTCTTCGCGCGGACGCCGGAAGCGCGGGCGTACGGGTACGAGCCGGGGCGGTTCTCCTTCAACGTCAAGGGCGGCCGCTGCGAGGCGTGCGAGGGCGACGGCCTCAAGGTCGTCGAGATGCACTTCCTCGCCGACGTCTACGTTCCCTGCGAGGTGTGCCACGGGAAGCGGTTCAACGACGCCACCCTGCGGGTGACCTTCAAGGGCAAGAACATCGCCGAGGTGCTCGACATGAGCGTGCGCGAGGCGATGGAGCACTTCGCCGTGCACAAGGAGATCATCCGCATCCTCAAGACGCTGGACGACGTCGGCCTCGGATACATCAAGCTCGGTCAGCCCTCCCCCACCCTGAGCGGCGGCGAGGCACAGCGGATCAAGCTCTCCCGCGAGCTGGCGCGGACGGACACCGGGCGGACGCTGTACGTGCTGGACGAGCCGACCACCGGCCTGCACTTCGAGGACATCAAGCGGCTCCTCAACGTGCTGAACCGGCTGGTGGACGCGGGGAATACGGTGGTGGTGATCGAGCACAATCTCGACGTGATCAAGTGCGCGGACTTCATCATCGACGTCGGGCCGGAGGGCGGAGACAAGGGCGGCCACATCGTGGCGACCGGCACGCCGGAGCAGGTGGCGCAGTCGAAGGGGAGCTACACCGGGCAGTTCTTGGGGAAGGTGCTGACCCGCGGCCGCGCTGCCTAGCGGGACTGCGGCTGGCCGGCGTCGGGTTCGGTGTGGTCGTCGAACAGCTCCAGGTTCCGGAGGAGCTCCAGGCGCTCGAGCACGGCCAGCTCTTTGAGTAGCTCCTCGTCTTCCAGCGAGAGCGTGCGGCGGTCCGTGCCCGCATCCTTGACCTGGGCGTCAGGGACTTTCGCCTGTGCGAGCACCGGCGCGGCGCACAGCAGTGCGGCCATCACTCCGGCGAGCCCCATCTACTGGCCCTTGCGATCCTGGCGCCGCTCGCGGCGCTCCTCCCGATCGTCCCGCCGCTCCTGGCGCTCTTCCCGCCGCTGCTGCCGCTGCTCGCGGAAGCGCTGGCGGATCTCCTCGCGCTCCTCGGGGGTCATCCGCTCCCAGCGGCGCATGTTCTCCAGGAGCTGCCTGCGCTGGGCGGGATCGCTCTCCATCACGGTACGGAGCTGCTGGCGGAGCTCGGCGCGCTTCTCGGGCGGGAGCTTCTTGAATTCCTGCCAGCGGCGGAGGATCTCCTCGCGCTCCGCCGGAGTCATCTGCTGGAAGCGGCGGTAGTTCTTGAGCAGCGCTTCGCGCTCGGCCGGGCCCATCGAGTCGAGCCGCTCGAGGTTCTTGCGCAGCTCCGCGCGGTCGTCCTCTGGCATCGACTGCAGCTCGTGGAACTTGTCCCGGAGCTCCTGCTGCTTTTCCGGAGGCAAGCTGCGGAAGCGCTCTTCCGGCGTCTGCTGGGCACGCACGGGGGCCGCGCAGAGGAGCGCTCCAGCGAGCACCAGGCAGCGGCTCATGGCCGCACCTCCAGCTTGTGCAGCACCGAGACGACCTCGATGTCCTCCAGGGCATCCCGGTTCTGCAGCACGGCCAGATCCTCGAAGAGATCCAGCCGCTGGGCGAGGACGGCGCTGTCGCCGCGCGGGTCCATCCGGCCGGTCAGGAGAATGGCCGCCGCGAAGGTGGCCGTGGCCACGCAGGCCCCGCCCACCATCCAGCGCAGCCAGCGGCCCAGGGGGGAGCCGCGGCGATCCCGGGCATTGAAGGCGACCTTCGCGGCGAAACCGGCGCGCGGGTCCAGCGGCGGCAAGGGCTGCACGACCGGCCGGGCGAACGCGAGCAGATCGCGCTCCTCGCGGCAGCGCGCGCAAGCCGCGAGATGCGCCTCGGCCGCCGCCTTCTCTTCCGGCGGGACGGCGCCCGAGAGCAGCGCCTGCAATCTGTCGGCGACGTGCGGCATGGTATTCAAAAAGACAGAACCGTCAGCAGCCGTCGAGGTTACATGGCCGGTTCGGCCAGGCGGAAGCGGATGGGGAGGAAGCCGCCCAGGTCGATCTCGTCCCCCGTCTCGATCATCCGGACGTCGACGCGCTGTCCCAGGCGGAACGAGCCGCGGGCCGAGCGCAAGTCCTCGAAAACAGGAAATCCGTCCTTCCAGAGGATGCGGGCGTGGCGGGGCGAGATGAGAGGAAGGTCGAGTCGGAGATCCACTCCTTCGGCGCTGCCGAGCACGAATTCGGTGCGGTCCACCTCGATCTCCGGCTTTCCGTCCACCGAGAGGAACAGCTTCTGCCCGGTGACCTTCTTCCCCTTGCGCGGCGGCTCGACGTGCAGCGGCATCCCGGGCGCGGCGGCTGCCGCGTATCCGGTCAAGGCGCGCTCGATCACCTGGCTGGCTTCCAGGCCGGTCCGGTCGGAGAGCCGGTCGATCAGCTCGCGCTGCGCGTCGGTGAGCTGCCACCTCGGCGGAGGCTTCTTCGCGGGCGACGGCGGCGGCTTCTTCTCGGGCGCCGCCTTGGCCCGCCGCCCCAACGTCTTGCGCGTCGTCTTCGCCATGGCCCTCTGTATCACGCGGGGGGCGTTCAGCCGCCGCGAGAGAACAGCCGCTGGCCGAGCTTCAGGTCCCCGAAGACCACGACGACGATGAGGAGGCCGAGCAGCAGGAGCAAGCCGGCGACGTGCACCACCGACTCGAAGCGCTGGTTGACCTTGCGGCGAGTCACGAGCTCCGCGCCGAGGAAGACCAGCCGGCCGCCGTCGAGCGCCGGCACCGGCAGGAAATTGAACAGCGCGAGGCCGACGGAGATGTTGGCGAGGATGCTGGCAAACTCGCCGATGCCGCGGCTCGCCTCGTTGCTGGCCTCCCGGACGATGGCGATGGGGCCGGCCAACGACGCGCTTCCCTTGCCGCGCACCGCGTCCCAGAGCGCCGAGAGGGTGCCCGTGGTCAAGTCCCAGACGTCCTGCGCGGCGCGCGGGACGGCCTGCGCGATGGGGAGCCGGACGAGGACGCGGTCGGGCCTCACCGACACGGTCCCGTTCACCGGGCGTATCTGGAAGACGTTGCCCTTTCCCTGGCGCGACGCCTCGACGCGGCGCTCCGGCGGAGCTCCCGGCTTCTGCAACTCGCGGCGGAGGTCCTGGATCGACCGGACGGCCACGCCGTCCACCGCGATCACCTCGTCGCCGGTCTGCAGTCCCGCTGCCGCCGCGGGGCCGCCGGGGATCACCTCGATGCGATTGGTGGTGCGGTCGGGAAATCCCTGGGAAACGTAGAGGATCGCGATGATCAGGAACGCCAGGAGGTAATTGACCCCCGGGCCGGCGGCGATGACCAGGAACCTGCGCCAGGCTGGCTTGTTCATGTAGGAGCCCGAGTCGTTCGGGTCCTGGGCGGCCGGGTCGTCGGGAGTGAACCCGGCGATCTTGCAGTAGCCGCCGAGCGGCAGCGCGCTCAGCCGGTAGTCGGTCTCACCCCGGCGGAAGCCGGCGATGCGGGGACCGAACCCCAACGAATACGTCTCTACCCGCATGCCCATCAGGCGGGCGAGCACCAGGTGTCCTGCCTCGTGGGCGGCGATCAAGAGCCCGAGGCCCACGACGGCGACGACGATGGCCATGAAGGCGGGAAGCATAGCCGATGCCCGGGACCGACGCAGGAACTACGTTGTTCTTGGGACAACCCCCTTGGGAGTTTGCCATGCGCAGGATCCTGACCGTGTTGGGAAGCACGCTGCTGGCGCTGGCGTGCTCTTCGCAGAAGCCGGCCGCCAAGCTCGACGACTCCGGGCTCGCGCGGCTGAACGAGTCCCAGATGGAGCCGGTGGACGAGGCGCGCATCGAGGAAGGCCGCGCGCACGATGCGGTTTCCCGGTCGCGCGCGAACGAGGCGGACGCGCGGTCGCGGCTGGAGGTGGCGAAGAGCGAGCGGGGCGTCGCCGACGCGCAGCTGAAGCGGGCCCAGGCGGAACGCGACCTCTTGAAGAAGCAGTACGCCGACAAGGACAGGATGGCGGAGGTGGAACAGGAGGTCGCCGGAGCGCAGGGCCGGATCCAGGCCACCGATCTCAAGCTGCGCTACCTCCAGCAGACGATCGCGGTGGCGGAGTCGGAGCGCCGGCTCGCCGAGGCGCACGTCGGAACCGCTCAGGCACGCACCGAGCGGGCCAAGCTGCGCGCCATGAAGGCCGGCAACGTGCCGCAGGCAGGGTCGGCGAACGAAGGGGACATCGACCGGCGCGTCGCTGAGTACGAGGGCCAGGAAGCGAGCTTCAGGAAGGAAGCCGCCCAGCGCCGCTCCGACGCGGTGGATCTGTACAACCGCTGGCAGCAAGCGGACGCCAGCGCCCGGACCCTGGCCCGCCCCAGCACCCTGGCCGTCCCCCCACCCACCAGCGAACCCACCACCCACTAAAGTCGGAGATCCGGGACACAATACGGATTTGCGCACTGCGCAATTGCGTATTGTGTCCCGAAATTCCGACTCAAGTCTGACGGCGGTGGCCGGTGTGGACCCAGTGGAAGTAGTCGCGGAGGATCTCGGCGTGGTCGAAGCCGAGGTCGGTCCAGGGGACCTCTGACTCGCTGAACCAGCGCGCCTCGGCGGCATCGTCGCCGCCCACGGGCTTTGCGCCTGAAGGAACGCGGCAGGCGTAGACCGTCGAGATGGTGTGCTTGCGGGGATCGCGGCGCGGGTCCGAATACGTGAAGAACTGGAGGACGAGCTCCACGTCGAGGCCGGTCTCTTCCTTCGCTTCCCGGCGGCAGGCGGCCCCCAGCTCCTCGCCGGAGTCGACGAAGCCGCCGGGCAGCGCCCACGACCGGGGCTCGTTCTTGCGCAGGATGAGGACGATGCGGCCTTCGGGGTCGGCGATGATGGCGTCGGTGGTGGGGAGCGGGTTGCGAAACCGCTGCTCCGCCGGGCTCACGGCGTGACCAGGCCCGACGGCGTCGTCCGAGGCGGGGCGGCCTGCTGCTTCTCTTCCAGGCGGCCCTTGAGCGCGTGGGTGAACAGCGCCCGGCAGAACGGGTTCAGCGCGTCCTTCTCCAGCGCGCGCGACACCGCCAGCGCCGTGCGGGCCGCGTCGGCTCGTTTCTCCGAGGCGAGGATGTGCGCCATCTCCACCAGCCGCCGCGAGTACAGCGCCCGGCGCTGGGGAGTGAAGTACGCCGCGGCCGCGTCGTCCGCGGCGCGCTCGAAGCCCTGCTGCCGCTGCCGCGCGTCGATGTACAGCTGGCTGGTCGCAATCTCGTCCACCCGCAGGGCGAACCGGCGCAGGTCGTCTTCCTCCGGGATCCAGGTCATGAACAGCGGATCCTCGAAGAGCGCCCCGCCGGCCATCTGGTGCGCCAGTTCGTCGGTCAACTCGACGGCGAGCCCGGGCGTCGGTGGAGGAGCAGCCGGCGCGGGGCCGAGGATCCTCAGCGCGTCGGCATACGCGGGTGGGGGCGAGAAGCCGTTGCGCGCTCCGGCCGCCTCCGCGTCCGCGATGAGCTGCCGCGCGTGCTCGCGGGGGATCTCCGCGCTGGACACCACGTCCTGCCGCGGCAGGCGCTTCACGAACTCCCGCCAGGACCGCCGGGAGAGGGCGAGCGCGTCCGCCGCCAGGATCCCTTTCACGTCGGAGAGGACGACCTGCACCAACTCCACGCCCTGCCTCGCGGCTCGGGTCCACCAGACCGCCCGCTCCCCGTACGCGTCGATGCTGCTGGCGTAGGAGATCGGCGCCTCGCCCTCGGGCAGGGGCTTCAGGATGGGCTCGCCCTGGAGCGGGACCTCCTGCACCTGGACTCCGCGCTGCTTCAGCTTCTGCAGCTCGCGCTTCGCTTCCTTGGCCAGCATCCGGCCGGGCGAGGTGGCCAGCTCGAGCAGGACGTCCTGGCGGGAAGCGCGCCCCGCGGCGTGCACCACCGCCAGCGCCAGGATCTCCGGAAGCGCCGCGATCTCCCCCGCCAGGGCCTTCGGGTCCGTTCCCGTGGATCCCGCGGTCTCGCTCTGCAGCTTGGCGAGCACGTCCCGCGCCGCCTGCACCTGCGCCGGTTGGGGCCGCGAAACCCCGGCGCACTGCATCTCCTCGGCGATGCTCTCCGGACGCAGCGAGGCGTCCTTGAGGAGCGCCAGGCATTCGTCGACGGTCAGGTTGTGCGGTCCGCTCATGAGGGTTGCGGACAATAGAGAGGGGCCCCGGGGCCGTCAACGCGGTACGATGGGCGGATGCGGGTGACGATCCTCTACTTCGCCGCCGCCCGGGAGCGCGCCGGGGCCTCCTCGGACGCGCTCGACCTGGCCGAAGGAGCGACGGCCGGCGATGCGCTCGCGGCGGCGTGCGAGCGCCATCCCCCGCTCCGGGCCGTGGCCGAGAAGCTGCGGCTGGCCGTAGACCAGGAGTTCGCCGGACCCGAGCGCAAGCTGCGCGAGGGGAGCGAGGTCGCGCTGATTCCGCCGGTGTCGGGAGGCGCCGGCCCGCACCGGATCGGCGCGGACCGGATCGATCCCGGCGCGCCGCTGCGCGAAGTCGCCGGAGCGGACTGCGGGGCGGTGGTCAGCTTCGTCGGGACCGTGCGCGCCACCAATCACGGCAAGCGCGTGGTGCGGCTGGAGTACGAGGCCTATCCGGAGATGGCCCTGCGCATCTTCGACCACATCGCCGCCCAGGCGCGCGAACAGTGGGCGGCGCGGGTCGCCATCCACCATCGCACCGGGTCCTTGGAGCCGGGAGAGACCTCGGTGGCGATCGCGGCCGCCGCTCCGCACCGCGCCGACGCGTTCGAGGCCTGCCGGCACGCCATCGAGGCGCTGAAGAAGGACGCTCCCATCTGGAAGCGCGAGCTCTATCCGGACGGCTCGTCCTGGGTGGGTCTGGGGTCCTAGAAGACATTTCGTCAACCGCTCGAGGCTTCCCCCAAGCCCGGGCGCGCGGCCATCTTCGGTGCCCGCGCCGGTGCATGTTACGCTCCCGGAGCGCATGCGAATCTCGGTGCTCCTCGCCGGCGACCTCGCCTTTCGCGAAGCCCTCGCCGCCGCGCTGGGCGGGGACTACGGCCTGATCGAAGCCGACTCGGTGAACGCCGCGGCCGAGGCGCTCCTGGCGGCGAAGCCGGCGCTGGCGGTCATCGATCTGCGCGGCGACTCGGGCGCCGGCGGCGCGATCTGCCGGCGGATCAAGGGCGCCGCCAGCACCCGCCTCTTGCCCATCGTGGCGTGCGCCGATCCCGGCGAGGCCCAGATGGTGTCCGCGCTGGACGCGGGCGCCGATCACGTGCTCGGGTTCCCGCCCTCGCGGGCCGAGCTGCACGCCCGCCTGCGCGCCGCGCTGCGCACCCGGCTCGCCACCGAGCGGCTCGAGGACGCCACCCAGGTGATCTTCGCGCTCGCCAACGCGGTGGAGGCGAAGGACGCGTACACGGAAGGCCATACCGAGCGCGTCGGCGCGCTGGCGGTGGAAGCGGGCCGCCTGGCCGGACTGGACGAGGAGACCTGCGAGGCGCTGCGCCAGGGGGGCGTGCTGCACGACATCGGGAAGATCGGGATCCCCAACGAGATCATCAACAAGGCGGGCCGGCTCACCGACAAGGAGCGGATCGTGATGAACAAGCACCCCATCATCGGGGAGCGCATCTGCGAGCCGCTCAAGAGCCTGCGCCACCTGCTCCCCATCATCCGCTGGCACCACGAGAAGCTCGACGGGACCGGCTATCCGGACGGCATCAAGGGCAATGCATTCCCGGCGCCCGCCCAGATCCTCCAGCTGGCGGACATCTACGACGCCATCACCACCGACCGGCCATACCACCGGGCCCGGACGCGGGCATCCGCCGTCGAGTTCTTGCACGGCGAAGCGAACAAGGGATGGCGCGACCACGAGCTGGTCCGGCTGATCGGCATCGCGGCCGAGACGCTGAACCTGGGGCGTACGCGGGAGGAGGACATTCCTCCTCCTCCGGCGCCCATCGGGCAGTGGCGGACGGAGTAGTCAGCGCTGCAGCCCGTCCGCCGGAGGCTGCGGCGGCGCAGGGCAGTGATACATGTCGATGAAGACCGTATAGGTCGCGCCAGGGCAGCGCGCCTCGAATGCGTCGACGATGTGCAGGTCGGGTTCCCCGGGCTGGAGCGGGCGCTCCGGATCCATCTGCAGGAGGATGCGCGGATCGTTCGGGTCCGCGGGCGTGATGCGGCTGCCCACCGACCCCACCCGTTTCGTCTGCGGCTCGCTCCCGTCCGGGCACCGCAACGAGTGGAGCCAGGCTTTCACTCCCGGGGGAAGGCAGACCTCGGAGGCGCGCTCCTTGGATCGCGCGAATCCGGGCGGGGCCGGAGGCGCAGCCGCCGCGTGGGCACACCCGGCGAGGACGGCGAGCAGGACCCTGCGCACCGCGGCAGCGTATCAGTCCGGGGCGATTCGTGAGTGCCGGAACGTTCCGGCTCAGCGGAACGGCAGCGAGATGGAAACGACGCCGAGCGCCGTCGAGGGAATGAGGTGCACCGCGTGATAGACGAGCGCGAACGCGAGCGCGGGCTCCGCGGCCACGCCGGCCGTGGTGAGAGCCACCACCGCGCCGGCCTCGAGGATGCCGAGGTTGGCGGGCGTG
>WNFT01016658.1_pt1 | contig 12559 bp, 8 predicted proteins | sample 5400191 | NCBI WGS metagenome assembly WNFT01 (sample SAMN13153359, study PRJNA577476) | soil metagenome | isolation source: 80 cm saprolite under Madrone tree | place: USA:California | collected 2016-06-14
CCGGCTCTGGGATCTCCAGAGTGGCACGACCCTCGAGACACTGCCGCATCCCAGTCCAATCCTCTCGGTAGCATGGAGCCCAGATGGGCGCCTGCTCGCCAGTGGCGGCCCCGCGGGACAAATTTGGCTGTGGGAGATCCAGCAGACCCAACCGGCTACCCGCGTTGCCATCATCGCGGGGCACACCAACCGGGTGCGGGGACTGGCCTTTGCCCCCGACGGCCACACCCTGGCCAGTTCGAGCTGGGATCGCACCGTCAAGCTGTGGGATATAGCCAGCGGGAGCTTGCTCCAGACGCTGACAGGGCACACAGACCGGGTGAATAAGGTCGCCTGGAGTCCCGATGGCCGCATTCTGGCCAGTTGCGGCTTTGACAAAACGATCTGGCTGTGGGATGTCGAACAAGGCAGCTATCGGGCGGCGCTGCACGGACATACCGCCGGGGTGAACGGTCTGGCCTTCATGCCCGACGGCCGCAATCTGCTCACTGGCAGTGAAGATGGCACCTTGCGTTTATGGGACGTAGCCAGTGGACAGTGCGTGCGCGTCATACAAGGCTACGCGGCCTCCCTCTTCGACCTCGACTGGAGTCCCGATGGCACGCAGTTGGTCAGTGGCGGCACGGACACGCTAGTTACTGTCTGGGCGGCGGACAGTCGGGCGGCGGATGGTGGGGGGACGCCGCCCAGGGTGTTGCGCGGCCATAACGGGGTCGTCTATGGGGTGGGCTGGAGTCCCGATGGGAGGTTTCTGGCCAGTAGCGCGTGGGACAATGTCATCCGGCTGTGGGACGCTAGCACGGGAACCGGTGTGCCGCTCTTTCAGAACCCCGACCACGTCAACACCGCCTTCTATGACATCGCGTGGAGTCCGGATGGTCGGTGGTTGGCCAGTGGAACCTATCTGCATGGCGTGTCGGTATGGGAGGTGACGACGCGCTCCCAACGTTGGTTGAGTCGTGGGCAGCAGACCTGGATCCGTCACGTGGCATGGAATCCGGATGGCACGCGGTTGGTCGGCGGTGGCGATGATGGCAACATGTACCTGTGGGACACCTCGGATGGCACGCTGCTGCTACGGCTGCCTGGCCATCAAGGGGTGGTCACGAGCGTGGCCTGGAGCCCCGATGGGACGTGGCTGGCCAGTGCTGGCCGCGTCAAAGGCAAAGGGGAGCTGTTGGTGTGGGATCAGCAGAGCGGGGAGCGCGTGCAAACCTTTGCCGGGCATGCCGGTGCCGTCTATGCCATCGCCTGGGGCCCGAGCGAGGACCTACTTGTCAGTGGAGGCAGTGATGGCATGCTGCGCTGGTGGGATGTACAGAGCGGGGAGTGCGTGTGGGTGAGAAAGGCGCATCAGGGGACGATCCGTTCGCTCAGGAGAAGTCCCGATGGGAGTCGGCTGGCCAGTTGCGGGGATGACGGAGCCATCACCCTGTGGGACCTGCACAGTGGCGAGCAGTTGCGGACACTGCGACGTGACCGACCCTACGAGCGACTCAATATCGCCGGGATCAGGGGATTGACCGAGGCGCAGAAGGTTACGTTGCGAGCGTTGGGGGCGATTGAGGAGATCACGGTTCCTCAAACTGCTTGGGAAGTGGTTGGAGGATAGACGATGAACCGTATTGACCGCCTGACAGCTATTCTTTTGCTCCTCCAGGGAGGAAAACGCACCGCCGGAGAGATCGCACAGCGTTTTGAGGTGTCCAAGCGCACGATTCTGCGTGATATCCAGGCTCTGTGCGAAATAGGTATCCCGATTATCGCCGAGTTGGGGACCTCTGGTGGCTATAGCTTGCCGTCCGATTATTCGTTGCCTCCGCTGGCCTTGACCTTGGTCGCCATTCTTTACATCATTCATCACTGCCAAATATGTAGCGCAATTGATCCCTGTTCCGGCGCAGTCGCTCGACGATGTTATGATTCAGGCGGTAGATTTCTTTGACATCAGCAAATTCCTTTGCGCAACGGATGACAATCTCTCGAGGCTTGAGGCCACAGAAATAGAGGAGATACGCAATCCGTCTTTCACGCTCATCAACGAGCAGGGGCTCAATGCTCTTCCATATGTCCTGGCCATCAAGGGGTTCTTCTGCCGTGGGTTCTGCGGAGCAACCCAGCTCTGATAAAGAAACTTGCCTTAATTGCATGCGAAAATGGGAGCGCGCTGTATCTAACAGAATACCGTTCAGGGTCGCACGCAAGTAACACAATGCGGCAGATAACCTGGTGAATTCTACATGTTGCTCATGGACTGCATACCAGAAGCGCGAGAAAGTCTGGGCGATCAAGTTCTCCTCTGAGTCATAACGTAGTGCCACATCACGGCTAGGGTGGCCGCGTATCCAAACTCGGATGGTTCCGCTAAAGCATTGCTGCAACAGCGACCAAGCCTGATCCATCTGTTCTAAGGTAGCACGGCGCAAGAGCTCTACGCAGTAGTGGCCATCGGCAGTTTCGTGACAGCGACGCTGCTTAATCTCATCGATACACAGGTCGGCCAATATCGTCAGCTTCATCTGGCTGAGTGCTTCATGTCTGTTGATAGACATTGCTCTCGACCTCCTTGCCCTTCTGCAGAAGCAGAAAGCTCGTTCACCGTGTTCATGCCCCATCATGGGAAAAGCGTAAGCACTTCACTGCTTACAGTTTCAGAAAGGAGAGAAATGAGCCCTTCTATGACTTTGAACAATCCTCAATCCGGATGAGCCTCGTTTCAGAATCTGACAGCTCCAACAGCAGAAACGCGATGAGCGTTGACCAATCCCGAAAATAGCGGACTTCTCCGCTGGTTACATGTTGTACTTTGCCGCGCCACTCCGCCTCACCGCCACCCAGTTCCTCTGGCCAAAGCCGTAGTGTAAATAGATGCGAACTGTGCTGCTGTTGTTCCATCTCTGCTCTCCTGATGATGCACAAACAAAGCCGTACAGGCAATAAGCGCAAGATGCGCCGCGGATTGTGCTCCTAGTTTATATCGTCATGAAGGACTCGCCGTTCATCCTCTGTTATGAGTATAATGGGAGCAGCGTTTAGTAAACGTTGAGCGAAGCGTTGCATGAGGGTGGGCCTCCAAGTTTTGCGTGGTGAAGGGACCTGACGACCGCAAGAAGGGGACCTGACGACCGCAAGGCTCGATGCAAAAAGCAGAATGAGCAGGTTACTCCAACTCGGCGATCGCATTGCGCATCCGTTCTCGTTCTTCAAGTAGCCCGCATGCTTCAAACTTAGCAGCAGCCTGCTCCATGTGAATGCGTGCTTCGAGCAGATTATGGTGGACACGGCAGAGCCGCGCCCATTCCTGGTGGGTGCGGGCCATCTCCAGCAGAATCGCGCCTGTCTCGAAAGCTTGGAGACTGGCAGCCATATGGACCCTGGCTGCTTCCCAGCGCGGCGGACTGAAAGCAACAAGGGCAAGCGCTTGTGTCCGTTGGGCCAGTCCTTCGGCGAATTTGCCATCCATGGTTTGCGCATAGGCCACCGCTTCCTCCGCAAGAGCAAGTGCTTCCTCAATACGGCCAGCATTGAGGGCTATTTCGGCCCTGACGGCGGCAAATGTATCCTCGATGATGAGCCGCTCCTCGCCGAGGCTGGCAGCAGCGGCTTGCTGTTGTACCATATGTGCAAGAGCCTGCTCATGATGGCCCAGTCGGGTCTCAACCCACGCTCGCATGCCATGGCCTATGTAAACAGCGAACCGGTCGCCAGCCTGTTCTCCGACGCTCACGATGGCTCGGCTCTCCTCCAATGCCCGTTGTGTCTCTCCACCCAGAATATACATCATAGCGAGCTGGCAATGGCACAAGGCATCTGCGGTAAGTCCGTGCTCTTTCAGCGCACGTTGAACTTCTTCCACTCCCACTCTGTACTCACCACGGCCGGCGAGAACGATACCCAGGTAGCCGATGGTATCGATATATTCTGTCCAATTGGCAGCTCGTTCTAATGCAGTGATGGCTTGAACCAGGAATGGTCTGGCCTGAATGAAGTATCCTTGATGGACCAGAATGCGGCTAGTCACGCTAGAGGAGATCGCTATCAGTTCTTCGTCACCTACCTCTTGCGCCTCTGCCAGCATGCTCTGGAAACAGTCCAGTGCCTTGCGCCGATTGTTGTGGTAGTAATGCATACGGCCCATCCAATAGTGGACACGAGCCTGGCTCAATCGCCTCTCATTGTCGGCTTCTTCCGTATTGGACAAAACTTTCACCAGCGCTTCCACCTCGCTGAGTTGCACTAGATTCGGCTCAGGAGCTTCTGCGGAGAAGGACGTGTTCACCTTCTTCAGAGTGGTATCCACGTGTCTCAGGCGATTAACGGGCAAATGAGACAGGCAGTCAAGTGCATTCATATAATGCATTCTAGCCTCTCTACGGGCAAACAATCGCCGCGCTTGATCTCCAGCTGCTACACTGAAGCGGAAGGCGGGTTCGAACAGTCCAGCCGCCAGGGCATGTTGGGCCAACTGGGCTGCGGGGGCATCAACTGCTTGTAGTGCTTCGAACACGTGGCGATGCAGCAGACGTCGCCGTGCACTGCTCAAGGCAGCATAAGCCACCTCGCGCAATTTATCATGACTGAAGTCGTAGGCATCCACCCCTTGTTCGCGCACAATCCGTCGTTGCCATAGCTCGTCCAGCCCTCTTACCAGCGCGTCTTCATCGTCGCTGCTGGCTCGAACAAGAACAGAGAACGTGAACGCCCGACCGATGGTGGCGGCCAGGCTCACTACGTCGAGCGCCTGAGGTGAGAGTTGCTCCAAGCGTGCTTCAATCACGGCCTGTACCGTTGGTGGCAGTTTTGAACTATGCGACTCAGCTTTCGATAGGTACTCCGTTCCCCCTGTTTCTCCTACACCCATGCGCACAGTCTCCACGATAAAGAGGGGGTTGCCTTCGGTTTCTTTATAGAGATCGGCCACCAGATCCGTGGCGAGTGGCCGTCTCGTCACCTGCAATGCAAGGGACGCTGTGTCGGCGGCGTTCAGCGGACCGACCATGGTCTCCGTCACTTGCCTGCTGCTGCGCAAGGCGGCGAGCAGCGACGCCAGTGGATGCTTGCTGGCCATCTCCTCGGGGCGCAAAGTTCCCAAGATGAGCACCTGAGCGTGCGGATCGAAGCGCAAGAGATAGTGTAGCCATTCGAGTGTCTCGCGGTCGCACCACTGCAGATCATCTAGCAGCAAGAGCAAGGGTTGGCGTGCTCCCAGAATGGCTCGTGCCAGGGCTTCAAACAAATGCTGGCGCTGCCAGCTCTCTATCAATGGACCGGGATGGGGAAGATCGGGTCGCTCTGTCAAGATAGTGGGCACGAACCTGGCCACTTCTGTCAGCCAGGTGTCGGCGAGAGCTACCAAAGCCGTGCGGAGGGCATCCGTACGGAGCCAGGAAGTGACAGGAGCATAGGCTAATTCCCCCTCTGGAGCATAGCAGCGTGCGCTCGCTGTTGTCATTCCTTGCCGACCAACCCAGGTGAGCAGTTCCTCGGCCAAGCGCGTCTTACCGATACCCGCTTCCCCCGACAATACCACCAGATGCGGTTCTCCGGCAACCGCGTTCTGCCAGGCCATCTGTAGCTGTGACCACTCGTGCTGCCTGCCCACCAGCGGCACTTCGGTTACCAACGTCGCCGAAGGAGAAGCCGGGGGAACTGATGGTGAGTCCTTCTGCAGAAGCTGCTCGTATACTTCTCGCGTCGCCCTAGCTGGTTCCACTGCCAGTTCGCGGTCTAAGACGGTGGTACAGGTATGGTACACTCGAATAGCCGCTGCGCGCTCTCCATTCACAGCGTACAGGCGCATCAAATTGCGATAGGTCGCCTCGTGTAACGGGTCGTAGCGTAGCAGTCGCTGGGCGTAGCTAATGGCAGCCGGGTAATCGCGCTCTTGTTCGAGGAGCAGAATCAACCGCTCCAGGCAGCTGAGAAATAGCTGGTGTAAGCGCTCACGCTCTGGCAGGATCCACTCATCATAGTTACCCGGCAGGAGGTCACCGTGGTACACCTCAACCGCGGTCTCTAACGCCTTCCGCATCTCGGTTTTGCTCTGCGCTTGCTCTGCTTGAGCGATGGCTCCTTCGAAGTCGGCTACATCCAGCGTCCAGGATGCATCGGACCTCCAGCGGAGTGTCTGCCTATCTGCATGCAGGAAGTAGTCGGCATAGGGAAGGTCGCGACGCAAGCGGAACACCAAATGGCGCAGATTAGTGTGAGCCTGGGCATCGGTCGAATCGGGCCAGAGTAGAAAGGCAAGGTGCATGCGGGATTGGGGTAGCGTGTGATGGAGCACGAGGTAGGCTAGCATGGAATGGAGGCGCGGCCAATCGACGGTCGTCACGGGTGTGTCACCAGAGACAAGCAGGAACTCGCCTAGCAGAGAAATGTGCAGCGTTGGAATCATGAGTGGCTCCTTGCATTACGCATACGATCCAGCAGCAAGTGCAGTCTAATGGATCGACACACCGTATGGGCGCTTGCGAACTCAATCAACGAAGTATACAGTGGCATACATCTATGCTCATCGTATCATAGAGTATGATATGGTAAAACACGCGTCAAGCTTTTTGCATATGAAGCGGTGAGGTAACTATTCAGGTCTTCTCTTTTCTTGACTCCTCGCCGCCTGCGGCGGCTCGCACAGTTTTTTCTGCGGTGGGCATGGCAGCCGCAGGCTGCCATGCCCACCGCAGAAAAAACTCTAGCGAACTGCCGCAGGCAGTGAGCCCCTTTAATCGGTATGAAAAAAATTCGCTCATCGTCGTCTTACTATTGAGGGCCTAGCAAAAACACCGGCTCTTGCGATGAGCACATCAGCAAAGTGTGCTTATGGAGGAACAGAACACCATCTATTATCAGGAGGAAGAAATGCAAAAAACGCTCACCCTTGTGTTGACGATCAAGTCCCCCGCGGACTACGACGCCCTTGCCGTACTCGTGCCACAGGTCAAAGGCCAGATGGACAATGCTTTTAAGAAACTCAATATTGTCCATTTCGCTCGCGTTGTTTTTCTCGACAACAATACTAAAGTGGCCGTCATTACCGAATATGATGGGGACTTCGACACGTATGTCCTGGACTTTGCCGAGACTCTAGGACCGGCCTTTGATGCCCTGTTTCAGCATACTGTAGATGCTCCGCCGCTGCCGGTCGAAGATCCACAGAATACGCAGGCATTTATTGACTTTTCCCGGAAGTACGACGTACCCGTAGCGTACTTTTATAGTGCCTTTCCTGATCTGACAGTGCGGAATATACTCGATCTTGAGAAAGGCAAACAGGGATAGCAGATAAGTGAGGACTAGATACGATGGCAGATCCCAATCTTGCTGATGTGCAGGGCTTCATTCTGCGCGGCTACAACATGTCCTTTGTACGCCATTTTGTGCTTCAAATCAATGATGTAGCCGGGTCGAAACAGTTCCTTGGTAGCCTGGTGGACGGGGGCGCTGCATCGAGTATCCAGATCACAACTGCTTCTCCGTGGACCGCAAAGCCTGATTATTGTCTGAATATCGGATTGACGTATGAGGGCTTAAAGAAACTCCAACTTTCAGGCGATTCGCTGAGCTCATTCCCGCCTGAGTTTATAGCTGGCTCGGCCGCCAGAGCTGACATTGTGGGTGACACCGGCGAGAGTGGGCCTGAAAACTGGATCGTAGGTGGGTTGAAAACACCTGCGCCTCATATGCTGCTTTTCTTATATGCGCAGAACTGTGACGTTTTGGAGTCGAAAACGGCAATTCTGCGCACCCTCTTTGCCAGGCAAGGAGCATTTACTGAGTTGTCTCATCATGATGGGAACACTCTACCCGGGGAGCGCGTCCACTTCGGCTACAGAGACGGCATTTCACAGCCCACCATCGATGGAGCACCTTTAAAGGAGTTTCCCGATTCACAGCCTGTTGCCCCCACGGGTGAATTTCTCCTAGGGTATCATTATCAGTTTTCGGAGACGTATGGGTATCTTGTACCCAAGCCTGATGCGTTGGGGATCAACGGGAGTTTTGCCGCTTTTCGCATTCTCAGGCAGGAGGTGGATGCCTTCGAGAATTTTCTGCAGGAGACGGCAGCTGCGATTGGTATGAGTGTAGAAATGCTGGCCGCCAAACTATGTGGTCGCTGGCGCAATGGTATCCCTCTTGTGCTTTCCCCCGATACCGATTCGCCGGATCCGCCGATTGCACTCGATCAACTCAACAACTATGATTATGTGCCCGTCGATGCGAACGGATATCGGTGCCCTCTGGGCGCGCATATGCGCCGGGCCAATCCTCGCGGCGAAGTGGTAGCAGGTGGTGGCGGCCATAAGCGCCGGATTGTGCGGCGCGGGATGCCATATGGGCCGCCATATGATCCCGCCAACCCCAAAGACGGCATCGAGCGTGGCCTGCTAGGCGTGTTCATTAATGGGAGTCTTGCACAACAATTTGAGTTCCTGATGAGGACCTGGATAAATCAGGGTGACTTCGTTGGTTTGAATAATATGCGAGATCCGCTAGTGGGTAACAATACGCCTGAGGAGAGTAAATTCTTGATACCCTCGGAAGAAGGTACCAAAACAGTGACGGGGCTTTCTCGTTTCGTTATAACCCGGGGAGGCCTGTACTGCTTTCTCCCTAGTATTACCGCTCTGAAATACCTGGCGAGTCGAGTCTATAAAGAGGGACTCCGAAGATAGGAGCCCCTTTGCTCTTCATCGCGACCTGTGAGAGAGCTTCTCAGGCCCCCGTCTTCGTCCACGGCGCGAAAGCATTCTTCACTCCACGCAGAGAGGGAGCAAGCATCGGAAAGTGGCGTAGAAAGACATCGATCATCGTGTTCTGGTTGATCCAGTCGAGTCCCGTCTGCGTGTAGACCGTAGGGGTATAATCCGTGGTGAAGAAGCGATCACTGTTTAAGCGTCGCGAGGCCATCAGGATAAAGATACGGAAAGCCGTATCGCTGAAACCGAAGCCCTGGGGCGGTGTCTCCGCATACAATCCCACCATGAGATCGAGTTTCTCGATATCGTTGTTGTACATGCGCCGCAACTGCTCCGCCCATTCCCTGTTGTCGGTCAGGTCCTCGAAGCGCGTCAAGGGAGGACGATGCATGAGCCGACGAAACTCGTTGTAGCGCGGAACCCCGCGCTCGCGGTCGCGGATAATCTCTGTCGCGGCTATGTCGTGCAGATCTCCGTTCGGCTCCTTGCGCTGGCGCAGACCGTTGGGATAGTTGTGTAGCGTAATCAGGCCGGGGTGAGAGGTCCCAAAGGTGTAGAGCACATCCCTCATCCCCAACTGCTGCAACAGCTCCCGCGCATGCCGATCTGCAACCTGGGCCAATGTGCGCTCTTGCAGCACACTATCATCTACCAGAGAGCGGAAGCTGAACTCGTCCGGCAAGAGGGGATGCATGCGGTAGACGGTGACAAACTCTTCCGTCAGAGAATAGGGCACTGCGAAATGATCCTTCTCGGAGCCGGGGATACCGCTGATCACCTCGCTGGAACTGAGGCGACCGAAGAGCTTATGAATCTGCTCCATCTCCATGCCCCACCAGTTCGCCCGCATTGCGATCTGCATAGTGGGTTGGTTCAGGATGGCCGGAGTCCACTCGACAGTGTGTATCCTGGCCATGAGGGCGGCGTTAATTAGCCGGGCGTGCTCGAACAGTTCTTCGTCGGACCAGGATGGGTACTGGGCGCGCAGGCGGTCACAGATGGCGTTGTGTTCCAGCGTGAACAGGGTGTGCATCAGGCTCAGGCCGATCCACCAGTTGCCGCTGAGACCGGTTATTTCAATGCTGGTGTCAGGATCGGTGGGGAGCAGGCCATCGCTGCCGATGTTCAGCTTGCCGTGCTTGCCCGAGCGCAGCTTCGCCTGGGTGGCGGCATCGCTGCCGTACACCTGGGAGCCGTCCCACCAGTGCGTGACGTTGTTGAGAAATGTTGGTGGCAAGCCATCGGAGTCCGAAGTACGCGTTGGATCGTGCGTCGTGCGCAGGATGCTCATGGGATGAGAGGGCCAGGGATCATCGTTGCGCAGGGGTACCAGCCAGGGATTCTCTTGCTGATTTGGTCCATGGGTAAACCACCCGTGAATCATGAACTGGATCCAGGCCGCTGCGAACAGATTGAGAAAAGAGACTGGTTTGAAGGTATCGCGCGCCAGTAATTCGCAACTGATAGCGCGTGGGTTGGGTGTGAGTATCTCCTGGTCACTTGCGGGATAAGCAGAGGACAGGGGCACATTGCGCCCAAAGCGTGTATTGACACTTCCCATAGCGGGAATGTCCAGGTCATTATAGGTTCCGTCCGCCGTACGTGCCGTAAGGTAACTTCCCCCGGCTGGAGGAGTAACTTTGGGGTATGGCGACCTGGCCGTGTAGGTTCCGGAAAGATTTTTTGCGCGCAAGATAGCACGCAAGCCAATCAGAATCGCGAGCCCGACCACGACCGGTACGCTATGCCATCCGAACTTCTGGTCAAGTGCCTGTGCCGCAGCATCATATAATTTCCTAAAGAGCGATCCAACTATGTTCATCCAGCTCGTCCTTTCAAAGGTCTTTCATTATCCTGCGCGGTGCGTTTACTTGCCTACCAGTCGGTGCTGTCGAGCAGTGAGCGCACGCGTTTCGCGCCATCAGTCGTAATCGGTTCGCCGTGCCCGACAGCCACAATCTCCGCATCGAACTCCGCCATGCGGCCCACCGAGGCTTTGTGCTGTTTGATATTGAGGTTGAAGGCAGGCCAGCCCGCGCTGAAGTACGGCCAGGTGGCGACCGCATCGCCAGCAAAGAGCACACGGCGCTCCGGCCAGTAGAAGGCCAGATGTCCGGGCGAGTGACCAGAAGCGTGCATCACGTGTAAGGGACCCACGCGGTCTCCTTCCGAGATATAGTTCTCGACGGTGCTGGGTGTATGGCTGCCGACGCCCAGCGCCAAACCAAGCTGGAGAGGATAGACCTGGAAGGGGCGCCGTGGGATAAATGTAACCGCCTGCGCCTTGCGGTTCCCGGAGATGATATCGGCTTCCCATTCGTGAGCATAGAGGGTCGCCCCGGTGAAATTCTTGAGCGCGGCCATGCCGCCAAGGTGCGAGCGATGGGCATGCGTAATCACGATGTGCTTCAAGTCCGTCGCCAACCGATGAATCTGGCGTATCGCGTCGAAGATACGATGGGCATCATCGTCCCACAAGGTATCGATCAAGGTCAATTCTGTGCCGTCGTCGAGGAGAAAGGCGTGGACGCGTCCACCTTCATTCTGCCCTAGACTATAGATTCCGGGTGCGATTTGCATTGTCTGTTTCCTCCTTACTGGATTGATGCACGCGGGTACCTGGGTAGAGACACAAGCCCCATAGTTCTGTACGTTTGTAGCTCTCGTTTTTAGCATAGTGATGTTATACGTCAAACGAAAGAGCCAGCCTCGCTCACCCGGAGATGCCAGCCAGAGCCTTCACCCAGTCGAGCAGCTCGTTCACCCAGCTCAGTAGCTTCAGGTCAGAGGTGACCGATTTCAGTGGATCGAAGATCAACGTGTCCCGCTGGATGGCCCAGCCGAAGTCGATCTGTATCGGGCCTGTTCGTTCTGTCACTCCGTCGGCACGATAGAACTTCACGCCCGCAGCCTGCATGACGTTGATGAACTCCCGGGCCAGCATGGCATAGGTAATCGTGGTGGGATGAATCCCATCCAGCGAGAAGATCCCTCCTGCTGTGCGCCCCTCTGGACCATATGCCAGAAACCGCGAATCCGGCACTGGAGTCAGTGCCTCAATCTGGGGTGGGAGCTGGTAGCATGTCCACCACGACGGCCTGGCCGCCGGGTCGAGGATATAGCGGCGTGCTGCCATGCGGTCGAGTAGGCCCGCCGTATCCAAGAGCAGCCAGTCTAGTCCATCCTCGCGAGCCGCCTTCACCACCGCGGTGATGGCATCGTTATACATATAAATCGCGGAGTCGATGGCTCGGGCCTGGTTGCCGGTCAGCCGGCGATCGACCGCCGGGTTGAAATGGGCGTCATCGATCCAGGGAAGTGTGTAGTACGGGAAATAGCGCGAACGCGGTCGCATTTTACCACCGACGCCTCGCGCGAGCGGCGCTATGGTCACATGGGGCACGGTGCTCCAGATGACGTGTTGCGCTTTCACCTCGCGGATCAGGTTCTGCAGCTTCTGCAGCTCAGCCGCGAAGTGGCTGGGTCGCCAGACCGTGTAGGCACCCTTTTGTGCCGGGTCGTCGTAGCCGTCGGCGCTCCAGATGACCTTGAATTTCAAGACCGCTCCCAGGGCGTTGTTGGCACCGATGTAGATGATCAACGTCTCAATCCCACCGTCCTCCCCAAGTGCCTTCGCAGCCTCCACCGGCGTGAGTGCCCGCCTGGTCGCGGGATCGCGAGCCGACTCAAGCACATACCGTGCCATCAACGGCCATGCGTTGCGGGCCAGCAGGTGCATCGGCGAGGCTTTGGCCGACGCCGTGGCTGCCTGCTCCGTGTCGGCGGTACACGTCATCAGGTCATTGATGTCAAATCCCGCCACCGCCAGGTTGTGCATGATGCCATTGATCTGTGGCACC
>WNFT01004215.1_pt1 | contig 12558 bp, 11 predicted proteins | sample 5400191 | NCBI WGS metagenome assembly WNFT01 (sample SAMN13153359, study PRJNA577476) | soil metagenome | isolation source: 80 cm saprolite under Madrone tree | place: USA:California | collected 2016-06-14
AGAAGTATACCAACCGCGGTCTGCAGTTCCTCGACCTGATCCAGGAGGGGAACATCGGGCTGATGAAGGCGGTGGACAAGTTCGAATACCGCCGGGGCTACAAGTTCTCGACTTACGCCACGTGGTGGATCCGGCAGGCGATCACGCGCTCGATCGCCGACCAGGCCCGCACCATCCGCATTCCGGTGCACATGATCGAGACCATCAACAAGATGAACAGGATCTCCCGTCAGATCCTTCAGGAGACCGGGCAGGAACCGGATCCCGCGACGCTCGCCCAGAAAATGGAGATGCCCGAGGACAAGATCCGCAAGATTCTCAAGATTTCCAAGGAGCCGATTTCGATGGAGACGCCGATCGGCGACGACGACGACTCGCATCTGGGGGACTTCATCGAGGACCAGGCAACGCTCGCACCGAACGATGCAGCGATGTACGCATCCTTGCGGGAGGTCACCAAGGACGTTCTGGATTCCCTCACGCCGCGCGAAGCCAAAGTGCTGCGCATGCGCTTCGGCATCGAAATGAATACCGACCACACGCTGGAAGAGGTCGGCAAGCAGTTCGACGTCACACGCGAGCGCATCCGGCAGATCGAGGCGAAGGCGTTGCGCAAGCTTCGCCACCCGTCTCGCTCGGAGCGGCTGAAAAGTTTCCTGGACAACAATTGACGTTGCAGGACGGCGAAGCCGCCGCAACGTCTTCGCGCGTTGCAGCGACGCCAGAGAGCCGCGGTGTCTCTCCGATCGTTTCCGCGCGCTGCTGAACGCGCGATAGAATCTATCGAACGGGCCTGTAGCTCAGCTGGTTAGAGCAGAGGACTCATAATCCTTTGGTCCCTGGTTCGAATCCAGGCGGGCCCACTCAGAATGCGTAGGCAGTCTTGGAGGAGGGAATGGTAAAGCGCTTCTTTTTTTTCGCTGCCCTGGCGGCGATTGCGACGCCGGCTCAGGCTGCGACAATGGAAGACGAAGTCCGTGCCGTCTTCGACAAGTACATAGCAGTCCAGAACGCGCATGATTTGAAGTCGATGCGAAGTCTTTTGGCGGACTCCCCGGACCTTCTCTGGATCAGCCGAGGCAAACCTGTCTGGGGCCGGGAGGCCGCGCTCAAGAGCCTCGAGGAGCGTTACCGGGGCACTTGGCGCATCGATGTCGACAGGAAAGAGCTGCGAATCATTTCGGTCAGCAGGCGCGTGGCGCAAGTCTACGCGCCGACGCAACTCACCGTCGGAGATCCAGGTGTCGACCCCGCCAAGGCTCGTCTCTACATCAACCTCGTGATGGTCAAGAAACCCGAAGGGTGGCAGATAGTGAGCATCTTGCCCATCCTTGTCGCGCCTCAGTAAGCGGGCCGGCGATCAGAACTGGTAATAAAGAAATGGCGTGGTTTGTTCGCCCGCAATTACCAGGGCGATGATGATCAGTGCGGTAAATGCGAGACCCTGTGCGTTGAGTTTCCATCGCCAGCTCAAGATGCCCCTTGTTTTTTGCACGGAATCGACGCTGATATTCCAGCTGCCCATGACCTGTGGCGTATTGGGCGCCACCAGACAGGCTGCGGTCACAAGCAGGATCATCGCGAGCGTTTTCGCGATCACAACCTGGGACGGGACCGTAGCCCCGCCGAGTCCGGCCATGGAAGAGAGCACCGTCGCGCAGGTGTGAAGATCCGGGGAACGAAACATCACCATGCCTATCAGAGCCCCCAGCATGGTAAACACCCAAGCGAGCCAGACGGGCAACCTGACCAGACGGGCTTGCCGCCAAGCATGGTTGATGGCGAGGGCGATGCCCCACCAAGCTCCGAAAACAACGAAAGTCCAATTTGAGCCGTGCCAGAGCCCGGCCAGAAGAAACGTCACCATGACCGGCATCGCATAGACTCGAACGAAACTGATCACGCGGCTCGTCTTTCGGATGGCCACGTAGCGGGCCTGCCTGACGGAAAGCGGCATGAACAGGTAACCGGTGAGGAACCGCGTCAAGGTCATGTGCCATCGCTGCCAGAATTCGATGGCGCTCGTCGCCCGCAACGGGGAATTGAAATTCAGGGGAAGGCGCAGCCCGAGGAGCACGCCCAGACCCAGCGCCATTTCCGAGTAACCCGAGAAGTCGAAATAGAGCTGTAAAAAATAGGACCATGATCCCAGCCAGGCGTCCCAAGTGCCGACCACCCCGTTCCTTTGTGCTTGCTCGAAGACGTGGTTGGCATACGGGGCAAAGCTCTCCGCGATGATGGCTTTCTTGAGCAACCCGATCGAAAACACGGTGATGCCCACCGCAAAGCGATCGGTCGTGAGCCTGCCGATCTGGTCTCTTTGCGAAAAGAATTCCCGAGCCCCCACGATCGGGCCCGCGGTGACGTACGCGAAGCACGACACGAAGAGAAGGTATTCCAAGAAGCTTTCCGGCGGCTCCATGTCGTTCGCCACGGCGACCAGATAACCGATCTGCTGAAAAGTGAAGAATGAGATGCCGATCGGAAACGCGATATCGGCAAACGGGACTGCAAATCCCGTGATTGCGTTGACATTGTCGATCAGAAAATTCGTGTACTTGAATACGCCCAGGGCCAGCAGGTTTGCGGCGATGCCGAAGGCCAGCCAGCGTCTTCTGGAGCCGGCGGTGCTGCGAACGATCGAGTACGAGACCCGGTAGTTCAAGCCGGCCACGAGGATCAAGACCGGAAGCAGTTTCCATCCCCAAAGGCCGTAGAACACGAGAGAGGCTGCGGTGAGGGCGAATCGCGCTCCGGAAGAACCGTAGAGCCGTCTTCCCAGCAACACCGCGGCCAGCGCCAACGGCAGGAACGCCAGGATGAAAGTCAGTGAAGAAAACAACATGCCCGCTCCCCGATTCCTCGCTGACTCTCCCGGTCCGATTTCAAGACGGCTCGGCGGGAACCGGCCCGTCAAACTTGTCGAGGAAGTCGCGCGGAACGTACTTCAGCAGCAAACCTTCGATCCGCAGCAGCGGTCGACCCCGTTCGTTGCGGATCTGGAGATCGGCGAGGACGTCATCCGCCCGACGCGTCAAAGCGGACTCCCCGACTTGGACGAAACACGTCCCCCGTACGCTGCCATGGATCGAAAGACGGCGGATGCCCGTCGGCACCAGCAACCCGCCCGGTCGAATCGGTTTGTCCGAGTACTGCAGCAGGCACAAGACAGCCTGGATTGCGCCGTCCAGGAGAGCCGGGTTCATGGTCTCGCTGCGGCAGTCCCGATGATTTCCGGCGGACAAGTTGAACAACATGCCGTCCGCTAACTTGAGCACGGAGCGAATCACTTGGAGGCCGGGACCGTAGCGATAGCCGAGCCGGTCGAGCTCCGCGTACAACGCCCGAGGTTCGACCGGCTCGCCGCGCGCAGCCACGTCGAACATCAGGACGTTTGCCTTTGGCGCGCTCTCGCGTTCCTCCAACCGTCCGATGCACAGTAAATTCCTGCGCTCGTGGATGGTGAAGGAGGAGTTTCCCCATCTGACCTCGACTCTCAGTTGCTCGCGCGCCACGCCCGGCCGGCAGATCAACACGTCCTTGAGCGCGGGACACGGCCGCTGCCGCGCCTGCGCTGCCGCGAGCGCCAAATCGACCATGCTGGCGCCGGGCAGAATGGACCGCCCGACAATGACATGATCGGCGAGGAGGCCGTCCGACACTCCATAGGCCGCCCTGTAAACGGAATCGTCCCGGTAGGGTGCGGGCGCGCGTTCCTTGTCGGGCCGGGGCATGGCTTCAGGACGCCGGCAGCGCCGGGGCTGCCGGCGTCGTGGCTGCAGGTGCGGATTGCGCTGTTTCCTGACGGCTCTGCCGGCGGTTTTCCGGATCGGCAAAAATCATCAGCACGTCGGTGAACGACGCCGACGGGGCATCTCGCGACCGGCTGACGTAAAGACGGGTATTCTCGGGCCGGAACTTGTTCTTGAACTGAAAATTTCCATCGTTGTTGAAAATTCGCGAGGCGTGCAACCCCCGCAGCATTTTCCCCACCCGGGGATCCTCCTCCGCACAGGCTTCCATTTGAGTCCCGAAGGTGGCCCCCAGGCTGAAGGAACCCACACCCTCTTTGGTCAGGGTCTCCTGGATGCGGGAAATGGCGAATTCCAGCCCGCCCGGCGGCATGTCCGCGCCATAGAACTCGAGATCCATCAGGTAGCCGTTCGCCGCCGGGAGCCGGCTGATCACGATGGCGCTGTCGAGCTGCCCGTTGCGGTAGGTGAGAAACAGCCGGCAATGACCGGGGAGCTCTCCGTTTGCGATGCGGCCCTTGAAGTGCTCGACGTAGGGACCTAGCTGCTTCTTGCTCGCCTTCCATTCGTCCACGAGGCCGGCCACCGCGCGGTCTGTCGCCGGGTCGCTGCCGGCCCCGTATTCACGGGTCTCGCATTGTCCGTGCTTTTCGTAATGACTGATCTGATAGCGCAGGCGGCGCATCTTGGTCCCCTCCAGCGAGAACCCGGCCAGACGGGGCAGCTTCTGCATCACGCCGAACGCAGTTGCGGTATGGCCCAGAGCCGCAAGCTCCCTGGCTTTCGGCTCCTCTTCGAGAATATTGGCGACCCGTTTCCCCTGCGCTGCATATTCGAACAAGTCGCACGCGGCATCGGCGAAGCACTCGTCCGGGCCCGCATAGGCGAACGCGAACACGGTGCTCGGGCGCCGGTTGACGAAAAAGATGCCCTGAGCGCTCCGGGAGACGAACACGTGCGGCGCCAAGCTCGAGCGTGCGACGGCCACGCTCAACTCCCTGCCGAACCGCGTCACCAGAGAATGCACGAGGTTCTGCAGGGCCGGGTCGCGGTTCAGTTCGTCCTGCTCGACCCAGCGAGGCGCTCCGTCCCTTCCGGTCAGACCTTTTGGACAGCTTGTTTCCATGTGACGGTGCCGCTTCGACCTCAGTCCCTGACCGGGATGTCCTTGAAGACTTTTTTCAAGCAAATTTCATCCGGATGGATGAAGTCCCTCATATTCGACGCCTGGCATCCGACGCGGTCCGGATCCAGGCTGCCGACGACCGTGGCTCCCTGGCTCGCCGCGATGGCGCGAACGCGCTCCTCCATCGAGACGAGGCTGTTCCCGTAAGGTGAGCCCATGCTGCCTTTCCAGTACGCCGGGTGGAACGGCGTGATGGCGATCGTGACGTGAGTGCCTTGCTTTTTGAGGAACGCGAGGAGAACGCCCAGCGCCTCGAGGCGCTTCGGATCGACCGGCCACGCGGCCCGCTTGCTCATCTTCGCCGCGCGCTGTTCGGAGTCCTGGTCTATGGTGTCCGCGCTGGAGAACATGTTGGTGACGCCGCGCGACAACAGAATCGTTCGGAACGAGGCGCTGTGTTCCTTCGAGAAGGCCATCGAACCGTCAGCATGAATGACGTCCATGTCGTCCATCGTCGCCGCGTCCACGGGACCTTGCCGTTTTCCGTCGAGCCGGTACGAGACATGTCTCACGATGTTGTCCACCGAAAGCAGATGCGACCAATATCCCAGGGGAACGACGTCGAGCCAGGACTCCTTATCGATGCCCAGACGGTCCGCCATCGATCGATACTCGGACCAGAACAGCTTGAACTCGTCGGTCTCGCGCAGCACGGGATCGATCGGCAGGAAGGTCTTGTAGCGAACGGTCAGCACGAGGTTTTTCGGCAGACGCTTGTGCTCGTAGAGCAGCCCGGAAAAGGCGACGAGGTCCTCGAACATGTCGTTGTGGACGAAGCCGTTGTAAAAGGTCTTCCCGGGAAAAAGATCCGGCGTCGCCAGCTCGAAACGACTGCCTCCGAACACGATGACGTCCGGCGTCCGGGTCATCTGCGCGATCGCCTCGCGCCGCAGTCCGCGAAAGTCCATGTTCGCGTCGAACACGGCGTAGTTCTTCCCGGAGAGCAGCACGGCAGCAACCTGTCCTTTGCCTGAAGCGCTGAAGTGCAGCGGATCGAGAAAGTAGTTGGCTCCGGCGATCAACAAGACTCCCGCGCCGACGACCGCAACGAGCGCGGCGAGAAAGCGCCTTGCCGAGAAGCCGACTGCCGCACGGCTCGTATCGGCGGCGGTACCACCGCCCGGAGCCTGCGGGACCATTCCATCTACGATCGAACGTACGCTTGACATGAATTCTCCCTTGAGCGGGATCGCCGATTCGCTATCTCATCTTCTTGAAGCGGTCCCCATGGATATCCTGTGACACGAGAAAGACTTTTTGAGGAATCTTGAAGCGCGGCAGTTTCTCGCGGCAGTATGCGAACATCCGGTTTCGGAACTCGGAAACGGTTTCGTTCGTCCGCAGCTTGACTTTGGCGGAGACGATCTGACCCGTGATGGGGTTGCTCTCGCCTTTCACCGCGACGTTTTCCACCCCTTCCATCGCCTGCAATACGCTCTCCACCTCGACGGGGTAGACCTTCTCGCCCCCGACGTTGATGAGCTCCGATTTCCTCCCCAATATCCGGAAGTACTCCCCGTCGACCTCGACGGCATCGCCGGTCTTGAACCAGCCGTCGGCGGTAAACGGGCTGGCCGCATTCAGATAGCCGAGCATCGCGGACCTTGCCTTGATCTCGAGCATGCCGTCGACCACCCGGGTCTGGAAGCCGTCGCCGCCGACCTTGACCCACAGGGAGTCGCTCGACCTCGAGGTCGAGCGCAGGATGCCGATCTCCGACAGGCCGTATGTCTGCAACAACCGGACCTTCGGAAACAGATCGTGAAAGCGCTTCAGCGTGCTCTCAGGCATGACCTCGGTTCCGTAGGTCACCAATTCGAGGCTGGAGAGATCGTGACGCCGGTACGCCTCGCTCGCCAAGAGGAGGTTGAGGAAAGTGGGCGAGGTCGGCAGGAGTTGCACCTTGTGCTTCTCGATCTCCGCGCAGACTGCGTCCGGAAGGCGTTCCTGCACCGTGACGACGCATCCCGCATTCGAAAGGCTGTAGAGCAGCGTGTTGATCCCGCCGATGTGGTCGAACAGCAGAAACGTGACGGTCCGCAGCGTCTGGCGCGGGACGGTGAATTTTTCCAGCAGAGGCACCAGATCGTGCACGACCGCCTTGCTCTTGCCGGTCGAGCCCGAGGAAAACAATATCAATCCGGGGCGTCGTTCCAGCCGAAGGCGCAGGAGCAGCTCGTGCTCGACGCGGGCGCCAGTGTTTCTGACCTGCGAAGTCTCGCCATCGGCGAGGCCGATGACGGTCTCCACCTGGGCGATCTCCCTGAACTCGCTCTTCTTGACCTCTACGGAAGCGGTCAGCGGAACCACGATGCACGACCTTCGGATCAGGGCCAGGAGCAGACCGATGGCGTTGGGCGAAAAATCGGCCTCGAGACTGACCACGCTGCCCGGTTTCACCCCCTGCTCTTCCAGAACCGCGTACCAGCGGGAAACCGCCTCGTAGAGCCAGGCGTAGCGGTAGGCGCGGCCCTGCCAGATCACCGCGTCCTTCTCGGGGTTGGCGCGAAGCACATTCATCAGGTGTTCGAGGAAATGCACGGTTCAGACACCGCCCAGGTAAATGGTCTGACCGGTGATGAACCCGCTCTCCGGCCTCAGGAAGAAGTCGACGGTGTTGGCGACGTCGTCGAACGTCCCCATCCGCGGTATCGCCTGTAGCGAGAGAAGCCGATCGATCGTCTGTTTTGGAACTGAGCGAATCAGGTTCGTGGCCAGAGGTCCGGGTCCGACGCAGTTCACCGTGATGCCGAACTCGGCGAACTCTCGCGCCAAGACATGCGTCAGCGCCACAACGGCGGATTTCGAGGCGACATAGGCCGCCTCGCCCGCCAGCTTGAGGGGCACGGCCACCGAGGAGAAATTCACGATGCGCCCGTACCCTTTCCGTTTCATCAGCTTCGCCGCCTCGCGCGAGAGCAGGAAGGTTCCGACTGCGTTGGTCGCAAGGATTGCGCTCACCGTCGACACCGGCGTGAGCAGCGAGTGATTCATGGAAGCGATGCCGGCATTGTTGATCAAGTGGTCAAGTCGTCCATACGACCGCCGGATAGCGGAAAACATGGCCTTGACGCCTTTTTCGTCGGCCACGTCGGTTCCGTAATGGTTGTAGCCCTCGCGGGTCCAGTCGACGGGAGCGCGGCTGCAGCCCACCACCCGATGGCCGAGCCGGAGATAGTGCTCGGCGAGGTGCCTACCGATGCCGATCCGCGTTCCGGTGATGAGCGTGACCGGCGCGTCCATACGCCTGCCGAACGCGGATCAAGCGGCCCGCAGCCGCCGGAGGGCATAGTCCGCCAAAGCGCCGATCGTGCGATACGGGCTGTGTTCCTGGGACATGGCGCCCGGGTCTGCGAGGCTCACGTTCGTGCCGAACTTTTCCTCGATCGCCTGCTCGACTGCCACGACCAGCGTCACAAGCGCCATCGAGTCGAGGAAGCCGTCGCCGCCGAATAGAGCGGTCGCGGAATCGAGCTGCGCAGGCGCCTTCAATCCCTGGGTGTTCTTGAGCTGGTTGACGTTGTCGATGATCAGGTCGACGACTTGCCGCATGTCGTCGTCGTGGTGAGGCATCCCGTGCCGTGCTGCCCGTGCTGCTTCTAGTTGCGCTTGTTCCAAACGGAGTCTCCTTCCCTCAAAAAAAGCGGCACCGTATTTCCTTTTTTAGTGACTGCCCCGCTGAATGACAAAACGAATGGAGCGCGCTGAGACTATGGAACTATGGCGAGAGTGTCCATCGGGGGAAACCTTATCGCCGGGTCGGGTATGACCCGACGATCGTGTAAGGGAAGTACCTACAGAAAAGACTGCCCGCAGATTCGAAAATCGCCGCGGATGGGATAATCGCCGTCACCGTGGAAACGAGGGAGACCGCGTGAGCACCACAATCTACGAACTGCACGGCGTGGTCGCCGTGATCGCGATGAACAATCCGCCCGTCAACGGGCTGGGTTTCGATCTGCGGTGCGACATCGTGGAAGGGCTCACTCGTGCCGAAGCCGATGCGAACGTGAAGGCCGTGGTGCTGATCGGCACCGCTCGCGCGTTCTCCGGCGGGGCGGATATCCGCGAGTTCGGCTCGCCCAGGGCCTCCGCGGAGCCCACTCTCAATACGGTGATCCGCATGCTGGAAAGCGCCAAGAAGCCCGTCGTCGCGGCCATCGGTGGCGCCTGTATGGGCGGCGGGCTGGAACTGGCCATGGGTTGTCACTACCGCGTGGCCGTCAAGGGAGCCCAGATCGCCCTGCCCGAAGTGAAGCTGGGGCTGATGCCCGGCGCGGGAGGTACGCAGCGCCTGCCCCGGCTCATCGGTGCCGAAGCGGCGCTCGACATGATCGTCTCCGGCAATGCGGTGCCTTCGGAGCAGGTCAAGGACAGCGGGCTGTTCGATGAAATGGTCGAGCACGATCTGCTGCCGGGGGCCGTCGCATTCGCCAAGAAGGTCGTCGCGGAAGGACGCCCATTGAAGCGCGTGCGCGACATGAAAGTGAGTCTCGCCGACGCGGACGGGTTCTTCCGGGCCGCTCGCGATGCGGTCCGCGAGAAGGCAAGAAATTTCCCAGCGCCGCTCAAATGCGTCGACGCCGTTGCGGCCGCAGTCACGATGCCCTACGAGGAGGGAGCACGGTTCGAGCGTGAATCGTTCCTGGAGTTGATGCAGACTCCGGAATCCCGCGCCTTGCGCCACGCTTTCTTCGGCGAACGGGCGGCAGCGAAGATTCCCGACGTGCCGGAGGACACGCCGCTGCGCAAGATCGAGAAGGTGGCGGTCATCGGCGCGGGCACCATGGGCGGGGGCATCACGATGAATTTCCTGAGCGCCGGCATTCCCGTCACCTTGCTGGAGATGAGGCAAGAGGCGCTCGACAGGGGAATTGCGATCATCCGCGGGAACTACGAAGCGAGCGCCAAGAAGGGGAGGCTCACCGCGCAGCAGGTCGAGGAGCGCATGGCGCTCCTCAAGCCGACCCTCTCCTACGATGATCTGAAGGATGCCGACATGGCGGTCGAGGCGGTGTACGAAGAGATCTCGGTCAAGCAAGCGGTGTTCAGGCGATTGGACGAGGTGATGAAGCCCGGCGCCATTCTCGCGTCCAACACCTCTACGCTGGATGTGAACAAGATCGCAGACTTCACCCGGCGGCCCCAGGACGTGGTCGGCACGCACTTCTTCAGCCCCGCCAACGTGATGAAGCTCCTTGAAGTCGTGCGCGGCGCAAAGACCGCCAAAGAGGTTCTCGCCACGGTGATGAGCCTGGCGAAGAGAATCAAGAAGACCGCGGTGGTCTCGGGCGTATGCGACGGTTTTATCGGAAACCGCATGGTCGAGCAGTACCTCCGCCAGGCATTGTTCTTGTTGGAGGAAGGGGCCACGCCCGGGCAGGTGGACCGCGCGGTGGAAAGCTGGGGCGTGGCGATGGGTCCCTTCCGCATGTCCGACCTGGCGGGCAACGACATCGGCTGGGCCATTCGCAAGCGGCGCTACCGCGAGCAACCCCATTTGAAGTACTCGAAGATCGCCGATCGGCTGTGCGAACAGGGCCGCTTCGGTCAGAAGACGGGACTGGGCTGGTATCGCTACGACCCCGGCCGTCGCGACGCGCTTCCGGACCCCGCCGTCGAGCAGATGGTCGTCGACTACAGCAAGGAGATCGGATCGAAGCGCCGCAGTATCGGCGATGACGAAATCGTGCAGCGACTGATCTTTGCGCTGGTCAACGAGGGGGCAGCGATCCTGCAGGAAGGCATTTCAGTGCGCGCTTCCGACATCGACATGGTCTACCTGACCGGTTACGGTTTTCCCCTGCACCGGGGCGGGCCGATGCTCTATGCCGACGAGGTGGGTCTGTACAACGTCGTCGAAAGCATGAAGCGCTTCGCCGCCAACCCCCACGGGGATCCGGGTTTCTGGAAGCCCGCGCCGCTGCTGGCGAAGCTGGCGAGCGAAGGAAAGAGGTTCACCTAGACCGGGAAGAGGTGCGGCGCGTCTATTCGACCTTGGCGCCCGAAGCCTTCACGACCTTACCCCACTTCACGATTTCGTCGTGGATGAAGGAGCCGAACTGCTCCGGGGTCCAGGCAGTTGCCATCGCGCCTTGCTGCAGGAGTTTTTCTTTCATGTCGGCCTGAACGAGCGCCTTGTTCACTTCGCCGTTGATGCGCAAGACGATGTCCTTCGGCGCGCCTTTGGGGAGCATGATGCCGAACCATGCCGTCACTTCGTAGCCCGGAACCCCGGCCTCCTGCATAGTAGGCAGGTCGGGCAGCTCGGGGTGGCGCGTGCTCGTCGTCACGGCCAGCGCGCGCAGCTTTCCGCTGCGGATATGTCCGATCGCGGCGGTCAGGTTGTCGAACATCAGGTCGACCTGTCCGCCCATGAGATCGGCGAGCGCCGGGCCGCTGCCCTTGTAGGGGACGAACACGATGTCCACGCCGGTCATCATCTTGAACATCTCGCCGGCCATGTGCAGTGAAGTCCCGCTCCCGGAGGCCGCGAAATTGAGCTTGCCCGGCTTGCTCTTCGCGAGCGCGATGAACTCGGCCACCGATTTCGCAGGGACCGAGGGGTTCACGACCATGACGTTGGGCATGCGCGCGATCATCGCAGTCGCGGCAAGGTCGTGCTCGAAGCTGAAGCTGCGCTTCGTGTACAGAGTTTCGCTGATCGCCTGCGCCGCGGTCGCCTGCAAAATGGTGTAACCGTCCGCCGGCGCTCTTGCAACCATCTCGGTGCCGACGTTGCCCGCTGCGCCGGGGCGGTTTTCGACTACGATCGGTTGCCCGAGCGGTCCGCTGATCCTCTCCGCCATGATGCGCGCAAGGATGTCGGTCGCACCGGCGGGCGGAAACGGAACCACGTAGCGGACGGGCTTGGACGGCCAGGTTTGGGCCTGGGCCGCCGCTGCGGCAAGAGAGGCAACGAAAAACGCGAAGGCGATGCGGGTGAACATGACTCCTCCTCCGAGAGATTCTCGGAGGGTATTCTACGATGACTGTCGCTGCCGCCGATTTGGTGTAAGGTTTCGGATGGCATGGAGGTCGAACTCATGACGACGCCTATTCGGTTCGTGCTGGTAGGAGCCGCAGTCTTGCTTGTCGCGCCCGTGTGCGCCCAGGACGCCGCCAAGACCTCGCCCGTCAGGATCGTGACCAAGACGCTGATCGCCTCGGAGGCGCAGAAGGAATGCCTTTCCCTCAACAACAGGCAGAGGCTCCGCTACAAATTTCGCGCCGACGGGCCGCTGAACTTCAAGGTCTCGCACCAGGAGGAAAAGGAAATCATCGACTTCAAGCGCGACGGGACCGACAGCGCGTCGGGCAGTTTCGTCCCGCGCAAGGCGGGCGATCATTGCCTCGTATGGTCCAACACCGGCAAACACTCGGTGACTCTTCGCTACGAGTTTCAGCGCGCTTCGCAGTGAATCCTCAACGAAGGGCGCGCGGGCCGCGTCGCCGATTTTGAACGGCGGCGAAGGACCCGGCGCCGCACGGACCGTCGCCGCGGTAGCGATGACCCTCGCGGTGCAGTCGCTCACGGCGATGGCCCTGGCGGTGCCCTCGGTGCTCGCTCCGGTCGCCGCGGCCGATTTCGGCGCGGCGCCGACGGCGGTGGGTCAGTGG
>WNFT01017534.1_pt1 | contig 12558 bp, 12 predicted proteins | sample 5400191 | NCBI WGS metagenome assembly WNFT01 (sample SAMN13153359, study PRJNA577476) | soil metagenome | isolation source: 80 cm saprolite under Madrone tree | place: USA:California | collected 2016-06-14
TTCCGCCCGTTCTGATACACGCGATTACTTCAATTGAAGACCGCCGTTTCTTTGATCACCACGGCGTCGATATTTTTGGCGTCGCGCGTGCGCTGCTGCGCAACGCCGGCGACGAGCGTATGGGCCAGGGCGGCTCGACAATCACCCAGCAGCTCGTCAAAAACACTTACCTGACACCGGAGCGAACGCTACGCCGCAAATACGCCGAAGCCATGCTGGCATTTACGATCGAACGCCGTTTGTCGAAGGAAGAAATCTTCGCGCTCTACTGCAACGAGATCTATTTGGGCCAGAGAGGCGCGTTCGCCGCGCGCGGTGTCGATCAGGCAGCGCGTGTTTATTTTGGAAAACCACTTAACGATTTGTCGCTGGCCGAAGCCGCAATGATTGCCGGCATGATTCAAGGGCCTGCGCGCTATTCACCCATGCACCACGCCGATGCTGCCCGAGCGCGACGCAACACGGTGCTGGGCACGATGGCGCGCGATGGTTTCATAACTCTCGATCAGGCGGCGAATGCGGCCCAGGAACCGCTGGTTATCGCCGACTTCGATCCGGCGCGTGAATCAGCCGCGCCCTACTTCATTGATTATGTGAATCGCGTGTACGCCGAGGAGCGCCGGCATCCTGCCGGCGGTACGCAGGCTTCCAGCCTGCAGACTGAAATAGACGAGGCCAATTCAGGATCGGAGACAAGAGGCGCGGACAAGATGTCTGCGGACCACCCACACGATGTCGGCGCTCCGATCGTTACGACACTCGATCTCGATTTGCAGCATATCGGCGCACAATCGATCAAGCACCAACTGGATCATCTCGACGAAACCTACAAATCGCGCGGTTTAAGACCAGAGGCGGCGCTAGTCGCGCTCGATCCAAAAACCGGAAATGTGCTGGCGATGATTGGCGGCAGAAACTATTCCGAATCGCAACTGAATCGCGCGACCGATGCGAAACGTCAACCTGGTTCGGTCTTCAAGCCCTTCGTCTATGCCGCCGCACTCGAGAGCGGTATGTCACCGTTAGCGATGTTCAAGGATGCGCCACGCGAGTTCACTTACGATCGCAACCTCAAGTATCGGCCCACGAATTACGGCGGCAATTTTTCGATGAGCGATGTGCCGATGCGCACCGGTTTGATCAAATCACTCAACGTGGTGACGGTGGAGGTCGCCATGCTAACGGGTTTGGCTCGCGTCGCGAACACGGCGCTGGCGTTCGGCTTGCCGCGTCCGGTTCCCTATCCGGCGCTCGCGCTGGGGACCACGGAAGTTACTCCTTTACAGATCGCGACGGCTTATGCGGTCTTCGCTAACGGAGGCGGGCGAATCAATCCGACAGTTGTCGAGCAGGCGAACGTAACGGACGAAACTACTCAGATTATTAAACCCTCGACCGCTTTTATAATCACAGACACGCTGCAAGGAGTGATCGATCACGGAACCGCCCATGCCGCGCGAGGATCCATTAAAAACGTCGCGATCGCCGGCAAAACGGGCACGTCACGCGACGGCTGGTTCGTCGGCTACACGCCTAATCTGGTGTGCGCCGTTTGGATCGGGTTCGACGACAACCAACAATTAGGATTGACCGGCGCGGAAGCGGCCTTGCCGGTTTGGACTGAGTTCATGAAGGCAGCCGTCGATTCGCGACCTGAGCTGGGTGGCAAGTCTTTCGATCAACCAGACGGAATTTCGATCGTCGAGATCGATCCTGAGACAAACGAACTGGCGACGGGAAAGTGCCCTACTCATGAACGCGTCGCGCTACTTACGAACCAAGCCCCAACTTCAGAATGCTTCCGTCACAACATCTACTTCGATTTGCGTAACGATCCGTCGATGGTTGAGAATCTAACTATCGTCAAATCTGAACCTGTCCGCTTACCGAAGAAGCGAACAAAGAATTTCCCAGAAGAATTCGCTCTGCTTCGCGATACGCGAGTTGATATTGATAGGCGAGGAAGAAGTGTTCTGGTGAACGAGATGAGGGTTGTAGGACGTTAGAACTCGGCTCTCGAACAGACTAGAACAAGATCGGACGAACGTACTCGCGTAGACGATCAAGCTCGCTTGCATTGTGTTGAAGGAGTTCGTGTCCCCAGGTCGCGTACGTGTCGTTGCGACAATCTTGTCCCAACCTAGAACCGATCTCTGCACAAGATATGTTGAGTTTGCCTTTGAGCGTTTCAGGTCGGTCACTGACACCGAGAACAAACACTCTGTCAGCTAACTCAGGTGGAATGGTAGCTTTCGCCACACCGAGCCTTTCAGGTCTGTCATCGAAGTCGATTAAGAGAACCATGAATCGGTTGAGATTGCTTCGCATCTTAACGACGTGGTCTGACGTGAACCGCTCCAGTACCCTCCTCCAACCACCCGCCACCGGAAGCACTTGCATCTGCCGCTGCCGTTTTGGGTCGACCTCGTCGTGAAAGCCGGTCGCCAGCTGGAGGTTTGCCCGGTCTTCAGGAAGCACCAGAACGTGGGGCTGATCCTTGTTTACCATCATCCAAATCGCCTAGCACGAGCGCGGTGGAAACGTCTCCGTTGATTTGCATTTCGCTGAGTGGACGAACGAGAGTGGGTTCAAGATGATTCCTTCGAGACAGAAAGAGCGTATTTTCGTCGGAAAAGCGGTCAATCGCTTGCTGATTGTGTGAGGTCGCGATGAATTGACCGCCGGCTTGGAACGCTTTGCGAAGAGCCAACACAAAGTGCCCAACCTCAGACAGAGCAAGATAATTGTCCGGCTCATCCCAGAAACAAAGCACGGGATCATATTCGTTTGCGGCTAACACCAGCGCGCATATCATAAAACATTTCTCGCCGTCCGACAGATCTTCGAAAGGAAGCTTCAGACTCCCCTGATCGCTGGAAAACTGGACGATGAGGCTTCGAGAATCTTTGCCTGGATTTTGGATGTCTTTCAGGTCGGGCATCACCTGCTTGAGATATTCGACGATCTTGCCATACGTCGCAGGGTACTGCAGCGTTAATGCCGAGAACCACGCAGCAAAGTTGGTGACGTCGGGTTTCGGTTCCAGGATTTCCTCTTCGGAATCTCCCAGAATCAAACTGGGTATCGGCCGAAGGATGAGCATGCGAGCGAGCCACTGCTTGAAAATGAACAAGGGATCCTTCTGCGACTGTTCCTGAACTATTGGCAGAGCTACTAAGTGCCAGTCGATAAGGAATCTCGCCTCTCTCTCTTGGTTCGTTTTTGCAAGCTGCACTTGTGCCATCTCCCGCGTATAGACGGGCTTACCGTCAACCGCAAGCTTCTCTTCGCGCACGCGAAGTTCTTTGAAATCCTCCGGAAGCTCAAAAGCGATAGTGTACTCGTAGACCCTGGCGTTCAATTCGACTTCGATTTCAAATCGCATAGGCAGCTCAGTGCGTCCACGCGTGAGATCCTTCGATTTTACAAGATCTTTGATCCGGTTCGTGCCTCGGGCGATCTTCTGTAGAATTTCTAGCGCAAACCCAACCGTTGTCTTGCCCGAGCCGTTTTTTCCAATTAGCAGGACAGATGACTGTCCCGAGATTGGTAGCTCGAAGTTTTCGAGGCATCGGAAGTTATGAACGTAAAGTCGACGTATCACAAGCGGATAATACCCTGCTTCTATGGTAGGCTCAATGTGGTTATTACATTTTCGTGCGATCACAGCGTGATTGATCCCGGATCAATTCTTCTCCAAAATAACTTCCGCGATCGCATGCTCAGTCGTGTGGGCAATTGAAAGATGCGCTGCGGTGGCGCCCGTTTCGTCGTAGAGTTCGCGCGCGCGGCCGTGAAATAAAATTACGGGCGCGCCGGATTCTTTTGCTGTCACTTCGACGTCGTGCCAACTGATCCCTCCGCTCCAACCGGTTTGCAGAGCTTTCAGCGCCGCTTCTTTTGCCGCGAAGCGCGCGGCATAATGTTGCGCAGCCACCACGCCGCGCGACTCGCAATAAGCGCGCTCGGCTGCGGTGAATACACGATCGGCAAACCGTGGCGTGCGCTCGATAGTTTCGCGCACGCGGCGAACTTCGATAATGTCGACTCCGATGGAAATGATCACAGATGACCCCGCGACTGAAAGTGCCGGCTTCTACTGGCGCGAACACGATGGTGTGCGCGCTTTGATTTGCGCGCCGCTGGAAGCGGACGGTTTCACGAATGCTTTTTCAACCCGGCTGGGCGGCGTTAGTCCTTTCCCGCAGGACGCGCTGAATCTTGCCGGTTTCAATGAAGACGAGGCGGATAATATTTATGAGAACCGGCGCCGCTTTCTCAAGCTCTTCGAAGGCGATTGGACGCTGGCCGGTTGTTGGCAAATTCACCGGGCGGATGTGCGCGTCGTTCACGATCCGCAGGAAGCAAAACCGCAGCCCGGCGTTCTCGGCGACGATCAATACTGCGACGCGCTCGTCAGCAGCACTCCGAAAATTCTTTTAGCGGTTAAGACTGCCGACTGCGTTCCTATCTTGATCGGCGATCCGTTGACGCGCGCGTTTGCAGCAGTTCATGCCGGCTGGCGCGGAACGTCGGCCTCAATCGTCAGGCGCGCTATCGAGCAAATGGAGAGCGAATACGGAGCGCACGCCGCAAACATGCGCGCCGCCATCGGGCCGGCCGCGAACGTCTGTTGTTATGAAGTCGGCAGCGAAGTCATCGACGTCTTCAAAGAATTTCCGCAAGCGGAGCAACTCTTCAAACCAACTCGCGACGGGCATGCGCGAATCGATCTACATCTCGCCAACCGCAATCAACTCCTCGACGCCGGCTTCTCAGCGGATCGGATTCACGTCGCGCCGCTCTGCACAATGGATCGCACCGATCTTTTCTTTTCGTATCGGCGAGAGAAACAATTGCATGGCCGCGTCGGACGTTTAATGTCGGTGATTGGCAGAAGAGCCAGCCAATCCTGAATCACAGCTAAGGAAATTACGCGGCCGCGGATTTTTGATAAGCCCGAGCCGCTGATGCAGTGTCTGTATATTCCTGGAATCCGGTGATCTTCCCATCTCGAACCGCGAACACGTGGGCAAAGTCGCTGCTGTACTCCTGGCCCGTGCTCTTAACCCGCCAACGATAGTGGCCGAGTGAAACCACTTTGTCGCCTTGAGCAACAAACTCGTGCGGCGCAAACTCCAAAGTTTCCTGGTTTGCTCCCACACCCACGAAGAATTCTCTCACGGCCTCTCGACCTGTGCGCTTCCCCGCGAAGGGAACGCCTTCAATGTCCGGCAACTGCCACGTCACGTTATCGGGAAGCATATCAAGAAGGCCCTGTATGTTGCCCTCTTTGAAGTTGTCGTAAGCCTGTTGGACTACTGCGATGTTGTCTTGTTCGCTCATTATTGTTTCCTTTCTATAAGAAGCGGGCAGGATGCCCGCGTACCGCCGACAAGATATCGGCGCTCCGTTATCGCCGGCCGAAAACCCAGCCGTTGGTGCGCTGCACCCGATCGTTTGGGCCGACTACATCGATGCCCATGTTCATTTCCTGCGTCTTAGGCGGAAAACAGACTTCGTCGTTGCAGCTTTGAAATCTCAAATGCAAATTCAGACTCACCGAGCCCTGGTAATTTGCCGGCACCGTTACATTGAAATGCAGAATGGCGCGTCCCTCATAAACCGCCAACGGTTCGTTGTTAGTGGCTTTGAGTTTGCGAACGATCGCGCGCGGATACATGACTGGGCCAACCCTGACGCCGCCCGACCCGTCGATCTTCAGCGAAGTGGGAATCGAATACTTGTTGAGCGGGCGATTCGCATTGACGTGATAACCAGAGGGAATCTCCATCACGACCGCGGCTTGAATGATGCGTCCTCGTTGCGCTCTGTCGCTTGCGAAGTAGCCGTTGACGCCGATGTTCGGTTCGGGCGTGGGGGCAGCCTGAAAGCTTTGAGGAAAAACGACGAGAGTCACGATCAGAATAAGTCTGGCAATTAGTCTCATACTCTCTCACCCCGTGTCCAGAATTGAATAACACTCCCGCATTGAGTTCAGGTACCCACTTTAGTGTGACGATAAACCTCGGCCAGGGGAATCCGGCAATCGATTGAAGGTAGAACCAGCACGCCGTCAAGCCTGCTTATCTCGGTTGCTGACCACTTGCCATCGGTTTGCCGATGATGATGCTCGATGCGCGGCTGATCTTGGGACACCATAACATAGTCTTGCAGACTTTCAATCTGCGTGCGATATCGACGAAACTTTTCACCACGATCGTATTTTTCGGTGGATGGCGACAAAACTTCGAAGATGACTATGGGATTGAGCAGTACGTCGCCATGCTTGTTGCTAGGGTCGGGAGTCTCGCCCGCCATCGCGTAGACGACTCCGTCCAAAAACTCATGTCTGGTTTCCGAATCGCGCTCAAACCTCAAGTATGCTTCCGAACTAACAACCGGCAGGTACTCTTGTGGCAGAGCCATTAGTGAACTCCCTGATCCGTTGATAACTTTGATTGCTAACCTATTCTATACGGTATTCAAAATCCTTCAAACGATGCGGCGCGCAGACAAGCGAGCCGTGCTTGCAGGCGACGTTCGCGCTGCCAACTGTCCACATGCTGCCAGAATGTCCCGGCCGCGAGGTCTTCTGACGAACGCATGAATGCCTTTCGATTCCAGAATCTCACGGAAAGATTCAATGCGTTCGGCCGATGAAGGTTGATAAGGCAGAGGCTCGGCGGGATTGTGCGGGATCAGATTTATCTTGGCGCGCAATCGATGACGATTCAAAAGATTCGCCAGCTGCCGCGCGTGCTCGTCGGAATCGTTTACACCATCAAGCATCACGTATTCAAAAGTGAATCGCTCGCCTGGCTTCAGAGACTTCTCGAAGGCTTTGCACGCGGACAGGAGCTCTTTCAACGGCCACTTCTTATTAATCGGCATCAGCTCGTTGCGCAATTCATCAGTCGGCGCCGCCAGCGATACAGCGAGTTGAGGTCGATCGGGAATTGTGGCCAGTTCGCGAATGCGCGGCACGACGCCCGCGGTCGAGACCGTGACGCGGTTGGGCACGATGTGCAGGCCGCTCGGTTCAGCCATGATACGAATCGCTTTCATCAAAGCGTCAAAATTGAGAAAAGGTTCGCCGGCCCCCATGCCCACCAGGTTCGTGCCACGCGGTGTCATCACGCCAACACCGTAAACATCGTTTAGGGCAATGATGACCTGTTCGACAATCTCGCCCGCCGTGAGGTTTCGCAGCAGTCCGAGCTGCGCAGTCAAGCAGAACGTGCACTGCAAAGGACAACCCGACTGCGAAGAAAAGCAAATCGTGTCACGACGCTCTTCGGGAATGAAAACGGTTTCGACCGGCAGATTATCATGCGTCTTGAATAGATAACGTCGGGTCCCGTCAGTCGAAAGGAACCGTGATTCAAGCCTCAAGGTTGAAACGACTGTACGCTCGCCGAGCTTTGCTCGGAATTCCTTTGGCAGATCGGTCATCTCGCCGAGGGAGAGCAAACGCCGGTGATTAATTGCGGCAAAAATCTGCCGCGCGCGGTACGGTGGCTCGCCGAGCGAAGCCACAAACTCAGACAGTTCCGCCGGTGATAATGCTGTGAGATGTAACGGTTTCATCTATTTATTCAAATTCTAACATTGCGAGGCAACGACCAGTGAACAGGGATGGCGAACAAATTCTTCATCGGTACCTCATTGGGAGTTTGCGCGAATTCGCTTTCCGTGAGGTTAGGTTCACGCCGACTTCGTAAGGCCGGCGAAGTCCGCTAAAATATCCCCCAGAACGTAGTGACTCTAGACGAAAAGCTCAAAGAAATTCCCACTTCGCCCGGCGTCTACCTGCACAAAGACGCGGCGGGCAAGATCATCTATATCGGCAAGGCGAAGAACCTGCGCAATCGCGTGCGCTCGTATTTTCAATCAAGCCGCGCCGGCGAATTCAGTTACGGAATTAAGACCGGGGAGTTGGTCAAACAGATTGCCGACGTTGAATTCATCGTTACCGACAACGAAGTCGAAGCTTTCATTCTCGAAGCCTCGCTCGTCAAGAAGCACCAACCGTATTTCAATTACAAGCTAAAGGACGACAAGTCGTATCCGCATCTGAAGCTCACCGTCAACGAACCGTTTCCAAAATGCGTGATCACTCGCCGAATTCAAAACGACGGCGCGCTTTATTTTGGTCCGTTTCTGCCGGCAGCGATGGCCCGCAGGACGATCGATTTGATCAATCGAACCTTTCAATTGCGTACCTGCGACATTGAAATTGACGGCAAAGCGCCGCGGCCCTGCCTGGAATATCACATCAAACGCTGTCTCGGCCCTTGCGTCAAGGGTTTGTGCGCGCCGGAAGAATATCAGGAAGCCGTGCGTGACGTGCGCCTGCTGCTCGAAGGTCGCAACACGGAATTGGCCGACAAACTTGGAGCGCGAATGCTGCATGCGTCCGAAGAGATGCGCTACGAACTCGCGGCTAAGTATCGCGACTTGCGCAAGACCGTGATCAAACTTTCCGAACAGCAGAAGATGGCGACCACCGGCGAAAGCGACATCGACATCTTTGGTTACTATCGCGAAGGCCGGCGGCTGGCGCTGCAACTCTTCACCATGCGCGAAGGCGACATCGTTGGCCGCCGCGAGTTTTTTTGGGAAGATCTGTCGGAAGAAGATTTCAATCCGGCGGAATTTTTGAGCGACGTTTTGGTTCAGTACTACAGCAGTGAAAGCGGTAGCACGGGCGTCTCGCCCGTGGATTCTCACGCACAGGATGCGCGTGCCACGTCATTTTTGCCCCGCGAGATTCATGTGCCGACCGATTTCGACGATCGCGACCTTTTGGAAAAAGTGCTGAGTGAACGCAGGGGGCGGCGCGTGCATATCCTCGCGCCACAGCGCGGCGAAAAGCGCGACATGATCGATTTGGTCGAGAAGAATGCGAAGCTCGCTTTCGAGCAGCGCTTTCGCGTGCTCAAGCCGGACATGAAGCGCGTGCTCGAAGAGATGCAGGAGACGCTCGAATTGCCGCGCTTTCCCGCGCGCATAGAATCGTTCGATGTCTCGCACATTCAGGGCTCTGAGAACGTGGCCGGCATGGTCGTCTGCGAGAACGGCAAAATGAATCGCAACGACTATCGCAAATTCAAGATTCGCTCGGTCGAAGGCGCAAACGATTTTGCCTCGATGCACGAAGCGGTCCTGCGCCGTTATCGCCGGGTGCGCGATGAAGAAAAAGCTTTGCCTGATTTGATTATGATCGATGGCGGCAAGCCGCAGCTTAATGCCGCCGCCGAAGCAATGCGCGAACTCGATCTGGAAGCGGTACCGATGATCGGTGTCGTCAAGCCGCCGCTTCATCACAATCAGGTGGCTTATCTCTTAGTAAAAGGCCGTGAAAACGAACCCATTTATCTCGATTCGCATTCGCAAATACTTCGCTTGATTCAAATGATCCGCGACGAAACGCACCGCTACGCCGTTACCTATCATCGCAAACGCCGCGAGTTGCGCGACTTCACTTCTGAATTGTCCGCGATTCCCGGCGTGGGCGAGAAAAGAAAGACTCGTCTGCTCCGCCACTTCGGATCGATTCACAAGATTTCTGAAGCGAGTGTCGAAGAGCTCGCCCCCTTCGTCGGCCGCAAAACCGCAACCGAGATTGTCGATCACTTTGCGCGCCAGCGCGCGCTGGCCGAAGGCGCGAACGCGGCGTGAGTTCTAGACCCGCGAGGACACGGTGTAAACTGATTTGCAACCTTCCGCTTAGGCTTAGGATCGTCCTAATAGAACTTTTAGGAGACCGCCAATGGGACTACTTGATAAATTAAAGACTGCTGTTGGAAAAGGGGAGCAGGCCGTCGATAAGATCGTGGACGCTGCCCAGGAAGCCACGAAGTCTGTCGTAAGCGAAGCTCAGGATGCTGCGAATGAAGTCGTGAAAAAGGGTCGTCAGGGCGCCGGCGCAGTTGCCGATGAGCTAAAAAAAGCCCGGGGAATTGCCTCGGGTGACATTGATGGATTCGTGCGGCCGAGTGCACCCTATGCGGAGCGATTGCTGACCGACCCGGAGAAGGATCTGGCCCGCCAAGTCTTTGAGGAGACCTTGCCCTATGGAGCGATCTACCTTTCCAATGGCCTGGGATTGGGGCGCAGGGCTTATACGATCCCTCATCCGCTGCACCTGGGTTCGTATGTGATCCATATTGGGGACGAGACTTTTCCAGACGCCACGAACTCTTCTATCTTGGTACTAGGACAGACTGCGGATGCTGTTTTCATTCACGAATTGACCCACGTCTGGCAGGGGGTGAACCGGCCTCATGCGTTCGATTACATATTCGATTCTGTCTATCATCAGATCCGCGACGGAAGTCATGCCTACGATCTGAACCAAGCCGAGGTGGGGAAGAAAAGTTGGGGCGAATTCAACGCGGAGCAGCAGGCCATGATCGTGGAGAATTGGTATGTGGCCGGAATGCCCGAGGGCGACGGTGCCTTTACCTACATTAAGGACAACATCAGGTCCCGAAAGTCTTGACTCGTTCTCAAATCCTCCCATCACGACTGCTGTTGACGACACCGCAGCGACCAAAGGTATGAGCGAAATTGCTGAAGCCTCGGCGCCCAAGCTTTTAGCGGTGCAAGTTGCGCGACTTCACTTCTGAGTTATCGGCTATTCCCGGCGTGGGTGAGAAACGAAAGACGCGTCTGCTGCGTCACTTTGGATCGATTCACAAGATTTCCGAAGCAAGCGTCGAAGAGTCTCGCACCCTTCGTCGGCCGCAAAACGGCAACCGAGATTGTCGATCATTTTGCGCGGCAGCGCGCGTTAGCCGAAGGCGCGAATGTGGCCTGATCGGGTCAGAAGCCCGACCGTAAGGGAGGGCTTCATTCGCGGGAAAGACGCTTAGGAGAAACTATTAGCGATGGCACAGATTACAGATCAAGTTATCCACGCAGCCTACGAGGTTGCGAAGAAAATCCACGCTGGCTACATAAGTCATAAGGAAGGGTTGGATATTCTGGAAAACGAACATGGCATGAATCGAAACTCCGCGGCAGACTACGTTCATAACTATGCCTGCATGGCTGAGGGTAGACGGTTTACGCGAACACTCAATAATTATGCCACTGAATACTACTTGAAAAGACTGTACGAAGATGGAGGTCGCGCGCGCCTACTAAGCGGATTGTCCGCACTTCGTCAGCATCTCGATTACTACGAAGCCATTGGCGAGACAACACTACACACAGCGCGGTCGATATACGATCGGTTTTTCGTGATTGCTGCCATTGAAAGTTCCGCTGTGTATCCAGATGAAGTTTCAAAGGACGAGGACTTCCTTGAGGGAAAGGCCAAGCAGGTATTTGTTAACGTCTATGAAAGAAATCCAGTCGCTAGACAGCAGTGTATTGATCATTATGGGTGCGCCTGCGTTGTTTGTGGATTTGACTTTGAAAAGACCTATGGTGTCCTGGGAAAATCATACATTCACGTTCATCACCTCGTGGAAATCTCCTCTATCGGATCGGAGTACAGCATTAGTCCTATTAATGACCTTAGACCGGTATGCCCAAATTGCCATGCGATGATACATCGGAACAAACCGGCATATTCGATTGAAGAAGTAAAGAATTGCGTAAGAACCGCCCGATAGTGGAATGTTGGGATGGTTATTTCATCATGACGGCGATTGTCCGTTTACCTTAACCCTAGTATTCTTCCCACATGGCCACAATAGTTGAAGTAGAGAAGCTTGCACTTGATCTGCCAGAGCAGCAGCGGGCGACTCTAGCCGCGAATCTCCTCGAATCCCTCCCCGCAATTTTGTCGGACGAGGACGAGGGAATTGCGGAAGCGCTGCGACCCGACACCGACCCTGATGCTAATCCTGATCGGGCGATCTCTCTTGAGCAGTTGGATTCCCAAATCCAGAGCCGTCGTCGCTGATGCAACTGGAATTTCATCGGCAGGTCGCCTCTGATATCTCTCGAATTTAAGTGCGATTACAGGCGAGCATCAGGCGTCTTCACGTGCTCCGCGCGAAATCCGATTCCAATCACACGCGCGGGAATGCGGCGCAGCAGCGGCCATCGTTGGATTAATTTCATCGGCCACGGCAATCGAATCTGTTCGTCGCTACCGAGGATGCGATCCACCAATCGATTCTGAACGATGATTTGCATTCCCTGCGTCAGACGCGTGGGAAATTCACGTCTCAATTGAACTCGTTGGAGATCGGCCAGCGAGACGGTTTGGCGCGAAAGACGCTCAGCGAGTATGTTCGCGGCGGCCACGGCGTCCTGGATCGCCAGATTGATTCCCACACCGCCGATCGGAGACATGGCGTGCGCCGCATCGCCAATTATTAGCAACCCCGGCCGATACCACTTTTGCAGGCGATCGACTTTCACCGTCAGTAATTTGATTGGCTCCCAATCCTTCAATTCATCGATGCGATTGCGCATGAACGGCGCGACCGAGACGATGTCTTTGCGGAACGGGTCGAGACCTCGCTCTTTGATGCGTTCGTATTCACCTTTGCGAATCAGGTAAGCGCATTGCCAGTAATCACCGCGGTTGAGCGT
>WNFT01004217.1_pt1 | contig 12554 bp, 6 predicted proteins | sample 5400191 | NCBI WGS metagenome assembly WNFT01 (sample SAMN13153359, study PRJNA577476) | soil metagenome | isolation source: 80 cm saprolite under Madrone tree | place: USA:California | collected 2016-06-14
ACCGGCAGGTCGGGGTCTTCCATCAGCCGTTTGCGCACGAAGGCGTGGCCGTGGCCTTCGCCGTGCCCGGGCCGAAGCCCGTTCGACGAGGCGATGTCGAACTCGCGGTCGATCAACTCGCCGATCAGGTGCAGCGCCAGCGGTGCCTCGACCGGATAATCGCGCGGCTCCTTCTCCTCGTAATAGCGCGCGGTGGCCAGACGCGACCATTCCGGGCCCTTGAAATTGGGCGAGAGCGGCACGTTGCGGATGGTGTCGCCGTAATAGACGAGGATGGACGGCAGGTGATCCTCGTGGAACAACTCCTTCTGGTCGTCGCCGATGATGATCAGCGCGTCGAGCTCGGCACGGCGCACACTCTGCTTCAACCGCTCGATCGCCGCCTGGGCCTCGTCGTGACGTGCGAGAAAGCGTTCCGGCGTCAATTCCGGCAGTGCTCTCCGGTCGGCGCGGGTCAGCAATTCCTCGTAGGTGGCGGGGTCGCCCTCCTTGTCGAGAAAATCGCGGATACCGTCGCGATCGATAAAGCTCGGCCAGTCCTTGGCCGGGGTATTGAGCATCGGCGTGTGCGACGTTGCGATCCCAAGGACGATCTTGGCCATGACGGTAATCCTCCCGTGCTGCCCGCCCGTGGCGGCCTATCGAGAGCGTAGGGTCGACCGCCCGCGTGCGTCAACCTTCGCCGGTATGAAGCTCACCTACATTGCGGAATCATCGACGACCAAAAAATTGCCATATCGACAGGGCATCCTTCCCTCCGGAATAGAGCCTATGGACGCGTGGAATGCCGATCATCCTGAGCAGCTACAACCTGAACAAGAGATTTTGCTGCAGATGTGCTGCAGGTAGAGCGGCCGTTCATAATCGAGACAACTAATTGTTGCGATGGTGCGAGCGCCGGTCCGGGCGATTCTTGTTTCGGACAAAGGCCGGGTCCTATAACGAGGAAGCGAGGTCCTTTCCGATCGGGATTGTCGAATGATCGATATCGCGCGAACGAGGAAGTTCATCGACCAGCGCTGGGATGACGAGATCGTCCCGACCCTGGTCGAATACATCAAGATCCCCAACAAATCGCCGTCCTTCGACCCGGACTGGGCGGCACACGGCTACATGGAGGATGCCGTGGCATTGTTCGAGCGCTGGGCGCGGGACAGACTCTCCTCGCTGCCGGGCGCTTCGCTGGAGGTCGTCAGGCTGGCCGGGCGCACCCCGATCATCGTGATCGACGTCCCGGGCGAGGGCACCGACACCGTGCTGCTCTACGGCCATCTCGACAAGCAGCCGGAGATGGTCGGGTGGGCCGAGGGGTACGGTCCGTGGATCCCACGCCTCGAAGGCGACAAGCTCTACGGCCGCGGCGGTGCCGATGACGGCTACGCGATGTTCGGCGCGCTGAGCGCGCTGCTGGCATTGCGCGAGCAGCGGGTGGCGCATGCGCGCTGCGTCGTCCTGATCGAGGCGTGCGAGGAATCCGGCAGCTACGACTTGCCCTTCTACGTCGATCATCTCGCCGGGCGGATCGGCAGCCCGTCGCTGGTGGTGTGTCTCGATTCCGGGTGCGGCAATTACGATCAGCTGTGGCTGACCACGTCTTTGCGCGGCGTGGCGTCGGGCACGTTGACTGTCCGGGTGCTCGACGAGGGTGTGCATTCGGGCGACGCGTCCGGTGTCGTTCCTTCGAGCTTTCGCATTCTGCGCCAGCTGTTGTCGCGCCTCGAGGACGAGGAAACCGGGGCCGTCCGCCCCGCGGAGCTCTACGTCCAGGTTCCGCCCGAGCGGGTGGCACAAGCCCGGCGCGCTGCGGCGGCGTTAGGAGACACGGTCTATACCAAGTTTCCGCTGATGCCGGGCATGTCGCCGATGTCAGATGATCTGACCGAGCTGGTGCTCAATCGCACCTGGCGGCCGCAATTGGCGGTTACCGGGATCGACGGCCTGCCGACCCCGATCAATGCGGGCAATGTGCTGCTGCCCTCGACCGTGGCGAAGCTCAGCTTGCGCCTACCGCCGACCTTGGACCCGGATGCAGCAGGCGATCGCCTTCGCACGCTGCTGGAGAAAGACCCGCCCCACGGGGCGCGGATCGAGTACGAGCCGGGGTCGAGTGCGGCCGGCTGGAATGCCCCGGCGTTGTCGCTGTGGCTCGAGCAATCGCTGGCGCACGCCTCGGAGGCAGCGTTCGGAGCGCCGCCCGCCTATATGGGCGAAGGCGGCAGCATCCCGTTCATGGCGATGCTCGGCGAGAAGTTCCCGCAGGCGCAGTTCGTCGTCACCGGTGTGCTCGGCCCGCACTCGAACGCACATGGCCCCAACGAGTTCCTGCACATACCTACGGCCAAGCGCATCTCCGTCGTGATCGCCCAGGTCCTCGCGGATCACCACGCACAGCAGAGCCGGCGTTAGCTGCTGCTGATCGGTGCGGTCGCCGCAGCGAGCCAGTGCGCCGTCTCGGGGTCGACGAGCGGGGTCAGGGTCTCGCGGACCCTGGCGTGGTAGCCGTCGAGCCAGGCGATCTCGTCGTCATCCAGCAACGAGGGTTCGATCAGGTTGCGGTCGATCGGCGCCAGGGTGAGGGTTTCGAACTCGAGGATTTCGCGCTCGGTTTCACCCTCGGCGGGCTGCACAACCACGAGGTTCTCGATGCGGATGCCGTAGGCGCCGGTCTTGTAATAGCCGGGCTCGTTCGAGACGATCATCCCCGGCAGCAGCGGCTGACCATTGGGCGCCTTCGAGATGCGCTGCGGCCCCTCGTGGACGCCGAGGTAGCTGCCGACCCCGTGCCCGGTGCCGTGATCGTAGTCGAGCCCCTTCTGCCACAGCGCACGGCGAGCAAAGGCGTCGAGCTGCGTCCCGGTGGTCCCCTTCGGAAAGCGCGCCAAGGCTAGCGCGATGTGGCCTTTCAGCACGCGGGTGAAGCGGTCGCGCATCTCCTGCGTCGGCTCGCCGATCGCCACCGTTCGGGTCACATCGGTGGTGCCATCGAGGTATTGCGCACCGGAATCGAGGAGATAGAGGGTGCCCGGCTCGAGCCGCTTCTCCGTCTCCGCGGTGGCACGGTAATGGACGATCGCACCGTTCGACCCCGCGCCCGATATCGTGGGAAAGCTCAGATCGCGGAAATGCTCGCCCCCGCGCCGGATCATCTCGAGCCGATCGCTGGCGGCGATCTCCGTCAGTCCTCCCGTTGGGGCTTTGTGCGCGAGCCAGGCCAGAAAGCGGGTCAGCGCCGCGCCGTCGCGCCGATGCGCAGCCCGCGTACCGTCGAGCTCGATCTCGTTCTTGCACGCCTTGGGCAGCAGGCAGGGATCGGCGGCGCGGTGAAGCCTAGCTCCCGCCGCTTCGAGACGATTGAAGATCCAGCATGCCGCGGTCGCCGGATCGACTTGGACGCGGCCGCCTCCGGCGGCGAGCGCGTCGAGTGCGGGTCCGAGCTCCTCTGGCGGCATAACGGTTACAGCGTTGCCGAGATGGCGTTCGAGACCGGAGGCGAACTTGCGCCGGTCGATGAACAAGGTGACGCTGCCGTCCAGTCGAAGGATCGCGAAGGACAGCGGCAGCGGGGTGTGCGGCACGTCACCGCCACGGATGTTGAGAAGCCAGGCGATCGACTCGGGCATTGTCAGCACCACGGCGGCGGCACCTTCCTCGGCCAATCCGCGGCCGAGCCGGGTGCACTTCGACCGGGCGCTTTCGCCGGCAAAGCGTTCGGTATGCGCCAGCACCGGTGCGATTGGCGCCGCCGGCTGCCCCGGCCATACCCGATCGAGTGGATTTTCGGCGACCGCGCGCAACGAGGCGCCAGCCTCTTCGGCCGCAACCCGAAAGCGCTCGACCTCGTGCGGCGTGTGCAGCCAGGGGTCGTAGGCGAGCACCGCGCTGGGAGCGAGTGTCGTGGCGACCCAACGCGCCGGCGGCTTCTCGATCAGATGATGGATTTCGAACGATTGGATGTCGACTTGCGCTGCTGCCTGCAAAGTGTAGCGCCCATCGACGAAGAGCGCCGCGCGATCGCCCAGCACGATCGCCAGACCGGCCGACCCGGTGAAGCCGGTAAGCCAGACAAGCCGCTGTCCGCGCGGCGGCACGTACTCGCCTTGGTGCTCGTCGGCGCGGGGCACGATGAACCCGTCGAGGTCTTCCGCCGCAAGTTCCCGGCGCAGGCGCTCGAGCCGAGTAGCACTAGGCATAAGTTTGAAATCCTCGGCCGACAGACCATTGCGGTACACCTTCGCCTTGGCGGCGCGCAGCGCTTCAAGCGCGCCGGCCAAGGCCGGAGTCACCGGGTCGGCAACCAACATGTGCCAGCTCGTCCCGATCTCGGCCGGCGCCGCTAGCACGCCCTCGATCAGCGCCTCGACACTCTGCGCGTCGTAAGCCGAGCCCGCCTCCTGCAGCAACCGTCCGAGCTCGCCCCGGTCTTGTTCGGAACCGCTCATCGTCATCAACCGCTCCTCTTTGGCATTCCACCTAAACTAACAACTCAGCATGGCAGAATTGCAACCGAGCTCCTGGCATCCGGGCCCTGCATCGCCAAATCTTGTGCAATGCAGCATCAAAAATGCCTCGGAGTATATGGTATGTCCGTCTTGAACTTGTTGATGTCAGCCCGGAAGGCGTTTGCCGATTGGCAGCGGCGGGAACGGGCCTATGCCGAGCTGATGGCGCTCGACGACCACTCGCTGGCCGATATCGGCATTCAGCGCTCGCAAGTCCGCGACCTCTGCGACGGTTCTTACGTGCCCGCTCGCTCGGCGGCCCCTGTGCCGGTCCGCGGACGGGGAGAATTCGCCTCGCCTAGAGCTGTCTGATCGCGGGGGCTTCCACAGGATCAAAGTCGACCATCCGTCGATAACTAACCGGCGTTCGAGCACGATGCCGCGGCTGCGGTGCGGCGCGAGGACGATCGGCTCCTGCCGGCACAGCAATCCCGACAGCACCGCCCGTCCTCCTGGGGCAATTGCCCGGGCGAGATCACTGGCCAGTAGCGCCAGCGGGCGCGCCAGGATGTTCGACAAGATCAAGTCGTAGCGCGATTTGCGCAGCGCCCGGTCTTGGTATCCCGCCGCCCCCCGGACCCTAACCAGCCCCATGACGCCGTTGCGGGCGACGTTGTGCCGGGCGACCCGCACGGCACCACGATCGATATCGCTCGCCAAAACCTTGCAACGCAGCAATTTCGCCGTGGCAATCGCAAGGATCCCGGTGCCCGTGCCGATGTCGACCGGGCACCGAAACCGATGGCGCCGCGCAAGGCTCTCGAGCGCAATCAGGCAAGCTCGGGTCGAGGGGTGTTCGCCGGTGCCGAACGCTGTCGCCGCGTCGACCTCGATACCGATCGCGGCCGCCGGCACACGATCGCGATAATGCGAGCCATAGACAAAGAACCGACCGATCCGCAGTGGCGGGAAGGCGAGCTGGTTTTCCGCCAGCCAGTCGCGGGCCGGCAGCTTCTCCTCGCCGATCTCGACAAGGGCACCCTTCGCCGCAGCGGCAGCAAGAGCGAGCCGCGCCGAGAGCGCCGGGGTAAGCACCTGCGAGGGCGGATAGGCCTCGATACGCCACTCCTCGGGTGCGACCTCGAACGCTGATACGGCTCGCGTCGCTTCGTCGAGCAGCGCGAACACCGCGCTCGCCGCCTCAGCACCGCGTACTTTTGCGAGGACGCGCCAGACGGTGCTCAAGGAGCCCGCGCAGCGGGAGGGTGGAGCAGCAAGTGGCGCGTCATCAAGCGCGCTCGACGTAGGCGTCCATTACCTTCTTGTCGCCGGCGGCGTCGAAATGCACCGCGAGCCGGTTGTCGGCGACCTCGGTCACCGTGCCGTAGCCAAACTTCTGATGAAATACGCGATTGCCCACGGCGAAGCCGCCGACTCGGCGGACCTCCTCCCCACGCCGGGGACCCGGGCCGTTCTCGATGAGAAGCGGCCGTCGCAGGTCAGCAGCAGGCCGCCGGAACGGCGCCGGCTGCGGCACGTCAGACGTGCCGCGCCACTCGAAACCCCAGCTCGGACCCGGCTGGAGCCCGAGCTCGGCAGCAATCTCGATATGCTCAGCGGGGAGCTCATCGACAAAGCGCGACCGGATCGAATTCAGCCATTGGCCGTGGACCCGGCGGCTGGCCGCGAACGAGATCAGAGCGCGGTGCCGGGCGCGGGTGAGCCCGACATAGGCGAGCCGCCGCTCCTCCTCGAGTGCCGCGGGCCCGTTCTCTTCGAGCGCGCGCTGATTGGGAAACAACCCTTCCTCGAAGCCGGGCAGGAACACCGTGTCGAATTCGAGCCCCTTGGCGCTGTGCAAAGTCATCAAATTGACCATGTCGCCGCTGGATTCGGAGGCATTGTCCATGACCAGGCTGACGTGTTCGAGGAAACCACCGAGGTTTTCGAACTCGGCCATCCCGACAACCAGCTCCTTGAGGTTTTCGAGCCGCCCCGCGGCGTCGGGCGAGCGGTCGGCCTGCCACATCGCGGTATAGCCCGATTCGTCGAGGACGATCTGGACGAGGTCGGTATGCGAGAGGCTATCCGCTTGGGCTCGCCAGCGGTCGAGTGCAGTAATAAAGCCGGCGAGCGCATTTCTCGCAGCGGGCCTGAGCTCTCCACCCGCGCTCAGCAGGCGCGCCGCTTCGATGAGCGGCAGACGCTCGGCGCGCGCGAGCGCGTGCAGCTGCTGCACGGTCGCGGTGCCGATGCCGCGGCGCGGCGTATTGAGGATACGCTCGAAGGCGAGGTCGTCGGCCGGCTGGTTGACCAAACGGAGATAAGCGAGCGCGTCGCGGATCTCCTGGCGCTCGTAAAAGCGCGGCCCGCCGATCACGCGGTAAGGCAGCGCCAAGGAAATGAACCGCTCTTCGAACTCACGCGTCTGGAAAGCGGCGCGCACCAGGATCGCGACCTCGCTCAGCGCATGGCCCTTGCGTTGCAACGCCTCGATCTCCTCGCCGACCCAGCGGGCTTCATCCAGGGCATCCCAGACCGCGCGCACCACGACCTTGTCGCCTTCGCCGGCCTCCGTCCATAGCGTCTTGCCGAGCCGCCCCTGGTTCTGCGCGATCATCCCGGCCGCAGCGCCTAGGATGTTCGAGGTCGAGCGGTAATTCTGCTCGAGCCGGGTGATCGTCGCACCCGGGAAATCGGTCTCGAAGCGCAGAATGTTGCCGATCTCGGCGCCACGCCAGCTATAGATCGACTGGTCGTCGTCGCCGACGCAACACAGATTGCGGCGCTGCTGGGCCAACAGGCGCAGCCACAAATATTGCGCGACGTTGGTGTCCTGGTATTCGTCGACGAGCAGATAACGGAAGCGCCGCTGGTAATCGGCGAGGATGCCGGGATTGCCGGTCAAGAGGGTCAGGTTGTGCAGCAGCAGGTCGCCGAAATCGACGGCGTTTACCGTCGTCAGCCGTTCTTGATATTGCCGGTAGAGGTCGAGCGCCCGCCCGCGGGCGAAGTCGCCCGCATCAGCACGCTGGACTTTTTCGGGGCCGAGACCGCGGTCCTTCCAGCGCTGAATCATCGCCAGCAGCAGCCGAGCCGGCCAGCGCCGCTCGTCGATGTTCTCGGCGGCGAGAATTTGCTTCAAGAGGCGAATCTGGTCGTCGGTGTCGAGAATAGTGAAGCTCGACTTTAGACCGACCGCTTCCGCGTGCCGGCGCAGGATGCGCGAGGCGATCGCGTGAAAAGTGCCGAGCCACACCCCCTCGGCGGCGCGGCCGATCATCGCCTCGAGGCGATCGCGCATCTCGCGCGCCGCCTTGTTGGTGAAGGTGACGGCGAGAAGCTCGGCCGGCAGCGCCCGACCGGTGGCGAGGATATAGGCGAGGCGGGTCGTCAGCACCCGGGTCTTGCCGGTGCCGGCGCCTGCGAGCACCAGCACCGGGCCGTCGACGGTTTCGACGGCGCGGCGCTGTGCGTCATTGAGCCTAGCGAGATACGGGATGTCCGGGGCTGGCGACCGGGTGAGCACGGCAGGATCGGGCATGCGTGCGATAATATAGCAATCACCTCCTCGATGCTGCCCCCTCGCCCTCCTGCACAGCATTCGCCTTCGCGCTGGCGAGGTTTGGTCGGGATATCGGTGCGATGACTGGGCTGGTCGACCGTTCGCTCGCCGCGCGCTATGCGCATATGGGCCCGGCTCGACGAAGCACGCGCGATCGCCGCGCGGCTGCGGGCCATTACCCCTCTAGTCGTGCCGAGCGATCTGCCTTTTTACAAACCCGAGGACCGCGAGCTCTTTCTGTCGGGCCTGCGCCTGGCGGCGGGCGAGAGGACGTGAGCCAGACCCGCCGTCGCGCCGCGATCCTGCTGCCGGTGTGGCGGGGTATTCGCGGTTGATGCGAACGGATGAGGAAGGCACGCTCGAACGCCTCAAGGCGCTGCGCCGCCAGCTCTTCGATCCGAAAATCGCCGAGCACCACGGCCCATGCCGGGAAGGGTAGGGTGGGGGTAGCGGCATCCGGCACGGCCGGGACCAACCGGTGCCGGCGAATTGACACGTCACCCCCACCCGCCTATCTGTCAATTGGCCGCCGTGCGAACACGTCTTGCCTTCCGTCCCCATTTTCCGAGGGTCCCATGTTTGGCGCCTTAGCCCGGCGGCTGTTCGGCTCCGCCAACGATCGCTATGTCAAAAGCCTGGGGCCGATCGTCGCCGCGATCAACGAGATCGAGCCGCAGCTCGAGGCGATGTCCGATGACGAACTGCGCGCGCGAACCCAGCGTTTCAAGGAGCAACTCGCCGACGGAGCCGAGCTCGACGACCTGCTGATCGAGGCCTTCGCGACCGTGCGCGAAGGGGCGAAGCGTACCTTGGGCCAGCGCCATTTCGATGTGCAGCTGATGGGCGGGGTGGTGCTGCATCGCGGCATGATCGCCGAGATGAAGACCGGCGAAGGCAAAACTTTGGTGGCGACCCTCCCGGTCTATCTCAACGCGTTGACCGGCAACGGCGTGCACGTCGTCACCGTCAACGATTACCTCGCCCGCCGCGACGCCGAATGGATGGGCCAGATCTATCGCTTCCTCGGCCTCAGTGTCGGCTGCATCGTCCACGAGCTCGACGACCAGCAGCGCCAAGAGGCCTATCTGTGCGATGTCACCTACGGGACCAACAACGAGCTCGGCTTCGATTATCTGCGCGACAATATGAAATTCCGGCTCGAGGACATGGTCCATCGGCCGTTCCACTACGCGATCGTCGACGAGGTCGACTCAATCCTGATCGACGAGGCGCGCACGCCGCTGATCATCTCCGGTCCGACCGAGGACAATTCCGAGCTCTACATCCGCGTCGACAAGCTGATCCCGGCGCTCGAAGAGGGCGATTTCGAGAAGGACGAGAAGCAGCGCACCGTCGCCCTGATCGAACCCGGCGTCGAGCGGATCGAGGAGTTGCTGAGTAAGGCCGGGCTGATGACGGCGGGCACGCTTTACGACATTAACAATGTCGGGCTCGTCCATCACGTGAACCAGGCATTGCGCGCGCACAAGCTCTTCGCCCGCGACACCGAGTACATCGTCCGGGACGACAAAATCATCATTATCGACGAGTTCACCGGCCGCATGATGGAGGGACGGCGCTACTCGGAGGGGTTGCACCAAGCGCTCGAAGCGAAGGAGGGTGTCACCGTACAAAACGAGAACCAGACCCTCGCCTCGATCACCTTTCAGAATTATTTCCGGCTTTATCCGAAGCTCGCCGGCATGACCGGCACCGCGATGACCGAGTCCCAGGAGTTCAGCGACATCTACAAGCTCGAGGTCATCGAGATCCCGACCAACGAGCCCTGTATCCGCGACGACACCGATGACGAGGTCTATCGCACGACGCGCGAGAAATACGACGCGGTCGTGCAGCACGTGCTGGAGTGCCAGGAAAAGAAGCAGCCGATGCTAATCGGCACCGTCAGCATCGAGAAATCCGAGGCGCTGTCGGCGGTCTTCAAACAGCACAAGATCCCGCACAACGTGCTGAACGCGCGCTATCACGAGCAGGAAGCCTACATCATCGCCCAGGCCGGCCGGCCCGGCACCGTGACGATCGCCACCAACATGGCCGGCCGCGGCACCGATATTCAGCTCGGCGGCAATCTCGACATGCGCCTCAAGACCGATTTGGCACCGATCGAGGACGCGGCGGTGCGCGAGGTGCAGGCAGCGGCGATCCGCGAAGAGATCGCGGCGGCGCACGAGGAAGTGGTCCAAGCTGGCGGGCTCTTTGTCGTCGGCAGCGAGCGCCACGAGAGCCGGCGCATCGACAACCAACTGCGCGGCCGCTCGGGGCGCCAGGGCGACCCCGGCGCGTCCAAATTCTTTGTCTCGCTCGAAGACGATCTGATGCGGATCTTCGGCTCCGAGCGGATGGATTCGATGCTGCAACGGCTCGGCCTCAAGGAGGGCGAGGCGATCATCCATCCCTGGGTCAACAAGGCGCTCGCCAAGGCCCAGCAGAAGGTCGAGGCGCGCAACTACGACATGCGCAAGCAGCTGCTCAAATACGACGATGTGATGAACGACCAGCGCAAGGTCGTCTACGAGCAGCGCAAAGAGATCATGAGCGCGCGCGATGTCGCCGACACGGTCGCCGATATGCGCGGCGAGACGATCGCGGAGATGGTCGCGGGTGCCATCCCCGAGAATTCGCTCGTCGAGCAGTGGGACATCGCGGGGCTGCACGCCGAATGCCTGCGGCTCCTTGCCCTCGACCTGCCGCTCGCCGAGTGGGCCAAGGAGGAAGGGATCGGCGGCGACGAGATGCGTGAGCGGATCAGCGCCGCGGCCGACCGCAAGATGGCGGAGAAATCCGCCAATTACGGTCCCGATCTGATGCGCATGGCCGAGAAGAGCCTGCTCTTGCAGCTGTTGGACCAGACCTGGAAAGACCACCTCCTGAGCCTCGACCATCTGCGGCAGGGGATCAATCTGCGGGCCTATGGCCAGCGTGATCCGCTCAACGAATACAAGCGCGAGGCCTTCGAATTGTTCGAGGCGATGCTGGCCAATCTGCGTCAGCACGTCACCTCGGTCTTGAGCCACGTTGAATTGCGCGTGCAGCCGGCGCCGCCGTCTTACGCCATGGCAGGTGCCGAACCCGATGAGGCGATGGCCGAGGAGGTTCGCGCCACCGGCACGGCCGGGCGGCCGGTCGTCGCACCGCCCCGCACTCAGCGCCGGGGAAACGGTTCCGACCGTGGTGGGCCGCGCCTGGCAGGTCCGGCCGCACCCTGGGCCCGCACTCCGCGCAACGCCCCCTGCCCCTGCGGCTCGGGCAAGAAATACAAGCATTGCCACGGCCGGGTCTAATGGTCCGAGCCGCCGTCGACGAGCGGGGCACCTTGCTGTAGAGTTCGGCGTTCGAGGCCCAGGTGGTCCTGGCGGCGATCAAGAGCCTGCATCCGCGGAGGCGGGGGAGAGGATCGCACGGTGGGAAAGCATAGCCCGGATCCGCCAATTGCCTTCCCGGCCCCACCCTGCTCTTCGGGGGGTGGCAATTTTTCGTCAAATTGACGAGAAACCCACCACAAATAATTCACAAGGACTTCTGAATTTAAAAAGATCCCCCGCGCGAGCGGGCTGCGGTGTACCTATCGACACTCCTGGTGCCGTGTCCAGGTCGCTGCGGGTGCACGTCGGTTGAATGGCGATGGAAACCGCGCCCCGCCTTTCCCCTCAAAAGCCTCGCCAATTGGTCGGGTCCTTAACAGTTTGTCGATATTTTAATGCGACGCTAAGCCGTTCTCAGCTTGAGGTGGCACCATGATTCCGACCGTCGGAACAGCACGTGTGGATGTAGAGGGCGAACTCGAACGGGACGAAACGGGAATCTCGCCGTCCGCAACCAACCTCGAGCAATTGCGCGGAACGAACCCAGATCGCCCTAGACGAGATCTATGTCCCCCGTGATCGGCGTGCGCTCCAGCAGGATAAGGTTGCCGATTTGGCGCAATCCATGAAGGTACTGGGTCTTCTTTCTCCTGTCGGGGTAAGATGGGTAAGGAAAGAGATCATTCTCCCCAACGCCCTAACCGTGAAGGGGGCGTACCACCTCGTCCATGGGCTTCATCGCCTTGCTGCCGCCCGTCAGCTGGGATGGCAGGACATTCCCTGTCAAATTCTCTTTTCATCCACCGCAGCGGTCGAAAACCCTCACGCCCTAAAGATGGAGGGCAGTGACCGGCACGCGTGGATGGTTGAGATTGATGAGAACCTTCACCGTGCTGAGCTGACTGCGTTGGAGCGATCCGAGCACATTGCCGCGTGGATAAAACTGATAGAGGAGGACCCACAAGCGTCCGGCGAAGCTGAAGAGGGTTCCGGCGGGCTCGATAAGAAGGTCTCCGGTCGGCCGAAGGGCGGTCGCAGCGCTGCAGCGCGCAAGATCGGTATCAGTGAGGCCGATGCACGCCGTTCCGAGCGGATCGCCGCTCTGCCTGATGAGGCGAAGGCCGAGGCCAAGGGGCTCGGGCTCCACAATAACCAGGTAGCGCTGCTGAAGGCGACACGGGCGGGTGATCCGGTCAGTGCGCTGCGGGAACACGCAACACTTTCCAA
>WNFT01004219.1_pt1 | contig 12552 bp, 12 predicted proteins | sample 5400191 | NCBI WGS metagenome assembly WNFT01 (sample SAMN13153359, study PRJNA577476) | soil metagenome | isolation source: 80 cm saprolite under Madrone tree | place: USA:California | collected 2016-06-14
GAAGGCGAGGTAGAGGTCGAGAGCGATCATGTTCGCAGTGTACCGGCAATTTCATCCCAACGCGCCGCGATATCGTCGACTGACGCCGGCGACGGACCGAAGTCCACCTCGTGGCTTTCGTTCCATTGGGCGGCGGAGAAGCGCCCTCCGGCCGCCGCGAGAACGAGCCCCGACACATGACACGCCGCGGAGGCCAGGAAGGCGACACCGGGCGCAACCAGCTCGGGTCGCAGTTCTGGCGCACTGCGCCGCAGCACGCGCGTGGCGGCGACCGGCGAGATAGCGTTGCTCCGCACCCCCGCGTCGCGCAATTCGGCGGCCAAGCCGACCATGAGACCGACCTGCGCCATCTTCGTCGTCGAGTAGGCCACGAGGCCCGGCAAACAGTCCGTGACCCGCATGGCGCGTCCCGATGTGGTGAGCACGATGCGGCCATAACCTTGCCTCGCCATGTGCGGCGCGGCAGCGCGGGCGAGATGAAACGGAGCATTGACGCCAATGGCGACCATGCGATCCCACACGCCAAGGTCGGTTTCCTCCAGAGCGGAGAAGATGACCAGTCCTGCATTGTGGACGAGCGCGTCGATCCGCCCGAAGCGGTCGAGCGCGAACTCGACCACCCGCCGACAGGCCGCCGCCCGATCGAGATTGTCGTAGCACGCGGCGGCGATTCCGCCCTCCGCGACGATCGCGGATACCACGGCATCCGCCACTGACCGGTCGAAGCCGCTGCCGTCCTGCGCGACGCCGGCATCATGCACGACAACGAGGCCGCCGAGGCTGGCAATCAGCTTTGCGTAAGACGCGCCTAGTCCACGACCGGCACCGGTAACGATCACCACTTGGCCGTCGAATCGTATTCGCTGATGGTTGCCGCCATTGCTCATGCCAACCGCGCTGCAAAGTCCGTCAAGGCAACGGCGACGGCTTGGGGATTCGTGAACATCGGATAATGCCCGCCGCCAACGTCGCGGCAGTACCATCCTGCATCACGGGCCCGCACCATCAAACGAGCGTATAAGGCCGACTCCGTGGACGTGCGCAGGAAGGCGCGCGGCAGCGACGCGGCAGCGCTCGAACGAAGCCCGACGCGGTCTTCCAGGCTGCGCAGGGGATGCGCCGTCAGTCTTGGCTCGATCCAGGCCACCATCGAATCAGATAGTCCCCATTCTGCAACCAGGGCCGGCGGAACCCGCCAGCCGTCGCCGTGCGACATGGCCTCCTGCCGGATGTGCGCCGTGAGGTCGGGGCCGACAACATCATTGTTGGATTGGCCATTCCGGGGAACGGATCCATCCAGATAGACCAAGGACTGAATCTGATCAGGCACCCGCTCCGCGACGGCCGTGATCACGGTCCCGCCATAGCTGTGACCCACGAGCACCAGGTCCTTCAGGTATCGGTAGTGCATCAAGGCGACAATATCGTCGACGTGCGTATCAAGTCCGGTTTGCCGATCGAGCAGATGCGCTCGCTCGCCCAGCCCCGTCAGCGTCGCGGCAACGACAGTGTGGCCCTCCGCGCGAAGGTGTGAAGCCACATCGCGCCAGCACCAGCCGCCGAGCCAGGCGCCCGGAACGAGCAGAAACGCAGCCATGGGAATACCCCGAGACCTCGGTCCAAATATATGGATGCCGGTATGCCGTCGCCAAGCCGCTACTGCATGGCTGTCCTAAAGCGGCACCAGTGCTGCCGCCACCCGCCGGCCTTCGGCTAAAAGCACGTTGTAGATGCGGCAGGCCGAGCCGGTGTCGACCACTTCCAGGGCCATGCCGGCGCCCTTGATGGCGGCGCGAACGTCGGCGGCGATGAAGATGGCGCGCGGCCCGCAGCCCACGACCAGCAATTCGGTCGGCGTCGGCGCCTCCTTCAGGGGCGCCAGGGTGTCGAGCGACAGATCCTCGGCCCGCGCGACGGCCCAGGCGACGGTGACGGTCGGCGTCACCAGCACGGGCGAGCGCCAGTCGCGCTGGCCGATCAGGAAATGGCCAGGGCCGTAGCTGCGGATCAGCTGGACCTCGGACGGGTCCGGCGTCGGCAGGGTCTTGTCCAAAGGACCCTGACCCAGCGCCGGCGGCTTCACGCCTTGGCCTTCTCGGCCTTATCCTCGCCGCGCGTCAGCTGCTCGGGCCGCAGGTTCATGTAGACCAGGCAGGCCGAGGCGATCCAGATCGAGGAGTAGGTGCCGACGATGACGCCCCACAGCATGGCGATCGAGAAACTGTAGAGCACCGGCCCGCCGAACAGCACCAGCGCCAGCACCGCCACGAACACCGTGCCCGAGGTCATCAGCGTGCGCGCCAGCGTCTCGTTGATGCTGAAGTTCAACAGCTCGATCAGGCCCATCTTCTTGTAGCGCCGCATGTTCTCGCGCACGCGGTCGAAGATCACGACGGTGTCGTTGATCGAGTAGCCGGCGATGGTCAGCAGGGCTGCCAGCGCGGTCAGGCTGAAATCGAGCCGCAGCAGCACGAACAGGCCCAAGGTCGAGATGACGTCGTGCAGCAGCGCGATCAGGGCGCCGACGCCGAACTGCCATTCGAAGCGGAACCAGACGTAGATCGTGATGGCGGCCAAGGTGGCGATGACGGCAATGACGCCGCTGCGCATCAGCTCCTCGCCGATCTTGGGGCCGACCGATTCGGTGCCGCGCAGCTCGTATTTGTCGCCGATCGCATCCTCGACCAGCTTGATCGCCACCTGCTGGCACCATTCGGCGCGCTGCTCGGGCGTCATGTCGATCTTGGCCGTGTTGGTGTTGCCGCGCGGCAGCTGGCGCTCCTGAACGGTGAGGCCGACCCGGCTCACCGCATCGCGCCAGCTTGCCGCATCGAGCGCGCGGGGTGCGGCGAACTCGACGTCGCCGGTGCCGGAGGCGCCGGGCTTGACGCTCCAGCCGTCGCCGGCGCGGCGCTTCATGACGCGCTCGGCGTTGGCCACGCACTGGGCGCTGCCCTCCTGGCGCTGGACGCGGATCAGGGCGGTGCTGGGATCGCCGAATTCCTGCAGCGATACCTCGCCGACGCCCAGCGCGCCCAGCGTCGAGCGCAGCTCGTCGAGATGGACCGTGCCCTGCTTGGCGCGCACCTGGACGGCGATGCCGCCTTCGAAGTCGATGCCGAAATTGAGCCCGAAGACCAAGGCGCCGACCAGCGACAGCACGTTGATCGTCGTCGAGATCGCCAACGCAAGCTTGCGCTTGCCCAGGAAGTCGAAGGTGGTGCGGGCACGGATGAGGTGGTGCGGTCTCCACAGCATGGCGCGCCTCAGATCGGCAGTTCGGTGGGCCGCCGCCAGCGTACCCAGGTGGCCAGCAGCATGCGGGTGAAGATGGTGGCGGTGAACAGATGGGTCAACAGGCCGAGGGTGAGCGAGGTGGCGAAACCGCGGATCGGGCCCGAACCGAAGCCGAACAGCAGGACGCCGGCGATCAGCGCGGTCAGGTTGGAATCGATGACCGCAGTCAGCGCGCGTTCATAGCCGGTGGCGAGCGCGCTGAACGGCGAGCGGCCGTTGGCCTTCTCCTCGCGCACGCGCTCGTAGATCAGCACGTTGGAATCGACCGACATGCCGACGGTCAGCACCAGGCCGGCGATGCCAGGCAGCGTGAGCGAGGCACCCAGGATCGACATGCCGGCGAACACCAGCAGCATGTTGACCAGCATGGCGAGGCTGGCAAAGCCGCCGAACACCGGGCCGTAGATGGCCAGCATGAAGAGGATGACCAGCGCCGTGCCGACCAGGGCCGCCGTCGTGCCGGACTGGATGGCATCGGCGCCCAAGTCGGCGCCGACGGTGCGCTCCTCGATGATGCTCAGCGTGGCCGGCAGCGCGCCCGAGCGCAGCAGCAGCGCCTGCTCCTGGGTCTGCTGGGTGGTGAAAGTGCCGGTGATGATGCCGCTGCCGCCGCAGATCGCGCTCTGCACGACCGGGGCGCTGATGATCTCGTTGTCGAGCTGGATGGCCAGGCGCTTTTGGATATTGGCGCGGGTGGCGGCACAGAAGGCGCGGCCGCCGGCTGAGTTGAAGGTGAAGCTGATGATCGGCCGGCCGCCCTGCTGCTGCTCGAAGGTGGCCTTGGCGTCGTCGAGATCCTCGCCGCCCACCACGACGCGCTTGAGCACCGGCAGGCAGGGCGGCTGGAAGCGCCGGCAGATCTGCTCGGGCGAGAGCTTCGGGTTGGCGTTTTGGATCTCCTCCCACGCCTTGGGATTGGTCGCGCGCAGGGCCTGCATGCCCTCGCGCGTCGGCACCAGGGTGGTGGTGGGCGGCAGGGTCGCCGGCAGGTTCTGGCCGGTCGCCGCCACGTCCTCGTTGATCAGATGGAAGGTGAGCTTGGCAGTCTGGTTGATCTTGCGCTTGAGGTCGGTGGTGTCCTTGATGCCCGGCACCTGCAAGAGGATGCGGTCGTCGCCCTGGCGCACGATGGTCGGCTCGATGGTGCCGGTTTCGTCGACCCGGCGGCGCAGGATCTCGATCGACTGGTCGATCACTTCCTTCTTGCGGCGGAACAGGTCCTGGTCGGAATAGGTGAGCCGGATGGTGTCGCCGTTGCCCGTGGCGGCGAGCGCGGGATCGACGTTGCGGATCGCCTCCAGCGCCTTGGCCCGCTGGGCCTCGTCGCGCAAGGTCACGACCACGGCGCGGCCCGGCTCGACGGTGACGTCCTTGAAGCCGACCTGCTGCTTGCGCAGCTCGCCGCGCACCGAATCGCTGAGATTGGTCAGGCGCTCGGTCAGCACCGAGCGCAGGTCGGCTTCGAGCAGGAAGTGGGCGCCGCCGCGCAGGTCGAGACCGAGATTGATGCGGCTCTGCTGGTACCAGCCCGGCAGGTGATCGAGCACGCCGGCCGGCAGCAGGTTGGGCAGCGCAAACAACACGGCCAGCGCCGTGAAGGCGATCACGGCAATGGTCTGCCAGCGCTGGAGATTGAGCATTACGACCTTCTAAAAGTCCTTTGCGGCTACTTTTTGCCGCCGAACAGGCTGCCCAAAAGGCTCTTGCGCTCGCCTGCCGGCGCCGGCGGCAACATGGGCTTGTCGTCCTCCTCCGCCTCCTTGGCACCGCGCACCGATTCGCCGCGCGTGAGGATGTCGGTGATGGTCTGCTTGACGATGCGCACGCGCACGCCTTCTGCGAGTTCCACCTGCAGCTCGTTGTCGGAGATCACCTTGGTGACCAGGCCGATGATGCCACCGCCGGTGACGACGCGATCGCCGCGCTTGACGCCGCCCAGCATCTCGCGCTGCGCCTTCACCTTGGCCTGCTGCGGGCGAATCAGCAGAAAGTAGAAGACGACGAAGATCAGAATGAGCGGGAAGAGCTGGACGAGGAAATCCCCGCCGCCCGAGCCGCCTGCCTGTGCCCATGCCTGGGATATGAACATCTTCCGCCCCCAATCCTTCCCTGGCGTCATGGCCGCGTCGCGGCCATGAGCGCCCTGTCGAAAAGCGCGCGGACTATAGCGGCCCGGCCCCGCTTTGCAACGCAAGGGCCAGGGCGATATGGTCGCTCCCTTTCACGCCGCCGGCAACGATGGATCAAGACCTTAAAGCCACGCTTTCACGCATCGCAGAAGCACTCGACCGGCTTGCCCCGTCCGCCCCCACCAGCGCCGATATCACTGCCGCCGAGGCCTATGTCTGGCACGCCGCCGGCCACCGCCTGGAAGCCGTAACCAAGGTCAACCGGGTCGGCCTCGGCCTGCTGATGGGAATCGACCGCCAGAAGGAGACGCTGCTCGAGAACACGCGGCGCTTCGCCAAGGCGCTGCCGGCCAACAACGCGCTGCTATGGGGCTCGCGCGGCTCGGGCAAGAGCTCGATCGTGAAGGCGGTCCACGCCCATGTGAACCGCGAGATGGGCGGGCCGCCGGGTCCGCTGGCGCTGGTCGAAATCCATCGCGAGGACATCCCCTCGCTGCCCGCGCTGCTGTCGATGATCCGTCCTTGCAAGCGCCGCTTCGTGGTGTTTTGCGACGACCTCTCCTTCGACGGCCAGGACGCCGGCTACAAGTCGCTGAAGGCGGTGCTCGAAGGCGGCATCGAAGGACGGCCCGACAACGTCGTGTTCTACGCCACCTCCAACCGGCGCCACCTGATGTCGCGCGACATGATCGAGAACGAGCGCTCGACGGCGATAAATCCGTCGGAGGCGGTGGAAGAGAAGGTGTCGCTCAGCGACCGCTTCGGCCTGTGGCTGGGCTTCCACAATGCCGACCAGGACACGTTCTTCGCCATGATCGAAGGCTACGCCGACCATTATGAGCTCGGCGTGCCGACGGAAACGCTGCGCAAGCAGGCGGTCGAATGGTCGGTGACGCGCGGCGCGCGCTCGGGCCGCGTCGCCTGGCAGTTCATCCAGGAAGTGGCGGGACAGCTCGGCAAGACACTGGAGTAGGCATGGACGAAGCAGACGACGTGATGTTCTCGCCCGCGGTCAAGGCGGAGCAGACACGTCTGGGTTCGCGCTCGATGTTCGAGGGGCGCGACTTCAAGTCCGAGATCACCGACGACCTGCGCCAGTTTTTAGCGGTCGTCGACACCTTCTTCTTTGCCACGGCAAGCGCCGACGGCCGGCCCTATGTGCAGCACCGCGGCGGGCCGCCGGGATTTCTAAAACCGATCGGCACGCACATGCTGGCCTTCGCCGATTTCGCCGGCAACCGCCAATACATCACGCTCGGGCATCTGAAGGAGAACGACCGCGCCCACATCTTCATCCCGCATTTCGTTACCCAGCAGCGCGTGAAGCTGTGGGGCCGCGCCCGCGTGGTCGAAGGCGATCTCGCGCTGATGGAGCGCCTGGTCGACCCTTCCTACAAGGCAAGACCCGAGCGGGCGATCGTCTTTACGCTGGAAGCCTGGGACGCCAATTGCCCTCAGCACATCGTGCCGCGCTACAGCGAGGCCGAGATCGCCCCGGCGGTCGACAAGCTCGCGCAGCGGATCAAGGAGCTGGAAGAGGAAGTCGAGCGCCTCAAACGTTCATGATCTTTCGGACCGCGCGCGTCTCGCGCGCCTCAAGAGCGCGCGGCGCGCGCGGTCCAGAAGACCATGAGCTATCCGGCCGTACGCGCATAGCGCTCGGCGCGGTAGGCGCCGACGCTGACCGGCGGATACTTCGGCCTCTCGCCGGCCGCAAGACAGGGCGGCAGACACTCGACGATCGTGTCGTAGTTGGCCTGAAAGAAGAACGGGATCGACAGCCGCCGTTCGGACCAGCCGGACGGCGGATTGGCGACGCGGTGCGGCGTCGACACCCAGCGATCGTTGGTCCAGCGCATCAGGATGTCGCCGACATTGACGACATAGGCGTCGCCCGAGGCCGACGGCGCGATCCACGAGCCGTCGCGCGCCCGCACCTCGAGCCCGCCGGTGTCTGAATTGGCGTGCACCAGGGTCAGCATGTTGAGATCGGTGTGGACGCCGGCGCGGAGCTGGCCGTCCTCCGGCGTGCCCGCGTAGGACGGATAGCAGATCAGCCGCAGCATGCTGATGTGGCGGTCGGTCGTCGCCGCGAAGTAGTCGGCCGGCAAGCCGAGCGCCAGGGCGGCGATGCCGAGCACGCGGCGCGCCAACGCGGTGACCTCATGCCAGTAGGCCCGCATCGCCGGCTGCAGGGCCGCCGGGGCTTGCGGCCACAGGTTGGGCGCGAACGAGGGATAGGCGGCGGGCGCCGTGTAGTAAGGCTCGTCCGGCAGGTCGAACGGGCCGATCGAGAAGATCTCCTTGTGATCCGGGGGCGTCTGTTGGCCGGCCAGCCGGGCGAGTGTCTCGTCGCCCCTGCCGATATAGCCGCGGTTCTGGTCCGGCCGAGGCCGCGCCACCTGACGCTTGGCGGCAAGCGGCAGATCGAAGAACGCGTTGGCGGCGGCGTACAAGGCGTCGGTCACCGCCGGCGGCACGCCGTGATCGACCAGCGCCACGAAGCCGATGTCGCGGAACGCCGCATCCAGCCGGGTGGCCAGCACGCGGTCGTCGAGCGCGAGGTCGAGCACGGGGATCGTCACGCGATCGGTCATAGCAAGCCCGATGCCATCGATCGAGGGTTGGCACAACGATTGCACTGCCCGCTTCAGGGAAATTGCCGAGGGAGAACAGCGCCATGCCGGTCAATCGAAACAAGCTGTCGCGTCGTCGCGTTCTGGCGGGTACGGGTGCCGCCGGGCTCACCATGGTCGGCTTTCCCAACATTGTGCGTGCCCAGGCCAAGGAAGTCGTGGTCGGCGGCGCGGCCAGCATGGCGTCGTGGATGAACGGCACCTTCGCCACGTTCTTCCAGGACAAATACAAGTGCAGGGTGACGTTCGAGGGCACGCGCTCGCTGGTCAACCTCGAAAAGATGCAGAAGAACAAGGACAAGCAGTATCTCAGCGTCGTGCTGATGGACGATCCGGTGATGATCCTGGCGGTCCAGGAGGGGCTCCTGGAAAAGCTGACGCCGGCGGCCATCCCTAACCTCGCCAAGACGCGTCCGAACGCCATCCACATGGACGGCATGTGGGCCAACTACCTGCAGCCCTGGCAGGGCGTCGCCACCAACACCAAGGCCGTCCCGGCCGGCGTCGCGACCTGGGCCGAGCTCTACGATGCCAAGTACAAGGGCCGCCTGGTGCTGCCCTCGCTGCAGAACACCGAGGGCCTGGCCAACCTGGTGATGGCCGCGCACCTGGAGACCGGCAAGCCGATCGCCGACGCCCAGTTCGATATCGACGCAGGCTTCAAGAAGATCAAGACGCTGAAGCCCAACATCCTCACGATCTACACGCAGATCCCGCAGGCCTTCAATCTCCTGGAGCAGGGCGAGGCGTGGGCGATACCCAGCGCCTTCTCCTCCGTCGTGGTGCCGCGCGAGAAGGACAAGGCGCCGATCAAGATGAACGTGCCGAAGGAAGGCATCTTCGTCGGGCCAGCGGGCATCGCCATGGTCAAGAACGGCCCCGCGCCGGAGCTGGCGCGTGCGCTCACCAACGAGCTGCTGGCGGCGGACGTGCAGGCCAAGCTGCAGCCCGAGACCTACGCCTTCCCGTCCAACGTCGATGCGCCGCCGCCGCCGGGCATTCCCGCCGACACCAAGGTGCACAGCCTCGATTGGCAGTTCGTCGCCAAGGAACGCGACGGCTGGGTCAAACGCTGGGATCGCGAAATGGCCATCTAAGGGCGGGCGTGGAGACCCGGTCGTTTCTCGAGGTCAGCCAGGCGGAGAAGTCGTTCGGCGCCGCCACCGTGCTGGGCGGCGTCGATCTCGGCGTTGCCGCCGGCGAATTCGTCTCGCTGCTGGGGCCATCGGGCTGCGGCAAGACCACCTTGCTGCGCATCGTCGCCGGCCTTCTGGCGGCCGACCGCGGCACCGTCCGGCTCGACGGCGAGAACATCACGGCCAAGCCGCCGCACAAGCGCGATGTCGGCGTGGTGTTCCAGAACTACGCCCTGTTCCCTCACCTCAGCGTGGCCGAGAACGTCGCCTTCGGCCTCCGAGCGCGACGGCGCAGCACCGCCGACACGCGCGAGACTGTGCGGCGCTTCCTCGACCTCGTGCATCTCACCGAGTTCGCCGACCGCTCCGTGCGCGCCCTGTCGGGCGGCCAGCAGCAGCGCGTGGCGGTGGCCCGCGCGCTCGCTGTGCGGCCCAAGCTTCTGCTCTTGGATGAGCCGTTCTCGGCGCTCGACCGCAAGCTGCGCGAGACCATGCAGATCGAGCTCAGGCGCCTGCTGCGCGAGCTCGGCACGACGTCGGTGTTCGTGACGCACGACCAGGACGAGGCGCTCACCATGTCGGACCGCATCGCGGTGATGAACCGCGGCGCGATCGAGCAGTTCGCCGCACCCGAGGCGATCTACCGGCAGCCCGAGACGGCGTTCGTGCTGGAATTCGTCGGACTTTCGACCCGGCTTGCCGGCAAGGTCGCGGTGAGCATGGACGGCACCGTCGCGGTCGATACCGCGCTCGGCCGTCTGCGCGGACGCGGCCGCTTCGTGATCGGCGCCGACGTGCTCCTGGCGGTGCGGCCCGAGCGTATCAAGGTCGGCGAGTCCGCCGAGAACAGCGCGACCGCGACGGTGCGCGATGCGGTGTTCCAGGGCTCCAAGGTCCAGCTCCATTTCGACGCGCGCCCGGGCGACCAGCTCATGGTCGAGACGGCCGATCTCGCCGGCGGCGCACCGTCGTCCGGCACCCGGCTGACGCTGGGCTGGGCCGTCGCCGACACGTAGGTCTATCCGGCGCCATGAGCGCGCGCCTGGCCCCATCGGCCGCTGCCTCGCCGTGGCGCGATCCGGTCGCCCTGCTCGCGGCGCCGGCGGTTCTCTATCTCCTGGCCCTGTACGCGATGCCGCTTGTGTGGCTGCTGGCGAAAAGCTTCGTCGGACCGGCTGGCCCGACGCTTGGTCCGTACGTCGATTTCTTCTCCGACCCGTTCAATTGGCGCGTCGTCGGCAATACGCTCAGCGTCGCGGCGTGGGTGACGGTGGTCTGCCTCGCCGTCGGCTACCCGGCCTCGTTCGCGCTGGCCCGCGCCGGCGCCGCGCTGCAGATCGCGATGCTGGTCGCCATCATCCTGCCGCTCTCCATCGGCGTCGTGGTCAAGGCCTTCGCCTGGCAGATCGTGCTGCGGCGCGACGGCGTGGTCTCGCAGTTCCTCATGGCCATCGGCGTGTGGGACGAGCCGCAGCGGCTGCTGTTCACCGAGACGGGGCTGGTGCTGGGGGCGGCCAACATCTTCCTGCCGTTCATGATCCTGCCGATCTATTCGGTGGTGAAGCTGATCGATCCCAGGCTCGACGAGGCAGGCGCGACGCTCGGCGCCACGCCCGTCTACCGCTTCCTGCGCGTCACGCTTCCGCTCACCCTGCCCGGCATCGTCTCGGGCGTGGCGTTCGTCTTTTCGATGAGCGTGTCGATGTACGTCATTCCCTCGCTGCTGATCGGCGACCGCTTCCAGACGCTCAGCACGCTGACCGGCCGCTCGTTCCTGTTCATGCGCAACGAGCAGCTCGGCTCGACCACGGCCGTCGTCCTGCTGGCCCTCGCGGTCAGCGTCGTCGTCGGGTCGGGCTGGCTTGCCCGCCGATTGGGCAGCAGCACATGACCGTGGCCGAACGCCTGGCCCGCGCCGGCATGTGGATGGCCGCGCTGTTCACAGTGGTCTTCCTGACGACTCCGCTGGTGGTGACCGTCGCGGTGTCGCTGGGCTCCTCGAGCGTCTTCACCCTGCCGCCGCCGGGCTGGTCGTTGCGCTGGTACGAGAGGCTCGCCGACACGCGCGGCCTGGTGCCGTCGCTGGTGACCTCGCTGCAGGTCGCCGCCTTCTCGACCGCGATCGCCCTCGCGCTCGGAACGCTTTGCGCCATCGCTCTCGTGCGCGGTCGCTTTCCCGGTCGTGACGGCATCGCGACATTCCTGGTCTCGCCCCTGATGCTGCCGGGCCTGGTGGTCGGCATCGCCATGTTGCAGGGTTTCAAGGCGATCGGGCTGCGCGAGGCTTACCTCAGCCTGCTCGTGGCGCATGTGGTGATTACGCTGCCCTACGTGGTGCGCACCGTGCTGGGCGCGCTCAGCCTGTTCGACTTCTCGCTGATCGACGCGGCGCGCACGCTCGGCTGCTCCTATCCGGCGGCGCTGGTGCGCGTGCTGGTGCCGGCCCTGGGACCGGCGTTCCTGACCTCCGGCATGTTCGCCTTTCTCGCCTCGATGGATAACTATCCGATCTCGATCTTCTTCACCGACGCCTGGACCAAGACGCTGCCGATCCAGATGCTGCAATATGTCGAGGAGAACCCCGACCCGACGATCGCCGCCATCTCGGCCGGGCTCGTCCTGCTGGCGATCCTTGTGCTCATCATCGGCGACCGGCTTGTCGGCCTGCGCAAGCTCGCGGACTTCTAGACCATGGCCAAACAACCGCAACCCTGCGATCTGCTGGTCACCGGCGATCTGATCCTGACGCTCGACGCCGCCGACCGTGTCCTGCACGGCGGCGCGATCGCGGTTGCCGACCGCACCATCGTCGACATCGGCACGGCAGATGAACTCGGCCGGCGCTGGACTACCGCCAAAACGATCGACGGCAAAGGCCGCATCGTCATGCCCGGCCTGGTCAACGTGCACAACCATACGCCACTCATGATCACTCGCGGCATGATCGAGGATATCGGCTTCGCGCCGATGTACACGCCGGGCATTCCGCAGGGCCATTGGCTCACCGAGAACGACGCCTACGCGCTGTCGAGCCTTGGCATGTACGAACTGCTGCGCGCCGGCTGCACCACCGTGGTCGATTTCTATCGCTATCCCTCCGCCTGCGCCCGCGCCGCGGCCGAACTCGGTCTGCGCGCGGTCATCGCCGGCCGCGTCCACGACGCCGAGCCTGGGGCGCTCGCCACCGGCCGCTACGACCATCGCCGCGCCATTGGCGAAGCGAGTCTCGGGGAAAATGCCGAGCTGATCGCCCGCTGGGACGGCCATGACGGCGGGCGGATCCGCTGCGATTGGGCGCCGCATGCGCCCGACACCTGCTCGGACGACCTGTTGCGCCAGGTCAAGAAGCTCGCC